>OGSI01000127.1_pt1 | contig 48333 bp, 54 predicted proteins | sample 1573831 | NCBI WGS metagenome assembly OGSI01 (sample SAMN03295854, study PRJEB24534) | human gut metagenome | isolation source: fecal sample 4 from infant 8 | host: Homo sapiens | place: USA: Pittsburgh, PA | collected 2014-07 | reverse complement strand
GAACCCAGACCTATGTGCCTCGTGTTTAACTGTCCAACTTTTTGGGGTCAGTACACCCACGAGGCCACCTGTATGCCTAGACAACATCAGGATAGCCTCTTAGATGCCGCAAGGCAAGGAGAAGAAGGCCATGAAACTGCCACGAAATACCCTGCTCTGGTGCGTATTAATAGTGTGTCTCACACTGCTGATATTCACTTACCTGACACGGAAATCGCTCTGCGAAATCCGGTACAGGGACACGAACAGGGAGGTGGCAGCTTTTATGGCTTACGAATCCGCTAAGTAGCTAACCCCGGCGGGGGGAAACCCCCGCCATTCAGGGGCTGAGACTGTGTTGACATGCCTGAAGCGCCTTTATGAAGGGGTTGCCGGTTCGCCGGTAGCCCCTTTTTCCATCCCGAAGGGTGCAGTCGCATGCATGAACAACCCGGAAGGTCTGTTCCCCTGCGGGGAACGGGGGAAGGGGGACGCGCCTTCGGCGCTGCCCCTCTGCTCCCTCCGCCTTGTCCACATTCCTGCCTTTCCTGCCTGATTTTGCTGAAGTCAGAGCGCCATGAGTTACCTGCCTGTATCTGACTTCGGCCTGGTTTTCCCTGTGCTCTTCATCCCGGGCGTCATATCCGGCGTCCTGCCGGTTAACTTTTTCAGCTGCGGCTCCGTGGCCATAACCCAAAAAACGGGCAGGGCGATGGCCCCCTTCGGCTCCCGGCCCGCGTGGCGGTCCGGTCGTCGAGCCCCACTCCGCCAGGGCGGCCGCTGCGCACCCGCCAGGCTCCGCCGAACCCCTCCGGGTTTCGGGCCATACGGCTAGGGTCTGATGGCTAAGGTCAAGGGCTGCGGCTTCTCCGGCCGTGCCGTCCGGAACGCCTTCACCGCGCCGGCTGATGCCGTCGCTTTAAGGCCGCCACGCCGTTCCGACGTGTCGGGTGTGTGCATCCTGTTCACCCGGTGAGGCCATCCCCCGTGCGTCCTCACGCGGAGGGCTGCTTGTAGCACCGTCGGGTCGTCATCCAAGGGGTGAAATGCACTCCGCCAAAACTTTTTGCGTGCCGCAAAAACTTTAGTCTCCGCCCCTTTCCTTCCTCCCTTCGCCGTTGCTCCTTTGCCCTTTGCCGCGAGAGAACTCACCAGGGAGATGGACAACCATCACCACAGGAGAAAACCAGGATGCACACACGAAACGTCAACGTCAAAACCGCCGCTCCCGAATCTTCCAGGAAGATAGGGGGAAAAACCGTGTCGTACACGATCCTCGTCGCTGAGCAGAAAAAAAACTCAGCGGAGGAATCGGACGTTCTGGCGTTCAGCAGCCTGGCTGAGCTGAAGAAACTGCGCAGACGCTGCCCCGAAACGATGCGCTGCACCTATTTCTACGCCCTCAGCAGCGGCGTCGATAAACAGTTCCGCCATATCCATGTGGCAGAAGCTGACCACTTCAAACAGTTTGTGCGCCTGATCGAGCGCGCAGGTATCGACATTTAAATCCGGTTCATCCCGTGCGGCACCCGCCGCACGGAACCTCATACAGACAGGAGCCAGAAACATGAGCGTTAACACCCCGACCGCAAAGGCCTGTTCCGGAAATGGGCATATGTCAGGCCCGGAGCCTAAAACAGCCTCTCTCATTGCGATTTATGGCAATGAGGCGAGCTATTCATGGAACGTTCTGGAGGATCTGAAAGATGAACGTTAATCCTCCGACCGCTGCACCAATGGCCTTTTTCGTTCCGTCTCATAACGCCGTTTATGACCGCGCAACACAGCTGGACGGGCAGTGGGTGACTCAGCGTGAAGCGAAAACGCTGGAATCCCTTCGCCGTCTCTATCCGGATGCTGAGCTGATCTCCGCGACTCTGGTACAGGAAAAGCTGAATGACGGCTATCGCCGTCCCTGGGTGGAAATCACCGAGGCCCGGTACATCGACCAGCTGGAAACGCTGCCGCCAGTGGACTGGTGCAGAGGGTATGGCGGGGAGTCGTTCAAATCGATGGAGTTTACGGGCGGGGATGTGACCGCGATTTTCGTCCGGTATGGCGCGCGTTTCTTTGAGTGCCATGACCTGCACACCCGCCATCACCGGGAGCTGATTGGGGACGTGATCGCCCGTTTCTGTCTCGATGCACCGCTGAATTCAGCGCATTAAAAAAGCAGGGTTGCCCCTGCTTTCTCAACGCCGGGTAGCCGCAGCAACGGTGAACCGGCAATCACAACCAAAGTAAGGAGATTGATCGTGAAATTTGACCCGCAAACTGTCGCACAGGCGAAGGCATTTGTAAATGCCCTCCGCGCCGGAAAACGCGCACGCGTACCCGCGCTGCGTTTCTCACAGTGGCAGCCGTTCCTGTCCGTGGTAAATGCCGAAACGGGCTACGCCGCCGATGCTGACTGTGGTCTGGCTGTCAGCGTCTACCCGGCGCTTGGACTGGCTTAACAGGAGGCGGCCGCCTGCGGGCGGCCGGTAAGGAGAAACCATGTCACAACTGAGTTTTGAATCCCTGTTCCTGGCAGACCAGGCTGATCCGCAGCCGCAGGCTTCCGCACGGGCCCGGATGCTGTCGCCAGCTGAGGCGCGTAAACAGTTCGCCAGTGTGTTCCGTCAGACGGCGAAAAATATGCGCCGTTCCGAAGTCTTCAGTGATTTCATCACCCTGGCCGCCAGCGAGCTGGATATGGCCCGTATTCGCTCGCCGGAGAACATCGAAAACAGCCGCCGCATCTGCGAACGGTATCAGCCGGACGATCTGAACGCCATGAAGCAGCTGTTCTGCCTGTTGGTGGAGGGGCTGGCGGGAGACATTCATGATTTCCTCGGCGCTCTGTATATGGAGCAGGAGCTGGGCGCTGACGAAATGGGGCAGTATTTCTCGCCGTCCTCCATCTCCCGCCTGATGGCCGGATTACTCATGTCCGGCGCTCAGGAGACGATAAAGTGTGAGGGGTGGATGACGCTCGATGAGCCTGCCTGTGGTAGCGCCGGAATGGTCATTGCCTTTGCATACTGGATGGCTGAAGCGGGATATAACCCTTCACAACAGCTGTATGCCACCTGCACCGACATCGATCCAATGGTGGCTGATATGGCCTTTATCCAGCTGGCTCTGCTGGGTATACCCGCGAAAGTCGTGACCGGTAATACGCTGACCCTGAAAGCGAACCGAGTGCGTTACACCCCCGTGTATTACTTCAATGACTGGCAGGGCCGTCTGGCATTTCGCAGTCGTCTGGATGCAATGAAAAACTTTCTGGCCACCGTGGCCGCCTGACTGACAGAGCGGCAGGGCAGACCTGCCGCAGGGAGATAAAAATGACAAGCAACACACTGAACGCTGTTCCGGCGACCGTGCTGGAGAACATGGCAGAACGCCTCAACGGCCAGCCTGAACCGCTAAAAATCCGCAGCAACGACGATCACGCTGCACTGGCTGCAGATGTGCTCTGGCAGTTTGCCCGAAAAACCGGGCTGAACAGGGTAAGCGAGAGCGTGCAAACTGTCATCACTGATTTTCTGGCCAATCTTCTGCACCTGTGCGAACAGTGCGATCCTGACGGGGCAGGTATCGACGGATTTAATGCCCTGCTGAATATGGCCATGATGCATTATGAGCAGGAAAACGGAGGTGACAGCGAAGAACCAGTTTGATCGGGAGTCTGTGCCCTGGTGGATACCATCAGGGCAACCGCAAAAAAACGCATCCCCTTCGGGGAAACGGGGAGGGCAAAAGCGCCTCCGGCGCTCCTGCCGTTCCCCGTTGCTGTGCTTCACTCCTTACCTGCGAGCATAGCCAGCATCCTGCTGGTTAACTTTCTCTGCTGCAGCTCAGTGGCCATAACCTGAAAACAGGGCAGGGTGATGGCCCCCTTCGGCTCCCGGCCCGCGTGGCGGTCCGGTCGTCGAGCCCCACTCCGCCAGGGCGGCCGCTGCGCACCCGCCAGGCTCCGCCGAACCCCTCCGGGTTTCGGGCCATACGGCTAGGGTCTGATGGCTAAGGTCAAGGGCTGCGGCTTCTCCGGCCGTGCCGTCCGGAACGCCTTCACCGCGCCGGCTGATGCCGTCGCTTTAAGGCCGCCACGCCGTTCCGACGTGTCGGGTGTGTGCATCCTGTTCACCCGGTGAGGCCATCCCCCGTGCGTCCTCACGCGGAGGGCTGCTTGTAGCACCGTCGGGTCGTCATCCAAGGGGTGAAATGCACTCCGCCAAAACTTTTTGCGTGCCGCAAAAACTTTAGTCTCCGCCCCTTTCCTTCCTCCCTTCGCCGTTGCTCCTTTGCCCTTTGCCGCGAGAGAACTCACCAGGGAGATGGCCAGCCATCACCACAGGAGAAAACCAGGATGCACACACGAAACGTCAACGTCAAAACCGCCGCTCAAGAATCTACCGGAAGATGTGATTCAAACCTCACCACGTCCCAGTTCACGGATCTGTTTTGCTGGGTCCTGGCAGCATCGGAAGGGGAGCCACAACCGGCAATTTTTACGCCGCCAGAGAATGCCACTGAGCTGACGTTAATTAATGACGAATGCCCGGATTATATCTCTGTCTGGGTTGTAGATGGTCGCCCGGTGGCAGCTGCAATGCCGCTGGATAATTTTCACCGCGTTATTCCTTCATCACTAACTAAATAATCAGGAGTAAATAAAAATGGTCAGTTTCGCAAGCCGCTATCGTATGCCTGTCTCGATCCGTAAAGACCGTCCGCTGACAAATGAGGAATTACAGCTCATCGTTCCGAGCGCGTTCTCATCGGATAAACACGATTCACGCTCTGAACGTTATACGTATATCCCGACCATTAACATTCTTGATCGCTTACGTGATGAAGGTTTTCAGCCATATTATGCCACTCAGTCACGTACACGCGACCAGGATAAACGCGACTTTACAAAGCATATGCTTCGCCTGCGCCGTCATGACCAGATTAACGGAAAAGAAGTACCGGAAATTATTCTGCTGAATAGCCATGATGGTTCAATCAGCTATAAAATGATCCCCGGTATGTTCCGTCAGGTTTGCAGTAATGGTCTGGTTGCATGGAAGGATTTTGGTGAAATCCGCGTACCCCACAAAGGGGATATTGTCGGGCAGGTTATTGAAGGCGCTTACACGGTGCTGAAAACATTCGACGCGGTTGATGAAAATATAGACCTCATGAAAAGCATTCAGCTCACTTTGCCTGAGCAGCGCCTTTTTGGTAAGACCGCCCTGGAACTTAAATACGATGGAAAACCTGCGCCGATTACACCTGAGCAAATTATTAACCCTCGCCGTGTGCTCGACAGAGGCCAGGATTTATGGACCACGTTTAACGTGGTGCAGGAAAATGTGATCCGTGGGGGAATTCGTGGCAGAACGGAAAAAGGGAAGATGACCAGAACGCGGGAAGTCACCGGAATAGATGGTGACATCAAATTAAATCAGGTGCTCTGGAAAATGGCTGAAGAGTTTGCAAAACTGAAGGCCTGAAAATTAAGCCGCTCAACAGAGCGGCTTTTTACTGCACGCTATGTGACGATGCTGTTTCTGCAATTTTAATATCATGCTCCTTTCCCGCAGCTGGCGCGAGACGTTCTGAAAGTAACTTTTTTCTGGCCAGTAATACACGATATATATTTTTGATATCCTGTGCATAGGCCTTGCGCTGCATAATGAGCTTTTTGCTCGGCCCCGTATTATACATCCCCACGCTGTCCCAGTTTTTTCCGTATGACCTGAAGTTGTGCGCCAGTACCCACGCTCCCGTATAAACGCAGATACATGGATCATTCAACAGGCGCTCACGGGTAATATTGAAGTTTTTAAGTTTACCGTAATGGGAACTGTTCACCTGCATACCGCAGACATCTTCTGTCCCATTCCTGTTTGATCCATTTATCGCATCTGGTACCAGATGGCTCTCTTTAATCGAAATTGACATAAGCAGAAGCGGATCAATTTGATAATCTTTCCCGGCCTGATCAAAGCACATCTGCGGAGCTGCGCCAGCAGATAGTGAAAGAGTCAGTAAAGCAGCAGGCAGTAACGATATTTTCATGGTTTGGCCTTTTAGCGAAATAAACGGGCTCTGGAGAGGCGCTTTAAAAAATACCCCGGCGGATCGTCGTAATCAAGTAAATTCACTACAAACGCGCGTGAGCGCTCTCCTGAAGGGATTTAACACCTGTCCGAAATAAACATGCCAGAACGGTAGACGGTATTAACATGCCGCTCTTTACTAACCCTTTAAAACATCACACCCCACGCAAGACTTCGTCTTGCAGATTTTTCCTTTAGTTTCATGATGATGTCTGCAAGAATTTTGCGCGTTGTTGGATTAAGACCGTTTAATGTCGTACATACCGACACTACACTATCGTATAATCCTGATACCTGTTAGTGTCGGTATGTCTCACATGTATCGTACAATTGTAGATATACTGTAATTACATTGAATTATATATCGCACAGTGTCACACTATCGCACATCATGGTGCTGGATTGTACTACTGTATAGAACAGGAATTCACAGTAGCATCAATCCATTACACCTTTGCGCAGCAATCTGATAATCCACCAACAGGCCATATGTAGTGTCGGTTCCGACACTAACTTAAAACAGGTAAGAAATATGGGAAGAGTCGGCATCTACCTTAAAGATAAAATTGAACGCGAAGTTCGTGATATCGTTCAACAAGACCTGCAGAACGGCGCTAATGCTGGAGAAGCAAACATATCAGCTACCTGCAACGAATTAATCAGGCTTGGACTTCTTGTTTATAAGCGCGATGGCGAGGATGGCAATCAGTTTGATATTGAAGGATATCGCAGAGACCTCATAAGAAAAGCAGCCGGCTCACGTGAAGGCACAGTTCTCATTGCAACACTACTCGCTGAAATGTATTTAAAAATGACAGGAAAAGACGGCGAGGGCAGCCTGGAAGATACGCTCGATATGATTATTAGCGGCATAAATACAGCCGAGAACGAAGCGGAAGCAAGGCACTTCATCAACGAAAAGGAATAAATCTGCGAGCCGGACACTCCGGCTCGCATCGATCACTGAGACGATTTTTCATCCCAGGGGAGGTCACCTTTTTCCACCCCTCTTATTTTTTCTTTCAGGAAAACTTCAAACTCCATACAGAGAACTTTAAGTGCCTGAGCATCCTCGTTCTGGTCAAGCAACCTTTCCGTAAAATAACCCAGCGTATTCATCAGGCGGGTGAGCATTTCGTCATTCAGACTACGGTTATGCACCTTCGCCATTGCCCTGATTTCATCAGCAAGATTCTCGGGAATACGCATGCTATATCCGGTTGTTTTCCCCGGAAGCAAAATCCGCTCACCCTCACGCCACATCCACAATTGTTCCTGCTTGAGTGGGGTTTTAACTTCAGCCACAACTTCAGCGGATTCACTATCAAGTAATTTTCCAAGCCACTCCTCGAATCTTACCGCTAGCGCTATGAGCCGCTCACCCTCCGCAGTTTTAATGACTGACTTACCCGGCTGATAATTTAGCGACAATAAAAGCCTGGCAATAATTTCCTCATTCACACTCCTGTTGCCAACTCTGGCACATATTCTCAGTTCCATAAGCAAATTATCCGGAGCACGCAATCGCCACTCCACCGCTTCACCTGGCTGGAACTTACGTGGACGGCCGCGACCATCCCACATTTTCTCTTTAACTTTCATAGCTATAGATCCCTTAGGCCATTTCTGAACTTACTGGTCAACAAAGCCTACTCACTTACATATTCGGATAAATCTGAATACCTTCTAAAAATGTGACATGCGTCACAGTTTTTTTTTTTTAGGGTCATGGGACAATTGCGCCCGCGTAAACAAGCACTTACGCGATTCACTTTTGTTTACTTCGGAGAAAACAAACATGTTAACCAAAGGCAGCGCCCTTAACGTCGGTAAGGGATGGGCGGTAGCGTCTTTATTCCGCAAAGCACGCGAAAATCGCAAAGCTAAATTTTACTTAAAGTCAGCAGGCGCTTTTTTAATTGCACTTATGGTCACTCACCCGGCATTCGCATCTGGTACTGACCTTCTTTCCTCACAAAACACCACGGTTAATTCAACCTTCGGTTCTGGTTCTTCACTGGTTAAATGGTTCTACATCGCCGAAATCATCATGGGCCTGTTTATTTACATTAAGGCCCGCTCACCACTGGTGTTCGTCGGTATCGTTATGGCAATCATCTTTACCCGTGTCGCCTTCGGCATCGCGAGCTAAATGATGAATGGGGAAGGAGATAAATATAACTTCCCGGAAACAATGAACCAGCAGGACCGTTATTTAGGCTTACCGATTGACGAGTTAATTGTTACCGCACCCCTATTAATTTTGGGGGTGCTTAACAACTTGTCACTTGAACTTGGTGTAATCGCGGGAATCCTCTGGTTTATCGTCAGATATCTGAAAAAAGGGCAGGGGTCATACTGGTTGCTTAATTTCTGTTACTGGCACCTGCCATCACTTTTATTCAAAGTAACCTTTCGCCAGATACCTGATTCAAGTTTCCGGCACTGGAGGGCATAGTTTTTCATGAAACTGAATATTAAAGGAGAGCGCGATAAACAACTCCGCTATGCGTTTATTGGTCTTTCAGCTTTAACTTTATTCATGGGCGCAGGGAATGTACTGACAGGGTCACTGGCATGGTATTTCGCCACAACCCAGAAAACCATCACCACGCCGTTAACGTTTAACCGCCCATTTGCATCAGATTCTAAAAGTGTCGATGCGACCGGTCTGACACAGTTCGCCGCTTCCTTTATTTACTGGCGACTCAACGTTACCCCGGAAAACATCGAACATAACCAGAAAATGATTCTTGGATTTGTCCCATCCGCCGAACGGGACGTACTCAAGAAAGCCCTGGACATAGAAACTGAGCGCATCCAGAAAGCGGGCATCACCACCCAGTTCGACACGAAAGAAATTCGCGTCATGGATGATGGCTCCGTGCAGTACAGCGGGGTACTGAAATCCTCCACCACAAACGGCGCAATCATCACGCCACTGAAAGACCAGGAAAAAACCTACCGACTGAAACTGAGTTATGACAACGGTGTGATTAACCTCCACAGCTTTGAAGAACTCAAGCCGGTATCTTCCACTAACTGACAGGACTGCCCATGAAATTTCGCATTTCACCGGCAGCTGCTGCTGTGTTTCTGGCAGCGGGATTATTTACCAGCGGCCTCCGGGCCGCTTCCGCACCCGCAGCCATTCCGTTTGAGAACGACGCCGCCTTTAACGTCACCCTCAGCAACACCAACCCGAGCAAGGTTGTTGTAGACGGAGAACTCATTACCAGCATCAGCGGACCAACCGGTGCGTATGACCAGAGCCAGACCGAGGACGGAGCGCTTATCCTGTCTCCGCTTGTCGGCCAGAACTTCACCCTGTTTATCCAGACTGACCACGGTTCATCGCTGAGCCTGAACGTCAGGCCGCAGCCGGGTAACGGCAAAACACTGCGCTTCACCCCGATGTCACCACCACTTCGCAAGAACGATGATGCGAAGGCATGGGAAGAAGGGCAGACCTATGAAAAAACGCTGGTTGCGCTATCCCGCGCCGTAGTCAATGGTCAGGTGCCGGACGACTACCGGGAATACCCGGTCAGCCGCATGCCGGCTTACACACCCGCCAGTGATGTACGCCTGACGCCTGAACGCCAGTTTGTGGGCAACCACCTGCGGGTTGTTCGCTTCCGGATGAGCAACCCGGGCAGCATCACCCGCAGCCTCCGCGAGCGCGATTTCTGGCGCAAGGGCGTCCGGGCCGTAATGCTGTCGCAGAATCAGCTCTACGCTGGCGGCGAAGGCTATGCCTGGATTGTGTTTTCAGATGACGGAGACGCCCACCCATGACCATAAGCCTGAATGAAAACCTGAAAACCCGCCGCAAGCAGCTGGCCATCCTGGCCGCCGTCATCATTGGCGGCGCAGCTGCAGCAGGCGGCGTAATGTGGTACGGGCAATACCAGCAAAAACAAAAGCAACCCGCACCGGTTGCAACACCAAACCTGACCGGCGTTGTGACCGCGACGTTTAACGAGCAGGTCAACGATGCCGCGCTGACACAGCAGCAGGCAAAGACCTCCGCTCTTGAGCAAAACCTTGCCACGCTTGCTCAGCAGTTCGCGCAGAACAAGCTCACCACCGAGCAAAAGCTGGCTGAAAAGGATGCTGAAATTCAGCGCCTGAATGACCAGCTTACGAAAGCCCCCGGCAGCAACCAGACCACTGGCCAACAGACACCACCTGCTGGCCAGAACGGAACACCACCCCCCGGCCCTGTTGCTGCCGGCCAGGCCCGACCACCCGAATACAATGTAACCCCCGCAGGTGCACCGGCCGCCACTGGTGTGAATATGGGGCAGGGCGCAGCGTTCTATCCGGGCGGCTCTGGCCAGCGCATGACAGGCGGTCTCTCGACAACAAAGTTCAGCTACGACAGCCTGAAGAAAAGGCCAACCAAACTCCCCTGGATTCCATCCGGCTCATTCTCTGATGCTGTTCTGATTGAAGGTGCCGACGCGAACGCCAGCGTCACCGGCCAGCAGAATACCAGCCCTGTTACCATTCGCCTGCAGGGCAACATTCAGATGCCCAACAACAAGGAGTTCAACGCTGACGGCTGCTTTATTGTGGGTGAGATGTGGGGCGATATCTCCAGCGAGCGCGGAAACGTCCGCACCCAGTCCATCAGCTGCATCCTGAAAAACGGCAAGCACGTTGACATGGAGTTTCAGGGACATGTCAGCTTCCAGGGTAAAGGCGGCATTCGCGGCAAGCCCGTTATGCGAAACGGCATGATTGTCGGCTACGCCGGTGCAGCAGGCCTCCTGTCAGGCTTTGGCGAAGGTATCAAATCTGCCGCTACACCATCCGTCGGCCTCGGTGCCACAGCGGATGTCGGAGCCGGTGACGTGTTTAAGCAGGGCATAGGCGGCGGGGCCAGCAAGGCGGCCGACACGCTGAGCCAGTACTGGATTAAACGCGCTGAGCAGTACCACCCGGTAATTGATATCGGCGCTGGCAATCAGGTGACCGTTGTATTCCAGAAGGGTTTCCGCCTTGAAACCATCGAGGACGCCGAGGACGCGAAAGCGAAAGAGGAACTGCAGAAAGCCGGCAACGCCGCGCAGAATGCCGTAACTCCGCAACCGGCGAGCCAAACCACCGCATCCAGTACCACCTCAGTCGGCAATATCAACCCGGATGACGTTCTCCGTCAGGCCAGTCAGCTGCGCCTCGGTGACACCATCAACTAAGGGAGCTGCATATGTCGTTTAAAACTGAGCTGGATGCTATCGAAGAAGACCTGAAGAAATGGCGTGCCGGGAAAAGGCTACATAAGTACCGGATATTTTGGTGCGCAGCAACCATCCCGGGCAGTATGTTTCTCTACGGTGTTTTTTATCAACAGCCTGGATTTATCTTTATGGGCATGGTCCTCGGTTTCCTCTTGTTCGTGGCAGCGTCAGGCAAAATGGACGCTCCCGATAGCTGGGAAGGCCGAATCAATCAGGCATTACAGTCGGTTAGCCCGAGAGATAAAGACGCGTTCGAAAAACTGTGCCGCACAGTGAAAGAGAAGAGGGCAATAGAGCCTGATGACATTGCTGCATGGCTCAAAGACGAAAAAGAAGCGCGTGCGCTTTTCGAGCGTCAACGAGATGAGCAGCAACGCTACAGCTTCACTGAAAGGCTGGATAAACGGGAGTCTGGCCAGAAGGCCGACTGTAATGGAGAGGGCAAATGAAAACAAAAGCGCAGGGGGGCGGGCCAGACTGCAAAGCAAAGGATGGGAACCGTCGTATAAGGATAACAGTTAACTGGCTCTATTCGATTTGTTGGGTCCTCTGTTGGGTGGCGGTGATTGCAATCATTATCAAAGGAGTACGGGAGGAATACGCATTTCGCATCTTTGGTGCAATCTTCATGGCCATCGTCCTGACTCGTATACGCCCCCCCAATTTGGCCAGATAACTAAGGAAGCCGAAATGCGTGACGACGAGCGTAATAACAGCCTGCTCAGGAGCATGCGGATACACATTGCTGAATGGGAGGCAGGACGCGCCACTCCGGAAGGAAGCCGGTTCATGTTTATCTGGCTTGTCATGTACCTTGGGACCGCGTGGCCGGTTCTCGCGTACTGCCAACTACTATGGGCGCTGGGTTTCCTGGTTATCTGGTTCTTTTCGAGTCAGTGGATATGCAGGCGAATTGTCCCTCGCTACAACGAAAGCTGGGCGGAGGTATTCGACAGGAAGCTTTCTGCTTATGAACCCCTGAACCTTTCTGCCTGGGAGCACCTGAAGCGTCAGACCGAAACGGAAGGCCTCACGGTAAGCAACGTCAGAAACTGGTATCAGCTGGAAGTGATGAGCGTCTGGCCAGAAAAGAAACCAGGCCTGAAGTTCCTCAGGAAGAAAAACTGCGCCGATAGCAAAAAGGACGAAGTGAATGAAGCATAAAACAGCAATCACACTCTCTCTGGCCCTGTTGTTCAGTACACCTCATCTTGCTGCCGCCGGGATGGTCAGCGCGCTGGACTCTTTATTTGGGCCTGCGACCGGACGCGGTGAAGAAAGCTTCCAGGTGGCAAAGAAAAAGGCCCTCGCTGATAAAGACCCCTGGCATGCCTGGCTGGAATTGTCTGCCAGTGACCCAGGCGATATCTCCAGCGATATTCGTGAACAATACAGCGAACTGGCAGCTTCACTGATTCTGAGTGCAGCCCGGAAAAATAATCCGGATGCACTGGTCCTGGTGTTCAGCCGGGATGACGCGCCGGGGTTTGTTGGCAGCCGACCCGAGCTCTATGAGCCACTCCTGATGCTCGCAGAAAAAGCAGCAGGAAACCGGAAGGACAAAGAGCTGTTAATGACAGCCGGGGACATACTGCAAAAAGGACAGTGGACAATCAAAGACAGCCAGCGCGCAGCGGGTTACTACTCACGGGCCTGGCTGGCAGGAGAGAACAGCGCACCTGCAAAGATTTACTCCATCTACCAGGAGCTGCAGGACCCTGGCAGCGCTTATCTCTGGCAACTTCGCTGCATCGGCAACTGCCGTATCTGGCAGGATGAAAGCCACTCTCCGGTGACCCAACTCCTGAACCCCCGCCAGATTCAGTGGATTCAGAAACAGGCACGGGATAAGACCGTCATAACCGTTAACGGGCTGGCAGCCCTTAAGGAGCTGCAATGAACATAATGTCCAGACGCCTTATGGCAGCAGGCCTGACCGCAGGACTACTGCTCAGCACCTTAACTGCGCATGCCGGTAAAAGCCCGGGTTCTGGCTCAAGGTCTTTCAGCTCGTCCTCAACCAAAGGCTCTGCTGTACGAAGTTCCCCGCGACCGTCGACGTCAGGACCGGTCACGTATAAAAGCGCTGTACCCGTGACGCCGGTCAACCGCTTCAACTCGCGGACACCTGAAAAAACCGGCAGATACCGTTCTGTTTTGTCTCAATCGCAAACCCTTCCTTCAGAAAAGCTGCAGACAGTTATTCGGGAGAAAGAACGAAGCGGACCGGGCTGGATGGGAACCGCGCTGCTGGTCTGGTTATTGAGTCAGCACGACCTTTCCTCCTCTGATAAGGAGTGGGTAAATCAACAAATTGCGCAGGCGAAAAAAGAGAACCAGCAGATTCCGCCACCGCCTCCAGAACTGTCAGATGTGGCATTCAACTGGAGCTATCCATCTGCGTTTAAACCAGGGGAAAAAGCGCTGATCGCCGTTAGTGCAACACAGGGCATTGCCGGTAAATCAGTCCCTGTTACCTGTGTAATGAAAGGCTCTTACGGCGTTAAGGACGGTGAAATCACCCGGATGGAATGGACGCCCGATAAGGCCATGACAGCCGTGATGCGCTGTGAGGCCGGCGGGTTGAGTGACTTACGTATCTTTAGCGCAGGAGATATGAAATGACAGCGACTGCCAGAAAATTTTCACTGTGATTCAGAGCAACTGCAAATAATCGAAATTGAGTATTACCCCTCCCTGAATACCCCTTAAATCAAAACCGGAGTTACCCCATGAAAAAACTACTGGGTGCTGCACTGCTGTGCAGCGCACTGACCGGCTGCGCCGGTCTCAATTCTGATTTCGACTGCAACAAGACCGCAACCGACCAGTGCCTGACTACCGGTGAGGCCAACAAGCTGGCCGCTCAGGGTAAAAGTCTGGATGACCTGACGGCAGAGAAAACCGCAAAAAAGCCTGCGGGTGAAACCCTGCCGGCACTGCGCAATTCAGCACCGGTCGTGAATCCCTTCCGTCCTGTTTCCGCCGCAGCAACCGGAACTACCGCCGCTAAGCCTGTCGCACCGCGCCCCCTGACCACTGCGCCGGCGAAATCGTCAGGTTCGCTGGTCACGCCGCTGGACACGTCCAGTCATGCAGCCCCTGTGCCGGTTAACACGGCGGGCCGCGTTCCGGTTCAGCGTATTCCAGACGCCACGCAGCGCCTGTGGATTGCACCTTGGGTGGACACGGACGACAACTTTCATCAGCCGGCTGTGGTCGAGTTCGTGAAAAACAAATCCCACTGGGATGAAAGCTACCGCGTCATCGGGGAGGGAGGGGAATGAGCAGCCACTACATTTCCGGCAGGAACGGCGTCGAATATCTGGCGAAATCGTTAGCCCATTCACGGAAAGGAACGACGCAAATCACCGCCACACAGTCAGTCGATTCCGACGATGAAACGCTGGCCGTTTTGAGCGTGAGCCGTGACTGGCAGATTAAAACTGCCGGTGATGCACCGTACACCGGCCAGATGAACGAAGAGAAGCTGCGTCGCCTGGAGTTGATCCGGGCCGCTGCGGAGGGCCGAAAATGAGTTTTGTCGACAGCCTGATGGATATGCTGAAAAACGGGAAAGAGGAAGACGGTGCAGCAACGGCCCGCAACAACCTTTCCCAGACCTGGGACTATCCGTCTCTGGTCGCTGCGCTGCCGTACCGGTATTACGACGACAAGAATGAAATTTTCGTCAATGCCGGCTCTGCGGGCTTCATTATGGAGGCCGCCCCGCTTCCTGGCGCGAACGAGCAGGTGATGGCCGCGCTCGATGACATGCTACGTAAGAAGCTTCCCCGCCAGACCCCTGTGACCGTCATTATGCTTGCCAGCAAGTGTGTCGGGGAACGCATCGATCGCGGCGTGAGTAACGACATGTGGAAAGGGGGGATGGCCGATCATCTCAATAAAATCACCCGCGCGTTCTGGCAGCGTTCCGCGCTGCACGGCCTGGCCAACGAACGGGAATACCCGCTCTACCTGCGTAACTACCGTATCTTTATTGTCTACGGTCAGCCCATTAAGCGCGCTTCCCAGGTGCAGCGGGTGATGGATGACCTGATTCAGATACGTAACACCATCCGCGTCTCACTGGGAGCCGCGCGCATCGACAGCATGAACACCGATGTGCACGCATTCCTGTCTGCGGTACGCGAGCAGATGAACTACCGTCAGGAACAGGTGCTGACGTCCTCCGGGGACTACAACGAGGATGAGAAGCTCAACCGCCAGGTGGTTGATCCCGGGATTGACCTGAAGGTGCATCCATCGCATATCCGGATGGAGCTGCCTGAAACCATTGACGCGCGCGGGACACGCCTGCCGGCATCGGCATGTCGCATCATCAACATGCAGCTTGCTAAAAATCCGCGTCGATTCGCGCTCTGGCAGGGGGCTGACAATCTGCAGAACCTGCGTTTTCCCGACCTCGGGATACCCTGTCCCTTTATGCTGACCTGGACGACGGCGCTGGAAGAACAGACCAAAAGTCAGAGCGAGGCTTTCCGTAAAGACCAGGACCTGTCTAAAAAGGCCAACTCAGCCTACGCTGCACTGTTCCCCAACACCAAAAAGGCTGCAGAGGAATGGCGGCGTACCCGAGAGCAGCTTCACAGTAATGAAATCGCGCTCTGCAATACCTACTTCAACCTGACCCTGTTCGCCCCGGATAACAATACCGAGGCACAGAAGTGTGAACTGGCCGCCGTCAACGTGTTCCGTAAGAACGAGCTGGAAATGGTGACGATACAGTACCAGCAGATGCGCAACTGGCTGGCCAGTTTCCCGTTCGTCATGCAGGAAGGGATGTGGGAAGACCTGAAGATGACGGGGGCAACGCTACGCTCCAAGTCATGGAACGCAGTGAGCCTGATGCCGGTCGTCGCCGAACGCCAGCTGTCCAACGTGGGTATGCCATTGCCGACCTACCGGAACCAGGTTGCATTCTACGACATGTTTGGTGAAGAGAACGGCAGTACCAACTTTAACATCGCCGTCACTGGCACGTCCGGGGCCGGTAAATCATTCCTGACGCAGGGCATTCTTCGTGACGTACTGAATGCCGGGGGATACGCCTGGGTTATCGACATGGGGGACAGCTACAAGAACTACTGTCACCAGGCCGGCGGGGTTTATCTCGATGGCTCTAAACTGCGCTTTAACCCGTTCGCCAACGTTAAGGACATTAATCATTCTGCGGAAGGGATTGTGCGCCTGCTGACGGTACTCGCCAGTCCGACGCAGCCGCTGGATGGCGTCTGTGAAGCGATCCTGCAGAAAGCGGTAATGGATGCGTGGGAGAAGAAGGCAAACAAAGCCCGTATCGACGACGTTCATAATTACCTGACCAATGAGGATGTGAACCAGGCGTTCGCAGACAAGCCGACCATCATCGCGCGCCTTGCTGAGCTGGCCATGCTGCTCGACACGTACTGCACCTGGGGGCCTGATGGAGAATACTTCAACGCCGACACCCCGACGCTCGATGGTGAAACCCGCTTCGCGGTGCTGGAGCTGCTGAGCCTGGAAGACAAGCCGAAGCTGCTCTCGTCCATCCTGTTCTCGCTCATTCTGGCGATACAGGAAAAGATGTACCACAGCCCGCGCGACCTCAAAAAAGTCTGCATCATCGACGAGGCCTGGCGTTTGCTGGGTGGCTCCAACCCACACGCGGCAAGGTTTATCGAAACCGGCTACCGCACCGTGCGTCGTCACCGTGGGGCGTTTATCACCATCACCCAGGGCATCAAGGACTTCAGCGCCAGTAAGGAAGCAGAAGCCGCCTGGAACAACAGCTCCACCAAAATCACCCTCTTGCAAGATGCGAAGGCGTTTAAACAGTACCTTGCCGATAACCCGGAACAGTTCTCGGACATGGAAAAAGAAGTTATCCGTGGCTTCCAGCCAGCCCTGCAGACCGGCTACAGCTCCCTGCTGATAAACGCCGGTGAATACAGCTCCTTCCATCGCCTGTTCGTCGACCCCGTGACTCGTGCCATGTTCAGCTCGCGCGGCGAGGACTTTGCTTTCATGCAGAAAGCGCAGAAAGAAGCGGGGGCGACAGCGGAAGAGGCGGCGTATCTGCTGGCGGAGAAAAAATACGGTAGTGAACTTCGCGAACTTGAAGAGTGGGTGAAAGCAGCATGAGTGAACAACAGGACAAGCCGTATAACGGCGACACCGTCCGCGACGGTGTAACGATAGCCAGCAAGACATCCCGCTGGGTTAAAGCCAGCATGCTGGGGCTGGCGGGACTTCTGGTTATGACAGGCGTGGCATATGTGACGGCGAAAGCCGTCACCCCGGAGGTGGTGGTCTTCGACATGAAGGGGACTGTGGACCTCTTCATGCAGCAGTCCGCTCAGTTACAGCTCGATGAAAACAGGGCTAAATCGATGACCCAGCAGTTCAACGCGGCACTGACCGGCAGCCTGGATGCATGGCAGTCCTCACACAACGCCATCGTTCTGGTGAAGCCGGCGGTGATGAGCCCGCAGCGCGATATCACGAATGAAATTCGTGCTGATATTGCCCGACGCATCCAGGGGGGCCAGTGAAAAAACGACTGCAGCTGACGGCCATGATGCTGCTGATGCTTTCCGCCGGCAGCGGGGCGAAAGATCTCGGTACCTGGGGCAACGTCTTCGAGCCTGCAGAGCAGGACATGCTGGCGTTTATCCAGAATCGCCTGAAGGGAATGGAGCAGACGGGTGAGCTGGACCGCCTTCGCAAAGAGGCAACGGAAAGAGTGAAAGAGCATGCGGTACGTCCGACACCGGTGGAAGGGCTCACGAAAGCGAAGGAATACCGCAGCTTTGCCTGGGACCCGACATTTACCGTTAAGGAAACGATCACAGACATGCAGGGCAACGTGATCGCCCGCAAGGGCGATACGGTCAATCCTCTGGATAAGGTGCCCTTCAGCCAGGTGCTCTTTTTTATCGACGGCGATGATAAGGAGCAGGTGAACTGGACCCGACAGCAGCTCGCCGGCCAGACCAGCGTGAAGGTCATCCTGGTGAACGGCAACATCAAAGAAACCAGTGATGCGCTGAATGAACGTATCTACTTCGACCAGTCTGGCGTACTGACCCGTAAATTCGGTTTTGAACACATCCCCGCGCGGATATCGCGCGACGGTCGCGTGATGAAAGTGGAAGAGATTCCGGTACCAGGAGCGAAAAAATGAGTGCAACAACGTTAGGTGACCTGTTTCCCGAAATGCGTCAGGCGGTCACATCCCATCGACGTTACGGCAGAAAACCGCGCAAACCCGCTGAGATAACGCCGCGTATGGGAACAGCAGAACGACTGAAGACGCTGTACCCCGAAATTGACTCCTGGCATCCGGTACTGGTGACCAAAGCCTGGCTCCACTGGTGTGAGCAGAACCAGCAGGACAGCCGGGAGCCGTCCAGGCGTGATGAACGTTTCCCGGACTACATCATTCACCTCTTACTGGAGAACATGCGGGCCGAGGACAGCGCGAAACGTAAAAAGGGCCCGACGCTGTCACTTTCCGAGCGTCTCGACAGGTTGTTTGCAGGCGAAGGGCAGGAGAGCGCCGAATGTCACTGATACACAATAACTCTGTGCCACCTGCGTCTCAGCTCATGACAGGCCACAATGCTGATACCAGGGGCTGCGACGAAACCGTAAATCAACTCTGTCAGCTATACCCTGAGATCGCCTCATGGCAACCGGCGCTGATCGCCGGTGCCTGGCACCAGTGGTGCGCGAATAACCAGCGTCAGCCTTTAGCGCCGGAAGAACGAGATGAGGCGTTTCCTCTGTACCTCGTCAGGCTTATCCGCAACAGAATGGAGGAGATGAACGCATGGCGTTAATCAGCTGCTTCACCGGCCCCCAGGGGCTGCAGGGGATGCTCACCTGTTTGCGTGATACTGAGGGCATGACCGGTATCCTGGTCGTCGTTGTGCTACTCGCTGGCTGGATTGTTGTTCAGCATCTTGCAGATACACGCCGTGAACGCCGGGCACGGGAGAGCAGACCGGGAATACCGGTCCCTCTCGCACAGTTTGGCGGTGCCCGACATGCCGATGCGGTTCACGCCTTTGCTAACCGGGAATACTATCAGGTATTGCTCGCAGAGCTGGAAAAAGGCCTGACTGAGGCGGGCTATGCACTCACTCGCGATGAATCACTGCGCGTGACGATCCCAGAGGCCGACTGGCTACAAATTAGCCGCCGGATTATTCGGGCACGCCTGTGTTATACGGCACCGAGAGTCACTGAGGAGGCGATGCAGGACAGCGAAGATGCAGCAGTGAACGATGGTTACGCCGGCTCGTGGCTCAGATTACTCATACGTGGCAGTGAGCGCATTGGCTGGTACATCACCAGACCGGAAAACAGCCAGTGATTAACCGCGCTGCCCTTCAGGATGTTCGGTGCTCACTGCGTTGCGCTCCGCCTCAGCCTGAATGTCATCCCGGTTTCCGATTAACCCCGACCAGGTAACGCCATGAAAAAAGACCCTGATACTGAAAAGGGCCAGAATGTTACAGCCGTTCGTCATGATGAAAAATCGGCTTTACGGCTTAAGGCCATTCTTGCAGAAAATCCCCTTTATTATCCCTCAATAGTGTTAAGAGCTGGCTTGCTGGCTCTTGAGGATATGTCCAAAGACCAGCGGCTGGCATTCATCATGAAAGCGGCCGACAAAACCAAAAACTATTAATCCTGTTTTAAGCCCTCCCGCCGTCCGGTGGCTGCGGCACTCCCGGAGATCCCCCATGACTCACCCTGAATCTGTCAGGCCGGTGACGGTTACCCGTGACCGCAATGGCTTCTGGACGCACCCTCATTATTTTGCACCCGCCAGTGATGAGGCCACGCAGACTGAATTTGGCGACTGGATGCGCCGGCACAATCTGACCTGCGCCACCCGCTGGATGGAAAACGACGCGCCTCCCCAGGTGATTGCCGACTGGGAAAAGGGGAAACAAAACATCAGTGACTGGCTCCCTTCCGCGCCTCAGGGCGAAGGCTGGTTCATCGGCTCCATTCATGACACTGAGGACGGCCCGGTCTGTGTGTGGCTGCGGGAGGTGAAATGAAGCGTTTCTCATGGCTTGCCGGTGTGATGCTGATCCTGCTGTCCTGGATGCCAGCTCAGGCAACGGCCGCAGCCAGCAACGCGGGTGATGGCCGCTGGGTTAACCCGATAAGCGATGTCTGCTGGAAGTGTCTGTTTCCGATGACGCTCGGCAATATTCAGCTGGCCGCCGGTCCACAAAAGGATACCAACAACCCGGCTTCGCCGATCCAGATTTGTCCATATGGTGTGTTTTATCGTATCGGTCTGGCCATCGGGTTCTGGGAGCCAATGGCGATGGTGGACGTAACCCGTGAGCCTGGCGTCATGGTCAACATGGGCGGCTTTAAAATCGATCTTGGACGAACGGGAACGGGAACCGCAGGGCAGAGTGACCGGCCCGCTGCCGGCACGTTCTACCATGTTCACTGGTACAAATACCCGCTGATTTTCTGGCTGAACATCATCACCAGTCTGGGGTGTCTGCAGACCGGCGACATGGATATTGCCTATCTCTCCGAAGTTGATCCTCTCTGGAATGACAGCACCCTCTCGATGCTGATTAACCCCGAGGCAGCGCTGTTCGGCAACCTGATCGCTCAAGGGGCCTGTGCTGCTGACGCAGCTGCATCATCAGCTGGCCTTCCGCTGTCGCCGCTGTTCTGGTGCGCAGGTAGTCAGGGTTCTATCTACCCGCTAACAGGCTTTACCAGCGGTGAGTTTTCTCCGCTCGAGGCCTCTCTGCTGGTCGGAGAACGAATGGCCTTCAAGATGCATCGTGAGGGACTGGTATGGAACTCCGTGGGCGCGGACGTCGCCGTATGTAACCAGTATCCATCCCCGATCATCCCGAAAGAGCGATGGCGATACCAGATGGTAAACATGTACCCCGAACCGGGTAACTGCCATCCCTTCGGGGCCAGCACGCAGCTCTGGGGCACAACGCATAACTCTCCATCCTCCAAAAAGAACTTCGGCTACCTCTTCTGGCGCAAACGTAACTGCGTATTCCTTTAAGGACATGACAATGAAAAACGCTTATCTCCGGGCGCTGACGATCAGCGTCATGATTGCTTTCGGGCCGCTGGCCCTGGCGAGCGCCCAGACCGATATCTCCGTCTCCGACCATAGCTGGATCAAAGGTCAGCAGGATGCGCTGACAGCGATGAAGGAAGACCTGCAGGGGCATCCGGCGGCCGCACCCGTCTTACCGCAGCAGCAACTGGACCTGATTAACCGCCTGCAGGGCAATATCGCAGCCCGGACCAACAAGATGGGGGAAAAAGACACGTTCCCGGCTATTTACTTTGTGAGCCTCGGTATTCCACGTGAAGGTCTGCTGCCCATGCTGAAGGATGCCCGCCGTTACAACATTCCGCCAACGCTGCGCGGCCTGGTTAATAACGACATGCGACAGACCGCGGCGGCAATGTTTGAGCTGAGTAAGGAGGACAAGGACGCTGGCGTGCAAATCGATCCAACGTTGTTCACTCAGTACAACATCACCACGGTGCCCGCCCTGGTGGTGACCTGCACTGGCCACTATGACGTAATCAGGGGAAGTCTGCCCCTGCAACAGGCTCTCGAAAAAGTAGCTGAAAGTGGTGATTGTGCGGCAACGGCACGCCATCTTCTGGAGGCCGGAAAATGAAAAAACTACTTTCAACGGTGCTGATGCTTTTTCCGCTTCTGGCTGGCGCAGCTGATCCTGCCTTTGAGGCGGGAGCGAGCTTTGGTAAAGGCAATGCTTCCGCCGGGACGGGAGCCCTGAAAAATCCGGATACCGTCACGGGGGCAATACCAGGCTATACCGCTAACCCACCGGAGAAAGGATATTACGGCGGCGTGGATGGCGGTGACGGTGGGCTGGCCAACAAAGGGCAGGCCGCTCTGCAGGGCAATGACGCAGCGCAGTCGGTTATCAACTCCGGAAAAACGAATCCGACGCCCGCCATCGACCCGAACGCACCTTTCATCACTATCGGTAAAAATGCGGAAGCTGGCGCTGACGGTGTGCTAAACGGGACCGCGAACCAGTGTAAGGAGGTCACGGTATCGAAAACCACCTTTGAAAATTACACCTGCGATAAAGATGTGGCCTCAGTTGAGGCCTGTACCCGCACAGCAGTGGCGGGCGGGCATGTAGAAAAAACAACTGAACAGAAGACCATCACAATTGATAAACCGATGTGGAACTGGACCTATGACAATGACAAACGCGTCTATTTCACGTTTACCTCCCCTTATTCAGGACCGGTTATCAGTGCTTCGCTGGCCATACATTTCAACGATAAGAATATGTATTACCAGTTAACCTGGTGGGGTGTTGATCAAGAGTCAGTTGCCAAAAGAGACAACTCGTGGGTTCTTCCTGGTGCTGCAGGTGCAGTGCTGGCAGAGGGACAGCCTTCACCGCAAGGTGTGATACTCAATAAAAACTGTCTTAATGGAAACCAGGGGCGATGCAGAGAATACGCAAGAAAAACCTATGACTGGCTGAACAGTGGTGAGGCCACCATGACCGTAACATTGACCATGATCGCGACAACAGAGAAGTGGGTTCCGGAAGTTAACTGGTCCTCTTCCTGTGGCCTGGATATGTCGAAGGCGCAAAAAACCACGTCAACATGCACCTCTCCGGGCGGAAATAAAACCATTGTTAACAATGGCCAGAGCTATGACGTTTATAGCGACTGCTGGGAGTACACCGATAACTATGTCGTACCGTCAGACTCCAAGGGAACCTGCGGAACGCTGATGACGAATCCGTCCTGTACGGCGGCAGGAACAACCTGCACCGAGTCGACCGACGGGCAGTGTACCCATATGAGCTACACCTACCAGTGTCAGACCACTCATCAGTCTGGCGGCCTGGTTTGCGGCGGCGACTACATCTGTAAGTCAGGCGAGTGTGACGACACCAATGGTGCCGGAAGCAGCGGTTTTGATACGGCTGTGGCCAAACTGGCAGGTCTTGCCTCGGCGGCTGAAGATGCAAAAGACGCCAGCAGTACCATTGAAGTTAAAGCCTTCACGGGGAAAGCCATGCGCTGCCGTAAGGCCTTTGCCGGTTTCTCTAACTGCTGCAAAGACTCTGGCTGGGGACAAAGTGCCGGACTGGCCTCGTGTGATGATGAAGAAAAGGCTATAGGGAAGGCGAAGGCGAAGAAAATTACCGTCAGCGTCGGCGAGCGGTGCGATCGCAAGGTGCTGGGTGCCTGCATCCAGAAAAGTCAGGTCTACTGCGTCTTTGACGGCAAGCTTGCCCGCATCATTCAGGAGCAGGGGCGTCGCGACCAGCTGGGCGTTAAGTTCGGCAGCGGCGACAGTCCGAACTGTCGGGGGATCACCGTCCCGGAGCTGCAGAGTATCGACTTCGACAAAATCAACTTCTCTGACTTCTACGAGGATTTGATGAAGAACCAGAAAATCCCCGATACCAGCACGCAGGTCCAGCAGATTAAGGAGCGTATCGCCGCGCAGGTGAATCAGCAGGGAGGTGGTAAATGAAGCGTGTCCTCTGTGGCCTGCTTATGGCGCTGATGAGCCATACGGTGATGGCCGAGGAGATTGTGACCCCGGCAGAGCCGTTCACCGGCTGGTCCTGGTACAACGAGCCGAAAAAGCCGCCGGAGCAGTCCAGAAAGCCACAACAGCCTGCACCGCAGGCCATTCCGGATCTCAGCAAAATGTCCCCTATGGAACAGGCCCGGGTGCTGAAAGGGTACACACAGGAGGCGCTTAACCGCGCCATCCTGTTTCCCTCCCGGGAAAACACGGCGACGTTCCTGCGCTGGCAGAAATTCTGGACCGATCGGGCATCGATGTTCAGCCAGTCCTTTGCGGCTGCGCAGCTGAGCCACCCGGACCTCGACTACAACCTGGAGTATCCGCACTACAACAGCATGGCGCCGTTTATGCAGACCCGCGACCAGCAGACGCGGCAGAGCGCCGTGGAGCAGCTGGCGCAGCAGTACGGTCTGTTCTACTTCTACCGGGGCAGTGACCCGATTGACGTGCAGATGGCCGGCGTGGTGGCGGACTTTGCGAAAACCAACGGGATTTCGCTTATACCGGTATCGGTTGATGGCCAGGTGGCAGCCTCCCTGCCGCAGAGCCGTCCGGATACGGGGCAGTCCCAGTCGATGAATATTACGCACTTCCCGGCGCTCTACCTTGTTGACCCCCGGAGCAAGAATTATCGCGCGCTGTCATACGGCTTCATGACGCAGGATGACCTGTCTAAGCGATTCCTGAACGTGGCCACCGGCTTTAAACCCAATTCCTGAGAGATTCTTATGACAAAAACACTTTTCACCCTCATCCGCGATGCAGGGCGGGTCGCCATGTATTCCTTAGTCTTTGGCCCGGCACTGGTGCTGTATGTGTTTGTAATGCTGGCTGTATCAGACGGCTCACTTTCCCGGCAATTCCTGACGACCTTTCATGACCTGACTGACAGTGCGCCTGCCGGCAAGGTCATGGGGTGTGTTAATGAAAATGTGATGGCAGGACGCTTCTTGCCACCTGAACCCGGAGAGTCATTAAAGCCTGTGCCTCCTGCCTTAGCGAAAGCACCGCCTGAAGTGTTGTGTCGGCGTGGCCCTGTGGACAGCGATTCGTGGACGCGTGCGACAGATGCAACATTGCTCAACACCTGGCTTCTCTCGGTGATGTTTGGCTTTGGTGTGTGGTTTGTATTCCGAGGCCTGAACCTTGCCGCCCGAAAGAAAATTTCACCAGACACGCATTCGGTTCTGGCACGGCAAAACAAGGAGACACACGAATGAAACCCGCTATTCTCGCAGGACTGATTTTCTGGGGCACGATGGCGCGCGTACTGAGCGAACTGATGACCTGGTCGGTTGAGCATACGCAGCAGGGGCTCTTATGGCTGTGCAATGGGATGTGGGCTGGTGCGGCTGGCATGGTGGTGTATGCCGTGTATCGCTGGTTCCGTTACGAAAGAGGGCAAGCGCATAAGGAAGCCGATCATGAACATTAAAACCGGACTCATTGCGCTCCTGTTATCCCTGCCCCTGCTGGCGAACGCCGGTGCGCGTGAGGAGTTAATGGCGCTTGAAGCATCCAAAACGGCCTCATCTGCAGACGCTGCAGCCATCACCGCTTCCACTATTCCTGTACCCGCGCCAGCAAGCCTGATGGCGCTGCCGGACGGACGTCGGGCTAACATGAAAGATTATGCCGTGGTGCTCTTTATGCAGGCGCACTGCCAGTACAGCGCTAAATTTGACCCGCTGCTGAAGGGCTGGGCCGATGAACATGCCATCAGGGTGTACCCGTACAGCCTTGACGGCGGCGGGGACGTTTCTTACCCGACCCCGATGATTCCGCGTAAGACGGACCCTAACTCTCCCATCGCAGATGAGATTGTCACCTTCTTCGGAAACGGTTTGCCAATTGCGACACCGACGGCCTTTATGGTCAACGTCAACACCCTGAAAGCCTATCCACTCACCCAGGGCGTGATGGACATCCCGGCACTTGAGAGCCGTATGGCCAGCCTGATTCAGGCTGACATGGATAACGTTGATCCAAAAATGCTGCCGCCAATGCCGGCAAGCGCGCAGGTCACCCCTCAGTAATACAAACGGACTACAAAATGACGACAAATACGTATGCGTTATCGCGTACCGAGCGCGTGTGGCTGTTATTCAGCGTGACGCTGCTTGTGTCCGCAGTGTTCTATGGGGTGCTGGCTCACCGGGTGGTCAGCGTTATGGATCGCCCTGAACTGACAACCTGTCTGCAGGACTTTCCGGTGCTCCTGCTTATCTCGCTGAGCATCGGATTCTTTTTTACCGTCACCGGGCTGTACGTCTGCCGGCAGACCCTGGCCAGGAAACCCCGGGAGGAGATTGCATGACGCTTATCAGACTGAGGACGCTTACACAAGTTGTGGAGGTGCCAAATGATTAAGGCGCTTATTACGGCAGGGGCCGTGTTCTTCTCAGGCCTGGCTGCTCTGCCTGCCCAGGCGGACGTCAACGGCGATCTGAACGGTTTCTTCAATAATCTGGGCTACAGCGGCAACGTTACTCAGGCACAGGCCTGGCAGGGACAGGCGGCCGGTTATTTTACCGGTGGCTCGGTTTACCTGCGAAATCCCGTCAAAAACGTCCAGTTGATCTCGATGCAGCTGCCTTCTCTGAACGCCGGCTGCGGCGGTATAGACGCCTATCTCGGGTCGTTCAGTATGATCAGCGGCGAGGAAATCCAGCGATTCGTGAAGCAAATCATGAGCAACGCAGCTGGCTATGCATTCGACCTGGCCCTGCAGACGATGGTACCGGAGCTGAAGCAGGCAAAAGACTTCCTGCAGAAGCTGGCCAGTGATGTTAACTCCATGAACATGAGTTCGTGTCAGGCCGCTCAGGGCATTATCGGCGGGCTGTGGCCCGTGACACAGGTCTCGCAGCAGAAAATCTGCCAGGACATCGCCGGTGAAACCAATATGTTTTCCGACTGGGCGGCTTCCAGGCAGGGTTGTACCGTCGGAGGACAGGGCGACAAAGTCACGGCTAAGGCCGGGGATGATGAGAAGGATCAGGTGCTGAAGAACAAAAACCTTATCTGGGACACCCTCAGTAAGAATGGTCTTCTCGGCAACGACCGCGCGCTGAAGGAGCTGGTTATGAGTACCGTTGGCTCCATCATTTTCAACAAGAATGGTGATGTGACAATTCTGACGCCACTGGTCGATAACCGCGACCTGATTAAAGTCCTGATGCGCGGCGGAACAGCGAAAGTCTACGGATGTGACGAATCCGATCTCTGTCTGGGACCTGTCGTGACCAATCTGACCATTTCCGAGTCGAACGCTCTGGTCACGTTGGTTAAAAACCTGATGCTCTCGATGCAGAACAAGCTGGTCGACGATACTGCGCTGACCGATCAGGAAAAAGGCTTTGTGAACACCACTTCTGTGCCGGTACTGAAGTACCTGACTAACGCCCAGAGCATGGGTCAGAGTGCAACATATCTGATACAGGTAGCTGACTTCATCGCACAGGACCTGATGATTCAGTACCTCCAGGAGCTGGTAAAACAGGCAAGTCTGTCGCTGGCTGGCAAGAACTTCCCTGAAGAGGCTGCCGCCAAACTACGCGACAACATCATTCATGCGCAGGGACTTCTTGCTGACATGAAGCTGCAGTCTGCAGCTGACCAGAACGCGCTGGACGGTATCGACCGTAATATGCAGTACCTGCAGCAGCAGGTGTCCACAATCGTTTCAGGCTCCTATCAAAGCAACTATCACTGGGGTGATCGCTGATGCTTGAGATATACACCATTTATGGCGGGGGGATGTGGAAAACGGCGCTGGACGCCGTTGTCACCCTTGTCGGTCAGAATACTTTCCACACCTTAATGCGTATTGCCGGCACCTTTGGGGTGCTGGCCGTACTGCTTACTTTCATCAAACAACGTAACCCAATGCTTTTCGTCCAGTGGCTGGCGGTCTTCATGATCCTGACATCCATCCTGCTGATACCGAAACGCTCAGTGCAGGTTATTGACCTCTCTGACCCGGGTACGGTCTGGGTCACCGATAACGTACCGGTTGGCCTGGCGGCTATTGCGTCTCTTACGACCAGTATCGGGTACAAGATGGCGTCGGTTTACGACATGCTTATGGCCAGACCCGACTCAGTGACCTACAGCAAAACCGGGATGCTTTTTGGCTCGCAGATTGTGGCGGAAACCAGTGACTTCACGACGCAAAATCCGGAGCTGGCGCAGATGCTGCCGGACTACGTGGAAAACTGTGTGATCGGCGACATTCTTCTGAATGGAAAATACACCATTAATCAGCTGCTCAATTCTACTGACCCGCTGACGTTGATAACCAGTAACCCAAGCCCGCTGCGGGGAATCTTTAAGATGACCTCCACCTCGCGTCAGTTCCTGACCTGCCAGCAGGCCGCAACGGAGATCCAGAAGCTTGCCAATACTGACGTTAACCCGGGCAGTGCGACGTTCACCTGGCTGACGAGAAAGGTCTTTGGCAACAAGCTGAATGGTGCGTCGCTTCTGGCCAACTCAATGGGGGACAGTTATGGGTTCTTCTATGCCGGTGGTATGACTGCTGCGCAGATCATGAAGAACAACATCACGAACAGTGCAGTACGGCAAGGGATAAAGGGCTTTGCCGCTCGCTCATCAGACACGGCTAACCTGCTTAATCTGGCCACCGAGAACGCTGCAACAAAACAGCGTCTTGCCTGGGCTGCAGGCAATGAGCTGGCGACCCGCACGCTGCCGTTTGCACAGTCTCTGCTGATGCTTATCCTGGTGTGCCTGTTCCCGCTGATGATTGCGCTGGCCGCATCAAACCACACGCTTTTTGGCCTGAACACCCTGAAAATATACGTTTCCGGGTTTATCTATTTCCAGATGTGGCCGGTGATGTTCGCCATTCTTAACTATGCCGCCAACTACTGGCTGCAGAGTCAGTCCGGGGGTACGCCCCTGGTGCTGGCCAACAAGGATGTGGTGGCGCTGCAGCACTCGGACGTGGCGAATCTGGCAGGGTATCTGTCCCTTTCCATTCCGGTGCTGTCGTTCTATCTGACCAAAGGTGCTGCGGCGATGGGCTCTCAGGTGGCGGGGAGTGTACTCAGCTCGGGCGCCTTCACGTCAGCAGGTGTGGCAGCGACCACAGCAGACGGAAACTGGTCGTTTAACAACATGTCGATGGACAATGTCAGCCAGAACAAGATGGATACCAACCTGATGCAGCGTCAGGGTCAGCAAACCTGGCAGGCGGATAACGGCTCCACGCAGACTCAGACGGCCGGTGGCCATACGGTTATCGACGGCTCGGGTGCAATGTCGAACCTGCCGGTGAACATGAAGCTCAGCCAGCTGGCCAGCAGTGGATTCCAGGAGTCCGCCCGTCAGTCGCAGGTACAGGCGCAGACTGCACTCGATGGCTACAACCACAGCGTTACCAGTGGCTGGTCACAGCTCTCTCAGCTTTCTAATCAGACCGGTACCAGCGACAGCCTGATCAAAGGCAGTGAAAACAGCCAGGCCACTAATGCAACACGCGGTGCTGGCATGATGTTGTCTGCCGCTGAAAGTTATGCGAAAGCAAACAACATCTCGACGCAGGAAGCCTATAACAAACTGATGGATATCAGTAATCAGGGATCAGTATCTGCAGGTGTTAAAGGTACTGCTGGGGCAGGCGTCAATTTAGGTGTTGTTAAAATTGGTGCTGAAGGAAGTGTTTCTGGCGATTTGCGGCACTCGACGGGCAGTTCAAGAGGCGTTCAGGACTCGGGCTCCCAAACACAAGATTCGCGACATGATCAGAACAGCCAGGCAGTTAATGACTTCCGCCAGGGTATGGATATGGTTAAAAGCAGCCGTATCACTGATGGTGCGAATCATTCCGAAAATGCTGCAAGCAGTAATGTTCAGCAGCTGGCCGCAACACTCAATGATGCTGAAAGCAAGTACCATCAGTACACCACCAGTTCTACACAGAGTAGCGAGTTCAGTCGGATGGCCACCGTTGCGCAGAATCAGAGCGCAAGCCTCGATACGAACTATACGCAGGAGTTTGTGGACTGGGCGGCTAATAAATACGGTGATAAGGCTCAGTCCATGCTGACAAGTGCGCCGTCGGCGCGAGAAGCAGCGATGGAATTCGTAAATGAACGTCTCAAACCTGAAATTATGGGGGATTATCAGCAGGGTCGTTCAGATCTTACCAGCGGCCAGGAGCATGCAGCATTCAGTGGTGAGCATATTGTTCAGCCAGCGCGTGGCAGTCAGCAGGTATCAGGTTCATCTGGTCATGATGCTGGAGTCAGTTACAGTGCTCAGTATGGCGGTGCTCGTAGCTCGGGAAGTGTTAGCAGTACCCAGCCTTACGAAACGACTCAGGGCGCTGAATATGGAGGCCAGCAGGGTGAGAATTATTCTGCCAGAACAGACGATTCTGTTTCGCCGGGTATTGAGCATTCAACTGTTCATCAGGGGCAAGCAGCCGGACAGAGAAGCAGTTCGGGTAATATCACCTCGTCGGCAGGGATGATTGATGCCGGTGGACGCACTACTGCAGATGAAAGGACCGGTCACATTGCAGAATCGCACCCGGAGTTCCATCATTCAGGAGCCATTAGGGAGAAAGGAAACACGTATGGCCAGGAGAGTGAAATTACTCATAGCCGTTCAGGAATTAATGTTGGCGGCGAAAAAGTACGTGGTGATGCTATGCAGGAGTCCTTCAAAGAAAATCAGGCTAAGTTGCATGAACATTCTACTCAGGGTTTTGGTCCCCAGAATGAATTACAGCGCAGAGTGGCGGAACAAAGATCTGAAAATGAGCATAAAATCAACGAATCTGCTGGAGAAATTGATAAAAAACAATCCACTGTTCAGGCATCCAGTGATATCCTGAAAGGAGAGAATTTAAACGCAACCGGTAATTTCAAAATTCAACGAAAAGAAGCCGAGATTGACCAGCAGACGCCAGTTATAGACAGTGCTGAAAAAAGGAAGTTAGAAGAGCAGTTGCTGGAATTGAGGAAAAGAGCCGGCTAGGAGGATAAATGCTAAAGGCTAATCTATGCAGAATTTCGTACATTCCTGTATTTAGTATATATGCTGCTATTCCACTCATTCATGATGTAATACCTAACCATAACGGGTATTACAGCGAGGATTGGATCGCATTGGCAGGGATGTACGCGTTAGGCACATTGATATCCTTACCATTGTTCTATCTTCTTAAAAAAGCGGATAAGAGCGGCAGTGGTGTTTCAATTGCCTCGCTCTTTCCACGCTTGCTTGCTTCAATTTTAGCGCAAGTAATATGTCTCTATTTCCTCTGGGAAAATTCAGTATATCTTTATCTGTCGATGTCCACAGTTATGGTTCTTTCCGCCGTTTTATTTGGGGCTGGAAGGAAGGGGTTAAACCTCTTGAAGGATAAAGATACAGGCAATGTCTATGAAATACGCGGGAGTAAAGCGTATAGACTCTCAGATGAAATGGCCGCCAGATATCAAACAAGTATGTCTGGCAAGGGAATAGCATTGGCTGAGTTTTCATCGAGCCAATATTCAGGGCTAGACACAAATTCATCTGTTCTACCTATCAATTTCGGTGCGAGTCATACGGATATCAGTCAAGGGATTGCTATAAATCCTTCGTCAGGAATGCCAATGGTTGGTGGCATTTCGGGCCTTGATATACACGGAAACAGTTGGGGAACAAACTTCAACGAACCTTCAAATACGTATGACCCTAACCGGGGATACTGAGAGTAAGGGGGCATTGGCCCCCTTAATTTTTGTAGTAATCTAAGTAAGCCATCTATTTAACCTAAATTCCCTTTCAAATCAGCCGATAACGTCTCTGTTAGCTATATCTCGCTAACGGGGACGTTTTTCTATGCACAGGATGAATTCATGAAATTAAAACAATTAGCCGTTGTTGGTCTGATCGCTTCTACTCTCGCTCTGTCTGGTTGTGGTGCCATGTCCACAGCGGTGAAGAAACGTAACCTCGATGTTAAAACCCAGATGAGTGAAACCATCTGGCTGGAGCCATCATCAGAGAAGACTGTTTATTTGCAGATCCGTAATACCTCTGACAAGGACATGTCTGGTCTGCAGGCACAAATTACAAATGAACTGGCCGCGAAAGGCTACCGCGTCTCCAGCTCTCCGGACACGGCCTACTACTGGATTCAGGCAAACGTACTGAAAGCTGAAAAAATGGATCTGCGCGATGCACAGGGGTTCCTTAAGACCGGGTATGAAGGTGCGGCAATGGGTGCGGCACTGGGCGCGGGTATTACGGCGTATAACTCGTCGTCAGCTGGCGCAACGCTGGGTGTAGGGCTGGCCACCGGGCTGATTGGTATGGCTGCAGATGCAATGGTTGAAGACGTGAACTACACCATGGTGACCGATCTGCAAATCTCCGAGCGCAGCAAAGCGGCCGTCACTACCGACAATATTGCCGCCCTGAAACAGGGCACGTCAGGTATTAAGCTGCAGACCAGCACGGAGCAGGGCAACCGTGCTAAATACCAGACTCGCGTGGTATCCAACGCCAACAAGGTGAACCTCAAGTTTGAAGAGGCAAAACCTGTCCTGGAAGCACAGCTGGCCAAGTCCATCGCTGGCATCATGTAATACCCGCGGCTGCGGCGATCGTCGCAGCCGTTCTCCCTCACAGCTGATTTTTAACCGTGCTCATTCCGGGCAGGGTGCGTCGGTGCTTTCTGTCAGTTACCAGTAATTACGCTTCCTCGCATGACTGCGCCTGGCGCAGCCCTGTCTGCGGCGAGCGTTGCGTCCTTAATTTCAAAGGAGTTCGTCCATCATGATGCATCAGATAAATGAACGTGCAGATTACTCAGCTGAATTCTGGTCGCTTATCCATCTGGAAAGTGAGCTGATGGTAGCGAGGGCTTATATGAATGTATTTGGTTCACTTCCCGAAGGGCAGGGAATGACCATCATTGCTGGCTGGGCTGGCTATGAATTCACTCTATATGGTCTGGAGCCCCAGGAGTGGCATTCACCGGTTTATAAGGATGTGGCCTCCTCAGTCCGTTCTATGGCTGCATACATTAATGCACAGGACTGGGAGGACGGATGTCAGCAGGCCAGATATGAACTGAGTCTGATGTAATAACCCGACGTTTTCCCACTCGCGCTATCACGTAATTCATCACCCTTTTCAACGTTTCTCCCCTGATAACACACATCACCGAACAGGTGATGCGATAACGGCCGGACAACACTCTATGAGCTTCGCAGGAAAAAACCTCACCCAGGGCGGGCAGATGACCGCCTACCGCTGGCGCATGTTCATTCAGGTGAACAACTGGATAGGATTCTGGATCTTCATCCTGTTCGCCGTGCTTACTACCGCCATTTTTCTCTGGCGAATTCCACAGGAAGTCCTTGATAACGGCTCTCTGTGGTGGTTCGCCAGCATCAACAGCAGTTTTATCGATCTGATGCCGGCAACGGGGACGCCAAAAATTTACGACGTCCACTACTGGTATGCGCCAACCGCGACGATGATGGTGCTCAAAATGACCCTGCCGCAGATCTATACCGACCCGTATATGCAGGAGATGGGCAACCAGTGCCTGACTGAGCTGCAGTGGGCGGCCGGCGCCAGCGGGTTGTTCAGTATGGTGGTGTTTATCGCCGTGACATGGTTTATCGCCAATATCGGTCGAAAGGAAAGTGAAGACGAATACATTTCCGGGATGCAGCTGACTGACAAGCCTGCTGAAGTGAATAAGCTGCTGCGTAAAAACGGTGAGTTCTCTGACCTTCGCGTGGGTGATCTGCATATGGTCAGGATGGCGGAGGTACTGAATTTCCTGATGCATGGCACTATCGGGGTGGGGAAGTCGACGCTAATACGCTGGTTACTCGACTACATCCGCAAACGTGGTGACCGGGCCATCATCTACGACTCCGGCTGTACCTTCACCGAAACCCACTATAACCCGTCTACCGATATCATCCTTAACGCCCACGACGAGCGCTGTGCCAACTGGCAGATGTGGGGTGAGTGTGTCGACGCGGTCGATTACGACAACCTGGCAGCCAGCCTCATTCCGGTTGAAGGGGAGTCCGATCCGTTCTGGGTATCAAGTTCGCGAACTATTTATGCCGACCTTGCAATTCGTATGTCGACGGACCCGGAACGCAGCATTGAGAAGTTCCTCAAAACCCTGCTGTCCCTCAGCATGAAAAATCTGCGTGACTATCTGGCCAATACGCCCTCAGCTAACCTGGTTGAGGAGAAGATCGAGAAAACGGCCATTTCCATTCGCTCAGTGGTAACCAACTACGCCAAAGCCCTTCGCTATCTGCAGGGGCTGGATGACGGAACGAAGCCGCCGTTCACCATCCGGGAGTGGATGACGCAGGAACGCTATGACAGCAGCTGGCTGTTTATTTCAACACAGGCCCGTCACCGCAAGAGTGTACGCCCTCTGATCTCGCTGTGGGTATCTCTGGCCACGCTGATGCTGCAGAGCATGGGGGAGAACAGCGACCGCCGCGTATGGTTCATTATCGATGAAGCCCCCAGCCTGCAGCGTATCCCCGAGCTGGCCGAGACGCTTGCCGAGGCGCGTAAGTTTGGTGGCTGTTTTGTGCTGGGGATGCAAAACATGGCCCAGCTGGTTCACGTCTACGGCCGCGAGCTGGCCAAAAGTATCTTCGACCTGATGAACACCCGTATGTACGGTCGATCACCTAGTGCGGAGATGGCCAAAGTGGTGGAAGAGGAGCTGGGCAACCAGCGTAAGCGCAAAATCCGCGAGCAGAACAGCTACGGTCTGGACCAGGTGCGTGACGGTGTGTCCCTCGGTAAGGACGAGGTCAATAACCCGATTGTCGACTTCGAGCAGATCATGCGTCTGCCGAACCTCAACTTTTATGTGCGCCTCCCGGGTGAGTATCCGGTCGTCCGTCTTAAGCTGAAATATCGCGCGCCGAAGAAGCGGCAGGCAGGCCTTCTCGAGCGCAATATCCGAGATTCACTGAGTCCGGAGCTGGAGAGGGTTATTCAGGAGAACGAGCGCGCAGCTGCAGCTGCAGGTCTGACGTTCCCAACCGGTGATGAAGTGCTGGAGAAGGGGAGCGAGACATCCTCTGCAGATGACGGTCCTGCTCCGGTTTCGTCTGCAGGTGCATCCGGCTCGCCGGCAACATCGGCCGTCGAAAAAGTGGCGCGTACTCCGGCGGAAGAAAATAAACCTTCGCGCAGCGCTGCACCTGAACGGAAGCCAGTACCAGCCAGGGAGCCCGTCACATCGCGAACAGCGCCTGTGGTTACGCAAGTCGTAACTGAAAATCACAGCACGGTGACAGACACTGTCACCGAAGACAAAAAAGACAACGTCGTTTCACTTCGGTCTTCTCCTCCTTCAGTAACTCGTCAAAAAGAGACTGCGCCCCTCAAACCGGAAATACCTGCAGCACTGCAAAAAATCCGCAGCAGAACCCAGCTGGATGCTCCCTCCGAGCCAGCTGCAGTCGGCGCACTGGGGATGCTGAAACGGCGGCTCAATACCGGAGCCACCTCAGGCGGAGGCGAAGATCAGGCCAGCGAGAATGCGGGCGAATCAATGAACCTGGATATGAAGGTGACGGCACTGCCTGACGGCGGCCTGAGTCTGACGACGGCAGGGAAGTCAGTGACACCGCAGACCCAGGATGAAGCCAACAGCACCCACCGTCAGCTGGCGCAGGAAGAAGAGAACATTTTACTTCACCGTCACGCGGACGACCCGGGTTACGACGAAAACGACCATCACTATTACGAGAGAGAGCATGACCTATGATGTCTGTCGCCCCAGTAGCGTCAGCCGGTGAGGCTGCAGGCTACTACAGCAATTCCGATAACTACTATTTTCTGGGGAGCCTGCAGAGTCTCTGGATGGGGGAAGGTGCAAAAGAGCTGGGTCTTGAGGGCAATGTTCGTGGCGATGATCTGACGGCCGTGCTCGAGGGCCGCCTGCCGGACGGCTCACGGCTTGGCAAGGAGGTTAACGGACAGCACGTCCACCGCCCCGGCCATGACCTGACTTTTTCCGCCCCCAAAAGCGTGTCCATTCTGGCACTCATCGGCAACGATAAAGAAATGGTGGAAGCACATAACCATGCCGTCCGCGTGGCGGCCGGCTATGTGGAGAAGCTCATCTCGGCCCGCGACACGAAAGACGGCGTTACGTCCATCGTACACACCGGCAAGATGGTGGCGGCCGCCTATACGCATGATACCTCGCGCAATCTTGATCCGCAGCTGCACACCCATCTCCTGATTGCCAACATGACGGAGTATGCGGGCAAATGGAAAGCTCTGGCCACGGACTATATCCATAACGCCGGCTTTATCGAAACCGTCATGAAGCACCAGGTCACCCTCGGGAAAATCTATCGCAGCGCGCTGCGCGAGCGGGTTGAAGCGCTCGGCCATGAAGTGGAAGAAGTAGGCAAGCATGGGATGTGGGAGATCAAGGGCATTCCGGAAGAAGTCAGGGACGAATATTCATCACGGGGCCGGGAAATTCAGGGGGCCGTGGGGGCTGAAGCTACGCTGCGCAGCCGGGATGTGGCCGCCAAAGACACCCGCAGGGCGAAAGTTGACCCTTCGAGGATGCGCCTGATGGAACGCTGGCTGGGCCAGATGAAGGAGAAAGGATTTGACCTGAAGGCGTATCAGGAAAGCGTGGTGCCGCGTGATTCAGGTCTTCGTGAGACCGCACCTCAGCCGGAGCGAGATCACCAGGCTAAAGCGGTTCCCGCCGTGCCTGAACAGGCTTCTTTGCAGACGTCGTCCAGGGCAGAAAAGAGCGTCGATACACCAGCTCAACCCGCAGAACGGGAGAGCCTCTCCCGTCAGCCAGTACCACAACAGACTGACACGCTGAGTCAGCCGGCACAGACCGGTCCCGAAAAGACGCCGGCGGCCAGGAGCTTTCCTGCAGCGCAGCTGGACACTGAAATACCCCGCCCGGAACTGACTGAGGCTGTCCGGCTGGCCATCTCGCAGCTCAGCGACAGTAAAACGCGCTTCACCTTCGGCGAGCTGATGATGACCACCGCTGAGCTGAGTGAACGGCTGCCGGAGATTAAGGATATTCGTGTGGCCATTGATGCAGCGCTGAAGGACGGCATGATTGTGCCGCTGGACAGTGAGAAAGGGGTTTTCACCTCCCGTATTCACCTGCTGGATGAACTCTCGATCCAGGCGCTGAGTCAGGAGCATCTCAAATCCACAAAAGTCGTCAGTTTCACCCGCCCGGCGCAGTACGCGCCGGCTGCGCTTGAAGTTGTGGAGAAGGACGCCCTGGTGCTGATGAATGCCCCGTCAGGCGTGGCGAGCATCCGTGACCTGACCGCGCAGCTGGCCGGTATTGCCGGCGCGAATGGTCGTGATGTGCAGGTGCTGGCCAGCTCTGCCGAGCGCGCCATTTCGCTGGCAAAATCCGACGATTTGCGTGAACGGATTATCAGCCGGCAGCATGTTCTGAGCGGTGATTTCCACCTTAAACCCCAGAGCACGCTGATTATAGAAGGGGCAGAGCGTCTGGGGCTAAAGGAGACGCTGGTTCTGCTGGGCGAAGCGCGCGCGCAGGACGCACAGCTGGTCTTTCTCGACAGTGCCGGGCGTCAGGCGAACGGTAACGCCATGTCCGTACTGGAGTCAGCGGGGGTTGCCCGCTCACGCCGCACGGAGCCGGCGCCCGGGCTTGAGGCCGAAGTGGTCAGTATTCCGAACAAACGCGACCGTTACGAGGCGCTGGCCAACCGGTTTGCAGAGTTGAGCGGTGGAACTGATAACGTCACCGCCGTCGTGGTCGGCAAACGTGAACAGGCGCAGCTGACGGGCCTGGTACGTGAGGCGCTGCAGAACGCAGGGCAGCTGGGGCGTGACGGCGTGGAGATAGAGGCCCGGCAGCCGGTGTGGCTCGACAGCAAAACGCGCCGCATGCCAGGTTCGTACCGTCCCGGCATGGTGTTTGAAGATCGCACGGACGCAAAAGAGCGTAAGTCCTATGTGATTGACCGGGTGCATGAGGACACGCGAGTCCTCTCGCTAATCGACGGTGACGGCGTGCTGACCCGGATGAAAATCGGGGATATCAGCGCTGACTGGCGTCTCTTCAGCCGTGAAACCCTCAGCGTGGCCACCGGCGAAAAACTGCTGTCCGTGGCGGGCGACCGCGAGCACAGCCTGAAGGCCAAAGATCGTCTTGAGGTGACCGGGATAAGTGAAAAGGGGATTGAGGTGAAACGGGGGGAAGACACCCTGACGCTGCCAAAAGACCAGCCGCTCTATCTTTCACATGCTTATGTGACCGCGCCGGGCGGCCGGGATAACGACACCGGCGTGGTGCTGGCCGCGCTGAACAGCCGCGACATATCGACCCAGACCATGAACTCGCTGGCACAGAGTGGCCACCGGGCGGAAGTGTTCACCGCCGAAGTGCAGGACCGGGCTGAAGCCCGGCTGCAGCGCATGAAGACCAATGCCTCTCCCGTGCAGCTGGTCAGAAACCTGAGCGGTCACCAGGACGTCAGTCAGGCGGTTGATTCACTGCATGACAGCGTCCGGACGGATGCGGGCCTGGCCGTCTGGCGTGCCATTAATGACCAGCGCACCGTGGTGATCAATGAGCTCAAGCTGGCGACGGAAGCGCAGAAATATCATCCCGACCTTGAGGCCATCGGGAATGAAATTGGCGCGATGATTAAAAATGGCGAGCTGTTGTCCGTATCCGCAGGGGGAGAGCCGGTACTGGTTTCCCGGTCCACCTGGGAGATGGAGAAAGCCATTCTGCGTGTGGTGGAGGAAGGGAAAGGTACGCAGCAGCCGTTGCTGGAACAGGTACCGGAGGCCGTGCTGAACGGACTCACCGATGGCCAGAAAAAGGCGACCACCCTGGTGCTGGGTACCACCGATCAGTTTATCGGGATTCAGGGCTATGCCGGCGTGGGGAAAACCACCCAGCTGAAGGCGGTGATATCTGCACTGGAGACCCTGCCGGCGGACGTTCGTCCGGTGATGACGGGGCTTGCTCCTACGCACCAGGCGGTGAAAGAAATGAGCGACGTCGGTGTACGGGCGCAGACCATCAAATCCTTTGTCGTTGAGCATGACCAGGCGACGGCCGCAGGCGGGAAACCTGACTATAAAGGACAGGTGTTTCTTATCGATGAATCATCAATGGCAGGCAACCAGGATACGGCGGCATTGTTCCAGGCCATTGCCAGCGGCGGCGGACGTGCAGTCTCGATGGGGGATATCGACCAGTTTGAAGCGGTCGACGTGGGCGCGCCGTTTAAGCTGATGCAGGAGCGAAGCCCGATGGATGTGGCCATCATGAAGCAAATCGTCCGCCAGAAAGACCTGCAGCTGCGCGGCGCAGTCCACGACATCATTGATAACCGGATCGATGCGGCCCTGCAGCGCATTGAAACCCAGCCGGCTGACCGTGTGGCGCGTAGCGCTTCAGCCGCGCTCCCGGAAAGTGCGATTCAGGAAACGGAGACGCCTGTTAGCGACATCGTGGCTGACTGGAAGGACCGGACGCCGGAGGCGCGGTCCCGTACGCTCATCATTGCGCAGCTGAACGCCGACCGTAAGGCGATAAATGCCGGCATTCATGCCGCGCTTGCAGCACGGGGAGAACTGGGGGAGAAGGCCATTAAGGTGCCTGTGCTCGATAAAATCACCCATACGCGCCATGAGTTCAACAAAACAGAGGCCTGGGAAGCAGGGATGGTGGTTAAACGCGGTGACCGCTACCAGGATGTGGTGGCTGTTGACCGTAACGGCAGAACGGTGACGGTACGTGATGAGGAAGGGAAGATTGCTCTGATTTCACCGAAGGAGCTGATCACCGGTGACGTGCAGCTGTTTCGCCGCAGCGAGATGGAAGTCCGTTCCGGCGATCTGCTTAAGTTCACGGCGACCGATCGCGAACAGGGGCAGATGGCCAACCAGCGCTATACGGTGGAGTCGGTCAGCGAGGAGGGGAATATCCATCTGAAAGGGGAGAACGGTCGCGTCACCATCAATCCGGAGAAGGTCCGGGCGCAGCAGCATATCGACTACGGCTGGGCCGTCACCGGCTACGGCGCACAGGGGGCCAGCAGTGATTATGTCATTGCGCTTGAGGGCACGAAAGACGGACGTAAGGCACTGGCTTCCCGTCGTGCCTTCTACATTTCAGCCTCACGCGTGAAAGAGCACGTCCAGATATACACCGACGGGAAAGAGGACTGGGTTAAGGCGGTAAAAACACCGGAGCGTGATATCAAAACGGCGCACGATGCGCTGGCACCGGAAACGCAGCGCAAACAGGCGAAAGCCATCTGGGCAATGGGGCAGCCGGTGAATAAAACGGCCATCGGTCGCGCCTGGGTGCGCCATCAGGGCATGCAGGATGCGTCACTGACGGCAAAAATCATCCCGGCCACCCGGCGCTATCCTGAACCGGCGCTGGCGCTACCGGTGTATGACAACAATGGCAGGAGTGCGGGCCTGGCCCTGGTTTCCCTGGTTTCCAGCCCGGAAGGACGGATGACTCAGGGGGAGACACGAATGGTCATGACAGAGCGTGCACGTGGCGCCGTGCTGCAGCGGAGTCAGTCCGGAAACACGATTGTGGCCAGCGACCTGACGGCTGCACTCGATGCAGTACGAAATCATCCAAAGGACGGCGTGGTCTGGCAGACCGGTGATGAACCGCCTTCAGCATGGCTGCTTAAGGTAAGCGGTGGGACAAAACAGGATGTGTCGCCGGGTATTGTCTCCACGCTGACGGACGAACAGAACGTACAGCAGCTGCGCGAGCAAATGCTGGCAGACCAGGTTCGCAATGAAGAAGCCGGACGGAGCAGGCAGCCGGAGTCGTTGCTGGCGGAAGTTCCACAGGAAGAGGTGATCAGACTGAAACCGGAAGACATTAACCCGCGTAAACCGGAACCACTCAACCCGGATGCGGATGTGATCGCCAGGGTCAGAGGTGAGGAAAACACCGATGGACAGGAAATAAAAGCCGCTGCAGGCGTCAGAAGCGAGCTGGAAGGTGCTGACAAGACCGCTGGTGAACAGTCGCGGGCATCGCGTGTGATTGCAGATCTGGCAAACGTAGAGCGCGACATGCTCAGGGCGGCAGAAAATACTGAACGCGGCCGCACGCTGGAGCGTGAAGAACAAACCCTCACCCGAACCATTCAGAAAGAACGTTAATCCCCCTTTTAACCATGAGAATCAGACAATGAAAGCAAAAAAATTAGCCGCATTAATAGTTACAACATACATTAGCTTTATTTCAACGGCACACGCTTCAGCACCTCAGCCGGTATTCAGCCCGGAGCAGGAAGCTCGTATCGGCGAAATCGCTGCCGACTATCTGGTATCTCACCCGGAGATTCTGGTGACCGTCAGTAATAAGCTGCAGGAACAGCAGGAAACACGTAAGCAGAAGATGTTTGCACTCAACGTCATGGAGAATCAGGCGAACCTTCTGCATGATCCGGACACCCCGGCTTACGGGCCTGATAATGCAAAGGTCGCGGTGATTGAATTCTTTGATTACCAGTGCGTGTTCTGCAGCCGCTTCGCGCCGGAGCTGGAGAAGGTCATGAAAGCGCAGCCGGACGTCCGCTACCTCTTTAAGGAGTGGCCAATATTTGGTGGTCGCTGGGAAGCTTCACTTCAGGCTGCACAGCAGGGGTTGACGGTCTGGCAACAGAAAGGGCCTCAGGCCTATGTCACCTATCACAATGCCATTTACGCCACCGGCCATAATGAAGGCAAGCTGACGGCAGAGGATATACTCGCGGCAGCGTCAAAGGCAGGGCTGGCCGCCTCTGTGCCGGGCGACCATACCGCGTCCCTTGAGAAAAACAGTAACCTGGCAGAGGAACTGGGGCTCACCGGAACGCCGGGGATCGTCGTCATGCCCGTTAGCGGGGCGACTCCCGACACCATCACGGTTTTCCCGGAAGCCGTAACCGCTGACAGACTACAGGCCGCGATAAGAAAAGCCTCCCGGTGACAATGACCCTCACTCGTATTTTCAGCGGAATGGCTTCGTGATGCCGTGTTGAGCGCAGTCAAATCATAAGGGTCAAATTGCAGTTGGACTAAATTTAGGCTATATTAAGTCCTGATTTAACGACAAGGCTCCCACAATGAAAGTTGAAACAATCTCTTTCGTCAAAAAAAATGCAGCATCCCTGGACCTCTCGGAACCGATTCTGGTTACCCAGAATGGTGTACCAGCTTACGTTATTGAGTCCTATGACCAGCAACAGGAGCGGGAAAATGCCATAGCACTTCTTAAACTGCTGACGCTATCTGAACAGGACAGAGCGGAAGGAAAAGTGCTTACCAGAGGTCAGTTGCTTGAGGGATTGTAAGGACGCTTTCCGCTTAAGGTGAAAAAATGGAAAAAAAAGTCGTTAAAATTGAATACACGGAAACAGTGAAAATTTGCCTGTCAGAGATCGCATCTCACCTTACACAGTCAGACGTTGACCCTGCTCCCGTCCTGGCCGAAATACTGGATCAGTATGAGCAGCGCGTGAGTCTCTACCCCTATGGCTGTCAGAGTTGTCCGGAACTGCTTAAAATGGGTGTCTCAAAATATCGTGAATGTAATACGGCAAACGGATACCGCGTCATTTACTCTGCAGAAGATTCTGTCGTCACGACACACGCGATACTTGCGCACAAACAGGATATTAAGCAACTCTTGTTCAGACGCCTTATCAAGGCCTGATAAATAATCAGCATCCCGTATGCAGTCTCTTATTCAAAGTGATGGCCGGCGGATTTGCCAGCAGGCTGACACTGCTTGCCTGGCCGGCCGCAGGGCCTTTCATTATGAGAGTACGAATCGGAGAACCAGCGTAGCCAGATACAGCTGACACAGGAGCTGGAACATTCTCCATCCCCATATGACATATCGCCATTTGCGTTTCTCCCTGGCATCGGCTTCTGCAATAGCCGTGTTGGCGCTGTTTTTTTTCCACCACTCTCTGTACATGCTGCAGAACAACCAGAGCCACAGAGCAAGCAATAATGTCATAATCATTTTTTCAAACACAATGTCCATAACGTTGTGTCCTGTAATTGCATAGCGTCTCCTTTCTCGGCATTCACAGGAAAGACTAGCATAAAGCATTCAGATAACCGGGGCGAAAGGAAAAGGGACGTGGGAAAGGACGGGATACTGCGTGGTGGCTAAACGAGTGCTGACGTATACACGCCGGACGGGTTCAGGAACCACTCAGGATAAGCACTGACGAGGCATGGCCAAACCAGCTTCTGAAAAAGGGCTCCGGACAAACAGAGCTTTCCGGCACTATCTGCGTGACAACAGTAAAACCAGTTCCTGCAAATAATACGCTGCATCGCGGCAGATATCGGGATGCAGCAGGAATGTCAGCACAATCAGGATAATCTCCAGGATCATCATCTTTTTCATTTGTCTTTCAGCAGTCCGGGATCACGGAGACCGGTATGATCTGCCAGGTCCGGCAGACGCTATTTTTCCGACATTTGCATTTTATCGCGGAAAGTCAGATAGCCTACCAGACTGAGAATGGCTAGCAAAAACAGAATACTTGTACCCGTCGCGCCCAGACCAATCCCCCCGTTCCCGGGAGGCTGCGACAGCAAATCACCGCAGGAAGCCCCGAAGGGGCGCGTCAGAATATAGGCAATCCAGAAACAGAGCACGTTGTTTGCCCTGAACAGATAAAAAGCCGCCGCCGTCAGCCCAATCAGAGCGCCGAACAGTGCTGCGGCATTCAGATAGCCAAGATCCATGCCTTCCGCCAGCCAGTCACCCGCGGCGGTACCCAGAGAAAAGGTAAAAAGTATGGCCACCCAGTAGAACATCTCGCGTTTACGGGTGGTGATACTATGAATTGACAGGGTTTTCTCTTCGTTATGCCAGAGTACGAAAGTCAGGATCAGCAGCGAACCAAACACCCCACTGGATAAAGAAAGAGGTACGCTGAAATGGTCTGTCAGGTTGTCCGTCAGCAGCGTGCCGAACACACTGATGAGCAGTACCGTCAGCCAGTAAAGCGCCGGCACATAGCGCGTCGCGCGCATCTGGAATACAAGGACAACCACAAATAAAAAACAGGTCAGCAGGGTGGTGTAAGTCAAGCCCCAGCCGAGATCCATGTTTAAATAATCGGCGAAGGTTTCACCTACGGTGGTGGACATCATTTTGATGAGCCAGAAGAAAAAGGTGACTTCCGGCACCTTACTGAGCCCTGTGGTTCTGGAGTGAGTCATCATTTTGCAGCCCTGTTCAGCAGTGTGATGAGTTCACTCTACGGACGCCAGATTAGCTCTACCTTAGGAAAGCAGCTTATCTTCTTGGATATGACGATCTCCTGACACAGGCCTGACGTGTAGCCAGCCAGGGATGACCGCATCGCTCAGGGTTCACAGCAGCAGGAGAAGGATTACGGACCGGTAAGAGGAGGCTCAGGGAGATGGCCACTCAGGATAATAACGGAGTGAACGGGCGCCCGGATTTATCTGTTCCAGAGCAGATCCAGTATTGCGAGACCTTCGCCCTCATGAAAAAGTGACAGGACAGCCTTCACTATCATGACGGTAATAATTAATACCAGCAACGGATTCATGTGCATATGGTCACCTGCCAGCGGTCCCTGAGCTGACACAATGTATCAGAAAAGAGATCCCCCGATCGGCCAGTAAGCACAACGGGATAATCAGAGTCACATTTTGTCTTCATCGTAAATGCGATGACACCCGTCCGTACTGAACCCGGCAGGTTTATGATGGACGGCTCCATCCGTCAGGATAATGCAGACGGCAGGCATCCGGTATGACGCCAGGTACAGAGATACTACGGGCCCGCGCGCTGGCCGAGAGGCAACCGGTCATTCTGCCGCCCGAAGGTACCAGAAACGGGGATCCGTTTTGTAAGGTTTATCCACAGGAACCGGGGATAAGGGTGTGGGTAAGCGCGGCGATGTATGTCAGACAGGTCGACTCAGGTAAAAAAATGCCTGCTTCGGGAGCAGGCAAACAGGCGCTGACGGCATGCACGCCGTCAGCAAAATTTTATAATTTCCGGCAGCAGGCTGTTTGTTTCCGGAAATCGACCGAGTATGTAGGCTATCCACGACATTCGCGGAACAGGTCGCTTTCCGGAAGATAGGCCCCGGTGGTGATGTCCCAGAGCCCCAGTACGGACGCGAAAAGGTTATCGTGGGAATATGTCCTGTTAACGGCATTATGCTGCAGACACGCGGCGTTAATATTTTTAGCAGCAATGAAGCCTGGCGACATCCAGAGCTGCATCGGGATGTGCGTCTGCTGATCCGGTGCCAGTTTGTAGGGGGTACCGTGCAGATACAGTCCGCTCTCTCCCAGAGATTCGCCGTGATCGGACACATACAGCAGTACGGTGTTGTACTGTTCGCTGTATTGCTTAAGCTTTTCAATCATCTGCGCTAACACATAGTCGGTGTGGCGAATGGTATTGTCGTAGGTATTAACCAGCTGTTCCTGCGTGCAGTTTTCGATATCGCTGCGCGCACATTCCGGCATGAAGTGACGATGCTCTGCCGGATAACGCTGGTAATAGGTCGGTCCATGGCTGCCAATCATATGGAAGGCGATCAGCTTGTCTCCGGCCATTTTGCCGATTTCGGTATCCAGGTTTTCCAGCATAACATCGTCATAGCAGGTTTTACCGTCACACAGTTTTTTACTGATACCGGGATTAATTTCGACAGTCGGGATACGGCTGCATACGCCTTTACACCCGCCATCGTTTTCTTTCCACAACAGCGAAACCCCCGTTTTCTGCACGATGTCGAGGACATTTTCACTGCCGGCAGCCTTTTTACCATCGTAATCCGTCCGGTTCATATCCGAGAACATACAGGGCACCGAGACTGCGGTCGCCGTGCCACAGGAACGCATATTCCTGAACGAAATAACGCCATCGATTTTGCTGGTAAAGGCATTTGTGTCACGCGGGTAGCCGTTCATGGAGAAATTCTGGCTCCGTGCCGTTTCGCCAATTACCAGGAACATCAGCGTGGGTTTACCATTCCGGGTAACGCGCCTTGCATCATCCCCCAGCGTCCGGAAAGGCATTTTCGTCGTAAAATAGGTATCCTTCACGTAATGGAAAGTGCTGTACGCATAGTTTGCCGGGATAATTTCTTTGTTCAGCGTCGGGTTATTGCGCCCGACAGAAGCATAATCCTGGTAATACAGAGCGGCAACACCTGCAATCAGGATCAGCGAAGCGAGCATGGAAAGCAGCCGGTGGGCAACCCCTTTGTACCATTTGTCTGCATATTCAATTTTAATCAAAAACAACAGGATAGCCGGAAGAATGCCCATGAAGACCAGCCACAGCACCAGTGAGCCATTCAGGTAGGCATGCGCTTCCTGTGGGTTTGTTTCCAGTATATTTTCGATCATGGACTGATCAAACATCACTTTATATTTCAGTGTGGCGTAACTCACCACCGAACCGGTGACCAGCAACAGGGCAAAGAAGGGTTTGAGCAGGTAGCGAACCGAGAAGGGCATAAACACAAAGTTAAGCGCTGCAACCAGCACAAACGGAATGGAGATGACGAACCCCGCCCTCACATGTTCAAGACGGCTCAGGATATCGTAGAAATGCAGCAACACCGGCCAGTTAAGTAAGAATGCAAAAACGAGTGCCAGAAGTAAAACCAAGGGGATTACCCTCATCCTGAAAAGTACGGGCATTACGATCTCCATCAATAATATGTCCCCGCCCGGGGTCACAGGTTGCACCAGAAAAAGGGCAACAGGTTATCAGACCCGGCGGTTCCTAAGCGAAACTATTTTTTAATGACTAGTACCCAATCAGTGAGTTATCTCTGGTATCCGGCCTGAGTCGCCGGTAGCGGTATTGGGATACAAAGCGGAGCAGCCAGCTGGCCGTTTACCGAAGGGAAAAGATGAAGACGTCCTTCAGACTGCGCAACAGGGGAAGCAGCGTAGTCCGGAGTTCCGCCTCCTCTGTTCAGACAGTACCGGATATGACAGCAGCACGGCTGCCACCGGCATTACTGTTACGGGTTTCTTGTTAAGTTATTAACTTAATATGATATTAAATGTCAGTCAGATTCAGGCGATCGCGGGCCGTGCGCAGGCGCGCTTCGCCGCGGCGATCGTACTGCTGGGTGGTGGTGACGCTGGCATGCCCCATCGCGTCCTTTACCGTGATGAGATCCTCGCCATTATCGAGCATGGCGGTGGCAAAAGTTCGCCTTAAATCGTGCGGGGCACATTTTGTAACCCCCGCCTGGCGCTGGCGGACCTGCAGGACGTGATACACCGCCTGGTCGGTCAGCCGGTCGTTCGTCAGGGTGTCAAAGCGGCGGATACGGGTGAACAACGGCCCGTCTTTTTCTCCCCGCACGTCATCGATCCACGTCCTTAGCCGCTGCCAGGTGCCCGCCGGCATATAGGCCAACCGCTCCTTGTTTCCCTTACCCAGCACCCGGAGCGCCCGCTCATCTGTGACAACGTCACGCAAATCCAGCCCTACCGCCTCTGACCGGCGCAGGCCGCAGCCGAGAATGACGGCCAGCATTGCCGCATCGCGTACCCCGATGCTGGAGTCATCGGCCTCGCAGGCACCAAACAGCGCCCGTATCTCCTCCGGCGGCAGGGCCCGGCCGCGCGGCAGGCGGCTGCCCCTAAGGTTACGCACCGCCCGGATGTGCTGGAAGCTCTCGACGTCCATGAGTTTCAGCATCCAGGCTTCCTTCGCCACCCCCTTGAGTGCCGAAAGATAGGTGTTGACGGTCGCCGTGGCCCGGCCGGTGTCGCGCAGGAGCTCGGTCACGGCCATAACGTGATGACGGCGCAGGCTGCCCCAGCTGCAGGACTCCAGGGACGCGGCGCCGAGCATGCCGGCAACAATACCGAGGAACGAGGCCATGGTCTGCCGGCTGCGGGGGGAATTGAGGGAAAGCAGGTAGGCCCGGGCGGGACCGACCGGGCTTTCAGTACCAACCAGCGCCGGCAGGAAATCCACATCAAGCGGAATGACCGCCGGTGGCGGGAGCTGCTCGGGTTCATCGTCAGGCATCAGTGTCATCCGGGGCTCCGTCCGGGCCGGAAAGCGTCCGGCGCGCTGCGTGAAAAATCGGGGAAAAGTATACGCCAGAGCGTACCGCATAGAGTCTACTTTCTCAAACGTACATTTTAATAAGCAGAAAAAACTGAAACCATTCTTCGGTCATTGCAGCTCGAACAGCTGTTGACGGTCAGATTCGGGTAGGTGCCTGTACGCTGTAACGCTGCTAATTTAGGGAAGGTGCGAACAAGTTCCTGATATGAGATCATCATATTCATCCGGAGCGCA
>OGSI01000124.1_pt1 | contig 49057 bp, 39 predicted proteins | sample 1573831 | NCBI WGS metagenome assembly OGSI01 (sample SAMN03295854, study PRJEB24534) | human gut metagenome | isolation source: fecal sample 4 from infant 8 | host: Homo sapiens | place: USA: Pittsburgh, PA | collected 2014-07 | reverse complement strand
AAGTTGGTATATACTATATAATAGAAAATTATATACATAAATAATGAAATGTAAATTTACTAGATATTAAATAGAATCCATATTATAAGAGTATAAAATAGGAAAGGTAAAGAGCATTGAATAATAGAGAAAAAATTTTTTATGCACTAAAAAAATATTATGGTTTTGATACTTTAAGAGGTGGACAGTATGAAATTATTACAAGTATTTTAAGTGGTCGAGATACTTTCTGTTTAATGCCAACAGGTGGAGGAAAATCACTATGCTATCAGATTCCTGCAATACTATTTTCAGGTATTACAATTGTAATATCACCATTAATATCATTAATGAAAGACCAAGTTGATAACTTAATAGGTTCAGGAATTAAAGGAGCTTATATAAATAGTACTCAGAATTTGGACACAATAAAAAAAATACTTTTTGAAGCATCTATAGGAGAATATAAGATAATATATGTTTCGCCAGAAAGACTAGAATCTAAAATATTTTTTGATATGATTAAAGATATTAATATTTCTCAAATCGCTATAGATGAGGCTCATTGTGTATCACAATGGGGACATGACTTTAGAAAGAGTTATATAGGAATTTCAAGATTTTGTGATATATTAAAGAGCAAGCCAGTTATTTCTGCATTCACTGCCACTGCTACTCAGGAAGTTCTTGAGGATTCTATAAATTTATTAGGATTAAGAAATCCTTATACATATAAGGGTGATATAAATAGAGAAAATTTAAGACTTGCTGTTTTAAAAGAAGTAGATAAACTTGAAGAACTAAAAGATATAATAAGAGAGAATGAAGAAAAATCAGGAATAATATATTGTTCATCAAGAAAAGAAGTGGATATGCTTCACCATTATCTAAAGGATTTGGGATATAATGTTGGAAAATATCATGGTGGCTTAAGTGATGAGATAAAAGAAGAAAATCAGGAAGATTTTTTATATGAAAGAATAGATATAATAGTAGCGACAAATGCTTTTGGAATGGGTATAGATAAATCTAATATAAGATATATAGTACATTTTACTATTCCACAGAATATAGAATCTTATTATCAGGAAATTGGTAGAGGTGGTAGAGATGGAGAACTGTGCAAATGCTATTTATTTTATTCAGAAAGTGATATAAGCAGGGTAGAATACATAATAAATAAAAGTTCAGCAATGAACAGAAGAGAAGTTCAACTTAGAAAATTTCAATCTATGATTGATTACTGTAATCTTAATGATTGTTACAGAAAATTTATATTAAACTATTTTGGGAATGAACGAAAATTAAATTATTGCAATAATTGTGGGAATTGTTTAAATGATTCAGAACTAAAAGATTTTACAAAAGAAACTCAGATGATATTGTCTACTGTATTTAGAACTCGTGAAAAATTTGGGATTTCAGTGTTAATTGATGTTCTAAGAGGATTTAAAGGTCCTAAAATAATACAAAATAAATTAGATACAGTTACTACTTATGGAATAATGAAAGAGTATGGTAGTGGATTTATTAAAAATTTAATAAAAAGTCTTTTAGAAGAAGGATATGTTGGACTTAAAGAAGGAACTTATTCTATGCTTAAACTCAACGCAAGATCAATGAATGTATTAAAAGGAAAAGAAAATGTTATGTTTAAAATTATTGATGAAGATGAGCCGGTTTTAAATGAGGAATTATTTGATAAATTAAAACAGTGGAGAAAAATGAAAGCTTATAAAGAGAATATAAGACCATACATAATTTTTTCAGATGCAACTTTGACTGCAATATGCAATACTAAGCCTAAAAGTATTCAAGAATTAATGGAAATACGTGGTGTTGGCGAAAAGAAAATAAAAGCTTATGGAGATGAAATATTATTATTAATAAATTAGTAGTACTGTAAGGAAGTTGTTAAGTTAATGGTTTAATAGTATGTTTAAATTACTACACAGCACATTTTATTTGTGTTATGTAGTAATTTTTTTTATAGATGAGAAAGTTCTGCTCTTGTTAAAAAATCTAATATTTCAGAACTATTTAAGTATACATCACCTATAATTCCATGAGCTCTATGTTTTTCGTTAAATATATGAAAATCCGAGCCGGCTGTATAAAATAGATTTTTTTCTTTTGCAATATTTATAAAAAAGCGTGTGTCTTTTTCAGTATTAGAAAAATATTTTGCTTCAATGCCATCAAAACCAAGTTTTATTATTTCTTTAAAGTCATCTGTTGGTAACAATACAGGATGAGCTAAAACAACATTAGCACCAAAAAATCTTAGTATTTCAATGCCGTTTTCAACACATATGTTATCACGTCTATAATACGTTTTAATATATCCATGTAGACATTTTTTTATTTCACCTATCTTATGACTTTTTACACACTTTAAAATATGAATAAGAAGATCATCGTTATAGCTTTCATCTTTAAAGTAACCTAAAATGTGAACCCTCGTATTATTGTATCGAGTTGATAATTCTACACCGGGAATAACTTTTATACCTATATTATTACCATATGATATTGCCTCGTTTAATCCCTGTGTTGTATTGTGATCAGTCAAAGAGATTATATCAACATTTCTTTTTTTTGCTATATTTACAACCTCCTTAGGGGTGCAATTGCCATCTGATACAGTTGAATGTATGTGGAAGTCTCCTTTTTTGTACATTATAAAAACTCCTGAAAATGTTCTGCATTTTAGTATATGAAAAAAATTATCATCTAGGGACAAATTAGATAATAATGGTTATGAAAGGATTATATATAGTGATAGAATTTATAGTCTAAATAAATTTAAGGGGTAAGAATTAAAATTCAGTATTTTAAAATAAATATGCATATATAGAATTATAAATATATAAAAATAAATGGAATATAAAGGAATGAATGGAGTTTGTATAGTCCAAAATATCAATGCTTTAGAAAAAATATTGTAGGGGGAACCCCTTGCTGTTAGTAGGATTGGACAACATCATACAGGAATAGCATGGATTGTATAGTTATACAGAGTTATCTATAGATAATTTGAATTTATAAAATCATATAAAGATTATTAAGTGTTGAAAAGTGTCGAATACGTGTTACTATATTACACATAGCTACTTCAAAAAACTTCAATAAATGAAAATTAATAAAATAAAAAGGAGTAAATGAAAGTAACAGCTAAAAAGATGAAAAAAGGAGAAAAACTAATGAAAAAGACATTTTTGAAAAAGATGATAAGTGCAGGTATTATAGCGGCAACAATGTGTACTATGGCACCATTAGGAGTATCGGCACTTGAAAAAGAAGTATCTTCAAATTGGAAGCAATCATCAGATTCTACATGGAGCTACTGTATAGGAAACACTCCAGTTAAGGGTTGGAAGAATATATCAAATATCTGGTATTACTTTGATAATAACGGAAAAATGAAAACAGGTTGGATAAATGATGCTGGAAAGTGGTATTATGCTGATAATACCGGAGCAATGCAGACTGGCATATTAAAGATTTCAGGAAATGTTTATTGTCTAAATAAATCAGGAGTAATGCAAACAGGTAGCGTTAAGATAGGAAATAAGAATTATCAATGTAATATAAATGGTCAAGTTTCAGGTAGTGAAACACCTAAAGTTGATAAGGGATTTGACTCAAACAATAATTTGATAAAACCGAATGAAAATTCAAATAAAACTGAATCAACTAGCAACAGTGGAAGTACGAACAAACCTACTCCTACTGAAACTGATAAAGGTTCATCAACAAACAGTAATTCAACTGTAAACAATTCAACATCAAATAATGTATCATCTGGTGACAATAGTGTAACAGTAAGTGGATTACCTCAATTATCAGAAAAATATAGTGTTACAGTACAAAGCAATGCAGAAAGCAAAATACTTGAGCTTATGAATGCAAAAAGAACAGAAGCAGGTTTAAAACCATTATCAATAGATTATACATTGCAGAGTGTTGCAAGATATAAAAGTAATCATATGATACAGAATGGTTACTTCAACCATGTGAATCCAGATGGAACTAAATGGACTAACTGGCTTAACACAATAGGATATAAATATAATTCTACAGCAGAAAATATAGCATACAATACAACTGATCCAGTAGAACTTTTTAACCAATGGTGGAATTCAGCAGGACATAGAGAAAATATGATGAATCCTTCGTATACTAAAGTTGGTATAGGTGTACTTTTAGGTAATGGAAAGTATATGGGTACACAAACATTTGCAGGTTAATTAGAAATAAATAGAGTACATCCCGAATTATTAAAGATTCGGGATGTATTTTTATAAGTTTTAGATAAGTATATTAGTATAATTTCAATTCAGATAATAATAAATTATTTTTTGAATATTGTGCATATAATTATATCTGATCCATCATAAGTAGTATCTGATTTTAATTTTATTTCAGGCAGTATATCTTGATTTGATATATTTATACACAATAAATCCCCTTGTTCTATGTGAAATTTTTGTGAGTCTATTTCGCATAGAATATGTTCTTTTAAAGAATGTATACAGATTGAAATAAGAGTACTATTTTCAGGATGACTATAGTTAAAATTAATAATATTATTATTGATTAGATTTATATGTGTCAATGTTCCATCATAGTTTTTTTGAGTCATTAAGTTAAGAACAGAACATCGTCCTTCAGTTGATGTGTCCCAATCTCCCATAAAAAAATCTTGATCAAAAGTTTTTAATAATTTAGAATACTTTTCTTTGTGAGTTAATATCATTTCTCCATCTGTTACCATAAGGTGTCTTTTTATGGATGGAAGATTACTGAAGATCGAAGTATCAATATCTATTTTGGCACATCCTATTCTCCATAAAAAATCTCTATTTGCAAATGAAGAATCTATTGGATATGTAATAAGTTCAGATGCCATTCCTCCAGACCAGTATGTTGGTGTGTAGTCTATATTTTTGATTAAGTTTATATTGTATGTCAAAATATTTACCCCCTCAAATATGATAGTTTCATATATTATATCACTAGTGCATAAAGTTAACATTAACTATATACACTAATTCTGATAATATAAATGAAAATATGATAAAATAGTAAAGAGAAGATTTAATAAAATATTACATATAATAAACAGAGGAGTGGATTTCATTTGATTAAACTTATTGCATCAGATATGGACGGAACATTATTAAATAGCAAGCATGAAATTGCAAAAGAGAGTGTAGAAGCTATAAGAAATGCTGAAAATTCAGGGATTATATTTGCAATTTCTACTGGGAGAGAGTATGACAATGTAGAGCCATTTCTAAAAAAACATAATATAAGATGTCAGTGTGTACTTATGAATGGAGCTGAGTATAGAGATGAAGATGGAAATATTGTTGAGGTAATAAATATAGACATAGAAATAGCATCTAAAATTATAGAGATACTTAATAAAAATAAAGTATCTGCTAGAATATTTACAGATAAAGGTGTTTATACCAGTGATACAAAAGAAGAAGCATTAAAAGAAATGACATATAGAACAATGTCTTTTAATCCTAATATGACATTAGATGAGGCAACAGAGGAAGCTAAAAAACAGCCATATTTTATTCAGCTTAAATACATAGATGACATTGAAGAGTTTTTAAATAGTGGAATAGAAATAAGAAAGTTTGTTGCTTTTCATAGTGATATTGAATTGATAAATGAAATGAAGAGTCAAATAGGAAAACTTACAGGAATTGCTGTTTCATCATCATTTGTTGATAATGTTGAAGTGACTCATATGACAGCACAAAAAGGTATAATTTTAGCAAAAGTTGCACAAAAAATGGGAATTGATAAAAGTGAAGTTATGGTTCTTGGAGATAGCTTTAATGATTACTCTATGTTTGAAGTCTTTGAGGAAAGTGTAGCGATGGAAAATGCAGTCCCAGAAATAAAGAAAATAGCTAAATATATAACAGATACAAATGATAATCTTGGTGTAGCAAAAGCTATAAATAGAGCTGTTGAGGATAATAAAAAATGTAAATAAATTAATAAAAAATTCTGAGATTTATTTTTTAAACCTCGGAATTTTTTATTGATTTATAAGGCTCAACACTAAAAACTGCGCTTGACAACTAAATTACCAATATTTATAGATAAAAAATGCACTTAAAATCCTGTAATCTATAGTTGCGAAACAATACGATTAAGAGGATAAATAAGTGCATATAAAGGATATCAATAAATTACTAAACTTGCAAGATATAAATATTGTTAAAATTTCAGATGTTTATGATAATACAGTAGAAATCATATTAGAACCACTAACTTATATACAAAGTTGCCTTGTTGCAATAATACAAATGTTATAAGAAAAGGTAGTTCGGGTCATAGACGAGTAAGACATCTACCTTTGTGTGGCAATATAATCTTATTATTACCTAAAATAAGATTATATTGTAAGGATTGCATGCTTAATTTTACATTTAAATATAGTTTTATTGATGGTAAATCATTAAATATATCAGAAGTAGATGTTGCGCTTAAAACCTTTGAAAATTGGAAGCAGAAAATCATAAATTATGATTTATATAGATTTATTAATGCTCCAGTTGAAAATAGGAATAATAAAATTAAATCGATAAAATAAAGATTACTATTAAGCAAAAAAATTCTTATAATACAATAAACGTGCCTTGACAGCTTAATGCTGTCAAGAACACATTTTGGTGTTGAGCCATATTTTTTACACTATAAATTCAATTTAACTTATATTGTTAAGAATAGGAATTAGAGTACAAAATATATGCTTCAAACTAATTTTATTGGCTTTTTTAGACATATAGTCTAAGAATTTATCATAATATAAGAATTTTCAGTAAAATATTATTAAATTAATAGAAATAATAATTGTGCTAACTATAATATATAGTGTAAAATTAAGTGACAATAATAAATGAACAAAGTGTTAATATGATAAAAATTGCATGTAAATATATTTATAAGGTGATTGAAAGAACTAATGAAAAATATATTTATTAAGTGGAGGGTTATTAATGAATATTAGAATAGTTACAGACAGCTGTGTTGATCATAATAAAGACGTATTTGGTCATGAAGAAAACATGGAGAGAGTTCCATTCAAAATCATAATAGAAAATGAAGAAATGATAGATAAAAATATTGATTTAGAGGAGCTCAGAGAAAAAATGAAGGCTACAAAAAATAAAATAACAACAGCCTGTCCTTCTCCACATGAGTTCTTAGAAGCATTTAAGAAATGTAAAGAAAATTTTGTTATTACTATTTCCGAAAAATTAAGTGGTTCACACAATAGTGCGGTATTAGCAGCTAATATGTTTAAAGAAGAGGTTGAAGATGCCTTTGTACATATTTTTGATTGTAAGACAGCAACTGCTGGTGCAAGTCTTGTAGCTTTAAAATTAAAAACCATGATAGAAGATAAAGTTGAAAAGCATAAAATAATAGAGGATATAAATAATTACATAGATCAAATGAAGACATTTTTAGTTCCTGTAAAGTTGGACAACTTAGCTAAAAATGGAAGGATAAGCAGTAAAAAAGCCTTTGTTGGATCATTACTTCAAGTAACACCAATTATGTGTGATAATGGGGATGGAGAAATTATACTTAAAGAACAAGTAAGAGGAAGAAAGAAAGCATTTAATAGATTATTAGAAATTATAGGCGAAGAATGTGAAAATTTTGAAGAAAGAATTCTTGCAATCTCTCATGTTAACTCTGAAGATAGAGCATTGAAATTAAAAGAAGAAATTTTAAGCAGATATAATTTTAAAAAGGTATTAATATTTGAAGGTGGCGGATTAACTACAATTTATGCAGATGATGGTGGACTTGTAGTAAGCTATTAAATAATGTTTTAGTAACTAAGAATCGATTTATAGATATTTATATTTATAAATCGATTTATTATTTTTGTAATATTTTACAAAAATAATAAATTAAATTGAAAAAATACATTTTTAGGATTAATATATAAAATATGAAATCGTAAACAAAACTACTCCAATTTAAAAAACTTATAGAAGTGTGGTGATTTATTATTTTAATGAAAAATGGAAACGATACCGATAAAGTTTTATGTGTTTAGGGGGAATGTGAAGTGGTTAAAAATAAGATTAAGAAATTGGTTGCAATTGGGACTGTTTTTTTCAGTTTAGTGAGTTTTTCACCTAATTTAAGTCTTGTAGCATATGCAGATACCATTCAGGAGAGTCAGGTTGATGAAAGTACAAGATTGACATATGAAGAAGAACAGGGTTCAATACTTCATGCATGGGACTGGTCATTTAATAACATAGCAAATAATATTGAAGCAATATCAAAAGCAGGATACAAGTCTATTCAAGTATCACCAATACAAGGTAATATAGACATAAATGGTGAAATAACAAGTAATGAGAAATGGTGGGTTTTATATCAACCGATAAATTTTAAAATTGGAAACAAACAATTAGGTACCGAAGAAGAATTTAAAAAAATGTGTGAAGTTGCTCATAGCAAAGGTATTGACATAATTGTTGATATTATTGTAAATCATACTGGTAATAATGGTTCTAATGCAGATACACCATCAGAAAATGTGGATCAAGAAATAAAAGATTTAGGTGCTGATGCATGGCATAGTTTAAAACCTGTTGAAAGCTGGAATAGTCGTTATTGTGTAACTCAAGAGGATATTGGACTTCCAGATTTAAATACGGAAAATCATAAAATACAGGATATGGCAAAGGAATATTTACAACAATGTCTTAAGAGTGGAGCGGATGGCTTTAGATTTGACACTGCTAAGCATGTTGGATTACCAACTGAGAGTGATGATAATGGAAAAGTAGTAAAGAGTGATTTTTGGCCTAATGTATTAGAAGGATTAAAGACTAATGATGGAAACACCCCATATATTTATGGTGAAGTATTACAAGGTGGAGCGGATAATTTTAAAGAATATTCTAAGTATATTAATTTAACTTCAAGTAATTATGGAGGAAGTGTAAGAAGTGCAGTTGGATTAAATGGAAATCCAGATGTTTCAAAGATAGAAGATTACAACTCAGAAGGGGTATCTCCTAAAAGGCTTATATCATGGGTTGAATCACATGACACGTATGCAAACGATTCAGAAGAATCTACAGCTTTAACTGATGAACAGATAAGAAATGGATGGGCACTTATAGCATCACGTGCATATGCAAATCCTTTGTTTTTTAACAGACCAGCAGGAAGAGGAAAGTTAGATGGATCAATAGGTGATTGTGGTGATGATAACTGGAGGAATCCTGATGTGGTAGCAGTTAATAAATTTAGAAATGCTATGTTAAATCAAGACGAAAAATTAGTAGAAATAAATAAAGAAATTATGATGATAGAGCGTGGTACAAGCAATGATTCAAAAGCTAAGGGAGTTGTTATTGTTAATCTTGGAGAAGATTATACAGTTTCAGGATTAGATGTAAATCTTGAAAATGGAACTTATGATAACTGTGGAGTTAACGATTCAAGTTTTACTGTTAACGAAGGTAAAATATCAGGAGTTATTAAAAAGGGAATCACAGTTTTATATAAAGATGGACAAAAAGAAGAAAATGTTCAATCACCAGTTGTTTCAGTAGATAAAGAAAATCAATCTTTTCAAGATAAGCTTGATTTGATACTTAAAGTTGAAAATTCAACTAATGCAACATATTCTGTTAATGATGGAGCAAAAGTTCCATATGTTGATGAAATGAAAGTTACAATAGGCAGTGATATTACACCAGGAGAAAGTGTTAAGTTGACATTAGAAGCTACTAATGCTGATGGAACAAGAACTGCAAAAGAAACTTATACTTATGTTAAAAAAGCTGTAGGAAGTACAGCAACTGTATATTTTGAAAAGCCTGATGATTGGGATACTCCTTTATATGTTTATGCTAAGAATGAAGTTAATGAACAAAATAAGGCATGGCCAGGAGAAAAAATGACCAAAATAGGTGATAAACTTTATAAATATGAATTAAAGGATTGGACAAATTCAAATGTTATAATTAATGATTCATATGCAGGTAAACATCAAACATCATCATTAAATTTAAAGTATGATGGAATGATGAAATATAGCAAGGATGGAAATTGGACTGAAACTCAGCCTATTGCTGAAGATCCAAATGTTACTCCAGACATAGAAAAACAAGGTACATCAAAGGTATATATACAAATCCCTGAAAGCTGGAAAGATGAAAGTGGAAAATATTATGATGATGTGTATGTATATATGTATGGAGTACAAGAACTAGCAAAATGGCCTGGAGTACCAATGGAAAAGGTTGAAGGAAAGGAAGGATTATATACTTATACTTTACCGGCAGGCTTAGAAGGATCAATGGTACTTTTCAATGCAAAAGGAGGAACTGTTCAAGTTCCTAAAGATACAGGTTTTAAGGCTCCAAAAGACTCAACTATGATATACGATGGAGAATGGAAAGAATACCTTAATGGAACATCAAAAGCTTATTTTAGAAAACCAGCAGATTGGAAAGAACCTAATATATATGTATGGAAAGATGATTCAAGCGAAGTGGCAAAATGGCCTGGTATTTCAATGACTAAGGTTGAAGGAACAGAAACATTATATTCTTATACATTACCAGAAAACTATGGAGATGCAAATATTATATTTAATGATGGATCTAATAAAACTGATGATTTAAAGTTGCCTTCAGAAAAAGCAATGATTTATGATAATGGTGAATTTAGAGATTATACTACAGATGATTTGGAAGAACCTGAAGTTCAAAATGATAAAGAAGGAATTACAAAGGTATACTTTAAAAATACTTCTGGATGGGAAAAAGTAAAAGTATATGCTTATAATGATGGAACAAGTGAAAAAGTTAAGGACTGGCCTGGAGAAAGTGCAAAAGATGAAGGAAATGATTTATATAGTTACTCATTACCAAAGGGATTTGAAAGTGCTACAGTAATATTTAATAATGGTTCTGGTGGAACTGGAAATCAAACAGGAAACTTACAAACAAAAACAGGGAATACTATGATTTATGATGAAGAGAGCGATTCATTAAAGAGTATGAGTAAAGTATATTTCAAAAATACTTATGGCTGGGACAAAGTAAGAGTTCACTATTGGGTTGATGGAGGAAGTTCTACAACATGGCCTGGAGAATCACCAGTTTATTATGGAGATGACTTATATGGATTAACATTGCCAGAAGGATTTGAAAATGCTAATGTTATATTTAATAATAACAATAAGGGTGAACAAACAAAAACAGTAAAAGTTACAGATGGTGAAACTAAAATTTTTATAGGAAATGATGAAACACCAGAAGGTGGACTTGTTGGTGAGTGGAGAGACTTTGCAAAGAGTGATATACCATCAGGGACAGATACAGATAAACCAGATGAAGGAAATGATGATGACGCTTCAGACAAGTTGACAAAAGCTTATTTTGAAAACAAAGATGGATGGGAAAATTTAAGAGTATATTTCTATACAGAAAAATCTGATGGAAGTATGAATAAGGAATTTTCAAAATGGCCAGGAGTAGAATTGACATCTGAAGGAAATGATTTATACAGCTATACATTCCCTAAGGGGTATAAAAATTCTACATTAATATTCAATGGTACGGTAACAACTTCAGCAGCAGTTTCTGTAGATGGAACTGAAACAACAGAGAAATCTGTTCAAACAGAAAATTTAAAAATAAAAGCTGGAGAATTAATGATTTATAGTAATGGAACATGGGATAAGTATACAGGTGAAAATCCTGATAAAGATGATGATACATCTAAAGTAAAAAAGGTTTCAATAAATGGGACTTTCAAAGTAGGTAATACTTTAAAAACACAAATCTTTAATGAAGATGGAAAAGAAATTACTCCTGAAGTTTCTTATCAATGGTATAGGGCATCATCACAAAGTGGACAATTTGAAAAAATAGATGGTGCTGTAAATAGTCAATATAAATTAACAAGCAGTGATAAGAGCAAATATATTAAAGTATTAGTTATAGATAAAGATGGCAATGAAGTATATTCACAAGCAACTTCAAGAATAAGTAGCTCATCTTCATCACATCATTCTCATAATTCATCAAATTCTGTATCTAATGATACATCAAGTAACAATGATTCAGTAACTGAAAATAAAGTTACAAATAATAATATTCCAGAGAAAACTGAATCTAAGTTAGATAAAGAAGGTTGGAATTTAAATTCAGATGGTACTTGGACTTTTGTTGAGAAAGGAAATAAAGTTACAGGTTGGAAACAAGTAAATAACTTGTGGTATTTTATGAATGATAATGGCGTTATGAATACAGGATGGAAACAGATAAATAATACATGGTATTATATGAATAATTCTGGTTCAATGATGACAGGATGGCAGTTTATCAATAATAAATGGTACTATTTAAATGAAAGTGGAGATATGGCAACAGGATGGAAGGATGTAAACGGAATTTGGTATTATCTATATTCTGATGGGTCTATGGCTTATAATACAATAATTGATGGATATAATTTAGATGTAAGTGGTGCATGGATATAGTTAAATTTTTATAAAAGAGAAATGCTGAGAATTTATGAATTTTCAGCATTTTTTATTATATAGAAAAGAGAAAATATTTATAGATTTATAAAATTACACTAAAGAAAATAAAAGATTAATAACTAATGTATAATTTGAAAAAATAAGAAAAATATGTTAGAATCAAAATGGCCTTACTTAAAGATTAAGCTGATGGAAAAGGTCATTATAAAATAAAAGTCGTTCTGATTATATGAGGGGATTAATCCCAAATAACAAGGCGGTAGTTATGAATATTTTAATATTAATATCTCTGCACTTATTTTAAGTATGGGGATTATTTTTTTGAAGAATTATTGGAAAAAATATTAAGTAAAGTAAAATTTATATGTGCAGGGGTGAAATGATGGAGACTAGAATCGCACTAATTGGAATTATTGTAGAGGATTCAAATGAAATAGAAAAATTGAATCTCATCTTACATGAATATAGTACATACATAATAGGAAGAATGGGGATTCCATATAAGGAAAAGGATGTGTGTGTAATAAGCATTGTTATTGATGCCAGTAATGATGTTATAAGTTCTTTATCTGGGAAATTAGGTATGATTAAAGGTATTAGTGTAAAGACAATGTATTCCAAGAAGTAATATTTCAATATTAAAAATTAAAATATTCCGCTAAAATTTGAGATGATAATAGTTCAATCAGGATGAGTTATACAAAAAATATTTAAAAGAAAGAAGTGTGCAATAGTATGTATAACGTTATGTCAAGTGTGGCAACTGAATTTATTAATGATGAAGAAATTTTATCAACTCTTAAATATGCAGAAGAAAATAAAAGTAATAAAGAACTTATAAATAAAGTTATAGAAAAGGCTAAAAATTGTAAAGGCCTTTCACATAGAGAAGCAGCGTTACTTCTTGAATGTGAGTTAGAAGAAGAAAATGAAAAAATATACAAGCTTGCTAGAGAAATAAAGCAGAAGTTTTATGGAAACAGAATAGTAATGTTTGCTCCTTTATATCTTTCAAATTATTGTGTTAATGGATGCGTATACTGTCCATATCATCATAAAAACAAACACATAAGAAGAAAAAAACTTACTCAGGAAGAAATTAAAAATGAAGTTATAGCACTTCAAGATATGGGACATAAAAGATTAGCTTTGGAAACAGGAGAAGATCCAGTAAATAATCCTATAGAATATGTTCTTGAAAGTATAAAAACAATATATGGAATTAAACACAAAAACGGAGCTATAAGAAGAGTTAATGTGAATATTGCAGCTACAACAGTAGAGAATTATAGAAAGCTTAAAGAAGTAGGAATAGGAACATATATATTATTTCAAGAAACTTATAACAAAAAAGCTTATGAAGAACTTCATCCAACAGGTCCAAAGCATGATTATGCATATCATACAGAAGCGATGGATAGAGCTATGGATGGTGGAATAGATGATGTTGGCTGTGGTGTTTTATTTGGATTAAATTTATATAAATATGATTTTGTAGGTTTATTGATGCATGCAGAACATTTAGAAGCAGCTAAGGGAGTTGGACCACATACTTTAAGTGTTCCAAGAGTAAGACCTGCAGATGATATAAATCCTGATGAATTTGATAATGGTATATGTGATGAGATATTTGAAAAGATAGTTGCAGTTTTAAGAGTAGCGGTACCATACACAGGAATAATTGTATCTACAAGAGAATCTCAAAAAACAAGAGAAAGAGTTCTTGAACTTGGAGTGTCTCAAGTAAGTGGAGGTTCTTGTACAAGTGTAGGTGGATATGTTGAAAAGGAAAAAGAAGAAGATAATTCTGCACAATTTGATGTAAGTGATAATAGAACTTTAGATGAAATAGTAAATTGGCTTATTGAATTAGGATACATTCCAAGTTTTTGTACAGCATGTTATAGAGAAGGAAGAACAGGAGATAGATTCATGACTCTTGTTAAAGCTGGACAGATATCCAACTGTTGTCATCCTAATGCATTAATGACGTTAAGGGAGTATCTTGATGACTATGCAAGTGACGAGACAAAAGTAAAAGGAATTAAACTTATAGAAGACGAGCTTCTTAAAATTCCAAATGAAAAGGTAAGAAAGATTGCACAAGAGCATATAAATGATATAGATAGCGGAAAACGTGATTTTAGATTTTAATTTTATAGAAGAGTTATGCTAGTAAAAATTTAATAATTCAACTCTAACAATATTTAATAATCTCAACTGAAATATAATTAACAACAAAAACAGAATAAGTAGATGATTAACATGTTAGAGTTGACTCATTATAATACTGAAAAAAAATCATAATTAAAAAGAATTTTTTACAATTGTAAAAAATTAAATAAGTATATTTTTCATTTTAATATTTATGTAAAGGTTTAAAATAGGGAGTGTTTTGCAATTAATTACAATATTATACTATTTAAGAAAATTATGTTTTAAGTTAAAATAAAAATGTAGTAAATTTAAGGAGGTAAATATATGAATAAAAAGAAATTGAAAATTATGACATTTGCAATGCTGGTAAGTACTTTTTTGGTTGGAGGTTTAATGCAAGTACCAGCTTCAGCATTAACTACAGGACACATGGGTGAGGCCTTTGATAATGCTAATACATCAGTTTGGTCAAAATCAAATGGATGGACAAATGATGGTATGTTTAATTGTACATGGAGAAGTAGTAATGTCAATTTCAGTAATGGAATTATGAATTTGACACTTAATAAGGACACCCAAGGAGGAACTAAGCCATATGCAGGTGGAGAATATCGTTCAAATGATACTTATGGTTATGGATTATATCAAGTAAATATGAAACCAGCCAAAAATACTGGTATTGTTTCTTCATTTTTCACATATACAGGAAGTCCTTGGGATGAAATTGATATAGAATTTTTAGGTAAAGATACTACAAAAGTACAATTTAATTATTTTACAAATGGTGTAGGTAATCATGAGTATGTTTATAATTTAGGATTTGATGCAGCACAAAGCTATCATACTTATGCTTTTAATTGGCAACCAACGTATATTGCATGGTTAGTGGACGGAAAGGAAGTTTATAGAGCAACTAAAGATATTCCATCACATCCAGGTAAAATTATGATGAATTTATGGCCTGGAACAGGTGTGGATTCATGGCTAGGTGATTATAATGGAGTAAATCCACTTAATGCATCGTATGATTGGGTATCTTACGATCCGATGTAATGAATAAAAGAAATTCTGTAAAATATTTCTTTTGATAATATAAATGTAACTGCAAGGATAAAGTCATTTTTAACACATAAATTTTGTAATCACAAGACATGAAATAAGTTATAATTTTTATAAGATGATTAAATTTTAGGGTTTAAAAGCAGGCTTAATAAATCTAAGGAAATTGGTTTGCAAAACTAACTTCCGTTTATTTCAATTTTGCATAATTAAGTTCCTTTGATACTTATCCTAAAATTTGATCTCTTATTTTTTGAAAAGTGCAGGCTTTAGATGTACTTTCATCTGTTACTATATGTTTTAAATAGAGCGCATCTATAACATCTATCTGATTACATAGTATGATACTACAAAAGTTTTAGAGGCACTATATTTAAATCTGAAACAAGCTCTTTTAAATAGAGATTACAGTTTCTCTTTCTACTAAAGAGTTATTTAGTATGATTCTTTTACTAAATTTATTATCACAGTCTATTTTTTCTACGAGCAATTGAGCAGCATTAGCACCAAGGAAAAACATGTTTTGATCCATTGTTGTTAATTTAGGTTCTACAAATTTACTTAAAGGAATATTATCGTAACCAATAATTGAAATTTCATTAGGTACTTTTATTCCTAACTTTTTACACGCATTAAGAACACCAACTGCCATAAGATCATTGCAAGCAAATACTGCTGTAGAAGAGCTATTATTTAAAATATCAAGGAAGATATTCATGGTGTTATCCACAGTATCACTTGTATTACCATTACCAATGTTGATAATTTTTGAAGAATCAAAATTTTTAGCCATAATTTCTTTATATATTTTTTCTTTTATATCATATGAGTAGCTGTCTTTTCCTCTGACAAAGAGTATATCTTTGTGATTATTATCTAAAAGATAGTTTAAAGCTATTTTAGCTCCTGAAGCTTCATCATTTGATACATAAGAAATATTTGAATCCATATATTCTGAATTTATAAACACAAGTGGAATCTTATGGGAAATATTATCATAGAATTTAGCTTTAATATTTTCAGTGCCAGGTCCTGCTACTATTATTCCTGAAACATTTCGTGATATTAAGTTATTTACACATTTTTGTTCTTCATCTGAATCACCATTAGTACATGCAAGAATAATAGAGAGGGAATTTGTTTTTAGCTCATTCTCAATTCCATAAACTAGCTCTGTAAAGAACATATTGTTTATACTAGGAACAACAACACCAATAGTTGTTGATTTTTGTTTTGTAAGTTCACGTGCTTGCATGTTTGGAATATAGTTTAGTTCTTTTATTACTTTCAATACAGTTTCACGAGTTTCGGCTTTAACTGGATAATTTCCATTCATTACTCTTGAAACTGTAGCAACTGAAACATTAGCTTTTTCAGCTACATCCTGGATTGTTATTTTCATAAGATTACCGCCCTTTAATTTTGATTTATTTTTATATTGTAAAAGAAAACTTAGTTAGTTATCAGTTAACAGTTAATAGTCAAAGGATGAAATCTTCTGTGAAGATTTCTATAAACATTATAATAAATAAAATTCTGACTGTTAAGCACATTAATTGCTAACTGACAACTTTTAATTAATTTAAAGGGTAGCTATAAATTTATCAAAAGCAGACATTCCCTTTTCATTTCTCTTAAATACTCCAGCATGATTTAATACTTCAGAGAATTTTATACCAACTTCTTTTTGTAATATGTCATAAGCGTTCTCTTCAGTAATAGATTCATATTTAGATAAAAGGTATTTATACCAGTCACTGTGTTTAGCAATGCTTTCATTATTTGAAATATCAGTAATTCTGCTTATTAATGCATCCTTTAAAAGTTTAAGTTCCTCTTTTAATCTTGCAGGAAGAACTGCAAGGCCCATAACTTCAATAAGACCTATGTTTTCTTTCTTTATATGATGAACTTCATTGTGAGGATGGAATATTCCAAGAGGATATTCATCACTGGTTCTATTATTTCTAAGAACTAAATCAAGTTCATATTTTCCATTTCTTTTTCTTGCAATTGGAGTTATTGTATTGTGAGGTTCATCATTTGTTCTGCATAAGATTTCTACAGATTCATCAGAATATTCTCTCCAAAGGTTTAAGATATGTTCAGCTAAATTTGTTAAATTTTCTTTGCTATCACCATTTAATCTTATTACAGACATTGGCCATTTTACTCTGCCTACAGTTATGTCTTCATATCCTTCAATAGTATAAGTTTTTTCAACAGTTGCTTTTTCCATTGCAAATGTATATCTTCCACCTTGATAGTGATCATGGGAAAGTATTGAACCACCAACAATAGGTAAATCAGCATTTGAACCAGCAAAATAATGAGGTAATACATCAACAAAATTAAGAAGGTTTGCAAATGCTTTTCTGTTTATTTTCATAGGTACATGTTCACTATTAAAGATTATACAATGTTCATTATAATATGTGTATGGTGAATATTGCATAAAATATTTTTCACATCCAAGATTCATAGGGATTATTCTATGAGTTTGTCTTGCAGGATGATTCATATGACCATAAAAACCCTCATTTTCTTTGCATAATAGACATTTTGGATAAGAAGTGGATTTAAAAGACTTTGCTTTTGCAATTTCTTTTGGATCTTTCTCAGGTTTAGATAGATTTACAGTTATGTCTAAATCACCATATTCAGTAGTAGCTTTCCAAACCATGTTCTTGTCAATTCTGTCTTTTCTTATATAATTTGAAGCAATGCTTAATTTGTAGTAGTAATCTGTAGCTTTTTCTTTAGAATCATCATATAGTTTGTTAAATGTTTTGATTACTTCAGATGGTCTAGGCATTAAGCAATTCATTATATTAGTGTCTAATAAATCACGTTCAGTAACAGTATCTTCAAGCATGTTCTTTGAAACAGCATAATCTAGTATGTTTTCTAAAATAGGTGTTGGAGTGTTTAAAGTTTCATTTATTTCTTCATGATTAAATTCATCAACTTTTAATAAGCCAAGGAGCATATTTGTTGCATAGATTGTATCTTCTTCATGAATAAGACCTTGTTGTAGTCCAAAATTTATTAATCTGTTTATTTCATAATTAATCATAATCGTCCTCCATTAGTATGATGGACAATGACAATAAACAACATAACAATTATTGGTTAGAACTTTAATTGTCAATTATCAATTGTCAATTGTCAATTGAATTAGTTTTCGAATCCGTTTGGATGAGCAGTGTGGAATGCCCATGCATCTTTAATGATTTTCTTTACATCTGTATATTGAGGAACCCATCCAAGTAATTGTCTTGCTTTATCACTTGAGGCGATTAACTGAGCAGGGTCACCAGCTCTTCTTTCACCAATTACAACTTTGATGTCTTGACCAGTTGCTTCTTCAGCAGCTACAATCATTTCTTTTACGCTAAATCCAACACCATTACCTAAGTTAAATACGTTACTTCCTTTACCAGATTCAAGGTATTCAACGGCTTTTATGTGGGCATCTGCAAGGTCAAGTACATGGATGTAGTCACGTAAACATGTTCCATCTGGAGTAGGGTAGTCGCTTCCAAATACAGTTATAGCTTCACGTTTACCTAGTGGAACTTGAAGTATAAGTGGAATTAAATGACTTTCAGGATTGTGATCTTCACCTATAGTTCCATCACCAAGTGAACCAGCAGCATTAAAGTATCTAAGAGCTACATAGTTGATTCCATAAGCTTTATTACACCATTTCATCATTTTTTCCATAGTAAGTTTTGTTTCGCCATAAGTATTTGTTGGGTTTGTTTCATCATCTTCTAATATAGGAATTTTTTTAGGTTCTCCATAAACAGCAGCAGTAGAAGAAAATACGATATTCTTGATGTCGTGTTTAACCATACTTTCAAGCAATATTTGCATTCCATATACATTGTTATTGAAGTAAAGAAGAGGTTTAATCATACTTTCTCCAACTAATGAATTAGCTGCAAAATGAACAATTGATTGGATTTTATTTTCAGTAAAAATTTTATCTAATATAGCAGCATCTCTGATGTCACCTTTATAAAACTTAGCCTTTGGATGAACAGCACCCATATGACCGCTTTGTAAATTATCTATTATTACAACATCTTTTCCTTGTTCGATAAGTTTATACACTGTGTGAGAACCGATATATCCTGCACCACCACAAACTAAAATTGACATAATAAACACTCCCTTTTATTTACTTTATTAAATTAATTTATAGATTATAATTTGAACTTTATGATAACTTTCTTGTACCATCCGATATGCTTACGATGTAGAAACTTGGTTCATAGCCGATTTTTTCAGCATACTTAGGTGTAATTGTAGAAATAAAGTTATCTACACATTCTTCCTTAACAATACTTACAGTACAGCCACCAAATCCTGCACCTGTCATACGTGCACCAATAACACCTTCACATTCCCATGCTAGAGAAACAAGAGTATCTAATTCTATACCTGTAACTTCATAGTCATCTCGTAAAGAAACATGAGATGCATTCATAAGTTGTCCGAATAAAGCTAAATCATTATTTTCTAATGCATTAACAGCTTTTAATGTTCTTTGGTTTTCATAAACAGCATGTTTTGCTCTTTTTACTTTTATAGGATCAGAAATATTAGACTTTACAGCTTCAAAGTCTTCTTCAGTAAGTTCTCCTAAAGAGCTAATGTTCTTTACAGCTTGAATTTCTTTTAATGCAGCTTCACATTCGCTTCTTCTTTCATTGTATTTTGAATCAGCAAGTCCACGTTTTTTATTTGTGTTACCAATTACTATTTTACACCCATCCATATCAAGTTTACTATAAGAATAATTTAAAGTATTACAATCTAGTAAAATTGCACAATTTTCTTTACCCATTCCGATAGCAAATTGATCCATGATACCACAATTTACTCCGATAAACTTATTTTCTGCTTCTTGACACATTTTTACGATTTCAACCATATCTATATTAAATCCAAAAGATTCGTTAAGGATACACCCCATTAAAACTTCAAGAGAAGCAGATGATGATAATCCAGAACCATTAGGTATGTTACCAAAGAAAAGTATGTCAAAACCATGGGAAGTTTTGAATCCATGATCTTCAAATGTTTTTATAACTCCCTTTGGATAATTTGCCCAATCATGTATTTTGTCGTTTACAAGACCTTTTAAATCAAATTCAATTGTTCCTAAATCTTCAAAGTTTAATGAGTTTACAAAACATTTGTTATCATCTCTTTTAGCTACTAATCCATAAGTACCTATTGTTAAAGCACAAGGAAAAACATTACCTCCATTATAATCTGTATGTTCTCCGATTAAATTAACTCTTCCAGGTGAAAAGAAAACATTTTCAGAGTCCCTTTTAAAAATTTCCTTGAATTGTTCTTTTAAGTTATTGATAATATCCATATCTTTAAATCCCCCTTTGGAATAATTATTTATATTTATACTATTATAGTAACCGCTTACTATAAAAAAGTAAATACTATTATCTAAAAAATAAAAAAAATTTTTATTGGTATCTACTTAAATTAAAGTTAAAATCATTAAAAAAAATGAAGAGGCATAGTTATAGAGTAGGTATATAAAGTTTTTTTAATATAAAAAATTATAGTATTAAGAATATTTACAGAAAGCGATTACTAAAATAAAAATAACATTTATCCATGTTTTGAATACATAAAAATATTTGAATATATAAAAAGTGATTATATAATCAGAGTTAAGTAAACGATTTTAAACCATGGAAAGGATGATTTATAATGGATAAGATAAAAAATGAAATAATGTTAATAACATATGCAGATAGTTTAGGTGAAAATTTAAAAGATTTAAAAGATATTATTGATACCTATTATTCAAAAGCAGTTGGAGGAGTTCATATACTGCCGTTTTTTCCTTCTTCTGGAGATAGGGGATTTGCTCCTATGAGATACGATGTGGTAGATGAAGCTTTTGGAGATATGAATGATGTAAAATCAATAAGTGAAAATAAGTATTTGATGTATGATTTTATGGTAAATCATATTTCAAGACAATCAGATTATTTTAAAGATTTTACAGAGAAAAAGGATGAATCTGAATATAAAGATTTTTTCATAAGATATAAAGACTTTTGGAAAAATGGTGAACCAACACAGGAAGAAGTAGATTTAATATATAAGAGAAAGCCAAGAGCTCCATATTATGAAGTAGAATTTAAAGATGGAAGCAAAGAAAAAGTATGGTGTACATTTGCAGAAGAACAGATAGATTTAAATATGGATTCAAAAGTTGCAAGAGATTTTATAAAAGAAACGTTAATTAATATGTGCAAAAATGGAGCAAGTATTATACGTTTAGATGCCTTTGCATATGCAATAAAGAAACCTGGGACTAGTTGTTTCTTTATTGAACCTGAAATGTGGGAATTATTATATGAAATTCAAGGCATAGTTAAAGCATATGGAGTAGATATATTGCCAGAAATTCATGAACATTATACAATACAGCATAAGATAGCTGAAAAAGGATTCTGGATTTATGATTTTGCATTACCTGTTTTAGTATTAAACGCTTTGTATTCAGGAAATGGTAATAATTTAAAAAGATGGCTTGACATGAGTCCAATGAAACAATTTACAACATTAGATACACATGATGGAATTGGTATAGTAGATGTTAAGGATTTAATGACTGATGAAGAAATTCATGAAACAAAAGAAGCGATGTTTACAAAAGGCGCTAATGTAAAAAAGATTTATAATACAGCAGCATATAATAATTTAGATATATATCAAGTTAATTGTACTTATTACTCAGCACTAGGAAATAATGATAAGGCATATCTTTTAGCACGTGCAATTCAATTTTTTGCTCCAGGTATACCTCAAGTATATTATGTTGGAATGCTTGCAGGAGAAAATGATATTGAGTTAATGGAATCAACAAAAAATGGAAGAGATATTAACCGTCATTATTATACAAAAGAAGAAATTAAAGAAAACATAGAAAATAGAAAAGTAGTGAGAGATATAAGAGAACTTATGGAACTTCGTAATTCACATAAGGCATTTGGATTAGATGGGGAATGCATTACAGAAACTCATGGAAGCGACCTAATTATAACAAGAAAATGTGGAGAATATTCATTAACTTTAAAAGCTGATTTAAAGAGTTATGATTTTACTATTGAGTAAGAGTTTAGTATGATTTTAAAAAGAGAATTCAGATAAAAACTGAATTCTCTTTTTATATAAATATATATTTTGAATTATTCAATAAAAACAGCAGATGAAAATTTTTCTCTATAATTTTTAGGGCTTTCTCCTTTTACTTTTTTAAAAATCTTTGAAAAGGTAAGAGGATCAGAGTATCCTATAGATTTTGAAACTGCCTTTACGGACAAATCAGAACTTTTTAATAAAGCACATGCTTTATCTATTCTATAATTTAATAGAAATTCCTGAGGTGATATATTTATATTTTTTTTAAAAATATGGGTAAGGTAACTCCTATTTATACCAATATAGTTTGCAATATCATTGATTTTAATATTATCAGCATAATTCTTATCTATGTATTCTATGGATTTTTCTAAATAAATTTCAGTGCTTCTAAATGATTTTGTACTTCCTTCATCTTTTTTACAACTGACAAGTGATGACATGAACATATATAATAATCCTTCTAATTTTAATTCATTTGAAAAATTTAATTCTTTTAATTTTAACATTTCATTAATATACGTTTTTAACGTATCATCCTTAGAATATTCAAAAATTAAATTGCCTTCATTAAGATTTGCATAATTTAAGTATGTTTCAGCTTTAACTCCATTAAAACCTATCCACATATAATTCCAAGGTTCTTCTTTATCAGCCTCATAATAAGTTACTGTATCGGGTGGAATAAGAAAGCCTTGATTTTTATGAAGTGTATATGTTGTGTTATTAATAGTATAGGAACCTTTTCCCGATATTATATAGTGAAGTACGTATTGAGAACGAACTGCAGGTCCATATGAATATCCTGCTGCACAATGCTCTTTTCCACAAAAACATAAAAATAAATCTACAGATTGCTTTTTTATTGGTTCGAGATATTTACATTTATTATCTTCAAAATATTTTACTTCAATCAAATTCAAACCCCCTTATATTTTTGTAAAAATGTGAAAAATGACATTTCTACATATGTAATTTACATAATACCATATAATTTAGTATTATATCAGATTATAATTGATTCATACAAAAATAATTGTTATATAAAGTATTTGTATATTGGTTACACATATGTGAAAATGATTACAAAATGGAGGGGAATTATGTTAATAAATTTTGAAAAAAATAGTAAAACATTTCATATTAAAAATAAAAATGTGAGTTATTTAATTAAGATATTAGAAACAGGCCATTTAACGCACCTATATTGGGGAAGAAAATTAAATACAAATAATTTGGATTATTTAATAGAAAAAAATCTTTGGGGAAGTTTTTTAGCTAATACTGATAATATAGATACGTTTCAATTAGAAGCAACTGCACAGGAATATCCGGGATATGGAAGTACTGATTTAAGAAGTCCAGCTATAGAATTACAATTTGAAGATGGAACAAGTGTTACAGATTTTAGATATGATGGTCATAAAATAATAAAGGGAAAACCTAGAATTGAAAATCTTCCTGCAACTTATGTTGAAAATGATGATGAAGCAGAAACTTTAGAAATATATATGAAGGATTCTCTAAAAAATATAAAACTTGTTTTGAGTTATACTATATTTAATGAATTTGATGCAATAACTAAAAATGTAAAGATAATAAATGATAGTGAAGAAAAAGTTAACATAAAAAGAGTATTAAGCGCAAATGTTGATTTTAAGGATGATGAATTTGATTTTATTCACTTATCAGGGGCATGGGCAAGAGAAAGACATATTGTAAAAACTAGTCTTAGAAGTGGAAGTCAATCAATTGAAAGTAGACGAGGAGCAAGTAGTCATGCACAAAATCCATTTATGGCTCTTACAAGAAAAAATTCAACAGAAAGTATAGGGGATGTTTATGGATTTAGTCTTGTTTATAGTGGTAACTTCTTAGCTAATGTAGAAGTTGATATGTATTTTAAATCGAGAGCACAAATTGGTATAAATCCATTTGACTTTAATTGGCTTTTAGAAAGTAAAGAAGAATTTCAGAGTCCAGAAGCGGTATTGGTTTATTCAGAAAATGGATTAACTGGTATGTCACAGACTTATAATAAGTTATATGAAAAACGTTTATGTAGAGGAACATTTAGAGATAAAGTAAGACCTATTCTTATAAACAATTGGGAAGCTACTTATTTTGATTTTAATGAAACTAATATAAAAGAAATAGCTAAGGAAGCTAAAAATTTGGGAATAGAACTTTTTGTACTAGATGATGGATGGTTTGGAACAAGAAATAATGATGATTCATCTTTAGGAGATTGGTTTGTAAATGAAGAAAAATTAAAAGGTGGTTTAGGAAAACTTGTTTCGGAAATTAATGAAATGGGTATGGAATTTGGATTATGGTTTGAGCCAGAAATGGTTTCGCCTATAAGTAAATTATATGAAAAACATCCAGATTGGTGTATACACATACCTGGTAGAGTTAGAAATGAAGCTAGAAACCAACTTATACTAGATTTATCAAGAAGAGAAGTTTGTGATTATATAATAAAATCTGTAAGTGATATTTTAGAAAGTGCTAATATTTCTTATGTTAAATGGGATATGAATAGGAATATGAGTGAAATTGGTTCTGTAGGATTAAGTTCAGAAAGACAAAGAGAACTTCCACATAGATATATGCTTGGTTTATACAGAATATTAGAAGAGATAACAAGTAAGTTCCCTAATATATTATTTGAAAGCTGCTCAGGTGGTGGTGGAAGATTTGATCCGGGAATGCTTTATTATATGCCTCAAACATGGACTAGTGATGATACTGATGCAATAGAAAGATTAAAAATTCAATTTGGAACATCTTTAGTGTATCCAAGTTCATCTATGGGATGTCATGTATCAGCAGTTCCAAATCATCAGGTTCATAGAAATACTTCTATTGAAACAAGAGGAATAGTTGCTATGGCTGGTAACTTTGGATATGAACTTGATATTACTAAATTAAGTAATGAAGAAAAAGAATCAATAAAGGAACAAGTAACTTTATATAAGAAAATAAGAGAAACAGTTCAATTTGGAAATTCTTATAGATTATCAAGTCCATTTGAAGGAAATGAAGTTGCGTGGATGAATATTTCTAAAGATAGATCGCAAGTAGTTGTAAGTTATGTAAAGCAGTTTGCAGAACCTAATATGTGGAATAAACCATTAAAATTAAAAGGATTAGATTATGATGAAAAGTATGAGATTGATGGAACACAAATCGTGTTAGGGGGAGATGAACTAATGAACATTGGTTTGGTTATTCCTGAGCTTAAAGGTGATTATGCAGCAAGTCAATGGATATTAAATAAAGTTGAAAAATAGATAATATAAGAAAAGTATTGCTAAAAATATTAGCAGTACTTTTTTTAAAGTAACGAGTTATAAAAAAAAGTATTAATATTCATTATATGGAAATGTTTCCTTATAGAAGATTCGATGTGAATCACATTTAACCATAAAACGATTACATAAAACCATTTCAAAAAACATGAATATATAATATAGTTATATTGTACTAAGAAACAAATATATAACTAAAATATTAGAAAATAGAATATATAAAAAAGCGGGGGTACAATTATGATAAAAAATATTAAGAAAATTATTAGCTGTATTGCAATGACAACAGTTATTGGGAGTATGCTTGTAGGCTGTGGTGGAACTGGTTCCTCAAAGAGTCAATCTGGTGATACTACTATAACATATAGTATTTGGGATAAAATACAAGAACCGGGTATGAGACAAATTGCAGATGAATTTGAAAAAGAAAATCCTGGAATAAAAGTAAATATAGAAGTTACTCCTTGGGATCAGTATTGGACAAAAATGGAGGCGGCTGCAACAGGAGGAAGTCTTCCAGATGTATTTTGGATGCATGCAAGTCAGGTTGAAAAGTATATAGGTGGAAATGCAATAATGGATTTAACAGATAAAATCTCATCAAGTTCATTGGTTGATTTGAATAAGTTTCCACAAGACTTAGTTGATTTATATAAGAGTGATGGGAAAAATTATGCAATACCTAAAGATTATGATACTGTAGGACTTTGGTACAATAAAACTTTATTTGATGAAGCTGGAATATCATATCCAGATGAAACTTGGACATGGGATACATTATTAGAAAATGCTAAAAAATTAACTAATAAAGATAAGGGTATTTATGGATTATCAGCACCATTAAACACTCATGAAGGTATATACGATTATGTATTCCAAAATAATGGAAAGATTTTATCAGAAGATAAAAGTAAATCGGAATATAATTCACCAGAAACAAGAGAAGCTCTTCAATGGTATGTAGATTTAAGTTTAAAGGAAGGTGTTTCGCCAAATCAAAGTCAGTTTGCAGAAAACCCAGTAATAACTTTATTTGAATCAGGAAAAACTGCTATGGCATTATTTGGTTCTTGGATGTCAGCAGAATTTGCATCAAATGAATATACATCAGCTAATTGTAATGTTGCAGTATTACCAGAAGGAAAAACAAGAGGAACTGTATTCAATGGGCTTGGAAACTCTGTATCAGCTAAGACAAAAAATCCTGAAGCTGCTTGGAAATTTGTTGAATTCCTAGGATCTGAAAAAGCTAATAAGATTCAAGCAGAAAGCGGAGCAGCAATACCTGCATATGAAGGAACATCAGAGGCTTGGACTAAATCAAACGATAAATTTAACTTATCAGTATTTACAGAAATGTTGGATTATGCAACTATAAAACCATACATTAAAAATAATTCTAAATGGGAAACAGAAGAAAATAATATCCTTAAGAAAATTTTCGCAGGAGACATGTCTGTTGATGAAGGGTGTAAACAATTAGAAGAGAAGATGAATTCAATTATAAATGAGAAATAATTAAGAAAAAATGAAAAAGTATATATGTGTTTATGTATAAGTACATAAACACATATATACTACTATAAATTTAAGAAAGGTATGAATTTATGGAGTTTGGATTAGATAATAAACAAAAAAAGAAAAATAGTAAGCTACTATTTGGAAAATATTCAAAGAAAGAATGTGCATGGGCATATTTTATGATCGCACCAACACTTATAGGATTACTTATACTTAATATAATTCCAGTAATTCAAACATTCATGTTAAGCTTTCAGAAAGTTGGAGCTTTTGGAGATGGACAGTGGGTAGGGATTAGCAATTATACTAAAATGCTTAAGGATCCAGCAGTTTTAGGAGCTACTTTTAATACTTTTAAATATGCTATTATAGTAGTTCCTGTAACTGTTATACTTTCATTGATTGTAGCAGTCCTTTTAAATAAAAAGATAAAAGGAGTATCGCTGTATAGAACAATTTATTTTTTACCAATGGTAGCAGCACCAGCTGCAATTGCAATGGTATGGAGATGGCTTTACAATTCAGAATTCGGACTAATTAATTACTTATTATCGATAATAGGAATTAAAGGACCACAGTGGCTTAGTGATCCTAAAATAGCAATGATATCTATTGCAATAGTAGGAATATGGAGTAGTGTTGGATACAATATGGTACTTTTATTAGCTGGTTTACAAGAAATTCCTAAAGATTATTATGAAGCAGCAAGTATTGATGGAGCAAGTCCAATAAGACAATTTTTCACAATAACATTACCATTAGTTTCACCAACTATGTTCTTTGTAGTAGTTACAAGCATAATAAGTGCCATGCAGGTATTTGATGTTATATTCATGATGATAGACAAAACAAGTGTAGCACTTGAAGGAACACAATCATTAGTATATTTATTCTATCAATATTCATTTGTAATGAATGATAAAGGTTACGGCTCAGCAATTGTTATGTTACTACTAGTAATTATTATGATAATTACAGCGGTACAAGTTAAAGTACAGGAAAAATGGGTAAATTACTAGAGGAAGTAGGGTGATAATCATGAAAGCAAAGATTAAAAATAGTAGCTTATTAATTCATATAATTTTAATAATTGGAGCTGTTATTATGATATTACCATTTTTATGGATGGTATTGACATCATTAAAAACAGTAGGTGAAGCAGTACAAGTGCCACCTAAAATTTTTCCTGGCAGCCCACAATTTAATAATTATTCAGAGGTTTTAAATATATTACCTTTTTCAAAGTTCTATATTAATACTATTTTAATGTTGATAGGAAGAGTTATTGGATCAGTATTTTTCAGTGCTATGGCAGCTTATGCTTGTGCAAGATTAAACTTTCCAGGGAAAAATATATTCTTTGGTTTAGTACTATTTCAAATGATGATTCCTTCGCAAATATTTATAATACCACAATTCTTGTTTGTACAAAAATTAGGATTATTGAATACAGTATCAGCATTGATAGTTCCTGGAATAGTAAGTGCTTTTGGAACATTTCTTCTTAGACAGTTCTTTATGGGACTTCCAAAAGATTTAGAAGAAGCAGCTAAACTAGATGGATGTAATACATGGCAGACTTTTTATAAAATAATGTTACCTCTTTCAAGATCAGGATTAGTAGCTTTAGGAATATTTACAGCATTGTTTGCATTCAAAGATTTAATGTGGCCTTTGATTGTTAATATGTCACTTGATAAGATGACTTTATCAGCAGGACTTGCATCACTTCAAGGCCAGTTTACAACAAATTATCCACAATTAATGGCAGGTTCCTTACTTGCAATATGGCCAATGCTTTTAATTTTTATTGTATTCCAAAAGAAGTTTATAGAAGGTATTGCAACTTCAGGTGGAAAATTATAATTCATATATTTAGAAAATGTGAATTCCTTAGTGGATTCACATTTTTTTGTTGCTATTAATTTTATTTGTTAAAAATTCAATAATAAGTTTAAATTTATGCAGAAAATTGATAATTAAATAAATATTTAATGGATATATTGTGAAATTAATTTTTTTTTTAAAAATCTATAATATTGGTTTATATGGAAAATATAGAGTGGTTTTGTTATACTAAAAATAAATAATAATTAGTATTTATTCGTTATTATTATTATAAGAATATTTTTTTATTTATTAAAACAGAAAAAAAGAATTACAGGAGAGGTGTTTTATGAAGGTCTTAAGAAATACAAAAGTTAAAACGAAGTTGTTGGTATCTTTTATTACGATATCTTTGTTAATAGCATTAGTTGGAACAATTGGTATTGTATCCTTAAAATCTGTAGCTGAAAATTCAAATACCATGTATGAAAATAATCTTCAAAGTATATATCTTCTTGCAGATATTAAACAAAGTCTAATATCTGTAAAAAGTGATGTCATTGAACTTGTTTTCATAAAAAATGAAGATAGAAAAAGTGACTTGAAAGATGATATAGAGATTAATGTGGATAAGAATAATAAAAATGTTGAACAATATGAAAATCTTCCAATGACCCAGGAAGAAAAAGAAATAATGCCAATATATAAAAATAAACTTAAAGAATTTAGAAGCTCGAGAGATGAGGTTCTTAAACTTATTGATGAGAGTAAATATGATGAAGCAGCTCAACAATATCAGCAGCTTGTGGCTGTCTTAGATGAAGTAATGAATAATATCAATAAGTTAATAGATATAAATCTTGTTAATTCTAAACAATTTAATTTAGATAATCAGGCTATGTATTTAAAGAGTAATAACATTATGAAAGGCTTAATGTTGATTGGCTTATTAATAGCAATTGGTACTGGCTTTATAATATCAAATTATATTAATAAAAATTTATCTAAAATAACAGCACTTGCTAAAAATCTGGCTGAATTTGATTTTTCAGTACCTATGGTTGTAACAGCAATGGATGAGTTTGGTCAAACTGGAACTGCTCTCAATAAGTCAATAGAAAATGTAAGTAATCTAATTAAAATTATAATAGAGAAGTCACAGGATATGAGTTCATCTAGTGAAGAATTATCGGCTACTGTGGAAGAAATTACATCAAAAACAGAAGAAATATACGAAGCTGTAGTAGATATAACAAATGAAATGGTCGAAGCAAGTTCTTCTTCAGAAGAAATAGCATCAATGTCAGAAGAATTGACTGCTACCGCTGGACAAGTTACTGAAGCGGTAAGGGGGATGTCTGAAACTACGCAAAAATCATCTGAAAATATTGAAAGAATAAAGATAAGCGTAGATGAAACATCAAAAGCTATAGAACAAATAGCTACAACAGCACAAAGTCAGGCAGAATTTGCATTGAATTTAAATGATATAGTAAATAAGTTTAAGATATAAAAATATTGCTACTTTAATTAGCTATGACTATTTTTTATTAATATAGTCATAGCTAATATTGCTTTTATTTGGAAAAAGGTTTGCTAGATAATTTCATGTGTTTTATAGTATTTATAATTTAAGATGTTTCAAAGATATGCTTCCAGTATCTTTTAGGCATCATTTGACGTTGAAGACGTAAATTTTTACGTTCTTCTATTGTAGTAGATTTAAAATAGCATCTCCATAAAGAAGAGTATTCATCATTATGTTCCAAGAGTTTTTTACAATCATCTTTGAAGAGTTCAATCATTTCATATTTATTAGTATCGTATATAATTGCTTTATTTCTAGATATATCATGAATAATCCAGTATTCATTAGAAAAACGCTTCATGAAATGATCTCCTATAAGTTCCAAGATATTATTATCAGGCTCTATAGAACAATATAAAAAATTATTATCTATTGATTTAAATCTTACAAAACCTTTAAACTTATGAGCCTCAAAAGAGACTCTTTTTTTTACTTCATCTATTTGTCTAACTATATCTATGTGAAGGAAGGCGTGAATATTTTTTTTGTATTTAAAAGCAATTTTTAGATATTTAAATATAACCATACCTTTATCTTCAACATTACTTAAATAAACCATGTAAATTTTTTGAAAACATAGCAAATCTATTTTATTAATTATGGAATTACGTACTTTTTCAAATTTATTTAAATCTGTTTCTATATTTTTAATTTCTCCAAGGAGAAGAGGCGCATTATATTGAGACAATCCGTAAATTCCATCAATTTCATGTTTTGAATAAAATGCATCATATATTGATGTTAATAAGCCTTCAAAAGAATCATCATATATTAATATACTCATAGCTAAAATTCTCCATTAATTGATGTTAATTTTTCAGGTAAAGTCAAAATATTTATTTGGAATTATTATTCCTGATTTTGAAGTTTCGTATGATGATTCATCAAAAGAATTTGAATCAAAAAAAGATATTTGATCCGGGTTTATAGAATTTTTTTTAGGTAAATTGTTTTCTATAATTTTCATTCTAATAGATACATCATCAAAAGCTACCTGTCCATAGTATTTACCTGAACATGTTATGAAATATTTTGATCGTTTAAGAACTATTCGAAGTTTTTTTAAATCATCAAAAGTTAATTTATGAACTCTTCTTATTTTTAGAATTTTTTTTGCAGATGTTACACCTACTCCAGGAATTCGAAGCAACATTTCATAAGAAGCTTTATTTACATCTATTGGAAAGTGATTTAAATTATTTAAAGCCCATTGGGTTTTGGGATCATAATTTAAATCAAAATTGTCATTGCTATTTTTTAATAATTCATCAGCTTTAAATCCATAAAATCTTATAAGCCAATCAGCCTGATATAGTCTGTGTTCTCGAATCATTGGAGGATGGCTTATTTGAGGGAGAAATTTATTATTTTGTATTACTGGAACATATGCAGAGTAATACACTCTTTTTAAGTTAAATTTATCATAGAGATTTTGAGAAAGATTTATTATTTTAAAATCACTTTCAGGGGTTGCACCAACAATTAACTGAGTACTCTGACCACCAGGCACAAACAAAGGTGTGCTTTTTATTGTTTTTTTCATATCAGAATAATGTATGATATTGTTTTTTATTGTACTCATTGGTTTTAATATTTTATCTTTACTTTTTTGAGGTGCAAGTAGTTTTAAGCTTTCATTTGATGGAAGCTCTATATTTACGCTCATTCTATCTGCATATTTACCTGCTTCAGTAATGAGTTTTTCGTTAGCACCAGGTATTGCTTTTAGATGTATGTAACCATTAAAGTGTTCTTCTAGTCTAAGTTTTTTAACTGTTTTAATTAGAAGTTCCATGGTGTAATCAGGATTTTTTACAACTGCGGAACTTAAAAATAGTCCTTCTATATAATTTCTTTTATAAAAATTAATTGTGAGTTCACATACTTCTTCAGGGGTAAACGTAACTCTTTCAAAATCCTTTGAGGAACCATTTATACAGTAAATACAGTCAAATATACAATCATTTGAAAATAGAATTTTTAATAGTGATATACATCTGCCATCTGGTGTATAGCTGTGACATATCCCACTTACGGATGCATCTCCTATACCTACTTTTGTATTTTTTCGTTTAGATCCTGAAGATGAACAAGATACATCGTATTTTGCGGCATTAGAAAGAATTTTTAATTTGTTCATAAGATCCATTTGACAGCACTTCCTTAATTAAAAAATCGAACATACATTCTATAATATTATACACGAATGTATGTTCTTGCACAAGGGAAGATATATCATATTATTTTTACAAAATAAACTTTATGTAAACTGTTTTTGAGATAGGCGCATTTTACGCCTATACAATCAAATTTATCTCTTTCTTTGAGGGATATTTTGATTATTATTCATCATTCTGTTGTTTCTCATAGGGGTGTTATTCATTCCCATATTTCTGTTACCCATAAGCATACTCATTAAAGGATTTAGATTGCCCATATTCATATTATTGTTCATCATAGGAGCTTGATTATTACCGGGAGTTTGAGTATTCATATTGTTAGGAGCCATTTGTCCATTGTTACTTTGTCCACCCATAAGCATACTTATTAATGGATTCATATTGCCCATGTTCATGTTATTCATGTTAGGCATATTGTTCATGTTAGGCATATTATTGCTTTGACCACCCATCATTTGAGTTAGTTGATTCATTGGATTTCCCATCATTGGATTCATTCCACCGCCCATCATTGGGTTCATACCTCCTCCAAGACCACCCATAAGCATGCTCATTAAAGGATTTCCGCCCATATTTCCCATACCGCCCATAGGATTATTCATCATACCTCCCATTCCAGGGAAAAGTGAGCCTAATATCATATTTAATAATGGATTCATTTAATCACCTTCTGTATATTTCTTTTTACTACAATCTATTTTGAAAAACATCAATTTGCTACAGTCATTTGAAAAATAATAGAAATAGTTTATTCATATAATAAAATTTTAAATTAGGGGTTATAGATTTTAAAATATTAAATATACAATGGAATTAATTTTAGATATATTTTATTGTGTAATTATTAGAATAATTGAATATAAAATAAAGTGTAGTTAATATGAATATATAAATTTAAATGGGTATTTTTTATTAATTTGTTTATAATAACAAACTAATACCTATGATAAATTTAGTAAATAATAAAAATAAAAAATAATAAAATATAATAACAATTCTGTAATTGTATACAACTTGTAATATGGTATAATAATTATTGTAAATAAGATAAGAGCTTTTAAAGTCCTTAAAATCGGGAACATAAATGCTGTATATAAACAATGTTAAAAATATTAAAAAAATTAAGGTAAGGGGAATCACAAAAAATGAATTATATTGGTGTTGACTTAGGCGGAACAAATATTGTAGTAGGTTTAGTTGATGAAGAAGGAAAAATGATAAAGTCAATCAGCAGACCAACAGTAAAAGAAAGAGGTGTTGAACCTATTTTCGATGATATTTTTGATATGTGTAATGAGCTAATAACTGAGTTCAATTTAAACAAGACAAACTTAAATGGAATAGGAATAGGAATTCCTGGAACAATTGATGATAAAAATGGAATTATTGTATATTCAAATAATATTAGAATAGATAATTTCAATGTGAGAGAATATGCTAAAGGAAAAATTGATTTTGAAATAAGAATGGCTAATGATGCTGACTGTGCTGCATTAGGAGAAGTTGCTGCAGGTAGTGCTAAAGGTTGTTCAGATGCTATAGTAGTAACTCTTGGAACCGGTGTCGGTGGAGGAATTATTATTGATGGAAAAATATTTGCAGGATTCTATCCAGGTGGAGCTGAAGTTGGGCATCAAATTATTGAAGTTAATGGAAGACAATGTAGTTGTGGAAATAAGGGCTGTTTTGAAGCATATTCATCTGCAACCGCTTTAATTCTTGCAGCTAAAAATAAAGCTGAAGAAAATAAGGATTCACTTTTATACAAATTAGTTGAAGGTGATATGGAAAAAATGAATGCAAAAGTGCCATTTGATGCAGATCAAGCTGGAGACAAAGCAGGACATGAAGTAATTGAAGAATATTTAGATTATTTAGCTGTAGGTGTTGCAAACCTTATAAACATATTTAAACCAGAAGCTATTCTTTTAGGTGGAGGAATATGCAAACAAGGTGAAAACTTAACAACTCCTTTAAAAGCAAGAATCAAGGATTTAGCTTATGCTGGAGACTTAAGAACAGAAATTAAGATTGCAAGTCTTGGTAATGATGCAGGATTAATTGGAGCTGCAATGCTTAATAGATAATTTAGTGTAATGAATTTTATAGTTTGAATAATTGCTCAACATTAAAGTATATTTAATATTATACATATTATGATTATTTGTGAAGTAATAGTCATAATACTATATAGTATAGTGTTTAACTTAACGTATATTTTAATGTTGGGTTTTTGTATTTATAAAAACTTTTACACTTAGAAGGTGAAGTGATACAATCATTATAATAGGGGAAAAGTAATAGCCTATTTGGCTTAATACTCTAAGTATTTCTATATATGATTATTTAAGGTAAGAGACAAGGAGAATAATAATGAGTGATTTAAAAGACTTAAAAGAATTAACTAAAGCAAAAGAAGCTCAAGATAGACAGGAAATGCAGGATAAAATAATTGGTAGATTAAGCTCTATAAAAAGAGATGGAATAGATGAACTTATTAAATATCTTTTAGAAAGAACTGATTATTTTATCGCGCCAGCATCAACAAAATTTCATTCTAATTTTGATGGAGGTTTAGCATTTCACTCAGATAATGTTGTTGAACTTATGCTTCAAAAAAACAAACAATATAGTCTTGGACTAAGCAATGATACAATATATTTAGCAGGATATTTACATGATCTTTGTAAATGCAATCTTTATGAAAAGACAATGAGATTAAAAAAGGATGAAATGACAGGAAAGTGGATTGGTTATGCATCCTATGAAATAAATGAAACGGTTCCTTTAGGTCATGGTGAAAAAAGTGTAATATTGCTTCAACAATTTGTAAAGTTAACTTTAGAAGAATGCCTTATGATTAGATGGCATATGGGAGCATATGTACCTAAAGATGAGTATAGAGATTACAATAAAGCTATAGAAATGTATAAGTCTGTTTTAGCATTTAGCAATTCAGATGCAGAAGCATCACATTTCTTAGAGGAAATAAGAGAACCTCAAACTTATCCTATAGAGGAATATAACAAATTTGTAAAAGAAAAAGCTATGAAAACAAATAAATAGTTTGTAAAAGTAGTATTAAGTTTAGTTTAAACTGAATTTAATACTACTTTTTTACATTAATTTATTTATTTTGGTTAATAATAAGAAATATTACAAAGTTTTAACATGTAGTCAACATTTTTTAACTGTATTATAAATTTGCTTTAACTGTTTAGGTTTATATTATATCTGTAAGGAAGAAAAAAATATGTTTCTACAAATCCGAGGGGGTAAATAAAAATGAATAAAACAGCTAAAAGAATCATGGGAGCTATGCTTGCATTAACTTTAATATGTGGTGGAGCTTACGGGATTTCAACTCAAATTAAACCACAAGAAGTTGGTGCGGCAACTACTTCAACTGTAAAATGGAATGGAAAGACACCTAAATATATTTTCATGTTTATAGGTGATGGTATGAGTTACCCACAGATTCAGGCAGCTCAATATTATAATGGTGTTGAAAAAAATGGAGCAATTAATGTATCAGAAGGAAATTATCCAACACAGGAAAAACTATCATTTATGAATTTCCCAGTATCAGGAACGGTATCAACATATGATTCTACATCTATTTGTCCGGATTCAGCTTCAACAGCTACATCTCTTTCAACCGGTGAAAAAACTTTAAGTAGTGTAATTAATATGGATGAAACAAAGACAAAGTCATATGAAACAATTACAGAAAAATTAAAAAATCAACTTGGATATAAAGTTGGAATTGTTACATCTGTAAACATAGATCATGCTACTCCAGGGGCATATTATGCTCATGTACCAGCAAGAAGTCAATATTATGATATGGGACTTCAACTTGTAGATAGTGATTTTGATTACTTTGCAGGAGGAAAATTTCTTTCAGATACTTCAAAAGAAGTTACAGAACAAGGAAAAACACCTATTGCAAAGTTAGCAGAAGAAAAGGGATATAAAATAGCTGATACAAATGAGGAAATTAAAAGCTTAAACAGTGGTGATGAAAAAGTAATTGCAATATGTCCAGAAAATGAAGTAGAAGAAGAAAGTGGAGCTTTAAAATACGATTTAGACAGAAATGAAAATGAATTAACATTAGCTGAATATACTAGAAAAGGTATAGAGCTTTTAGATAATGAAAAAGGATTTTTTATGATGGTTGAAGGTGGTAAAATTGACTGGGCAGGTCATGCTAACGATGCAGCATCAAGTATACATGATACAAATGCATTTAGTGATGCAGTACAAGAAGCTATAAATTTCTATAATGCTAACCCTGACGAAACTTTAATATTAGTAACAGGAGACCATGAAACAGGTGGACTTTCACTTGGATTTGCAGGAACAAATTATGATACACATTTACAAAATTTATCAAATCAAAAAGTATCATACACAGAATTTGATAAATCTGTTGCTAAGTATAGAGAAAATAAAACATCATTTGATGATGCAATGAAAGATGTTGAAGCACAATTTGGATTAAAGAGAGCTGGATCAGAAGGTGATTCAACAAAGGGTGGTATGGTTCTTACTGAATTAGAAGAAGCAAAGATTAAAGCAGCATATGAAAAGAGTATGATTGCAAAAGAAGACAGAAATTTAGATCAAAATGAATATGTTATGTATGGATCATATGAACCATTTACAGTTACTCTTACACATATTCTAAATAATAAATCGGGTATATCATACAGTTCATATTCACATACAGGGGTACCAGTAGCTTTAATGGCTAAAGGTGTAGGGCAGGATTTATTTGGTGGATATTATGATAATACAGATGTATTTGCTAAATTAAAATCAATTACAAAGGTACAATAATAAAGAGGAGACTGAAATGCTTAAAGATATTCATAGACGTAATACTATTCCTATATTAATTACACTTATAGCAATCGTTGTTTTAATATGTGTTCCTAATAAATTTCCGCAAAAGATTTATGAAAATACTGAGAGAGTTAGTGCAAGGGTATTAAGCACAGATGAGAGCTTTATAATAAATAATGGACTTATAAAGACTGGTGAACAGCTTTGTGAGGTGGAAATACTTCAGGGGAAGTTTAAAGGAAAAACTGTTACAGGAAGCAATAGATTATCGGGGTCTCTTGAACAGGATAAAATATTTGCAGTTGGGGATAAGATTCTTGTAACATTAGATTATACGGGTGATGAAATAAGGGTAGCAACACTGGTTGATCATTACAGAATTAATTATGAAATTCTACTTGTTGGAGTATTTATGATATTTCTTGTAGGATTTTCAGGTATAGTTGGTATAAAAGCTATTCTGTCATTTATTTTTACAATACTTGCTATGTGGAAATTATTAATACCATTGTTTTTGATGGGATACAATCCTATTTTAATAGGTATGGTAACAACTATAATATTAGTATGTCTGATAATAGGTTTAGTATATGGAATAGATAGAAGATCTTTAGCAGGAATTATTGGAGCTTTAGCAGGAAGCATAGTAACTTGTTTTATGGCATTATTCTTTGTGAGCAGATTTAAAATTCATGGAGCTGTAATGTCCTATTCAGAAATGCTTTTATATTCTGGTTATGAAAATCTGAATCTTACAGAAATATTTATTGCCAGCATATTTATAGCATCATCAGGGGCGGTTATGGATGTAGCTGTAGATATAACATCAGCAGTTGCAGAAGTTGTTGAAAAAAAACCGGATATAACAAGAGCAGAAGCAATTAAATCTGGAATTAATGTGGGACGTTCAATTATGGGAACAATGATGACAACACTTCTATTAGCATATTCAGGTGGATATATTGGACTTCTTATGGTATTTATGGCACAGGGAACTCCAATAATAAATATATTAAATTTAAAATATGTTTCATCAGAAATACTTCATACACTTGTAGGAAGCTTTGGTCTTATTACTGTAGCACCATTTACAGCAATTGCAAGTGGGATTTTATTGGCAGAGAGAAATGTACAGTGGGATTGGAAAAATAAAATGGTAAAAACTAAAAATAAATAATAGTATAAAATGTTGTAAGAGTTTATTTGCTTACAACATTTTTTTTGTAATAGATGTTAAAAGTTTAAACTTACATAAACTAAACAAAAAGTTTGGTTTTAATGAACACAAATAAATAAAAAATATTGATTTGATTTAGTGGAAAAAGATGTATGGCTAATAATTCTGGTTTGTAAAGAGAAAAATAGAAGGAAAAATTAAATTTTTTATCTTGAAAAATGTTGGACTAAATTAGGACGTAATGTATTAATTTGAAATGAAAATTAACTAAATGAAAATAAAATAGGTTTTCAATTAAGAAAAGTGTATAAAAATCCTGTAAAATTATTAAATATTCAAAAAAATAAAAATATAAAAAAATAGTAGAAATTTTGAAATAAATATAGTACAATGTCAAAAGATAAGAAAAACTAAACTATAAGTTAAGTAATAGTAAGGTTATAAATACTAAACTTAAAAAATAGTATATAGTAATCAGTATATCTTTAAATTTAATTTTATAAAGAAAGGCTGTGATGTTAGGGTTGGAAAACAAGCTGAAATTATACGGCTTTAACAACCTCACAAAGACACTTAGCTTTAACATCTATGATGTGTGCTATGCAAAAAGTGAGCGCGAGCAAAAGGACTATATTGCTTATATTGATGAGCAGTACAATTCAGAAAGACTTACAAAAATTTTATGTGATGTAACAGATATTATTGGAGCACATGTCCTGAATATTTCAAAACAGGATTATGAACCCCAGGGAGCAAGTGTTACTATTCTTATTGCTGAAGAATCTATGACTAATAGAATGAATACTGAACCAATTGTAACTGATAAACTTGATATTCAAACTACAAGAGATACAGTTGTAGCACATTTGGATAAGAGCCATGTAACAGTTCACACATACCCTGAATATCACCCACATAATTCAATAGCAACTTTTCGTGTAGATATTGATGTATCAACATGTGGAGAGGTTTCACCTCTAAATGCATTAAACTACCTAATAGGAAGTTTTGATTCAGATATAATAACCACTGATTATCGTGTGAGAGGATTTACACGTGATGTTGATGGAAAGAAATTATACATGGATCACAAGATAACATCAATACAGGATTATATTGATAACGAAACATTACAAAAATATGATGCAGTAGATATTAATGTTTATCAAGCAAATTTATTTCATACAAAAATGTTAATAAAGGAGATGGAATTACAAAATTATCTTTTTAACAGAGATGTTTATGAAATTAAACCAAAACAAAGGCTTGAAATAGAAAATAATCTCCGCAGGGAAATGATTGAAATATTTAGCGGAAGTAATATATATGATTAGGAGATGATTTACATGAACGAAAAAGAAGACATGACTATAAATAAAGAAGAAAGTAATGAAAATCTATCTCCGTATAAAAAAGATAAAGAGAAACATTCAAAAGCTCCTATTTATGAAGCTTTAGTGAAATATAAAAATGCAAGAGTTGTTCCTTTTGATGTTCCTGGGCATAAGCAAGGAAGAGGAAATCCAATGCTAAAAGAGTTCTTAGGAGAAAAATGTCTTTCTGTAGATGTTAATTCTATGAAACCTTTAGATAATCTCTGTCATCCAGTTTCTGTTATTAAAGAAGCAGAAGAACTTGCAGCAGATGCATTTGGAGCAAAACATGCATTTTTTATGGTAAATGGAACAACATCAGCTGTACAAGCGATGGTTATGAGTGTATGTAAAAAAGGTGAAAAGATAATAATGCCACGTAATGTTCACAGAAGTGCAATAAATGCACTTGTTATAAGTGGTGCAATACCAGTTTATATAAATCCAGGAGTTAATAAAAAGCTTGGTATACCTCTTGGGATGAGTGTAAAAGATGTGGAAAAAGCTATAAAGGAAAATCCAGATGCAAAAGCTGTTCTTGTAAATAATCCAACATACTATGGAATATGTTCTGATTTAAAAAAAATCACAGAAATAGCTCATAAGCATGGTATGTATGTTTTAGCTGATGAAGCACATGGTACGCATTTTTACTTTGGTGATAATATGCCTGTTTCTGCAATGGAAGCAGGAGCTGACATGGCTGCTGTAAGTATGCATAAGACAGGTGGTTCTTTAACTCAAAGTTCATTTTTATTATTAAATTGTGATTTACATGTTGGATATGTACGTCAAATAATCAATCTTACACAAACAACAAGTGGATCTTACCTTTTGATGTCATCTCTGGACCTTGCTAGAAGAGATCTTGTTCTTAATGGAAAAGAGATATTTAAAAAAGTAACAAGCCTTGCAGAATATGCAAGACAGGAAATTAATAAAATTGGAGGCTACTATGCTTTTTCCGAAGAATTAATAGATAAGGATCAAGTATTTGATTTTGATAAGACAAAGTTATCTGTGTTCACAAGAGACATAGGACTTGCTGGAATAGAAGTATATGATATTTTGAGAGATGAATATGGAATACAGATTGAATTTGGAGATATTGCAAATATTTTAGCAATAATTTCAGTTGGAGATAGAGAACTTACATTGGAAAGATTAATATCAGCTTTATATGAAATAAAGAGAGTACATTCAAAAGACAAAAGTGGAATGTTTGATCATGAATATATAAATCCAGAAGTGGTGTTAACTCCACAAGAAGCTTTTTATTGTAATAAAAAGTCAATTCCAATGAATGAAAGCGATGGATGTATATGTGCTGAATTTGTAATGTGCTATCCTCCAGGAATTCCAATTCTTGCACCAGGAGAAAGAATAACAGAAGAAATACTTGATTATATAAATTATGCAAAAGAAAAAGGTTGTTTCTTAACTGGAACTGAAGACTCAAAGATTGAAAAGATTAATATTGTGGAAGGAGAAATTTGTTAGTTAAGAGTTAAAGGTTAGTAGTTGACAGTTTTGTCGGCGTTAATCATTAATTATTTAACTTTCATGTAGTGGAGCTATGGGAATGGAACTTTGGTATACAGAACAACACACAGAAAATGTACGATTTTCAATTAAGGTTGAAAAACAGTTACATAGCGAGCAGACAGAATTTCAAAGAATAGATATATTGGAATCAAAGGAATTCGGAAGATTCTTTACACTTGATGGAATGATGATGGTTACAGAAAAAGATGAATTCATTTACCACGATATGATAGTACATGTTCCAATGGCAGTAAATCCTAATATTAAAAATGTACTTGTTATAGGTGCAGGAGATGGTGGTACTGTTAGAGAGCTTGCAAAGTATAAATCTATTGAAAATATAGACATGGTTGAAATAGATAAAAGAGTTGTGGAAGTCTGCATGGAATATCTTCCACAGACAGCGTGCAGATTAAATGATGAAAGAGTAAACTTATTTTTTGAAGACGGATTAAGATTTGTGAGAAATAAGGAAAATGAATATGACCTTATAATAGTTGATTCAACAGATCCGTTTGGACCTGGGGAAGGATTGTTTACAAAAGAGTTTTACGGAAATTGCTATAAAGCGTTAAAAGAGGATGGAATATTAGTGAATCAGCATGAAAGTCCATATTATGAAAAATATGCAAAAGCTATGCAGGATGCTCATGAAAAAATATATGGATTATTTAAAGTGCACAGAGTTTATCAAGCACATATTCCAACATATCCATCAGGTCATTGGCTTTTTGGTTTTGCATCTAAAAATTATGATCCTGTGAAAGATTTGAATGCTGAAAGATGGAATAATCTCAATATAGAGACAAAATATTATAATACAGAATTACATTCAGGGTGCTTTGCATTACCTAATTATGTGAAAAAATTACTAGAAGTAAAGAAGAAATAAGTTAAATTAAAAAATTATATAGATTATAGATTTAGTTAAAAAAATGGAGGAATGAAAAATGGGAAGAGCTTTAATAATTGGTGCAGGTGGAGTTGCAAGTGTGGCAATTCATAAATGTTGTCAAAATTCAGAGGTGTTTGAAGAAATATGTATAGCAAGCAGAACTTTATCAAAATGTGATGCATTAAAAGAAAAATTACAAGGTGGAAAAACAAAGATACAGACAGCTAAAGTTGATGCTGATAATGTTGATGAATTAGTAGCCTTAATAAATGACTTTAAACCAGATGTAGTAATCAATCTTGCCCTTCCATATCAAGATTTAACTATTATGGATGCATGTTTAGCTACAAAGGTTCATTATGTTGATACAGCTAATTATGAACCACTTGACACAGCTAAATTTGAATATAAATGGCAGTGGGAATACAGAGAAAGATTCGAAAAAGCTGGAATAACAGCATTGCTTGGAAGTGGATTTGATCCAGGTGTAACAGGCGTATTTTCTGCATATGCTCAAAAACATTACTTTGATGAAATTCACTATATTGATATAGTAGATGCTAATGCAGGTGATCATGGATATCCATTTGCAACTAACTTTAACCCAGAAATAAATATAAGAGAAATAACAGCAAATGGAAGCTATTGGGAAGAAGGTAAGTGGGTTGAAACAAAACCTTTAGAATTAAAAGAAGTATATGACTTACCTCAAATAGGACCTAAGGACGTTTATTTATTACATCATGAAGAATTAGAATCATTAGGGCTTAATATTAAAGGAATAAAGAGAATAAGATTCTGGATGACATTCTCAGAAAAGTATCTTACTCATTTAAAAGTTCTTGAAAATGTAGGAATGACTTCAATTGAACCAATTGAATTTGAAGGACAAAAAATAGTTCCATTACAATTCCTAAAGGCAGTACTTCCAGATCCTGCATCATTAGGACCAAGAACTAAGGGTAAAACAAACATAGGATGTATATTCCAAGGTATTAAGGATGGTCAGCCTAAAACTTATTATGTATATAATGTATGTGATCATGAAGAGTGTTATAAAGAAGTTGGATCACAAGCTATTTCATATACAACAGGTGTTCCAGCTATGATTGGTGCTAGTATGATATTAAAGGGACTATGGAAGAAACCAGGAGTTCATAATATTGAAGAATTTGATCCAGATCCATTTATGGAAGAATTAAACAAATGGGGACTTCCTTGGGTAGAAGATTTTAATCCAACTTTAATCAAGTAATAGTTAATAGTTTGGGAAGATATTTCTGCAAAATATTTTTAAAAATATAAGAGTATTATTAATTAAAAATGATGGAGAATTTTTTCTTCATCATTTTTGGTAATGAGGAAAATTATAAAATGAAAGTGAGGAAAAATTTTGTTAAAGGATATTGATATAGATAAGTTACCATCACCATGCTATATTGTGGATGAAAGATTATTAAAGAAAAATCTTGAAGTACTTGATTATGTTCAAAAGGAAAGTGGAGCTAACATTATTCTTGCAACTAAAGCTTTTTCTATGTTTTCTACTTTTCCGTTAATAGGAAAGTATTTAAAGGGTGTTACATCAAGTTCATTGTTTGAAGCTAGACTGGGATATGAAGAAATGGGAAAACAAGTTCACATTTTTTCTCCAGCTTATAGAGAAGATGAATTTGAAGATATAATGAAATACTCTGATCATATTATTTTTAATTCATTTAATCAGTGGAAACTATATAAAGATAGAGTTAAAAATTATAAAGATAAGAAAATTCAATGTGGCATAAGAATAAATCCAGAGTATTCAGAAATCGAAACAGACATATACAATCCATGTTTTGAGAATTCAAGAATGGGTGTCACTTTAAAAAACTTTGAAGAAAATAATTTAGATGGAATAGATGGATTACATTTTCATACCATGTGTGAACAAAATTCAGATACATTAGCTCGTACAATTAAAGTTGTGGATGAGAAGTTTGGAAAATATATAAAAAATATGAAATGGCTTAACTTTGGAGGTGGTCATCATATTACAAGAGATGATTATGACTTAAAGACATTGATTGAATCTGTATTATATATGAAGAATAAATATAATGTAGAGATATATCTTGAACCAGGTGAGGCTGTTGCTTTAAATAGTGGATTTTTAGTGAGCACGGTACTTGATATAACGAATAATGGAATGGACATTGCTATTCTTGATACTTCAGCAGCTTGTCATATGCCTGATGTTCTTGAAATGCCATACAGACCTAACATTATAGGTTCTGGAAAACCCTATGAGTATGAATATACATATAGATTTGGGGGACCTACATGTCTTGCTGGAGATATAATTGGAGATTATTCATTCAAAGAACCACTAAAAGTTGGAGATAAGTTAATATTCTGTGATATGGCTATTTATTCAATGGTAAAAAATAATACATTCAATGGAATTAATCTTCCTTCAATTGTTAAGTATAGCGAAGAAAACGGTGTGGAAATTATAAAAGAATTTGGGTATGAAGATTTTAAGGGAAGACTATCTTGATAGTTAACAGTTAACAGTTAAGAATTGATATTTTTTATATAGGAGAGTTTTATTATGGAGAAGAATATTGAAACATTTATAGGCTGTGATAATGAATATAATGAATCAAAAATTGTTATTTTTGGAGCACCTTTTGATTCTACAACATCGTTTAGGCCAGGAACAAGATTTGCAAGTAAGGCCATGAGAAGTGAATCTTTTGGTATTGAAACGTATAGTACATATCAAGATAAAGATTTAGAAGACATTGGAGTTTTTGATGGTGGGGATTTAGAGCTTAGATTTGGAAGTCCTGAAAGCGCCCTGAATGATATAGAAGAATTTACTTCAAAAGTATTAAAAGATGATAAAATTCCTTGTATGATAGGTGGAGAACATTTAGTTACACTTGGAGCATTTAGAGCAGTAGCTAAAAAGTATCCAGATGTTCATGTGATACATTTTGATGCTCATGCTGATTTAAGAGAAGAGTATTTAGGTCAGCAACTATCTCATGCAACAGTAATGCACAGAGTATGGGATATTATAGGAGATAATAAAATTTTTCAATTTGGAATAAGATCTGGTGATAGACAGGAAATTTACTGGGGAAGAGATCATGTTTTTACAAATAAATTTAATTTTAATGGATTAGAAGAAGTAGTCGAAAAATTAAAAGGAAAACCTGTTTATTTTACACTTGATTTAGATGTTTTAGATCCATCAGTCTTTCCAGGAACAGGAACTCCTGAAGCTGGTGGAGTTACATTTATGGAACTTCTAAATGCTATTTTAAAAATTTCAGAATTAAATATTGTTGGTATGGATGTAAATGAACTTTCTCCTATATATGATCAAAGTGGAAGTTCTACAGCTTTAGCATGTAAGATTCTTAGAGAATTAATATTGAGTGTTTATAAGAATTAAGTATTATAAAAACAGTCAGATGTTTATATGAATATCTGACTGTTTTTATAACGTGTACATTATTTTTTTATCGTGGTAAAATAAATTTAAATACAAATAATAACTGTAAATAGTTATTTATACAAAAATGGGGGATTGTAAAATGAAAATATCTATAATTTATAGCAGTAGAACTGGTAAAACTGAAAGGGTGGCGCAATTAATAAAAGAAGGTGTTGAAAGAGTTAAAGGCATTGATGTGAAGCTTATGAATTTACAAGATGAGAATTCAATAGACAAAGATTTTATTAATAATTCTGATGGGATAATATTTGGGACTCCTACTTATTATGCAAATATTGCATGGGAATTGAAGAAATGGATTGATGAATCAACAGAATATAAATTAGAAGGAAAGCTTGGAGCAACATTTGCAACTGCAAATTCAATTGCTGGAGGAGCAGATATAGCACTTCTTACTATTGTAAATCATCTAATGGTAAAAGGAATGATGGTATATTCAGGGGGAGTTGCATTTGGAAAGCCTAAAACTCATATTGGATACGTTCATATAAATGAGATATGCGAAAATGAAGATGAAAATGCTAGAATATTTGGAGAAAGAATCGCTAATAAAGTGAATAAAATATTTTAATATTAGATTGGAGAAATTATAATATGAATGAAGTTTTGAATAATATTTTAACAAGAAGAAGTATTAGGGCATTTAAGAAAGAACAAATTAAAGATGATGAACTTGAAATGATTTTAAAAGCTGGAATTTATGCACCTAGTGGTATGAACAAGCAAAGCTGGCAGTTTACAGTTGTGCAGAATAAAGAAAAGATAGAGGCTCTTGCTAAAGTTGTAAGAGAAGAACTTGGAAGAGATGAAGGATACAATTTTTATGCCCCTCCAACATTAATAATGTTATCTAATGAAAGAGATAACAATAATGGTTTAGCAGATTGCTCATGTGCATTAGAAAATATATTTTTAATGGCTAATTCATTAGGTATAGGGTCATGTTGGATTAATCAGCTAAAAACTATATGTGATAACAAAAAGGTAAGAGATTTATTAAATGAATTTGAAATACCAGAAAATCATATAGTATGGGGAATGGCTTCCATTGGATATCCTGAAAAACCAGGTGTTGAGCATGAAAGAAAAGAAGGAACAATAAAATACATAAGATAATTATGTTTATATAATGATAAAGTGAAGAGAGAATTCGAAAAGAATTTTTCATTAGCTTTATCATTATTTTTTACTAAAATTTGACGATGTTTTACTAATGCAATAAACTATATATAGATATAAGAAAATTGAGGTGTAAAAATAATGGCAACAATAAAGGATATAGCATCGATTGCAGGTGTTTCAATCTCAACTGTTTCAAGAGTACTTAATTTTGATGAATCATTAAATGTATCAGATTCAACAAGGCAAAAAATATTAAAAATAGCAGATGAGTTGGAGTACACATCATCAAGTAAAAAAAAGAAAAGTAAAAAAAATAATAAAAATATAGGAATTTTATGCTGGTGCAACTACGAAGAGGAGTTAGCAGATCCATATTATTTATCAATAAGATTGGTTGTAGAGAGAATATGTAGTGAGCGATGTATAAATTTAGTGAAATTAGATGAAAACATAGATTTGAAACTAGTAAAAGAGTTAAGTGGAATACTTGTTATAGGAAATTACTATACAGATATGGTTGAAAAAATGTCAAATGATAATGATAATATAGTTTATGTTGATTATTCACCTGATGAAAGTAAATATGACTCAGTTGTAATTGATAAGAAAAAAGCCACATTTGATTTGTTAAATTATATATATGAAATAGGTCATAGAAGAATAGGATTAATTGGTGGTAAGGATTTAAATGAAAATTATGAAAATATGATGATTGATGAAAGAGATATTGAATATCAATATTTCATGAAATGTAAAGGAATATACAATCCTAAGTACATATATACTGCAAGCAGGTTTAATTTTAAAAGTGGCTATGAACTAACAAAAGAAATGTTGAAGGAAAAGGAAAGACCTACAGCTGTTTTTGTTGAGAATGATACAATGGCTATTGGTGCATATAAAGCAATAGCAGAAGAAGGACTGACAATACCTGATGATATAAGCATTGTTGGATTTAATGATCAGCCAAGTGCTAAATATATGGTTCCATCACTTACTACAGTCAAATTATCAACTGAATATCTTGCAAGCGCAGCGATTGATCTTGTATTAGAGAATATAGATGGAAGTAGACCCTATAAGAAAAAGGTTGTTATTCCTACAAAATTAAAAATACGAAAGAGCTGTAAAAACATTTAACTAAAAAGGGGCTGTATCAAAACAATTTTGATACTAGCCGATAAAAAAAGAGAATTCATAAA
>OGSI01000061.1_pt1 | contig 80104 bp, 58 predicted proteins | sample 1573831 | NCBI WGS metagenome assembly OGSI01 (sample SAMN03295854, study PRJEB24534) | human gut metagenome | isolation source: fecal sample 4 from infant 8 | host: Homo sapiens | place: USA: Pittsburgh, PA | collected 2014-07 | reverse complement strand
GTCATTCGCCAATATGCGGCAATACTGTCGCGGTAAATCCAGTTATCAGCGCGATAAATCATGCCTTCCCCCTGTTTGATTGTTGCCTTTGTCGCAAAACCCACAACCCTTTTCCCTTAAAAATCAACCTCCCTCTCCCTGGAGCGCGAATTGCATCACCTCTCCGGTCTCCCACCGTCAACGAGGTCACTATGAAGGGAAAGGAAATTCTGGCGCTGCTGGACGAACCCGCCTGCGAGCACAACCAGAAGCAAAAATCCGGCTGCAGCGCCCCTAAGCCCGGCGCTACCGCCGGCGGCTGCGCCTTCGACGGCGCGCAGATAACGCTCCTGCCCATCGCCGACGTCGCGCACCTGGTGCACGGCCCCATCGGCTGCGCGGGCAGCTCGTGGGATAACCGCGGCAGCGTCAGCGCCGGCCCGGCCCTCAACCGGCTCGGCTTTACCACCGATCTTAACGAACAGGATGTGATTATGGGCCGCGGCGAACGCCGCCTGTTCCACGCCGTCCGTCACATCGTCGACCGCTATCATCCGGCGGCGGTCTTTATCTACAACACCTGCGTACCGGCGATGGAGGGGGATGACCTGGAGGCCGTCTGCCAGGCCGCACAGACCGCCACCGGCGTCCCGGTCATCGCCATTGACGCCGCCGGTTTCTACGGCAGTAAAAATCTTGGCAACCGAATGGCGGGCGACGTGATGCTCAGGCAGGTGATTGGCCAGCGCGAACCGGCCCCGTGGCCAGACAACACGCCCTTTGCCCCGGCCCAGCGCCACGATATCGGCCTGATTGGCGAATTCAATATCGCCGGCGAGTTCTGGCAGGTCCAGCCGCTGCTCGACGAGCTGGGGATCCGCGTCCTCGGCAGCCTCTCCGGCGACGGCCGCTTTGCCGAGATCCAGACCCTGCACCGGGCGCAGGCCAATATGCTGGTGTGCTCGCGCGCGCTGATCAACGTCGCCCGGGGGCTGGAGCTGCGCTACGGCACGCCGTGGTTTGAAGGCAGCTTCTACGGGATCCGCGCCACCTCCGACGCCTTGCGCCAGCTGGCGACGCTGCTGGGGGATGACGACCTGCGCCGCCGCACCGACGCGCTAATCGCCCGCGAAGAGCAGGCGGCGGAGCAGGCTCTTGCGCCGTGGCGTGAGCAGCTCCGCGGGCGCAAAGTGCTGCTCTATACCGGCGGCGTGAAATCCTGGTCGGTGGTATCGGCCCTGCAGGATCTCGGCATGACCGTGGTGGCCACCGGCACGCGTAAATCCACCGAGGAGGACAAACAGCGGATCCGTGAGCTGATGGGCGACGAGGCGGTGATGCTTGAGGAGGGCAATGCCCGCACCCTGCTCGACGTGGTGTACCGCTATCAGGCCGACCTGATGATCGCCGGCGGACGCAATATGTACACCGCCTGGAAAGCCCGGCTGCCGTTTCTCGATATCAATCAGGAGCGCGAGCACGCCTACGCCGGCTATCAGGGCATCATCACCCTCGCCCGCCAGCTCTGTCTGACCCTCGCCAGCCCCGTCTGGCCGCAAACGCATACCCGCGCCCCGTGGCGCTAGGAGAACACCATGGCAGACATTATCCGCAGTGAAAAACCGCTGGCGGTGAGCCCGATTAAAACCGGGCAACCGCTCGGGGCGATCCTCGCCAGCCTCGGGCTGGCCCAGGCCATCCCGCTGGTCCACGGCGCCCAGGGCTGCAGCGCCTTCGCCAAAGTTTTCTTTATTCAGCATTTCCATGACCCGGTGCCGCTGCAGTCGACGGCCATGGATCCGACCGCCACGATCATGGGGGCCGACGGCAATATCTTCACCGCGCTCGACACCCTCTGCCAGCGCCACAGCCCGCAGGCCATCGTGCTGCTCAGCACCGGTCTGGCGGAAGCGCAGGGCAGCGATATCGCCCGGGTGGTGCGCCAGTTTCGCGAGGCGCATCCGCGCCATAACGGCGTGGCGATCCTCACCGTCAATACCCCGGATTTTTTTGGCTCGATGGAAAACGGCTACAGCGCGGTGATCGAGAGCGTGATCGAGCAGTGGGTCGCGCCGACGCCGCGTCCGGGGCAGCGGCCCCGGCGGGTCAACCTGCTGGTCAGCCACCTCTGTTCGCCAGGGGATATCGAATGGCTGGGCCGCTGCGTGGAGGCCTTTGGCCTGCAGCCGGTGATCCTGCCGGACCTCTCGCAGTCAATGGATGGCCACCTCGGTGAAGGGGATTTTACGCCCCTGACCCAGGGCGGCGCCTCGCTGCGCCAGATTGCCCAGATGAGCCAGAGTCTGGGCAGCTTCGCCATTGGCGTGTCGCTCCAGCGGGCGGCATCGCTCCTGACCCAACGCAGCCGCGGCGACGTGATCGCCCTGCCGCATCTGATGACCCTCGACCATTGCGATACCTTTATCCATCAGCTGGCGAAGATGTCCGGACGCCGCGTACCGGCCTGGATTGAGCGCCAGCGCGGCCAGCTGCAGGATGCGATGATCGACTGCCATATGTGGCTTCAGGGCCAGCGCATGGCGATGGCGGCGGAGGGCGACCTGCTGGCGGCGTGGTGTGATTTCGCCCGCAGCCAGGGGATGCAGCCCGGCCCGCTGGTCGCCCCCACCAGCCACCCCAGCCTGCGCCAGCTGCCGGTCGAGCAAGTCGTGCCGGGGGATCTTGAGGATCTGCAGCAGCTGCTGAGCCACCAACCCGCCGATCTGCTGGTGGCTAACTCTCACGCCCGCGATCTGGCGGAGCAGTTTGCCCTGCCGCTGATCCGCGTCGGTTTTCCCCTCTTCGACCGGCTCGGTGAGTTTCGTCGGGTCCGCCAGGGGTACGCCGGCATGCGAGATACGCTGTTTGAGCTGGCCAATCTGCTGCGCGACCGCCATCACCACACCGCCCTCTACCGCTCGCCGCTTCGCCAGGGCGCCGACCCCCAGCCGGCTTCAGGAGACGCTTATGCCGCCCATTAACCGTCAGTTTGATATGGTCCACGCCGACGAGTGGTCGATGAAAGTCGCCTTCGCCAGCTCCGATTACCGCCACGTCGATCAGCATTTCGGCGCCACGCCGCGGCTGGTGGTCTACGGCGTCAAAGCCGACCGGGTCACCCTGCTGCGGGTGGTGGAGTTCCCGGTCGCCAGCGGTCACCAGACCGAGAAGATAGCCGAGCGCATCCACGCCCTTGAGGATTGCGTCACCCTGTTCTGCGTGGCGATTGGCGAGGCGGTTTTTCGCCAGCTGCTGCAGGTGGGCGTCCGCGCCGAACGCGTCCCTGACCAGACCACCATCCTCGGCTTGCTGCAGGAGATCCAGCTCTCCTGGTATGAAAAAGCGCAGCGCCGCAGCGCGCGGCAACGCGATCCGCAGCGCTTTAACCGCCTGCTGGAGGAGCCGGCGTGGCGGGAGGAGCCCGACCCGCTCCCCTGATCCTGTCGTTTATGTGACAAAGCCCACAAAACGCCACAACAGTGTCGGCCCTGTCGGGGGCGCTTAACCCGCCAGGTCATTAACAAATAAGGTTTTTATGCGTTGGTATCGCAATTGCTTGGGGGTCAGTGCCACCGCCAGTCTGCGGTGTACCGCGCCCCGGCGTTTTCGTCATCATCCCTGGAGCTGACAGCATGTGGAACTACTCCGAGAAAGTGAAAGACCATTTTTTTCATCCCCGCAACGCGCGCGTGGTCGACAACGCCAACGCGGTGGGCGATGTGGGTTCATTAAGCTGCGGCGATGCGCTGCGCCTGATGCTGCGGGTTGATCCGCAGACCGAGATCATCGAGGAGGCGGGCTTCCAGACCTTCGGCTGCGGCAGCGCCATCGCCTCCTCTTCCGCGCTGACGGAGCTGATTATCGGCCACACCCTGACCGAAGCCGGGCAGATCACCAACCAGCAGATCGCCGACTACCTCGACGGTCTGCCGCCGGAAAAAATGCACTGCTCGGTGATGGGCCAGGAAGCGCTGCGTGCGGCCATCGCCCATTTTCGCGGCGAAAGCCTTGAGGAGGAGCATGAGGAGGGCAAGCTGATCTGTAAATGCTTCGGCGTCGACGAAGGGCATATTCGCCGGGCCGTGGTGAACAACGGCCTGACCACCCTCGAAGAAGTGATCAACTACACCAAAGCCGGCGGCGGCTGCACCGCCTGCCATGAAAAAATTGAGCTGGCGCTGGCGGCGATCCTCGCCCAACAGCCGCCAGCGCCCCTGCCAGCGGAGACGGCCCACGATGCGCACTGGCAAAGCGTGGTCGATACCATCAACGAACTGCGCCCGCACATTCAGGCCGACGGCGGCGACATGACGTTGCTCAACGTCACCCCGCGTCAGGTGACCGTCAGCCTCTCCGGCAGCTGCAGCGGCTGCATGATGACCGACATGACCCTCGCCTGGCTGCAGCAAAAGCTGATGGAGCGTACCGGAACTTACATGGACGTGGTGGCGGCCCCGGCCGCGGTTAACTAACCCAAGGGGGATACGATGAAACCTGTTTATCTTGATAACAACGCCACCACCCGTCTCGACCCGATGGTTCTCGACGCGATGATGCCCTTTTTAACCGACTTTTACGGCAACCCTTCGTCGATACACGATTTTGGTCTGCCGGCGCAGGCGGCCCTTGAACGGGCGCACCAGCAGGTGGCCGCCCTGCTCGGGGCCGACTACCCCAGCGAGATCATCTTTACCTCCTGCGCCACCGAGGCCACCACCACCGCTATCGCCTCGGCGGTGGCCCTGATGCCGGAGCGGCGCGAAATCATCACCAGCGCGGTCGAACATCCCGCCACTCTGGCGGTGTGCGAGCAGCTGGAGCGCCAGGGATACCTGATCCACCGTATCGCCGTGGATCAGCAGGGCGCCCTGGATATGGCGCAATTTCGGGCGGCGCTTAGCCCGCGCGTGGCGCTGGTCAGCATCATGTGGGCCAATAACGAAACCGGCGTCATGTTCCCGGTGCCCGAACTGGCGGAGCTGGCTCATGAGCAGGGCGCGCTGTTTCACTGCGACGCGGTGCAGGTGGTGGGCAAAATCCCGATGACGCTCAGCCAGACGCGGATCGATATGCTCTCCTGCTCGGCGCATAAATTCCACGGTCCCAAAGGGGTGGGCTGCCTCTGGCTGCGGCGGGGAACGCGTTTTCGCCCGCTGCTGCGCGGCGGCCACCAGGCGCATGGCCGGCGGGCCGGTACGGAAAATATCAGCGGCATTGTCGGAATGGGCGCCGCCAGCGAGCTGGCGCAGGTTCATCTGCCGGGCATGGCGCAGATTAGCCAGCTGCGCGATCGTCTTGAACAACATCTCCAGGCCACTATCCCGGCGGTGACGGTGATGGGCGGCAGCCAGCCGCGGGTGCCCGGCACTCTCAATCTGGCCTTCGAGTGTATCGAGGGCGAGGCAATCCTGCTGCTGATGAATCAGGCCGGGATCGCCGCCTCCAGCGGCAGCGCCTGCACCTCCGGCTCGCTGGAGCCGTCGCACGTCATGCGGGCAATGAATATCCCCTACACTGCGGCCCACGGCACCATCCGCTTCTCCCTCTCACGCTATACCCGGGAAAAAGAGATCGACTACGTCATCGCCACCCTGCCGTCGGTTATCGACCGGCTGCGCGCCCTGTCGCCCTACTGGCGACAGGGTCAGCCGCACCTGCAGGATGGCGCCTTCACGCCGGTCTACGGCTAAGGCGGGGAGACAATGATGGGACGCGTACTGATTAACGACACCACCCTGCGCGATGGTGAACAGAGTCCCGGCGTGGCCTTTCAGGCCAGCGAAAAGATCGCCATCGCCGAGGCGCTGTACGCGGCGGGGATCGAAGCCATGGAGGTCGGCACCCCGGCGATGGGCGAGGAGGAGTGCGCCCGCATCCGGCAGGTGCGCCGTCAGCTCCCGGGCGCCACGCTGATGACCTGGTGCCGGATGCAGGCGGGAGAAATTCGCCAGAGCGCCGACCTGGGCATGGACTGGGTGGATATCTCCATCCCCGCCTCCGACAAGCTGCGGCAGTACAAACTGCGCGAAGGCTTACCGCTGCTGCTGGAGCGGCTGGCGGCCCTGATCCACCTCGCCCACACCCTTGGCCTGAAGGTCTGCATTGGCTGTGAGGACGCCTCGCGAGCCAGCGACGCGACGCTGCAGGACATTGCCCGCCTGGCCCGGGAGGCGGGAGCCACCCGTCTGCGCTATGCCGATACCGTCGGTATCCTCGACCCGTTCACTACCGCGGCGCAGATCGCCGCCCTGCGCCGCGTCTGGCCCGGCGAACTCGAGATGCACGCCCATAACGATCTGGGCCTGGCTACCGCCAACACCCTGGCGGCGGTGCGCGCCGGGGCCACCAGCGTGAACACCACCGTGCTGGGCCTGGGCGAACGCGCGGGCAACGCGGCGCTGGAGACCGTGGCGCTCGGACTAGAGCGCTGCCTGGAGGTCAAGACCGGCGTGCGTTTCACCGCCCTGCCGGCGCTGTGCGAACAGGTGGCCCTCGCCACCCGCCGCCCGGTGGATCCCCAGCAGCCGCTGGTGGGCGAGCTGGTCTTTACCCACGAATCCGGCGTGCACGTTGCGGCGCTGCTGCGCGACAGCGAGAGCTATCAGGCGATCGACCCCGCCCTGCTGGGCCGCGGCTATCGGCTGGTGCTGGGCAAACACTCCGGTCGCCAGGCGGTTAACGGCGTCTTCGATCGGATGGGTTATCACCTGACATCAGCGCAAATTGACCAGCTGCTGCCAGCGCTCCGTCGCTTTGCCGAAAACGGCAAACGCAGCCCGCGGGATGATGAGCTGGCGGCAATCTACCACGCGCTCTGCAGCGCCGAAACGCTGCAGGCCAGGGGGTGAGTATGGAGTGGTTTTATCAGATCCCCGGCGTGGGCGACCTGCGCTCCGCCGATGCGTTCTTTCAGTTTTTCGCCGTTCCCTACCAGCCCGAGCGCCTGGCGCACTGCAGCCTGCCGGTGCTGGCCACCTTTCACCGCAAGCTGAAGGCGGAAGTGCCTCTGCTCAACCAGCTGGAGGATAACCCGCGCGCGCACTGGCTGCTGGCGCGCCGACTGCTGGCGGAGAGTTATCAGCAACAGTTCGAGGAGAACACGCCATGAGACCCCGATTTACCTTTAGCGAAGCGGTCCGCGTCGTGCGCGCCATCCGTAACGATGGCACCTATGCGGGCCTGCCGTCCGGCGCCCTGCTGGTGCGCCGGGGCAGCATCGGCTATGTCCGCGACTGGGGAGTATTCTTGCAGGACCAGATCATCTACCAGATCCACTTCCCGGACTGCGACCGGGTGGTCGGCTGTCGCGAACAGGAGCTGATTGCCGGCGATCGGCCCTGGCTGGCCGGCAATCTGCAGTATGGCGATAGCGTAATCTGTCAGACGGCGCTGGCGATGCAGGGCGAGATGGTGGTCAGCGTCGGTCAGTTGGGGCGCATCGAAGCCACCGACCGGGGCGAGCATGGCGACGGCTATATCGTCGACTTCGGCGGCCGCTGGTTCCAGGTCCCGGTAAGCGCGCTGGCGCTGGCAGAGGAGGAAGAATAATGGAGCCATGGCAACGATTTGGCCGGCAGCGGCTGGCGCAGAGCCGCTGGAAATGCGAGCCGGCGGCCATCGCCGCGGTCGACCGGCAGGCCTTCGAGGCGGCCTGGCAGCGCCAGGCCCAGATGGAGCAGCTCATTGTCGCCCAAATTGCGCCTGAGGCGATCCCCGCCGCGCTGCGGGAGGGCCTCGCCACTTCGCTGGGCGCCTGGCTGGATGAAGGAGGATTTACGCCAGCGGAGCGGGCGGCGATCGTCCTGCACCACGCCCGGCTGGAAACCGCCTTCGCCGGGATTGCCAGCCAGGCGCCGCGGCCGGATCCCGCCACGGTGCAGGCCTGGTATCTGCGGCATCAGGCGCAGTTTATGCGCCCGGAACAGCGTCTGACCCGCCATCTGCTGCTCACCGTCGATGGCGACGACCAGGCGGTTTACTCGCGTATACGGGAGCTTCATGGGCAAATCGAAGCCTCCCGCGAGGCGTTTGCGCCGCTGGCCCAGCGACACTCCCACTGCCCGAGCGCGCTGGACGGCGGGCGGCTGGGGTGGATCGGCCGGGGGCTGCTCTATCCGCAACTGGAGGAGGCGCTTTTTGCGCTGGCGGAAAATGCGCTGAGCGCGCCGGTGGCCAGTGAGCTCGGCTGGCATCTGGTCTGGTGTGAGGCCATTCGCCCTGCCGCGCCGATGACGCCTGAGCAGGCGCTGGAAAGCGCCCGCGATTACCTCAGTCAACAGAGCCAGCGCCGCCACCAGCGCCAATGGCTGGCCGAGATGTTAGCGCGCCAGCCGGGGCTGTGCGGGTAGCCGACAGGCTACCCGCCATCGCCTACAGCAGATGCGGTTTAATCTCCTCAAGCCAGGTCGCCAGACGCGCGTCGGTCTCGTCGAACTGGTTATCCTGGTCCAGCACCAGTCCGACAAAGCGATCCCCCTCCAGCGCCGATGAGGCGCTGAACTCATACCCCTCGTTCGGCCAGCTGCCGATCATCGTCGCCCCGCGGGCACGCAGGGCGTCGTACAGCGGCCGCAGCCCGCTGGCGAAGTTATCCGGATAGCCACGCTGATCGCCGAGGCCAAACAGCGCCACCGTTTTCCCCTGCAGGCTAACGTCGCCGAGGTTGCGGATAAACTCGGCCCACGACTCGCTCTCGCCCCCGGCCTCGAGGCCCGGCAGCTGGCCGTCGCCCAGCGTCGGCGTCCCCAACAGCAGGGCCGGGTAGGCCAGCAGGTCCGCCAGCGTGGCGCGGTTAATATTGACCGGGGCGGCGGCGGCCTCCCCCAGCTGCTTGTGGATCATTTTCGCGATCTTGCGGGTTTTACCGGTATCGGTACCAAAGAAAATGCCAATGTTCGCCATAGTACGCTCCTGTCGGAATGGTGTTGAAAAAAGGAATGACGACAGAGGTATTGCGAAGGCTGTGCCAGGTTGCCCTGCACCGCGACGGCCCATCCCTGCCCCATCAGGATCGCTTCGCATCACGATGCCGCGTGCCAAAGGCGCCCCCGGCGGGGCGAAAGGTAAAAATCCGTGAATTTTCCCCCTGTCGGATCAATGTTTCGCGTGGTCGTTCCGATAAGGGCGCACACTTTGCATGGTTATCCGGGTTCGGCTTACCCCGCCGCGTTTTGCGCACGGTGTCGGACAATTTGTCATAACTGCGACACAGGAGTTTGCGATGACCCTGAATATGATGCTCGATAACGCCGCGCCGGAGGCCATCGCCGGCGCGCTGACTCAACAACATCCGGGGCTGTTTTTTACCATGGTGGAACAGGCCTCGGTGGCCATCTCCCTCACCGATGCCAGCGCCAGGATCATTTACGCCAACCCGGCGTTTTGCCGCCAGACCGGCTATTCACTGGCGCAATTGTTAAACCAGAACCCGCGCCTGCTGGCCAGCAGCCAGACGCCGCGCGCGATCTATCAGGAGATGTGGCATACCCTGCTCCAGCGTCAGCCCTGGCGCGGCCAGCTGATTAATCAGCGTCGGGACGGCGGCCTGTACCTGGTGGAGATTGACATCACCCCGGTGCTTAGCCCGCAAGGGGAACTGGAGCATTATCTGGCGATGCAGCGGGATATCAGCGTCAGCTACACCCTCGAACAACGGCTGCGCAACCATATGACCCTGATGGAGGCGGTGCTGAATAATATCCCCGCCGCCGTGGTAGTGGTGGACGAGCAGGATCGGGTGGTGATGGACAACCTCGCCTACAAAACCTTCTGCGCTGACTGCGGCGGCCGGGAGCTGCTCACCGAGCTGCAGGTCTCCCCTGGCCGGATGACGCCCGGCGTGGAGGCGATCCTGCCGGTGGCGCTCCGCGGGGCCGCGCGCTGGCTGTCAGTGACCTGCTGGCCGTTGCCCGGCGTCAGCGAAGAGGCCAGCCGCTACTTTATCGACAGCGCGCTGGCGCGGACCCTGGTGGTGATCGCCGACTGTACCCAGCAGCGTCAGCAGCAGGAGCAAGGACGCCTTGACCGGCTGAAGCAGCAAATGACCGCCGGCAAGCTGCTGGCGGCGATCCGCGAGTCGCTGGACGCCGCGCTGATCCAGCTGAACTGCCCGATTAATATGCTGGCGGCAGCCCGTCGGCTGAACGGCGAGGGAAGCGGGAATGTGGCGCTGGAGGCCGCCTGGCGTGAAGGGGAAGAGGCGATGGCGCGGCTCCAGCGCTGTCGCCCATCGCTGGAACTCGAAAACCCCGCCGTCTGGCCGCTGCAGCCCTTTTTCGACGATCTGTGCGCCCTCTACCGTACCCGCTTCGATCCCGACGGGCTGCAGGTCGACATGGCCTCACCGCATCTGATCGGCTTTGGCCAGCGCACCCCGCTGCTGGCGTGCTTAAGCCTGTGGCTCGACCGCACCCTGGCCCTCGCCGCCGAATTGCCCTCCGTGCCGCTGGCGATGCAGCTCTATGCCGAGGAGAACGACGGCTGGCTGTCGCTGTACCTGACTGACAACGTACCGCTGCTGCAGGTGCGCTACGCCCACTCCCCCGACGCGCTGAACTCGCCGGGTAAAGGCATGGAGCTGCGGCTGATCCAGACCCTGGTGGCGCATCATCGCGGGGCCATTGAGCTGGCTTCCCGACCGCAGGGCGGCACCTGCCTGACCCTGCGTTTCCCGCTGTTTAACACCCTGACCGGAGGTGAAGCATGATCCCTGAATCCGACCCGGACACCACCGTCAGACGCTTCGACCTCTCTCAGCAGTTCACCGCCATGCAGCGGATAAGCGTAGTGCTGAGCCGGGCCACCGAGGCCAGCAAAACGCTTCAGGAGGTACTCACTGTATTGCACAACGATGCCTTTATGCAGCACGGGATGATCTGCCTGTACGACAGCGAGCAGGAGATCCTCAGTATCGAAGCGCTGCAGCAAACCGGCCAGCAGCCCCTCCCCGGCAGCACGCAGATCCGCTATCGCCCCGGCGAGGGACTGGTGGGGACCGTGCTGGCCCAGGGGCAGTCGCTGGTGCTGCCCCGGGTCGCCGACGATCAGCGTTTTCTCGACCGCCTGAGCCTCTACGATTACGATCTGCCGTTTATCGCCGTACCGTTGATGGGGCCCAACGCCCGGCCAATAGGGGTGCTGGCGGCCCAGCCGATGGCGCGCCAGGAAGAGCGGCTGCCGGCCTGCACCCGTTTTCTCGAAACCGTCGCCAACCTCGTCGCCCAGACCATCCGGCTGATGATCCTTCCGGCCTCACCCGCCCTGTCGAGCCGCCAGCCGCCGAAGGTGGAACGGCCGCCGGCCTGCTCGTCGTCGCGCGGGGTGGGCCTTGACAATATGGTCGGCAAGAGCCCGGCGATGCGCCAGATCGTGGAGGTGATCCGTCAGGTCTCGCGCTGGGACACCACCGTGCTGGTACGCGGCGAAAGCGGCACCGGGAAAGAGCTGATCGCCAATGCCATCCATCACCATTCGCCACGGGCTGGCGCCGCCTTCGTCAAATTTAACTGCGCGGCGCTGCCGGACACCCTGCTGGAAAGCGAACTGTTCGGCCATGAGAAAGGCGCCTTTACCGGGGCGGTGCGTCAGCGTAAAGGACGTTTTGAGCTGGCGGATGGCGGCACCCTGTTCCTCGATGAGATTGGTGAAAGCAGCGCATCGTTCCAGGCCAAGCTGCTGCGTATCCTCCAGGAGGGGGAGATGGAGCGGGTCGGCGGCGATGAGACCCTGCGGGTGAATGTCCGCATCATCGCCGCCACCAACCGTCACCTGGAGGAGGAGGTCCGGCTGGGCCATTTCCGCGAGGATCTCTATTATCGTCTGAACGTGATGCCCATCGCCCTGCCCCCGCTGCGCGAGCGTCAGGAGGACATCGCCGAGCTGGCGCACTTCCTGGTGCGCAAAATCGGCCAGCATCAGGGGCGCACGCTGCGGATCAGCGAGGGCGCGATCCGCCTGCTGATGGAGTACAGCTGGCCGGGTAACGTTCGCGAACTGGAGAACTGCCTCGAACGATCGGCGGTGATGTCGGAGAGTGGCCTGATCGATCGCGACGTGATCCTCTTCACTCACCAGGATCGTCCCGCCAAAGCCCTGCCTGCCAGCGGGCCCGCGGAAGACAGCTGGCTGGACAACAGCCTGGACGAACGTCAGCGACTGATCGCCGCGCTGGAAAAAGCCGGCTGGGTGCAGGCCAAGGCGGCACGGCTGCTGGGGATGACGCCGCGCCAGGTCGCTTATCGGATCCAGATCATGGATATCACCCTGCCGCGTCTGTAGGCCGCGGTGTCAGGTTCAGGACATTGTCGTCAGTGCGGCAGGAACGCGACAATGTTGTGCCGCAGGAATGCGGGATAATGCTTTATTTTTCAGCCAGATAAAAAATTCGTCACTGGTACGTCGTTTGCAGCAGGAAGGTATCGCCCAACCATGAAGGTACGACCATGACTTCCTGCTCTTCTTTTTCCGGCGGTAACGCCTGTCAGTCGGCGGACGCCAGCGCGTTAGCGCCGCGGGTGGCCGACAAGGTCGCCGCGCACCCCTGCTACTCCCGCAGCGGGCACCACCATTTCGCCCGGATGCATCTTCCGGTCGCCCCGGCCTGCAATCTGCAGTGCAACTACTGCAACCGTAAATTCGACTGCAGCAATGAGTCCCGTCCCGGGGTGTCATCGACGCTGCTGACTCCCGAGCAGGCGGTGTTGAAAGTGCGCCAGGTGGCCCAGGCCATCCCGCAGCTGTCGGTGGTCGGCATAGCCGGGCCCGGCGATCCGCTGGCCAATATGACCCGCACCTTCCGCACCCTGGAGCTGGTCCGCGACCAGCTTCCGGATCTCAAATTATGCCTGTCGACCAACGGGCTGATGCTGCCCGACGCGGTCGATCGCCTGCTGGAGGTCGGCGTGGATCACGTCACGGTGACCATCAATACCCTGGATGCCGATATCGCCGGGCAAATCTATGCCTGGCTGTGGCTCGACGGCGAACGCTACCGCGGCCGGGAAGCCGGGGAGATCCTGATTGCCCGCCAGCTTGAAGGAGTCCGCAGGCTGACCGCCGCGGGAGTGCTGGTCAAGATAAACTCGGTGCTGATCCCGGGGATCAACGACGGCGGCATGGCCGAGGTCGGCCGTCGTTTGCGGGAAAGCGGCGCGTTTATTCACAATATTATGCCGCTGATTGCCAGACCGGAGCACGGCACGGTCTTTGGTCTCAACGGCCAGCCGGAGCCGGACGCCGGGATGCTCGCCGCGATCCGCAGCCAGTGCGGGGAGGTGATGCCGCAGATGACCCACTGCCACCAGTGCCGTGCCGACGCCATCGGCATGCTGGGCGAAGATCGCAGCCAGCAGTTCACCCGGCTGCCGGACCCGGACAGCCTCCCCGACTGGCTGCCCATCCTCCACCAGCGCGCCGAACTTCATGCCAGCCTCGCCACGCAGGGGGAGTCGGACGCGGATGACGCCTGTCTGGTGGCCGTGGCCTCCCGCCACGGCGAGGTCATTGACTGTCATTTTGGCCATGCCGACCGCTTCTCGATCTACAGCCTGTCGGCCGCCGGTATGGTGCTGGTGGGCGAGCGCTTTACGCCAAAATATTGCCGCGGCGAAGAGGAGTGTGATCCACAGGAGAACGAGGCCAGACTGGCGGCGCTGCTGGCGCTGCTCGCCGACGTGAAAGCGGTGTTCTGCGTGCGTATCGGCCATACGCCATGGCAGCAACTGGAATTGCAGGGCATTGAGCCGCAGGTGGAAGGCGCGTGGCGTTCGGTCGCCGAGGTGCTGCCTGCCTGGTGGCAGCGGCGGCGCCAGAGCCTGGCGGCATCGCGTCTGCGTCAGGGGGTCGCCTGATGGCGCCCGTCGACTGGTTGACCCGCCTGTGGCGATTGTATCACGCCGGAAAAGGCTGCTTTCCGCTGCGGATGGGGCTGACTCCCGGAGCGTGGCGGGTGCTGCAACAGCGGCTGGGCGAGGTGGCGACGCCGCTGGACAGCGCGACGCTGAGCCGCCGTCGGCTGATGACCGAGCTGAATGCTACCCGCGACGAAGAGCGTCGGCAGCTGGGGCAGTGGCTGACGGAGTGGATGGCGCCGGGGGCTGAACCGATGGCGCAGATCGTTGCCGAGGTGGCGCTGGCGTTTAACCATCTGTGGGAGGATCTGGGACTCGATTCGCGGGCGGAACTGGGCCGGCTGATGAGCGACTGCTTTCCGCAGCTGGTGGTGCAGAACGTCCACCATATGCGCTGGAAAAAGTTCTTTTACCGCCAGCGCTGCCTGCAGTCGCAGGGGGAGATTGTCTGCCGATCGCCAAGCTGCGACGAGTGCCTGGAGCGCAGCCTCTGCTTCGAACCGCCACCGCTATAAACAAGCCGCAGCCCCCTGCGGCTGACCCAACCACACTCGCGTTTTAGCGCTTTACGCGGGTTTCTGCCGGGTGGCGCTTCGCTTACCCGGCCTACAACCCCAAATCACCACTGGATCAGGGGCCGCTGAAACTGCCGGTGCTGGCGGCCTCAAAATCGCTGAGACGTTCCCGGCAGGCCGGGGCAGCCCGCATGGATGCGGGCTGAGGGCCGTGTTTTGCACGGACGCTGCCTCGGCCCGACCCGAAGCCTGCAGGGATAAGTCGAAGGTACCACGCAGTGGCGATTTTGCTGGCCGGAGCCCGGGGGTACAGGGGGCGGCGGCGACTGGCCGCCCCCTGTGCGCTCCCTGCGCCATGAGAGACATAACGCAGAAGACTAACCGGGAGCGCAATGTGCGCTGAAGCCACAGATAACATAAACAACCACACTGCAGTGCTTCCCCTCACCCTAACCCTCTCCCGGAGGGAGAGGGAACCGTCCGGTCGTCGTTTCCGTGCCCAACATATTGCCGGGTGGCGGCTGCGCCTGACCCGGCCTACATAACCATTAAATTTCAGAAGGTTAACCATCACCGTAGGCCCGCGCAAGCGCAGCGCCGCCGGGCAAAAGGTATCGCACCGGGCCAAACGAAAAAAAAGCCGGAGGTTTCCCTCCGGCTTTTCTCATTTACATCACGCTATGCCTTAGGCCACATCTTCATACTGCGGCACCGGGTTGCGGAAGCTTTTGGTCACGCAAGCCAGATAGACCAGACCGATACCGGCCCAGATCAGGCCCAGAATCATCGAGCTCTCTTCCAGGTTGACCCACAGCGCGCCAACGGTCAGGGCGCCGCACATCGGCAGGAACAGATACTGGAAGTGGTCTTTCAGCGTCTTGTTGCGTTTCTCACGGATCCAGAACTGCGAAATCACCGACAGGTTAACGAAGGTAAACGCCACCAGCGCACCAAAGTTAATCAGCGCCGTCGCCATCACCAGGTCGAAGTTAATCGCCAGCAGCGCAATAGCGCCGACCAGGATGATGTTCATCGCAGGGGTGCGCCAGGTCGGGTGGACATAGCCGAAGAAGCTTTTCGGGAACACGCCGTCGCGGCCCATCACGTACATCAGACGCGCTACGCCAGCGTGCGCCGCCATACCGGACGCCAGCACGGTGATGGTGGAGAAGATCAGCGCGCCAACCTGGAAGGCTTTACCTGCTACGTAGAGCATAATTTCCGGCTGTGACGCATCCGGATCTTTAAAGCGCGAGATGTCCGGGAAGTACAGCTGCAGGAAGTAGGTGGCAAAGATGAAGATCAGGCCGCCAATCAGCGCGGTCAGGAAGATCGCCCGCGGGATGACGCGCTCTGCATCTTTGGTCTCTTCAGACAGGTTGCTGATGCCGTCGAAGCCGGTAAACGAGAAGCACAGGATCGTCGCCCCGGTAATCATCGGGATCACGTGCGCGTCACCGGACCAGAACGGACGGCTGCTGGCCAGCGTACCCGCGCCTTCGCCTTCAAACACGCCATAAATCACCATGCCGAGAATAACGGCAATCAGCACCACCTGCAGCACCACGATCACGGTGTTGAAGTTGGCCACGGATTTAATGCTGCGCAGGTTAAAGGCGGTCATAAAGGCGACCAGCGCGATAACAAACACCCACGACGGAATCGAAGGCACCAGCGCTTCAAAATAGATTTTCGCCAGCAGAATATTGATCATCGGCGCGAACAGGTAGTCGAGCAGCGAGGACCAACCCACCATAAAGCCAACGGTCGGGCTGATGGATTTCTGCGCATAGGTATACGCCGAGCCGGCAGAAGGGTAACGACGTACCAGCTTGCCATAGCTCAGGGCAGTAAACAGGATAGCGATTAACGCAAAGGCGTAGGCCGTCGGCACGTGACCGTCGGTCATACCAGAGACGATACCAAACGTATCGAACAGCGTCATCGGCTGCATATAGGCCAGGCCCATCATTACAACCGGAACTAGCGTAAGTGTTTTACGTAATTCCACGCGAGAGGTATTTGGAGTAGCGTTATGCGACATAGTTATCCCCTTTTACGGTGAACGCCAGCGCGTAAGCAAAAAATTGCCCCATTTCTTTCTATTCCTCAGCGACAACGACTGTCGGTTTTTAGTAAATATCTATCCGGTACGAAGCCCGGCCTCTTGGTATTGAATGATGTGTCTTTCGACCAAAAAAATAACCGACACTTTTAAAAAAAGCGTCGGCTAGTCTCTGGTTTTCAGGCCGCATATTTTGCAACAAATTCAACGGCGTTGACAAGATGTTATGAAGTTCATTGCGTAAGCGTATTTTTTAACGTGCTAATATCTATACGATTTCCGTATGATAAATTGTAAAAATAGCACTATTTGCTAATAGCGTTTCCCGCCACCATTTGCTGGCCAAACCGCAGGTGGCGTCATTCCAGGCGATCCAGGCATGCTGGCGGGGCGACAGCCCGCGAACCGCCATGCTGATGAGCTCGCCGCTCTCCAGCAGCCCCTGCACCTGGTAACGCGGCAGACAGCCCCAGCCCAGCCCCATGCGCAGCAGCGCCAGCTGCCCCGCGGCGTCACACACCGTCAGGGTCTCCTGATCGCTCAGCAGCGCCCCGCCCTCGCCGGTGGCCACCGCCCGATAACGGCGCAGGGTCCGCCAGCTCAGCGGAGCGCGGTGTCGCGCCAGCGGATGCTGCGGGGAAACCACCAGCAGCAGCTCCAGCTCGCCGAGGGGGAGATAGTCATAACCGCTCAGCGGCGGCGGCTCGCCGAGGGCGCCCAGCAGCAGATCGGCCTGCCCGTCAGTCAGCGGCCGCCAGTCCAGCAGCGAGGGGTTTTGCGTGAAGTGCAGCCGGGTCAGCGGCTGTTGTTGATAAAATGCGGCAATCAGCGGCGAAAGCTGCGCCACGGGAAAAGTGCAGTCCACCGCCAGGCGGAGGGTGTGCTCCCACCCCTGCTGCAGCTTGACCGCCCGGATCTCCAGTTCGCGGGCGATATGCAGCACTTCCCGCCCTTTCTCCAGCAGCATTTGTCCGGTGGGGGTAAAGCGCGCGCGGTGGCCGCTGCGGTCGAGCAGCTGGATATTGAGATCGCTTTCCAGCCGGTGAATGGTGTAGCTCAGCGCCGAGGGCGTTTTAAAGAGCTTTGCCGACGCGGCGGCAAAGCTCCCCTCTTTTTCCAGCGCGTCGAGGATCACGAGGACATCCAGCAGTGGTTTCATCGCTACCCCCTTACGGTATGCGAATCACCGCTGGTAGATCACTCCATCGGCATCACCAGCGGATCGGGGTACTGGTACTCAAACCCCAGCTCATTGCAGATACGATTGCCATCCACAATCTTGCCCTGACCGCCGTCCGGGCTGTCGCTGAACACCGGCGGCGGCAGCCCCAGTTCACGGGCCATTTGCGGATAAAAGAGGCCACGCGCCGGATGGCGGGGCGCACATAGATTATAGATGTGCCCGCCCTTCGGGGCCTGCAACAGCAGTTCGATAGCGGCCACCACATCCTGCAAATGCACCAGATTGACCACGTGCTGGCCATCCGGCGCCGACTTGCCGGCAAAAAAACGTCCCGGATGACGGGAAGGCCCCACCAGCCCGGCCAGACGCAGAATATCCACCGAGGTTCCCGGCAGGTTGTGCAGCCAGTCCTCCAGCTCCTTGAGCACCTGCCCGCTGGCGGTTTGCGGCAGACGCGGGGAGTTCTCTTTCACCGTGCCATTGACGTTGCCATACACCGAGGTGGAACTGGTGAAGACGATCCGCGGAATATGGTGCGCCAGCGCGGTATCGACAATCTCCTGCACCGCCTGCAGATAAAACCCTTCTCCCGCCCCGGTACGCCGGGCCGGCAGCGTGATCACCAGCGCATCGACGTTCATCAGCGCGTCGAGGTCCTCGGTATCACAGACCAGCTGCGGCTCCAGGCGCAGCGGATAGCTGTCAATCCCGCACATCCGCGCCGCCTCCACGCCATCCTGCGTGGTTTTACTGCCGGTGACCTGCCAGCCTCGCGCCATCAATGACAGCGCCAGCGGCATTCCCAGCCATCCCAAACCGACTATCGCGACCTTTTTCATCCCAGGCTCCTGACTCTTTCGCTGTGCTGATTACAGGCTACGCCAGCCAGCGGCAACTGACAATTTCTTCGCTCAATGTGAAATGAATTAATGATAGAAAAAAGCCCTTGCTTTCTGCGGCGGAAGTGGTTTAGGTTAAAGGACATCAAATGCATAGTCATTCACAGAGAATTTTTATGAACCGCGTTCAATTTAAACACCACCATCATCACCATCATCCTGACTAGTCTTTCAGGCGATGTGTGCTGGAAGACATTTGGATCTTCCAGTGGTGCATGAACGCGCAGAGAGCCCCCGGAAGATTCACTTCCGGGGGCTTTTTTTTGGACCAAATTCGGACAGATTCAGACAGGTATTCAGAGGAAAAGAACAATGTTAGACAACACCCGTTTACGCATAGCTATTCAGAAATCAGGCCGTTTAAGCGAAGATTCACGCGAATTACTCAGCCGCTGCGGCATTAAAGTCAATTTGCACACCCAGCGTCTGATTGCGCTGGCGGAAAATATGCCAATCGACATTCTGCGCGTGCGTGATGACGATATCCCGGGCCTGGTGATGGACGGTGTTGTCGACCTCGGCATTATCGGCGAAAACGTGCTGGAAGAAGAGCTGCTCAGCCGCCGCGCTCAGGGCGAAGACCCGCGCTACTTCACCCTGCGTCGTCTCGACTTCGGCGGCTGCCGCCTGTCGCTGGCGACCCCGGTGGATGAAGCCTGGAACGGCCCGGCGGCGCTGGACGGCAAACGCATCGCCACCTCTTACCCGCACCTGCTGAAGCGCTACCTCGATCAAAAAGGTATCTCTTTTAAATCCTGTCTGCTGAACGGCTCCGTGGAAGTGGCGCCGCGCGCCGGCCTCGCCGACGCCATCTGCGACCTCGTCTCCACCGGCGCCACCCTGGAAGCCAACGGTCTGCGCGAAGTGGAAGTGATCTACCGCTCCAAAGCCTGCCTGATCCAGCGCGACGGCGAGATGGCCGACGCCAAACAGCAGCTGATTGACCGCCTGCTGACCCGTATTCAGGGCGTGATCCAGGCCCGCGAGTCGAAATACATCATGATGCACGCTCCGACCGAACGCCTGGAAGAAGTGGTTGCCCTGCTGCCGGGCGCCGAGCGTCCGACTATTCTGCCGCTGGCAGGCGACAAGCAGCGCGTGGCGATGCACATGGTCAGCAGCGAAACCCTGTTCTGGGAGACCATGGAAAAACTGAAAGCGCTGGGCGCCAGCTCCATTCTGGTGCTGCCGATTGAGAAGATGATGGAGTAATCGGCCAGCCGGTCACGGGACACACAGGGGAAAACAATCATGAGCTTCAACACAATCATCGACTGGAACGGCTGTAGCGCAGACCAACAGCAACAACTCTTAACGCGCCCGGCGATTTCCGCCTCCGACAGCATCAGTAAAACGGTGGCGGAGATCCTCGATAACGTCAAAGCCAACGGCGACGCGGCGCTGCGCGAATACAGCGCAAAGTTTGATAAAACCACCGTCGCCGCGCTGCAGGTGAGCGAGGCGGAGATCGCCGCCGCCGGCGAACGCCTCAGCGACGAGCTGAAGCAGGCGATGGCGGTGGCGGTGAAAAACATCGAGACCTTCCACAACGCGCAACAGCTGCAGGCGGTGGATGTCGAAACGCTGCCGGGGGTGCGCTGCCAGCAGGTCACCCGCCCTATCGCCTCCGTCGGGCTGTATATTCCGGGCGGCTCGGCGCCGCTGTTCTCCACGGTGCTGATGCTGGCGACGCCGGCGCGCATCGCCGGCTGTCAGCAGGTGGTGCTCTGCTCGCCGCCGCCGATCGCCGATGAGATCCTCTATGCCGCGCAGCTGTGCGGCGTGAAAACCATCTTTAACGTCGGCGGCGCCCAGGCCATCGCCGCCCTGGCTCTCGGGACCGAGTCGGTGCCGAAGGTGGATAAAATCTTTGGCCCGGGTAACGCTTACGTCACGGAAGCCAAACGTCAGGTCAGCCAGCGTCTGGACGGCGCAGCCATCGACATGCCGGCCGGTCCGTCGGAAGTGCTGGTGATCGCCGACAGCGGCGCCACCCCGGACTTTGTCGCCTCCGACCTGCTGTCGCAGGCGGAACACGGCCCGGACTCGCAGGTGATCCTCCTGACCCCGGACGCCGACCTCGGCAGCCGCGTCGCTGAGGCCGTCGAACGCCAGCTGGCCGCCCTGCCGCGCGCGGAAACCGCCCGCGTGGCCCTCTCCGCCAGCCGGATCATCGTGGCCCGCGACCTGGCGCAGTGCGTGGCTATCTCCAACCAGTATGGTCCGGAACACCTGATCATTCAGACCCGTCAGGCCCGCGAGCTCGTGGACAGCATCACCAGCGCCGGTTCGGTTTTCCTCGGCGACTGGTCACCGGAATCCGCGGGCGATTACGCCTCGGGCACCAACCACGTCCTGCCGACCTATGGGTATACCGCCACCTGTTCGAGCCTCGGCCTGGCCGACTTCCAGAAGCGGATGACCGTGCAGGAGCTGTCGCGCGACGGCTTTGCCGCCCTCGCCTCAACGATTGAGATCCTGGCCGCCGCCGAGCGCCTTGACGCCCACAAAAACGCCGTAACGCTGCGCGTTGCCGCCCTGAAGGAGCAAGCATGAGCATTGAAGATTTAGCCCGCGCCAACGTCCGTGCGCTGACCCCGTATCAATCCGCTCGCCGTCTGGGCGGCAAAGGCGACGTCTGGCTGAACGCCAACGAATTCCCGACCGCCGTGGCTTTCCAGCTTACTGCGCAAACGATGAACCGCTATCCGGAGCCGCAGCCGAAGGCAGTCATCGAGAGCTACGCCCGCTACGCCGACGTCAAACCGGAGCAGGTGCTGGTCAGCCGCGGCGCCGACGAAGGGATTGAGCTGTTGATCCGCGCTTTCTGTGAGCCCGGCAAAGACGCGCTACTCTACTGCCCGCCCACCTACGGCATGTACAGCGTCAGCGCCGAGACCATCGGCGTCGAATGCCGCACCGTGCCGACCCTCGCCGACTGGCAGCTCGACCTGCCGGGTATCGAGGCGCAGCTGGACGGCGTGAAGGTGGTCTTTGTCTGCAGCCCGAACAACCCGACCGGTCAGATCATCGATCCGCAGTCGATACGCGACCTGCTGGAGATGACTCGCGATAAAGCCATCGTGGTCGCCGACGAAGCCTATATTGAATTCTGCCCGCAGGCGACGCTCGCCGGCTGGCTCAGCGACTATCCGCACCTGGTGGTGCTGCGCACGCTGTCCAAAGCCTTCGCCCTCGCCGGCCTGCGCTGCGGTTTCACCCTCGCCAACGCCGAGGTGATTAACGTGCTGCTGAAAGTGATCGCTCCGTATCCGCTCTCCACGCCAGTGGCCGATATCGCCGCCCAGGCGCTGAGCGCGGAAGGCATCGCGGCGATGCGCCAGCGTGTGGCGCAGATCCTCGACGAGCGCCGCTACCTGGTGGAACAGCTGCGCGGCATCGCCTGCGTGGAGCAGGTCTTCGATTCCGAGGCGAACTACGTTCTGGCGCGGATAACCGCCTCCAGCGCAGTGTTTAAATCTTTGTGGGATCAGGGCATTATCTTACGTGACCAGAATAAACAACCTTCATTGAGCGGCTGTTTGCGTATCACTATCGGTACCCGTGCCGAGAGCCAGCGCGTGATTGACGCCTTGACTGCGGAGAATGTATGACCCAGAAGTATCTCTTTATTGACCGTGACGGCACCCTGATTTCCGAACCGCCGGTGGATTTCCAGGTGGACCGTTTCGACAAGCTGGCGTTTGAGCCGCAGGTGATCCCGGCGCTGCTGAAGCTGCAGCAGGAAGGCTATAAGCTGGTGATGATCACCAACCAGGATGGCCTGGGAACCGACAGTCTGCCGCAGGAAGCATTTGATGGCCCGCACAACCTGATGATGCAGATCTTCGCCTCGCAGGGCGTCAATTTCGAAGAGGTGCTGATTTGTCCGCACTTCCCGGGCGACAACTGCGCCTGCCGCAAACCGAAAACGCAGCTGGTGTTGCCGTGGCTGGAAGACGGCGTACTGGATAAAAGCCACAGCTATGTGATTGGCGACCGGGCCACCGACCTTGAGCTGGCGGATAACATGGGGATTACCGGCCTGCGCTATGACCGTGAGACCCTGGACTGGCCGACCATCAGCGAGCAGCTGACCCGCCGCGACCGCTATGCCCACGTCGAGCGCATCACCAAAGAGACCCAGGTGGACGTGAAGGTGTGGCTGGACCGCGAAGGCGGCAGCAAGATCCACACCGGCGTCGGCTTTTTTGACCATATGCTCGACCAAATCGCCACCCATGGCGGCTTCCGCATGGAGATCAACGTCGGCGGCGATCTGTACATCGACGATCACCACACCGTGGAAGATACCGGCCTGGCCCTCGGCGAAGCCCTGAAGCTGGCGCTTGGCGACAAACGCGGCATCAACCGCTTCGGCTTCGTGCTGCCAATGGACGAGTGTCTCGCCCGCTGCGCGCTGGATATCTCCGGCCGTCCGCATCTGGAGTATAAGGCCGACTTCACCTATCAGCGCGTCGGCGATCTGAGCACCGAGATGGTGGAACACTTCTTCCGCTCGCTCTCTTACACCATGGCGGTGACCCTGCACCTGAAAACCAAGGGCAAGAACGATCACCACCGCGTGGAGAGCCTGTTCAAAGCCTTTGGCCGTACGCTGCGTCAGGCGATCCGCGTCCAGGGCGATGCCCTGCCGTCTTCCAAAGGGGTGCTGTGATGAATGTGGTGATCCTTGATACCGGGTGCGCCAACCTCAATTCGGTGAAATCGGCGATTGGCCGCCACGGCTATGAGCCGGTGGTCAGCCGCGATCCGGAGGTGGTATTGCGTGCCGATAAACTGTTTCTTCCCGGCGTCGGCACCGCCCAGGCGGCGATGGACCAGCTGCGCGACCGCGATCTGATCGACCTGATCAAAGCCTGTACCCAGCCGGTGCTGGGGATTTGCCTGGGCATGCAGCTGCTCGGCAAGCGCAGCGAGGAGAACAACGGCGTCGATCTGCTGGGCATTATCGAAGAAGAGGTGCCGAAGATGACCGACCACGGTCTGCCGTTGCCGCACATGGGCTGGAACCGGGTGTATGCCAAAGCAGGCGATCGTCTGTTCCGCGGCATTGAAGAAGGCGCGTATTTCTACTTCGTGCACAGCTACGCCATGCCGGTCAACCCGTATACCATCGCCCAGTGCAATTACGGCGAGGCGTTCACCGCCGCGGTGCAGAAAGATAACTTCTTTGGCGTGCAGTTCCACCCGGAGCGCTCCGGGAGCGCCGGGGCGCAGCTGCTGAAAAACTTCCTGGAGATGTGATGATTATTCCTGCTTTAGATTTAATCGACGGCACCGTCGTTCGTCTCCACCAGGGCGATTACGGCCAGCAGCGCGACTATGGCAGCGATCCGCTGCCGCGCCTGCAGTCCTATGCCGCTCAGGGAGCGGAAGTCCTGCACCTGGTCGACCTGACCGGGGCGAAGGACCCGGCGAAACGCCAGATCCCGCTGCTGAAATCGCTGGTCGCCGGCGTTGACGTCCCGGTACAGGTTGGCGGCGGCGTGCGGACCGAAGCGGATGTCGCGGCCCTGCTTGAGGCCGGCGTCGCCCGCGTGGTGGTCGGCTCCACCGCGGTGAAATCCCCGGAGGAAGTGAAAGGCTGGTTTAAACGCTTTGGCCCTGAACGGCTGGTGCTGGCGCTCGACGTGCGCATTGACGCCGACGGCAACAAGCAGGTGGCGGTCAGCGGCTGGCAGGAAAACTCCGGCGTGACGCTGGAGGAACTGGTGGAGAGTTATCTGCCGGTCGGCCTGCAGCATGTGCTGTGCACCGATATCTCCCGCGACGGCACCCTGGCAGGCTCTAACGTCTCGCTGTACGAGGAAGTCTGCGCCCGCTACCCGCAGGTGGCGTTTCAGTCATCCGGCGGCATCGGCGATCTCAAAGATATTGCCGCGCTGCGCGGCACCGGGGTGCGCGGCGTGATTGTCGGTCGCGCGCTGCTGGAAGGTAAATTCAACGTAACGGAGGCCATTCAATGCTGGCAAAACGGATAATCCCCTGCCTCGACGTCCGCGACGGCCAGGTAGTGAAAGGCGTGCAGTTCCGTAATCACGAGATCATTGGCGACATCGTCCCGCTGGCCAAGCGCTATGCCGACGAAGGGGCTGACGAACTGGTGTTCTATGATATCACCGCCTCCAGCGACGGCCGGGTGGTCGACAAGAGCTGGGTGTCGCGCGTGGCGGAAGTGATCGACATTCCTTTCTGCGTGGCGGGTGGGATCAAGTCGCTGGAAGACGCGGCGCAGATCCTCTCCTTCGGCGCCGATAAGATTTCGATTAACTCCCCTGCTCTCGCCGACCCGACGCTGATCACCCGCCTTGCCGACCGCTTTGGCGTGCAGTGCATTGTGGTGGGGATTGATACCTGGTTTGATGCAGAGACCGGCAAATATCACGTCAACCAGTATACCGGCGACGAGACCCGCACCCGGGTGACGCAGTGGGAAACCCTCGACTGGGTGGAGGAAGTGCAGAAGCGCGGCGCGGGCGAGATCGTCCTCAATATGATGAACCAGGACGGGGTGCGCAACGGTTACGACCTGCAGCAGCTGGCGAAGGTTCGCGCGGTGTGCCATGTGCCGCTGATCGCCTCCGGCGGCGCGGGCACCATGGAACACTTCCTCGAAGCCTTCCGCGACGCCAACGTTGACGGCGCGCTGGCGGCCTCGGTATTCCACAAACAGATTATTAATATTGGCGAACTGAAAGCGTACCTGGCGGCACAGGGCGTGGAGATAAGGGTATGTTGACTGAACAGCTGGACTGGGAAAAAACGGACGGCATGATGCCGGCCATCGTGCAGCACGCCGTATCCGGCGAAGTGCTGATGCTGGGCTACATGAACAAGGAGGCGCTGGAGAAAACCGAAGCCACCGGCAAGGTCACCTTTTACTCACGCACCAAACAACGGCTGTGGACCAAGGGTGAAACCTCGGGCAATGTCCTCAACGTGGTGAGCATCACGCCGGACTGTGACAACGATACGCTGCTGGTGCTGGTGAACCCGATCGGGCCGACCTGCCACAAAGGCACCACCAGCTGCTTCGGCGAAACCGGCCACCAGTGGCTGTTCCTCTATCAGTTGGAGCAGCTGCTGGCCGAGCGTAAGCACGCCGACCCGGAGAGCTCCTACACGGCGAAGCTGTACGCCAGCGGCACCAAGCGTATTGCGCAGAAAGTGGGGGAAGAAGGCGTGGAGACCGCGCTGGCCGCCACGGTGAACGACCGTTTCGAGCTGAAGAATGAGGCGTCGGATTTGATGTACCACCTGCTGGTGCTGCTGCAGGACCAGGGGCTGGATCTCGGGGAAGTGATTGATAATCTGAAGAGTCGTCACTAACGCGTTAACCCCCGCCGCAACGGCGGGGGTAGCTGACCTCAGGATTTGCTTTCCAGCAGCGTAGTGTAGAGATTGACGTAAGCGTCAATCATATGGTCGGCAGTAAACATCTCTTCAAAACGACGACGCGAATTTTCGCCATAGCGGCTGGCGGTTTCATCGTTATGCCAGAGCTCATTCATCGCCTCCACCAGCGCCTGACTGTCATTCGGCGGGATCACACAGCCATTCACTTTGTCCTGGTTAATGAACGAGGTCCCGGTGCCGATCTCGCAGGAGATCAGCGGCCTGGCGAAGCGCGCGCCTTCCAGTAATGTAATGCCAAACGCTTCGGAACGTAGATGCGAGGGGAAGACCACGCCCCGGCAGAGCTGGAAGAGAATGTATTTATCTTCGTCGTTGAGCATGCCGGTAAACACCACATTGCTCAGCCCGCGTCGCTGCGCCTCACGACGCACTTCCGCCTCCAGCGGCCCGCCCCCGACGATCACCACCGGCAGCCGGCTACGCTCGGCGGCATCCAGCAGAATGTGCAGCCCTTTGTAGTAGCGGAAAGCGCCGACGAAGAGGAAGAAGTTATCGCCGACGGTTTCCCGCCAGTGCGCCACCCGCTGCGGATCGTGCTGCACGTCATGCTGCTCCAGACCAAACGGGATCACCACGGTTTTATCCTGATATTTTTTCAGGGTCTGGCTGGAGGCCACATAGTTTGGCGACGAGGCAACGATGCAGTCTACGCTGGCGAGGAATCGCTCCTGCAGCGGCTGGTACAACTTCATTAACCGTTTTTGTTTCACAATATCCGAGTGATAGGTCACCACCGTTCTGGCGTCAGGCCGCGCCGAGAGATGCAACATATCCATGAAAGGAAACGGAAAATGGTAGTTGATGATGTCGTAATCATCTTTAATCTGCTTAAAACGCTTTAACGCTTTCAACGAAAACGGCGTGGAGGCAATTTCAAAAAGCTGCTTATTATAAATGACCCGATGGTCTTCGTAGGCGACAGGACCTGTCTCTTTGTCCGGGCTAAAAGTAAAAACATCGGCTGCGATTCCCCGGCGGGCGCAGCCCTGACTTAGCTGATAAATGACCTGCTCAATACCGCCGTAGGTATCGGGATAGTAGGTCTTATAGACGTGTAGAACTCTCAACTGACACCCTTAGAGTAATTTATAGGCGTTAATGGTCTGGGTCGTACAGTTCTCCCACGAAAACTGTTTCGCCTGGGCAAGACCGCGCGCGGTGGCGATTTCCCGCCAGCTATCATCCTGCAGGCTCTGCAAAATATGCGCGCTAATCGCGTCTACATCATTAGGATCGGCAACGAGGCCGGCATCGCCAACCACCTCAGGCAAAGAAGTGACATTGGAACATACTACCGGCACACCGCAAGACATCGCTTCAAGAATAGGTAAACCGAATCCCTCATAGAAGGAGGGATAAACAAAGGTTCTGGCCGCCGCGTACAGATAAGGCAGGTCTTCATCCGGGACATAGCCCAGGTAACGGATCCACCCTTCACGCGTACCGCGCTCGACTAACTGCCACAGCACATCGTCTTCCCATCCGCGATAACCGCTGAGGATCAGCGGGTAGCGCATGCGGGTCTCCATCGGCAGCAGCTGATAGGCCTGCAGCAGACCGCGGATATTTTTACGCGGCTCCATGGTGCCGATATATAACGCATACCCCTGCCACGCCAGCTGATATTTCTGCAGGACCGGCAGGCACTCCGCCGGGCTGCGCGGAATATAGTCGCTGCTGCAGGCCAGCTTGGTGGTGACGATCCGATCCGCCGGATAGTTGAACAGGCGGATGATTTCACTGCGCGAGAAGTCGGAGACGGTCAGGATCAGCTTCGCCGAATCCAGGCTCTCGTGCAGGGACTTCTCCATATAGCGAACCCGATCTTTTGGATGATATTCCGGGCAGGTAAAAATGGAGATGTCATGAAACGTGGTCACGGCGCGTTCCAGGCGATGCGGCAGATAGAAATTGGGACCATGGTAAATGTAGTCTTTGTAATCGCGCAATGCCCACGCCTGGCGCCGCGGATGCAGCAGGCGATACGCCTCAATCAGCAGCGGCTGGCGACGCAGAAACGCCGACAGACGACCATGATTGCTGGCTTTGGTATCGCTTTTATTCTCCACCTGGGGGATCTGATCGATAAACGACGCGCCGTGAAACAGCTTCAGCTCTTCGATTTCACGGGCAACCGCCAGCCGCTTAACCAGCTCCAGGGAATACCGACCGATGCCCGTTAATGGGTATTTAATTGGCTCAGTAGCAAAAATAATTTTCATAATAAATGACACATCATCATCTAGCTCCCCTTGTATTCAAAGGCAAAAAATACAAGGGGGAATATTTTTATTTAAAATATTTAGCTTTAGCTAAGCCTTGACACATATTAACCAGGCGGCGTGAAACAGCATAATAATCATGTTGTTCACGCCATGCATCGGCACGTTGTTGAGTCCTGGTAGCCCAGGCGTCCTGTTCGCGGATGGAATGAAGGATCCGGTCAATCCCCTGACTGATATCGTCGACGCTGCATCCATCAAATTTAAAGACCGCATCGTCCAGATCATCAAATATCGCCAGGGGTGTTACCGCAACAGGTTTTTGGGTTGCCATGCCATAACGTACCGCTCCGCTAGCTGACTCACCCGTATTCTGGTAAGCAAAAATCAGTAGATCAGCTTCTGAGAGCAGCCGCAAACTTTCCGCATCAGGCAGGAAATCATTATGCATCTCAATGAGATCGTTAACACCTAGCCGCTGAGCTGCCGCTTTAAGTTCTGCCACCAGATCGCGTGATTCTCCAACCGGATACTCCGCGTTAACCAGACGCAAACGAACCGGTTTCCCCGCCTGCTTGAGGCGATGGACGGATTCTACCAGCTCCATCAGGCCCTTATGCGGTAAGCAGAAGCCATAGCTCGCAATTAACGGTAAAGCCTGCTGTTGACGCGCGGCGCTCCCAGCAGCGTAGTTGATAACACCGTGCGGAAATAAAGCAACATTATCGGTTAAGCCTAAATCTTTAAGGCGGTTCATATCGGCAATTGAATGCACCAACAATCGGTCACAAAGCGCCAGCGCATCCGCCATTTCGGCAAGGCGGAAATTCCAGGTCGGCTCTTTTTCCAGCGGATCCACAGTTGAATGCATCGTCATGACAACCGCTCGACCGGCGTCATGCTGGCGACGAATAAACGCCGACAGTTCGCGATGATTAAAGAATCCATAGTTAAACTGGATCACGATGACATCAAGTCGCAGAGCATCAATTTGTGGCTGGAGATTTTCAAGATAGTTATTTTCTTTACCCACAATCCAGTTGCGCAGTACAAACTCTTCGTCTGCACACACAAGATCTCCAGCGCTGACCTGGGGAGCAAAAACAACATCCGCGCCATGCGGTGCGCTCTCCAGCAAATGCTGAGAATAGGTTGCGATCCCACATTTCGTGTTCCAGGTCGTCAACCAGCCAATTCGCGCCCGATGCTGAGCAATATCAATATGCGCACGCAGCGTCTTAACTGCCTGACGAGAACGATCAGCCACCGCTTTCCAGGTAAACTGCTGCAGAATAAGCTCGCGACCAGCATCAGCCATGTCACGCAGCACTGATTTATCCGTCGAGGCTGCAGCTTTTAACGCATCCGTTAAGTTGTCAATGTCCACACTGGCCCATGTCGAGGCAAACAGACCAAAGTGTGTTTTTACCCGGGTAAACTGATAGTTAACCAGCCATGAATTTTGTGAATTAACAAAATCTAGTTGACCGCTCCAGTTAGTGACGATGGCTGGAAGCCCACTCAGCATTGCTTCAGCGATAGGTAAACCAAAGCCTTCGGCGCAACCTGGAGCAACCAGAACATCGCAGCTTTCATAAAGCCCTTTAAGCTGGCTGGCTGACATATCCTCTTTGATTATTTCAACTTTGGGGTAGTCCGCGAATTGAGCCTGGGCGTGTGCCAGCCACGCGTCAATTTCATTGTGTGGATTGTTAAAAGTCTTAATGATCAAGATAACATTGTCACGACGAGTGAACGCCCTGCCCCAAGCCTGAAGCATTGCCTGCACCCCTTTTCGTGGGAAGCAGGAAGAGACATGCAGGAAACGGAAGGTTCCCTCATCCACATCTTTTGCCGTTTCAGCTGCTGTGGTGAGCCAATGATCGCAGCCGTTGCCTACAACAAATGCAGGCACATTCAAGCCGTTGTCAATCAATACCTTACGGACATGTTCTGAAGTACACAGCACGCCGTCAAGTTCCCGGTTAAATTCATTAATCCACGGCTGTGGAAAACCCGTTTCTTCCCAGGCATAGCAATGAAGGAGTTTTACTTTGGCATCCATATCGGCAACCCGCGGTGGATAGATATTTCTGCTAAGAATATCTATCTTTTCGTTACTCTTGCGGGTACGACATTGATTATAAAATGCCAGAAGATCGCTATTTTCCGGCTGTGCCATAAACGAGGCATCCGGCGCAAAATCGCCCGGCCCTTCAGTGGAGTGCAATAGTACTTCTACACCATCGGCTGAGAGTGCCCGGGCAAACTCCCGATTCACCAGCGCCAGACTATATGAGCTATCGAAGGGACCTTCCACACGCCAGGTCAGCGCTTTATCATCAATTTGATACAGCTCAGCCGTCTTCAGATTGTAATCGATGGCCGTTGCGCACAAACGCAGATCGCGCTCATCTGGCTGACAGTGAGAGATAGCAAGGATCCGCTGAATCAGTGCCTCAGGCAAGACCTGCACGGTGCCGGCGTCTTCTGTCGCAATCTTCTCGAAAGCTTCCAGAGCCGTCACGGCAGCGTTGTCCCAGGAGAAATTACGTGCTTGCTGCTGAGCCATTTCCTTCAGGCGCGCCAGGAATGGAGCATCATTCAGACATTGCGCGATCTTTTCCCGAATGGAAGAGACAGAATACGGGTCGAATAATGCCTCAGGATTACCGATGACTTCAGGAATACTGGTGACATTTGAGCCAATGGCCGGTGCGCCGCACGACATTGCTTCCAGAACAGGCAGCCCAAAGCCTTCATGCAGCGAAGCAAAGATGAAAAGCTTACACAGACGATAGAGTTGAATCAGCTCATTTTCCGGCACGTAGCCAGTCAGAACCAGTTCACCCTGCTGCAACCCATTACCTGACGCCAGGGATTCCAGATACTGACGATCCCCAATGGACAGCTTACTAACGATAACCAATTGATGGCTGCGACGTAGAGCATCACTGAGTCCTGCATAGGCCTCAATCAATCGCTTAAAGTTTTTCCTGGAGTCAAATCCACCTGGTGCATACAGCACAAACTCGCGCTGAATACCGTAATGGCCAAGGACGGACTCTTTCTCGCTCGCTGTCACTTCCGCCATACAAAACTGAGGATCGGCTGCAGCTGCAATATTCTGCACATGGTCGCCCTGCAAATGCAGATGCTCAATCGCTTCCTGTGCCGTATAAGCGGAGTTAGTTAGCAGAAGGTCAGCGTTTTTTAACCATTCCACTTTCTGTAAATAATAGGATTTGAATACATCATCCAGCAGATAGGTCTCAGCCTGCACCAGGGGAATAAGATCGTGATGCAGTACGGCTACTTTGTACTGACGACTAAATTTGTGTACCGAAGTGGCCGCATCGTCGACATGACCTTCAAACAAGCTTGTAATGAAAACGACATCCGGACGCAATGATTCAAGAAACGCTTCCCGAATCAGTTCTGCGCTCTCCCGACGCCATTCATTACCTTTATCCATTGCACGTACTGGTCCTGCAGCATGCCAAACGACTATGTTGTCTGCTGGCAGGAGATCAGCAAATTGCGCCTTAACATCAGTAATCGACTCACCCAGCATAGCGGATAGCGCGATGAAAACCTCATGTCGATTGTTATTTCTAATAATCGCTCTGGCGATAGCAATACTATAACGACCAATGCCACGAAAGCGGCTTTCCGTCTGCGCGCCTTGTAAATCAATGACAATACGCATCGTTATTTCTCCGTATTTTTATTTTTTAATTCGTTATAAATACTCAACGCGCGACTTGTCATTTCTTCAGTACCCACATCATATCTTCTGGACTGCATCATCATCGTGTCAGATTGCACCAGCATTACGCGCTGGAACAAACGCTGTAGCAATGTGTAGCAGCCGGTTTTTCTTAGAAATTTAAACAGATAAACCTTTGACTTAGGATAACGATGGAAAAAGACCAGCGAGAGCGCCATCCCTTTGCGCAATATTTTTTTCGCCGCCCGACGGGCTCGTACTTTAGCCCCTTCCTGACGCAGTAATTGGCGTTGCAAAGACAGCCAGCGTAGAGGTTGAGTGATACGCCATGAACGGCTGTTATGCAAATCTGCCACTTGCTGATGAAGCTGATTGTTCTGACCAATGACATGATTTAGTTCGTCAACCTGGCCTTGCAACGTCTGAATATTCTCTGCCATTTTGCTTAGCTGGCGCGTATATGTCTGGTTTAACGTCTCCAGCTGTGAGGCAAAGGATGAGAACTGTTGGCGTAAAATTGCATCGTAACGGTTGCTCAGGACATCCAGCGTCAGACCATACTGTTGGGTAAACAGGGTTTCAAAGCGTTCAAGAACATCTGCAGGCGCTGCTTTCTGAGCAATGATGCTGTAATCGGGGCTAACACCTTTAAGCACATCGACCAGATTAACCGCTGCGTCCGGGGATTTGAGAGCCTCTTTTTCCTGTAGACGAACGGTAATTGCCCGGTTAAAACCATAATGAATAGGTAAAAACTCAAGCAATGGCGGCGGCAAAGGGTGATTATGCGTTGGATCCATATAAAATGAACAGGTCCCGACGCTTACATTCTCCGGGTTCGGCGTTTCGAGGATTAGCAAACCGCCAGGTTTCAGCACCCGTAAAGTATGCATGACGAGCTGCTGCAATACCTCAAAGGGCAAATGCTCAGCAATATGGAAACCAGTCAACGCTATCAGACTCTGGTCTGCTTGATTTTGCAGAAACTGCAGACAATCCATTTTCTGCACGTTCAGCCCGGCTTCCTTGGCACGTGCCAGCATGCCATCATCGAGATCGACGCCGATGTTCGCAATACCATTTTCAGTCAGGATTTCCAGCCATTCACCACGTCCACAGCCAATATCCGCAATCACGCCTTCGGGATAAAGATCCTTCAGACGAGACAAGAAAGGTAAATAAAAACTCAGGCGGTTCTTGATATCTTCAACCGAACCTCTGTGTCGTTCTTCAAATGAACGATAAAACGACGAACCCATTAAGAAATCTCCAGTTCAGGTGGCAACCAGGACACGCCGACAAACTCTTGTTGTTCCGTGTTAACGACGTTGAATACCACGGCCAGATCGCGCCATTCATAGTTTTTGCCGAGGTGCGTACTGGAAGTATGCAACGCGACAGCGACAGAATAGGAGCCAACCCCCAACCTCGCATCAAAAGAGAATAAAAACGAACGCTTTTCGCCTTTTTTCAGGCTGGTGAGTGTTTGTTTGAGATGATGCGTATTGGTCCCGAAAATCGGTTGCCCAAGTCGATCCTTGATCATATAACCGACGACGAGCTCAGGGATATCAGCCTTAACCTCAACATTAACCTGCAAGCTGATCCGATGCCCTACCGAGGCAAATTCAGTCACATTGCCCTGTTCATCGAGAAGATGAACCTCAGAGATTGTCACTTCACCAGTGCCTGAAACAGTTTGCGTTTTACCGTTGTGCTCAACTTGTTTAATGGACTGATTTTGCTTATCGGCAAGAAGCGCATTGTAATAATCCATCACCGCTTCAGGCTCGCCTTCCATCTCAATGTGGCCTTTGTTCAACAAAATAGCCCGGTCGCAAATGCTCTGGATCGCCTGTTTATCATGAGATACCAGCAGCAACGTGGTTCCTTCCAGACGGAATTTACGGATACGTTCGAAACTTTTATGCTGGAAATAGGCATCCCCAACGGATAACGCTTCATCAATAATCAGCACATCAGGACGGATAGCGGTCGCTACGCTAAAAGCTAATCGAACCTGCATACCACTGGAATAGACGCGCACCGGCTGGTCGATATAATCCCCGATCTCCGCAAACTCTTCGATTTGCGGCATCAACTCAGTAATTTTCTCAGAGGATAACCCCAGCAGTTGCCCTGACATATAAACGTTCTGTCGGCCAGTGAAATCAGAATGAAACCCCATACCCAGTTCGAGTAAGGCAGCGACACGGCCTGAGATTTCAATCTCTCCGGTCGTTGGCCTGGACGTACCGGTAATAAGTTTAAGTAGGGTACTCTTGCCCGCACCGTTGATACCGATAATACCAACCGCCTCTCCCGGAGCAACTTCGAAATTAATGTCGCTGAGGATCCATTTAAGATTATGGCGTTTTGTATTCAGAGGGGATAACCATTCGATCAGTCGCCCAGTTTTTGAGTGATACTGGCGATATGCCTTACCGACATTTTTTACTCTGATATAACTCATTATAATTCATCCACCATATCCGCCGCATGCTTGCGGAACATCCTGAAACCGATGACGCAGAAAATAATGGCGAGAGCCAATACTGGCCATAGCGAATACCAGTTGGGCGCCTGATGGTAGGCGAAGATGGACTGATAAGATTGCATGACCCGAGTCATCGGATTATAAAGCAGCAGATTTTTCGCCCATGCTGGTAATGAATTCAGTACGTAAACAATGGGAGTGAACCAAAACCAAAATTGCAGTGCAACCCCAACCAGTTGCCCCACATCCCGGAAAAAGACGTTCATCACACCGAGGATCATACCCAGCCCACCGGCAAAAAGGATCTGCAAAAGCAGAACCGGTATCACCGAGAAAAACAGCCAGCCAGGGAAGTTACCAGTGACAATGATAAAAATCAGAAACAGGCTGAAGATAATCGCGAAATTAAGCACTGCTGATAACGTCACGATGATCGGCAGACAAATTTTCGGAAAACTTAGTTTCTTGATCAGATTAGCATTATTGATGAATACGCTCTGACCTTTATCCAGCATCTCTGTAAACAATCCCCAGGTCAGTACCCCAGAACAGAGATAAATACTGTAGGCAAACGGCCCGGTGTTGTCGGGCATTCTGGCCTTCATCACCTCGGAAAAGACCAGGGTATAGACCAAGATCATAGAGAGCGGTTGTAAAACGAGCCATAACGCGCCCAGCATACTGGTTTGATAGCGTGCCTGAAAATCACGCTTAACACTGCTCCAGATAAATCCCCGATAACGATAAATCGTCGTTAGTAAATCTCTCACCTTATTCCCCGCTTAACAGGTGTAACAGCTCGGTCGTTTTCTCATTCATTAACGCAGTATCCGCTCTGGACTCAACGTTCAGACGCACCACCGGCTCCGTGTTGGACGTGCGCAGGTTAAAGCGCCACTCAGGGTATTCAATACTGATACCGTCCGTTGTGTCGATGTGTGCGGCCGCCGGCTCATACTGTGCCCGGATGCGCGCTATCGCCTCCGCCGCATTCCCCAGCTTGCGGTTGATCTCCCCCGACGCCGGGAACGCCGCCTGGCGGTCCGCCACCAGCGATTTCAGCGAACTGTTCTTCAGGCACAGCAGCTCCGCCACCAGCAGCCACGGGATCATCCCGCTGTCGCAGTAGGCGAAGTCGCGGAAGTAATGGTGCGCGCTCATCTCCCCGCCGTAGATGGCGTCTTCCTGGCGCATCCGCTCCTTGATGAACGCATGCCCCGTCTTCGACATCACCGGCTGGCCGCCGCTGCGGGTCACGATGTCCACCGTGTTCCACGTCAGACGCGGGTCGTGAATGATTTTCGCCCCCGGCTGCTTCTGCAGGAACGCTTCCGCCAGCAGGCCGACAATGTAGTACCCCTCGATAAACGACGCCTCGTCATCGAACAGGAAGCAGCGGTCGAAGTCGCCGTCAAAGGCGATACCCATGTCCGCCTGATGCGCACGCACCGCGTCGGCGGTGTCCTGGCGGCACTCCGGCAGCAGCGGGTTCGGGATACCGTTCGGGAAATGGCCGTCCGGCTGGTGATGCACCTTGATAAAGGTCACCGGCGCCCCGGCCGCCGCGAAGCGTTTCTCCACCTCATCAATCACGTGCCCCGCCGCCCCGTTGCCGGAGTTCACCACCAGCTTCAGCGGACGGGTGAAGTTCGCCAGGTCCACGTAGCCCATCAGGTGGTCAACGTACTCTTTCAGCACCGAAATCTGGCGCAGGGTCCCGCGACGCGCCGGGTCCACCGGCGGGAACTGGTTCTCCTCCGCCAGGCGCTGGATATCCCGCAGGCCGGTGTCGCCGCTGATGGGCTTCGCGTTCTCGCGCACCAGCTTCATGCCGTTGTAGTTCATCGGGTTATGGCTCGCCGTCACCTCGATGCCGCCGTCCACCCCGAGGTGGAAAGTGGCGAAGTAAATCTCTTCCGTGCCGCTCAGGCCGATGTCCAGCACGTCGGTGCCGGCGTCCATCAGCCCGCGGGCCAGCGCCAGCTTCAGCGACTCGCTGGTGAGGCGCACATCGCCCCCCACCACTATCTTCCCGGGTTTCAGAAATTCGCCATAGGCGCGGCCGATACGGTAGGCGATGTCCTCGTTCAGCTCCTCGCCCAGTTCACCCCGGATGTCATAAGCCTTAAAGCATGTTAACTGTGTCATTCTGCGTTTTGTCCCGAAAAAATTAGCAACGACCATACTGGTCTTTAATACGAATAATGTCGTCCTCGCCGAGGTACGACCCCGACTGGATCTCCAGCACTTCCAGCGGAATACGGCCCGGGTTTTCCAGGCTGTGCTCGGCGCCAATCGGAATAAAGGTGGACTGGTTCTCGGTCAGCAGGAACTGCTTGCCGTTGACCGTCACCTGGCCGGTGCCGGCGAGAATGACCCAGTGCTCGGCGCGGTGGTGGTGCATCTGCATCGAGAAGGCGCCGCCCGGTTTCACGGTGATGCGGTTGACGTTGAAGCGCGGGGTCTGGACCACCACGTCGCAGCGGCCCCAGGGACGGTAAATCTCGCGGTGGCGCTTGTACTCGCTGCGCTGGTTCTGCTTGAGGAACTCGACCGCCTTCTTCACGTCCTGGGAACGCTCGCGGTTCATCACCAGCACGGCGTCCTTGGTGCTGACAATCACCAGGTTCTCCACGCCGATGGCCGCCACCAGCTTCTCGTCGCTGTTGATGTAGCAGTTTTCGCTGTTGTGCACCCAGGCGTCACCGCTGAGGACGTTACCCTGCTCGTCTTTCGGGCTGACCTCCCACAGGGCGGACCAGGAGCCGACGTCGCTCCAGTCGGCATCGAGACCGACCACCACCGCGTCGGCGGTTTTCTCCATCACCGCGTAGTCCACGGACTCGTCCGGGCACTCGCAGAAAATGTCATGCGGAATGCTGATGAAGTCGCTGCCGTTGTCGGCGGCATTGACCGCGGCCTGGCAGGCTTCGAGGATATCCGGGCGGAATTTGGCCAGCTCGGAGAGGTATTTTTTGGCGCGGAACATAAACATGCCGCTGTTCCAGTAGTACTCCCCGGAGGCGAGGTAGGCCTCAGCGCGCTCGCGGTCCGGCTTCTCCACGAAGCGGGCCACCTGGTACGGGGTGTGGGCGCTGTCGGTGAGGGCCACGCCGCGCTGGATGTAACCGTAGCCGGTTTCCGGGGCGTTCGGCACGATACCGAAGGTGACCAGATGGCCTTCATCGGCATACTGCTCGGCGACGCGGATGGCGTCGTGGAAGACCGGCTGGTTATTGATGATATGGTCGGCGGCGAGGACCAGCATCAGCGGGTCGTCGCCGTGACGGGTGGCCTGGAGGGCCGCCAGGGCGATGGCCGGGGCGGTGTTGCGCCCGACCGGCTCAAGAATAATGTTGTTGGACAGCTTGTTGAGCTGGCGCAGCTGTTCAGCCACCAGGAAGCGGTGCTCTTCGTTACAGATGACCATCGGTTCATGGATTTCAAGGCCCGAGAGTCGGGTGATGGTTTCCTGCAGCATGGAGTTCTGCCCGTACAGCCGGAGGAACTGTTTCGGGTAAAGCTCGCGAGACATCGGCCAGAGACGACTGCCGGTACCACCAGCCATAATTACAGGAAGTAACATAATGAAATCCTTAAATAAATAATTGCTTTATTTTACTATCAATCAATCGACCGTCAGGTGGCGTGGCCTTTTTGAGGCACGCTACCGCCATTGGCTGTCGCAACCAAAATGCGTACTGCTCCCGTGCTCCAGGCTAAGCGCCACCCTCTTTCGCTTCAGGCTGTCGGCAGATCGTTCAGTCAGCGGCTACAATGACAGCCTGGCGGAACGCGTGTCCTGAAAACCTAAAAGCAGAGATATGCCTTCAGGCATATCTCTGCTTTTAACATGCATCTTCCCTCACCTGGCCGCCAAACGCACCACACTTTCCGCATTTGCCGCCGGGTTAACCATCAGGACTTTCTCATTTACGCAGGGCAAAACGCATGCCCTTACCGCCACCGGAAAAAGCGCAACGGGCGCCCAGCCGATGCTGGCAACCGTCAGAAAGGAGCGTTTACGACGTGGGGAAAGATAAGAAGAGACATCGTCTTCGCCGCCAGGGAGACCACGCGCATTCAGGCTTGATGGCCCTGTGCACACAACAACGGCGCTATGTTCCGATAGGTGGGATAAACGACTCATGCCTCTACACTGCACATTCCACAAAGAAAATCGTGCGCAGATTATAGCGCTGGTCGGCGGGAATAAAAATAAAAAAGCCTACTGATTAATGGATTACTCAAATGACACACATCATAAACATTCATTAAACAAGCAAAAAAAGAGCAATTTGTTGATATCCATGAAGAAAAGAAAGCCATCATTGCGCACTTTTAGCCCGTTTGATAAATAAACCGGGCACAAAAAATATAACTTTAAACAAACTTATGCCGGGCTCAATGGGTATTTGTTGCCTTTGTGTTTAGCCACAAATCGCTAAACCGCTGACAAGTCACAAGGTTATTATTCGGAGGCTAACAGTCAAATGAGAAACATTGTTATTTATCACCTTTTGCCACGGTTATTTTGCCAGAAAAAACGTCCTTCACCTCACGTCTGGCGGAGATGACGCGGCAAAGCAAGTGATCCCAACCGCAAGCCAGTGTAAAATCGGCACTTATGTAGAACGGGATATCCACACCCCGGAGGAAAAATATGAAGTTTTTGGTCACTGGTGCCGCAGGTTTTATCGGCTTTCATATCGCGCAGCGCCTGCTGAATGAAGGGCATGATGTTGTCGGGATCGACAACATGAACGACTATTATGACGTCAGCCTGAAGCAGGCCCGTCTGGATCGCCTGGCATCTCCGGCATTCCATTTCCAGCAGCTGGATCTGGCCGACCGGGAAGGTATGGCAAAGCTGTTCGCCGCAGAGCAATTTGATCGCGCGATCCACCTGGCGGCTCAGGCCGGTGTGCGTTACTCGCTGGAAAATCCGTATGCCTATGCGGACGCTAACCTGATGGGTTATCTGAACATTCTGGAAGGCTGCCGTCATACCAAAGTGAAACACCTGGTGTACGCCTCCTCCAGCTCGGTTTATGGCCTCAACCGTAAAATGCCGTTCTCTACCGAAGATTCCGTCGATCATCCGGTCTCCCTGTATGCCGCCACCAAGAAAGCCAATGAGCTGATGGCGCATACCTATTCCCATCTGTACAGCATCCCGACCACCGGGCTGCGCTTCTTTACGGTCTATGGCCCCTGGGGCCGCCCGGATATGGCGCTGTTCAAGTTCACGAAAGCGATGCTGGAAGGGAAAAGTATTGACGTCTACAACTACGGCAAAATGAAGCGCGACTTTACCTATATCGACGACATCGTCGAGGCGGTGGTGCGTGTTCAGGATGTAATCCCGCAGGCTAATGCCGACTGGACCGTTGAGAGCGGTTCCCCGGCCACCAGTTCCGCGCCATATCGGGTCTATAACATTGGCAACAGCTCGCCGGTGGAACTGATGGACTACATCACCGCCCTGGAAGAGGCGCTGGGGATGGAAGCGAAGAAGAATATGATGCCGATCCAGCCGGGCGATGTGCTGGACACCAGCGCAGACACCCAACCGCTATATGACCTGGTGGGTTTCAAGCCGCAGACGTCAGTGAAGGAAGGCGTGAAGAACTTCGTCGAGTGGTATAAGGATTACTATCAGATCTAATCCCCTGCCCTGCCGCAATCGTCAGGTTGCGGCAATCTCTTCTATGGAACCTCCGTTATCCTGACTATATGTCGACTGAATGCACATTCATTGTTTTATATATAATATTTTGTGCTATAGACGGAATTTTTGTCTTTTTACTTGCCCGCCTGAAACCAGTTTCATCCAGCCTATTTCAGAAAAGCAAATATCCGCGCGCCAGGCACTCACACTTTTCTGTCATCCATCCCAATTTGGGGAGTGGAAACAGCATTATATGCTGATTGAGCAAAAACATTACTCTCTGTAGGAATTTTCCTAAATCCAGGATATGTTAGAGCAAGCCATGCAACAGAACAAAACTGGTGCATTGCTTATCAAACTAATAATTCAATCAACATACGCTCTGTGGTAGATATTATGGAAAACCTATTTTTCTTAGTGGTGGCTGCCATACTACTTGCTGTTTCCGTTTATTTCTTGATTTCTTATTTAAAAGACAGAAAGAAAACGAAACTGACGTTTAATAAACGCAAGTGGTAAGGACCGCTCCGTATTGCAATTAGATTAAGATAACATTAAGAGATAAAAAAATGATATTACAGAATGAGCGTTCATTCTGCGTTTTGGCGTGGCATTAAGGCAAGAAAAAATAGTGTTACTCGCGCCCTGTTCATCATATTTCCATAGGGCATAAATAACAAAAGCCTGCGTTGCAGGCTTTGTTTTACCTCCCGGCGCTTATCTCCGGCATCTACATCACAGTGACGGTAGCTCTTCACAAGGTAAGTTTAACTTATCGGACCTGTTTTCAACCCGCAACGGCTTTTGAGCAGGATCGTAATGTCCATCACAATTTATTGAGGTTAATCTGAATATGCGAGAAATACGCAGAGTGAGGGATATAACGGGGGAGATAAAGAAGAACACTGGCGGCAGGGAACCGCCAGTGTCAGACAGGCGGGATTAATCGTTACCAAACAGATCGCGGGTGTATACCTTGTCCGCCACATCCGCCAGCTCTTCCGCCATACGGTTAGAGATGATCACATCCGCTTCTTGTTTGAAGGCATCCAGATCGCGCACGACGCGGGAGTTGAAGAACTCATCTTCCTGCATCACCGGTTCATAGATAATAACCGGAATACCTTTCGCCTTGATGCGCTTCATAATGCCCTGAATAGAAGAGGCACGGAAGTTGTCCGAACCACTCTTCATGATCAGGCGATACACACCCACCACTTTCGGCTTACGGGCGAGAATAGAATCCGCGATAAAGTCTTTACGGGTACGGTTAGCATCCACGATAGCCGCGATGATATTGTTCGGGACCGATTCGTAGTTCGCCAGCAGCTGCTTGGTATCTTTCGGCAGGCAGTAGCCGCCATAGCCAAAGGACGGGTTGTTATAGTGGTTGCCGATACGCGGATCCAGACATACCCCTTCGATAATCTGCTTGCTGTTCAGCCCCTGGCTTTCAGCATAGCTGTCGAGCTCGTTGAAATAGGCAACGCGCAGCGCCAGATAGGTGTTCGCGAACAGTTTGATCGCTTCCGCTTCAGTGGAGTCGGTAAACAGGGTCGGGATATCCTGCTTGATCGCGCCTTCTTTCAGCAGGTCTGCGAAACGTTCGGCACGCGCAGAGCGCTCACCAATGACAATGCGCGATGGGTGCAGGTTGTCGTACAGCGCACGGCCTTCACGCAGGAACTCAGGAGAGAAAATAACATTATCAATCCCTAAACGTTCTTTGATGTCGCGGGTGAACCCCACAGGGATGGTCGATTTAATGATCATCACCGCGTTCGGGTTGATCTCAGTGACATCGCGAATAACCGCTTCCACCGTAGAGGTGTTGAAGTAGTTGGTTTTGGGATCGTAATCGGTCGGCGTCGCAATAATCACGTAGTCGGCATTACGATAGGCGTCGTGCTTGTCCGTGGTGGCACGGAAATTTAACGGTTTTTCTGCCAGATATTCCTGAATCTCTTTATCCACAATCGGAGAGATCTTCTGGTTAAGCATATCCACTTTGGCCTGTACGATATCCAGAGCAACCACTTCGTGGTTTTGCGCAATCAGGACACCGTTCGATAAACCAACATAACCTGTACCGGAAATAGTAATTTTCATGAGATTACACTTTAATCAGTTAACTGGATAATGGCGGATAGCCACCAAATTAAATAATGCTGTGGGCGGTTTTACGCTTTGACCAGTGGGATGTCAAGAATAAGCCATAAGGTCAATAATACGATTAAAATCTGACCCTATGGCTTCCATTATGGATAATGCATTACTTGAGAAGAGCTAAAATCTCTTCGGTTTTTGCATTCATTAACGCAGTATCCGCTCTGGACTCAACGTTCAGACGCACCACCGGCTCCGTGTTGGACGTGCGCAGGTTAAAGCGCCACTCAGGGTATTCAATACTGATACCGTCCGTTGTGTCGATGTGTGCGGCCGCCGGCTCATACTGTGCCCGGATGCGCGCTATCGCCTCCGCCGCATTCCCCAGCTTGCGGTTGATCTCCCCCGACGCCGGGAACGCCGCCTGGCGGTCCGCCACCAGCGATTTCAGCGAACTGTTCTTCAGGCACAGCAGCTCCGCCACCAGCAGCCACGGGATCATCCCGCTGTCGCAGTAGGCGAAGTCGCGGAAGTAATGGTGCGCGCTCATCTCCCCGCCGTAGATGGCGTCTTCCTGGCGCATCCGCTCCTTGATGAACGCATGCCCCGTCTTCGACATCACCGGCTGGCCGCCGCTGCGGGTCACGATGTCCACCGTGTTCCACGTCAGACGCGGGTCGTGAATGATTTTCGCCCCCGGCTGCTTCTGCAGGAACGCTTCCGCCAGCAGGCCGACAATGTAGTACCCCTCGATAAACGACGCCTCGTCATCGAACAGGAAGCAGCGGTCGAAGTCGCCGTCAAAGGCGATACCCATGTCCGCCTGATGCGCACGCACCGCGTCGGCGGTGTCCTGGCGGCACTCCGGCAGCAGCGGGTTCGGGATACCGTTCGGGAAATGGCCGTCCGGCTGGTGATGCACCTTGATAAAGGTCACCGGCGCCCCGGCCGCCGCGAAGCGTTTCTCCACCTCATCAATCACGTGCCCCGCCGCCCCGTTGCCGGAGTTCACCACCAGCTTCAGCGGACGGGTGAAGTTCGCCAGGTCCACGTAGCCCATCAGGTGGTCAACGTACTCTTTCAGCACCGAAATCTGGCGCAGGGTCCCGCGACGCGCCGGGTCCACCGGCGGGAACTGGTTCTCCTCCGCCAGGCGCTGGATATCCCGCAGGCCGGTGTCGCCGCTGATGGGCTTCGCGTTCTCGCGCACCAGCTTCATGCCGTTGTAGTTCATCGGGTTATGGCTCGCCGTCACCTCGATGCCGCCGTCCACCCCGAGGTGGAAAGTGGCGAAGTAAATCTCTTCCGTGCCGCTCAGGCCGATGTCCAGCACGTCGGTGCCGGCGTCCATCAGCCCGCGGGCCAGCGCCAGCTTCAGCGACTCGCTGGTGAGGCGCACATCGCCCCCCACCACTATCTTCCCGGGTTTCAGAAATTCGCCATAGGCGCGGCCGATACGGTAGGCGATGTCCTCGTTCAGCTCCTCGCCCAGTTCACCCCGGATGTCATAAGCCTTAAAGCATGTTAACTGTGTCATTCTGCGTTTTGTCCCGAAAAAATTAGCAACGACCATACTGGTCTTTAATACGAATAATGTCGTCCTCGCCGAGGTACGACCCCGACTGGATCTCCAGCACTTCCAGCGGAATACGGCCCGGGTTTTCCAGGCTGTGCTCGGCGCCAATCGGAATAAAGGTGGACTGGTTCTCGGTCAGCAGGAACTGCTTGCCGTTGACCGTCACCTGGCCGGTGCCGGCGAGAATGACCCAGTGCTCGGCGCGGTGGTGGTGCATCTGCATCGAGAAGGCGCCGCCCGGTTTCACGGTGATGCGGTTGACGTTGAAGCGCGGGGTCTGGACCACCACGTCGCAGCGGCCCCAGGGACGGTAAATCTCGCGGTGGCGCTTGTACTCGCTGCGCTGGTTCTGCTTGAGGAACTCGACCGCCTTCTTCACGTCCTGGGAACGCTCGCGGTTCATCACCAGCACGGCGTCCTTGGTGCTGACAATCACCAGGTTCTCCACGCCGATGGCCGCCACCAGCTTCTCGTCGCTGTTGATGTAGCAGTTTTCGCTGTTGTGCACCCAGGCGTCACCGCTGAGGACGTTACCCTGCTCGTCTTTCGGGCTGACCTCCCACAGGGCGGACCAGGAGCCGACGTCGCTCCAGTCGGCATCGAGACCGACCACCACCGCGTCGGCGGTTTTCTCCATCACCGCGTAGTCCACGGACTCGTCCGGGCACTCGCAGAAAATGTCATGCGGAATGCTGATGAAGTCGCTGCCGTTGTCGGCGGCATTGACCGCGGCCTGGCAGGCTTCGAGGATATCCGGGCGGAATTTGGCCAGCTCGGAGAGGTATTTTTTGGCGCGGAACATAAACATGCCGCTGTTCCAGTAGTACTCCCCGGAGGCGAGGTAGGCCTCAGCGCGCTCGCGGTCCGGCTTCTCCACGAAGCGGGCCACCTGGTACGGGGTGTGGGCGCTGTCGGTGAGGGCCACGCCGCGCTGGATGTAACCGTAGCCGGTTTCCGGGGCGTTCGGCACGATACCGAAGGTGACCAGATGGCCTTCATCGGCATACTGCTCGGCGACGCGGATGGCGTCGTGGAAGACCGGCTGGTTATTGATGATATGGTCGGCGGCGAGGACCAGCATCAGCGGGTCGTCGCCGTGACGGGTGGCCTGGAGGGCCGCCAGGGCGATGGCCGGGGCGGTGTTGCGCCCGACCGGCTCAAGAATAATGTTGTTGGACAGCTTGTTGAGCTGGCGCAGCTGTTCAGCCACCAGGAAGCGGTGCTCTTCGTTACAGATGACCATCGGTTCATGGATTTCAAGGCCCGAGAGTCGGGTGATGGTTTCCTGCAGCATGGAGTTCTGCCCGTACAGCCGGAGGAACTGTTTCGGGTAAAGCTCGCGAGACATCGGCCAGAGACGACTGCCGGTACCACCAGCCATGATCACAGGAAGCAACATATTAATATCCTTTAATTAAAACCCTGTTATTAAACACCCAGATATATTCTGAGGCCAGAAGCAGCTTATTATAGGTATACAAAAGTATAAATATGGCAAATTCTTAAAAGATAAGCATTTGGTTTATTAGAGCTGGATAAATAACGCAGGCGTGCAAATAAGATGACTTTGATCAGATTATTGTAGAATAACTAACAATAGATAACAGTCAGGCCAATTGGCCTGACTGTGGTATATAAAGATTATTCCAACCACTCGGTATGGAATACACCTTCTTTATCAGTACGCTTATAAGTGTGCGCGCCAAAGTAATCACGCTGAGCCTGAATCAGGTTAGCGGGCAGAACTGCGGAACGGTAGCTGTCATAGTAGGCAATTGCCGCAGAGAACGTCGGTACCGGAATACCATTCTGTACGGCATACGCCACGACATCACGCAGCGCCTGCTGATAGTCATCAGCGATCTGTTTGAAGTACGGCGCCAGCAGGAGGTTAGCAATGCCAGCCTTTTGCGCATAAGCATCGGTGATTTTCTGCAGGAACTGCGCACGAATTATGCAGCCAGCGCGGAAAATCTTAGCGATCTCGCCGTAGTTCAGATCCCAGTTGTATTCATCAGAAGCAGCTCGTAGCTGGGAGAAGCCCTGAGCATAGGAGACGATTTTACCGAGGTACAACGCGCGACGCACTTTTTCGATAAATTCTGCTTTATCGCCGGCCGGTTGAGCCTGCGGACCACTCAGCACTTTCGAAGCAGCTACACGCTGGTCTTTAAGCGAAGAGATGTAACGAGCAAATACGGACTCGGTGATCAGAGACAGAGGTTCGCCGAGATCCAGTGAGCTCTGGCTGGTCCACTTACCGGTACCTTTGTTTGCAGCTTCATCAAGAATGACATCAACGAGGTATTTACCTTCTTCATCCTTCTTGGTGAAGATATCTTTGGTAATGTCGATCAGGTAACTGCTCAGTTCACCTTCGTTCCATTCGGTGAAGGTTTGCGCCAGCTCTTCGTTGGAAAGAGCCAGACCGCCTTTCAACAGCGCATAAGCTTCAGCAATCAGCTGCATGTCACCATACTCGATGCCGTTATGAACCATCTTCACATAATGGCCAGCACCGTCAGCACCGATATAAGTGACACATGGCTCACCGTCTTCTGCAACCGCCGCGATCTGCTTCAGAATTGGAGCAACCAGTTCATAGGCTTCTTTCTGCCCACCTGGCATGATGGAAGGCCCTTTTAGAGCGCCCTCTTCACCACCGGAAACACCGGTACCGATAAAGTTAAAACCTTCGGCAGACAGTTCGCGGTTACGACGGATGGTGTCCTGGAAGAAGGTGTTGCCGCCATCAATGATGATGTCGCCTTTATCGAGGTAAGGCTTCAGGGAATCGATGGCGCTGTCGGTGCCAGCCCCGGCCTTCACCATCAACAGGATACGACGTGGTGTTTCGAGGGATTCAACAAACTCTTGTACTGTGTAGTAAGGGACCAGTTTCTTGCCTGGATTTTCGGCAATCACCTCTTCGGTCTTTTCACGGGAGCGGTTGAAAACGGAGACGGTATAGCCACGGCTTTCGATGTTAAGCGCGAGGTTACGCCCCATCACAGCCATACCGACAACCCCGATCTGTTGCTTGGACATTACATACTCCTGATGTTATTAGTACAATAAGTCAATTACAAGAAACGGCTAGAAGTTGATAATAACTCATAAATAGTAGACAACAAATAGTTTTATACTGAAAGACAATGTGTTAAGGCATTTCTCAACAAACTAACCTGCCTAGTATAGGATGAAATCAGGAAAGTAACTTGTCATTTGCAACAGCTGGTAATTTTATCGCTATTGTGCCTGTAAAACCAGTAAATTGTATACCGCAGACCAAAAAAGGAAGAGTAACAAAAAACTTGTTTTCTTGAGGGACTTTGACTGGGTAGGTAGCAAAAGAAATCAAATTTGAATGTTGGCTAATGAAATCTTTGCTTACAATAGTTTTAGTCCCAATTATTTTTCTCGTTAAATTTGGCTTCAAGATCTTTTCTTCTTCGAGGAAATGATAATTAAGAAATCCCGCAATTTCAATCCTGCCTTTAAAATCATCACCAACTTCAACTAACCCAAAAAATCTATAGTTCTCGAAAATATTATCATGAATAGGAACACCATAGGTCAAATCAAACTCTGCCTTTGAATCATATGAGAGAACTTTTAATGATTGATATCCTTCTTTATCTTTTTCACCATAGAACCAGTCACCATCACTAACAAACCACCCATCGGCATCAAACTTGTTTTTATTAGCTGTATACTTTTGATGAGCTATACCCGAAAATGTATTTATGGATATTAACGACGTAGAATCATAAGAAACCTGTGCAAGTGGAACCAAAGAGTTGTGATATAAATCCTCTTGCGACTGATGCCATTTAATCAAAACTTTATTTTTTGACGAAAAAGGCACTAAAGCATAGTAAGAACTACCTAAGTCTTTATAATTTCGAACACCCAACCAAATACGAGTGGACTCATCAACTAATATAAATGTATTTGGGGTTGAAGAAAAAAACCATGTTTTGAATTTTTCTTTTTGACCCGAATGAAGATCAATCATACAATTGCTGAATATTATTTTTTTACCAAACCTAGGATATAGAGTAGAGTCAATAACATTAACCAAACAGCCTTGCACACCTTCAATATGGCATTGATTAAAAGATATATAGGAATTTCCATTATTTTTTATTTTAATTAAATCACCAGTAGGGTAATCTAGTGAGCAATTTGAAAAAAATAATTCAAAGGCATTATTTTCGATATATATTAGATCAGAATCTGAGTCTGCTATTGTCCCATTAATAAAAGTAATTTTCTCACCAGCATTTTCCTTATATGAACCAAGTATGCATATAGCAATATTATTTCTTCCGAAATGGAATTGATTAAAACTAAGTATATACGTATCGAAAGAGTTTATACACAGGCCATAATAAAACCCAAAACACGAAAAGTTAGATAAATTAGTGCCTCTTACATCAATATATCCGGACTTAGAATTACCAATTAACAGCCCGCAACTAAAGTTTTTATGTTCGCCTGTCGGATGATTTAATATAATTTTAGCCCCAACAAAGAAGCTAGATTCAGTATTCCACGACATTATTTGTCTAGAAGAATAGCGTTTAGATAAATTTTCTTTACGTAACTCAGGGAACAAACTATTATCTATAATAAAAGCATTGGTATTCGTTGCAAATTTATAATCAAATACAGTCGCTGCCAAAAAATTGAATGATAAAAATGAAGGAGAAACAATAGAATGCTTCATATAATAACATTTAGCATCATTAGAGGGAGGAGCAATTTTAATAGTGTAATTATAAATGTAGTCAGTCGAGTTACTTACTGCTTTTTTGACAATGATTAATATTAATCGATTTATGCATTCAGCTAGATTATTATCTGATTCAGTAAAACCTAACAATAACGGATTGTAACCATTAGAAATATCCGCTTTCCAGCATGCACCGTTTTTAGTTCTAAAGATTGAAACCCCATCCTGTTCTGATGACAAATCATAAGAATCATGAATAAAAATCTCATTTAAAACAGGGCCATTTATTATTGCCCTAATTAATAAAAGACTTTGCCCTTCGTATTCTGGCTCTGTTTGTAACAAATCATCCAAGCAATCACAGGTAATCATATTGCGATACTGAGCAGTAGGAATACTGGTTCCGGCATTTGAATGGTTTGATAGTTGGCTAAAAGCAACAATGGGAACTGTAGCTTTGATAAAATCACGTCTTTTCAAATTAAAATCCCCAACAGAACAAAAAACCTATCAAGTGAATATATACTTAATAAGTAGCCAAATAAATGTGGTCTGAATCTATGAAAAATATTCTTACTAAAGTTTGTAATAACGACTTGGTATCATAGATTAATACTTAAACGGTATTACAACTCTCTTAGAAACACGGGCATGCTATATTGTTAGTCAGTATCCTTTTATCTTATAAAATGCCGTAAGATAATTACTCTTACAATAGCTAGATTATAATTTTGGAATTCAGCCTTCCAAAATATACACTTAACTGCTTCCTGACTGCCTGAAGCGATGCAGCTTTTTTTCATGTCGAACGGCATTGGAGAAGTAATTACCCTCTAAAAAAATAAAGTTTTACGAATTAATTCTATCTCTTATTTCGAGAGTTATCTGAAATTCGTTTCAGGCATAATTTGAAACGCTAAGCGCTTTACAGGAAAAGTAAAAATTTACATAGAAGATACACATCCTAAAAAGCTAAAAATTCAAAACAACCCATACAGATGAAAATGGTATTTATACTAAAAACCTTTAAAAAAATAAAAAGCAAGGCCTAAACAATTAGGCTTTTCGTAATATTTTTAAAATTACGACTTTACAAAAATCACGCTCAAAATAAGAAAGCAAAATAACATATATAAGACATCCAACCAGACAACTGAAAGATAAAGACATAACTCCCACACTATTAAATAATGGTAGAAAGTTACGAATAATTACCACCGAAATGGAAGTAAGTGCCGCAACCAATAATGGACGAGAAATACATTTCAATACTTTAATAAAATGACCATCCAATACCTTAACTGCCAAATATAAATTTGGGAAAAACATTATAAAATTAGCGAAGAAGTATAATATAACAAAAGTCGTTATATTGTAATTGATACCGATAATGAAGGCCGCACATTGTAGAATACAATTGAATATTGATATCTTCAGTAAAAGATCAGTCCTACCTTGTGACATAAAAACTGTACCAGTAGTACTTATAAATGATTGCAAGATTGCAGTAGGTGCCAAGTAGATTAAAATCGAAGAAACCCCCAACCATTTTTCTCCAAGGAATACAAACACGAAGTCCTTGCTCACGACAGACAGGCCAAACATGATAACTGGCGTGATCATTGCGATATTTTTTATCGTATTTAAATAAATATCGAATGCTTTTGACTTGTCATCACAATAATGGCTCAAAACAGGATACATTGATCGACTTAAAACAAACGTAATATTCTGTACTGGGAACAACATTACCCTATATGCTAAGGAATAAACACCTAAAATTTGGCTCGAAAAATATTTCCCGATAATAATCTGGTCTAAATTTCTTGAAAAATAATTTATTAAATTAAAGATAATTAAATTAGAAGTAAAAGAAAATACACTTTTAATTTCTTTGAATGAGAAGTATATTTTGGGCAACCATCCAGAATAAGTTGTAAACAGTATTGCACTTAGAACAGCATAACAAATAGTTTGATACACTAAGCTAAAAACACCGAATCCTGAAAAAGCCAAACAAATAGCCAAAATCAAAGAAGACACAGAAGTAGACATTTCAATGAAGGAAATTACTTTGAATCTTGATTGGCGTTCAAGAAGTGCTAGATTGATTGAGGTGATACTATATATGGGAAAACTCAAGGAAAGCCACCTCAAAACATCAACTAAACCCTCGGAATGAAAATATGTTGAAATATACGGCGCCGAAATAAATATAATAACAAATAATAAGAGACCGAATAAAAGGTTTAAATAAAACAAACTACATTTCAATCCCTCCGTGACTTCTTTCCTTTGGATAATTGCTGCTGAAGAACCTAAATCCCTTATAATGTTAGCAAAATTGACTACAACTAAAGCCATAGCCATTAAGCCTATATCATGGGGAGATAGTAAGCGCGACAAGAAAATAACACTTACGAACTGGCAACACAATTTTATAAACTGTGAAAAAGAAACCCACTTGACATTATTTAATAGATTCATAAAGAACTCTTAAAAAACTTGTTAACTTTTTTAATAGACAAATCATTATTAGTCAATGACAACCCTAATTTTCTATAAAAGAAAGCTTTTAATTTCCTAGTGATTTTTGTAAGCAAACCACTATTATATCGCAATTGATTATTATAATAACTTAGAGCATCAGTATTATGAGTGATCTCCATGATACAGGATAAGCCACGAGGGCATGTCACAACAGATGAATGAGATAATTGCAAAATCTTACTAATCCAGACATCATCAGTTTTTGGAGCTATTTCTAAATAATCTTCATTTGTAAGATATTCATCTCTTATATGCTTTTTCATAAGAACCGCACCGCCGACGCCAGTTATAAGAAAATCATTATTCATAATAATGTTTTCAGTAATAACTGGAAACATTGAATAACTACAATAGTTACCGGTAAAGTTTCTTTTCATCATTCTTACACGTGATGCAACTACGTATTGCCGATTATGTTTTATAAATTCATTATATAACTCTTCAAGCCATTTAAAGCTGTAAATCACGTCATCATCAGCGTATACTAATACGTCATCATCAGAAGCTTCCTTTAATGCAGGTAATATCTTTCGATATGGACCTGTGTTTTTAACAAAATGAACTTTAATGAGATCACATATCATGTTTAATTCTTCTACAAATTTTGGAACCTCAGTAAATCCATCATCTGATAAATAGGGCTCTCTAGATATCCATAAGTTTATTATATCAGGCCTAATACTTTGGTTATAAAATGAATAAATAGTGGCTGCACACAAAGAGGTTCTGTTACTTGTAGTGGTTATATTAACGCTTATCATACTTAATCTCTTATGAATATATAATAGCTTATTTGATTAAAATCGCTTTCAGTTTGAATTTAAAGTATCTATATAAATTTAATTTTGTTAAATTTCTTAACAAACAATTGATAGTTACATTTTTATTTATATAATAATAAAAAATAAAATCTAAATTCTTCTTGTTTGCAACAGACATTATATTTGAATGTTTATTCATTAGCCTTGATACTGATATTCTCAATTTATCATTATTTGTTATTCGTGGTTTTTCATGTTCAGTATGAAGTATATAAGTTGGTGAACCCAAGCTATAACCATCCCCGAAATTACTACAAAGTCTAATCCAGCACTCATAATCTTGTAATGAGGGCATTTCAGGGTCAAATCCTTTTATACTCTTGAGAGTTGATGTTTTGGTAAAAACTTGGTTTCCAATAATGTTTTCGTTTAAGCAATCATTTAAAGAAATTTTTCTTCGTTTATCAAATTTAATAAATTTACCATTTTTCGTGATAACTTGCATTGCAGTACAAAGAAAACTAAAATTAGGATTTTCTTTCCAAAAATTAACTAACTCCTCGATTCTATCTTGTGTAAATTCATCATCATCGTCTAGCCCAGTAATATACGTTCCTGAAGCCTTTGCAATTGCAAGATTTCTGGCATGACAAGCCCCTTTTGCTTCAGATGAGAAAACATACTTAATATTTGAATATTGCTGCATATATGATGTTACGATTTTTTTAGTATTATCCTGTGAACCGTCATCACTTACAATGATCTCAATATTAGGATAGGACTGCTTTAAAACTGACATGATTGCTCTTTCAAGCATGTCAACTCTATTATGCGTCGGTATATAAACAGAAACCAGCTCATTTCCATTATTCATTTAGTTATTCCCCATAGCATTTAAAATATTGCTGGACACAGCTGAAGGATTATACTTTTCAACACTTGCAACAATTTCAGATTTATTATAATTTGTATTTATAGCTTGTTTAATCGCATAATATAGTTCATCAGTATTATTTTCTTTGATTAATATACCATTTTTTGGTGTTATTAAATCATGAGCTGACCCCACCATATCTGTTGCAATAACGGGCAGGCCATATGCCAACGCTTCATTTACTGTTAGGCCCCAAGCCTCATTAACGTCATCAAAATAATAACTTGGGAGAACAAATAGATCACTTGCTGTGAAAAATTTATATCTTTCTTCCGGAGCAATATAACCCATGAATTTTATATTAGTAATATTAAGTGTTTGGGCTAATTTTTCAAAATCTTTCCTTTGAGGACCATCACCACACACAAGCAAAAAAACGTTTTTCCCTTCTTTTTCCAATCTATGAAAGGCATTGATTAATATCTCTAATCCCTTGCGGTGAATAATCCTGCCATAATAAAGAATTACAGTTGCATCATTAGATACGTACTCATCCCTAATTTTCTTGTCAGCTTCAAAATTCAAAGGAGCTTCTATAGCAGAACAATCACCAACTAGTTTTATGCGTTTTGACTCAACTCCTAGTGATAGTAAGTACTGTCTAGTCTTAATACCTGGGCATAAAAAAACATCTATTTTTTTAATTAATAAGCCAATAGCAAAATGCAAAAATATATTCTTTAATTTCTTCTTAATACCCATTCTTGCAAATTCAACATTCCATTTCTCCCAAAACAAGCATAACTTACTTTTTTTGTTGCACAAAAACAGAACGAAATACGATACTAGTAACGCTTTAAAATCATCCAGAGGGGGAAGTATAATATGTGAATATTCTCCTCTAATGAGGTCTTTAATATTCTCTTTACTGCGAAAATTTTCAATGAGTGTGACATTTTTCAACTCATTAAATCTATTTGTATCACCATATACTTTTTGATTAAGACTTGCAGCATAAAAATACGCATGTACCGTATCTTTTTTTGCAAGATTATTAAATAATGGAACTCTATAGCTTGGCAAGGTATTATGAATTAATAAGATCTTCATTTATTGTTGTCCTGATATAAATCATTAGTAAGCTGATTTATTAACAAATCCTTTAAATATAGTCAAAAAAATTATTTTAAAATCAAAAAATAGACTCCATGAACGAATGTATTCAAGATCAAACTCAACTCTTTTTTCCATTTTGTCAATTGTATCTGTCTCGCCCCTCCAACCATTTATTTGAGCCCAACCAGTAATACCTGGCTTAACCTTGTGACGTAACATATAACCTCTGATTAGTTTTCTATATTGTTCATTATGCGCAACGGCATGCGGTCTCGGTCCAACTATAGACATATTACCCATAAGAACATTTATGAATTGTGGCAACTCATCAAGAGAAGTCTTCCGCAAATATTTACCTACAGTAGTTACTCGCACATCATGCTTCTTCGCCTGTGTAACCACACCGTCGTTTTCCATAACTTTCATTGATCTAAATTTCCAGACTTTTATAGGTTTACCATCCATACCATATCTTATTTGCTTAAATATCACAGGACCAGAAGATGTCAATTTCACAGCCAATGATATACAAATAAGTAATGGTGAAATAAGTAATAGTATTAAGAATGAAAGCACAATATCCTCCATCCTTTTAATTACCATATTTATCCCATTGAGAGGTGTATCGAAAAGAGGTACAACAGGTATTCCATTTATTTCCTCTGTACGTGATTGCAATATATTAAAAGTCAACATATCAGGTATTAAACTTACTGAACATGTTGTATCTGTCAGTTCCGTTATTAATGATTTTATTTTCGCAGACTCTGACATTTTCAAAGATATATATATGCGATCCAATTTACCATTTTTAGCATCAACAACTAAATCTGCTAAATTTCCAACATATGGCAACCCTTGAGTGTCTATATTTTTCGTATCATCGTAAATACCTATTACATTGAATCCGAGCCAAGCTTCTTTCTTAAAACTGTTAAGTAGGTTGATACCCTCTCCTTCTCCACCAGCCACCGCAACGTTTCGAGTATTATATCCCATTCGACGGAAGAATCCAGCACCTACTCGAATAGCCCCCCTCGAGAGAACAATGGAGATTATAACTATAAAATACCATTCGAGAAAAAGAATAGCTTTAACATTACCAAAAGAGAAAAAATAGACAATTCCCAAAGTAAATAAAAAACTACCACTCCAGTTACGTATGATCAGACTAATCTCGGCGGAAAAATTCACACCTCGCCAGGAACGATAGAAATCAGTAATACCGCCAATCATTTGGAAAAAAGCTAGTCCTATCAGAAAAATGACAAGAAATTTATAATCAACCTGTTGTTTATTAATTTTGAGGATCAGATACAATCCTGCTAATATCATAAATATATCAGAAAATCTTTGAAGCATTGATATTAATGAAGCATTCGCTTTCGAATGAACTCTCTGGGCTTTAGATATCATTATAATTACCGTAATATGATTTATTAATATATGATTTTTTTATTACTGCTAAATGTTTCCCATTTTTTTTGTATACTCATTTGTAACTCGTGTTTAAATCTATCTGCAGAAAATTTTAATGCTTGCTTTCTGCAATTATCAGAAGTAAACATATGAATGTTATTTTCAAAAGTTTCAACGGCAGTAGCTACAGCAGAAACGAGCTGTGAGTCGAAGAAAATACCTGTGGGTTCACTTTCACCAAGAGGTCTAATTGTTTCCAACGCTCCGCCTTTTCCGAAGGCAATAACAGGTGTACCGCATGCCATCGCCTCAACAGGAGTAATACCAAAATCTTCTTCTGCTGCAAATACAAAAGCTTTGGCATTTTGCATATAATCAACCAAAACTTCGTTTGGTTGATAGCCCAAAATCTCAATATTTCTCGACGCTTTACTTTTTATTTTATTCATTTCGCTCCCATCGCCAATTACAACAAGAGTTTTATCTGGCATACTACTGAAAGCTTCCACTATCAAATCAATTCTTTTATAGGGAACTAATCGCGAAGCTGTCAAATAAAAATCATTTTTCTTTTCTTTTACGTTAAAACGATTAACATCGACTGGAGGATAAATTACTTCAGCTTTTCTTCCGTAAATTTTTGCTATCCTACGCGCAATAAAATGTGAGTTAGCAATAAAATGGTCAACACTATTTGCAGTACGATAATCCCAAATTCTCATTTTATGTAAAATTATTTTTGCAAATAATGATTTTATTCCTTTTTCGAGTTTTGCTTCTCGTAAATATTGATGCTGTAAATCCCAAGCATATCTTATTGGGGAGTGCACATAGCTAATATGTAATTGATCAGGCCCCGTCAAAATCCCTTTTGCTACTGCATGACTGCTCGATAAAATAATATCATGCCCAGAAACATCAAGCTGTTCAACAGCGAGCGGCATTAATGGAAGATAATTTTGGTATTTTTTTTTCGCCCATGGTAAGGATTGAATAAATGTGGTATTTACTTTTTTATTATGAATGAATTTTTTATTTTCTTCATGCAAAAATTCTATTACCGCATATAAATCAGCTTCAGGGTATAGTTCAAGAAACTCAGCAATAACTCGCTCTGCACCAGCAAAAGTCACTAACCAATCCGCAACAATGCCGATATTTAATTTATTTTCCATGTTTTCTTCCTCTCCGGCAATTTAACATCAAATTATAGTCATAATTTTTAAAATTAGATTTTACATTCTTTATATAATGCCCGTAACTTCAATTTGTAGTTCTCATATGAAAACTCATCTTTATCAAGTAAATAATTCTGCCCGCTAAATCGTTTACTTTCCAGTAGCAAAGTATCTAACTCCGATTTACTATTATACTCAAAAAAACCATACCTTTTTGTTAATTCCGCCATTTCACGTAAGCCACCGTAACCTGGACATATAACAGGCAAACCCGCAGCTGCAGCTTCTATTATAGAAATCGGTGCATTTTCATACCAAATTGAAGGCAGCACAAAGATGTCATATTTTTTTAAATTATGTACAAGTTTTTCTCGTGTAACTGCACCTTTGAAATTGACTATTAAGTTTTTTCTCACTGGCACAGATTCTAGTAATTGACGTAAAGATCCATCCCCAAATATATCAAAGATGACCTCTATTGTTGTTCTCTCATTTAGAACAGACAAAAACTCCAAAATACCTTTTTCTTCAGATAGTCTCCCTGCATAGACAAGCCTAACTGTCTTATTAGACTCATTGCTCTCTAAAATAGTAGAACGCTCATCCGAAGCTGGAAAACTCACCGGATTCCTTATAACATTTATTTTCCTTTTTACACCATAATTTTCAAACACCTGTTTAAGAAATGCGCTTGGAGAAATTATGATATCAATGACATCATCCAAACGCATAACATCATATGCAAGTTTATGTTGAACATACTTAAGCATTGAATAGGCTATACCTCTATGGTCATAAAGCCCACCATTTGGAAGTTTAAGGGAACCCGCGAATGCATCGAAGTTATATCGTTGATTATTTTTAAAATATTGAAAACCACTATTGGGACATATAAAATGATAGTCATGTGCAGTAAATATAACCTTACATGCATTCTTTTCTTTATATTTCCTTATTGCATGTAATACAGAGGGTGATAGATAATGATAATATGAATGCAAATGAATTATATCTGGTTTGTTATTAAGGATTTTTTTTATCCGTTTATAATTCTTAAAGGAATAAATATAGGATATTGGATCGGTTTTTTCATCGGAGTATATGATGTAATTTGTATTTCCTAACGACTCTGATACTTTTATAGTATCTCTGAATACCGCTTCGGCGCCTCCACCATCAAACGAATCTGAAACATGAAGTATCTTCATAATATAAAACCTATATTTATAAATTTATTAAATGTATTTGCTAAAGAACCTATTAAATACAAATGTAACTAACTTTCTCTGAAGTAATTTTAAAAAATTTGTTTTATCATAAAATTTCGTTTTGAAGTGCTCGGGTATTATATATTCTTTACTATTTTCCAAATCTGAATAAGCAACAACTTTTGCGTCTAGATAGGCTGTATCATCAGGAATTTTAAAACCTCTGATTGAGAACCATTCAGCACCATTCGCTTTATCATGATAAAAAATGTTATTATCTTTTGTGTTATTCTTTCTAGTTTCAATTCTTTGCTTTATTTGCTGTATATTTCTATATTGAAAATGCTTCAATCTAACGAAATTATCCGCTGGTTTATAAATATTGATCGGCCAGTTCATTTTAGGTAACCAGATAGTATCTTTTTTAAATTTAAAAAACCTTATCTCACTCCAGTTACATTTATAGTGAGATAAGTCTTTATAATTTTTATCAATACCAGATGTAACCATATCCTCTGTCAAATAATACTGGAAACTTGCACACTTGACATAATCAACTGTATGATTTAAGCCCTCAAGGAAAACGCGAGGATTATCAATATAAATTTCATCAGCATCTAATCTGCACCACCAATCACCAACATTGGCAATATGTTTAAAATCTTGAAAAACTCTTTGTCTTATTGCATCCGTAAATGGCCCTTTATATACTCCCCAAAAGATTATTCTTTCGTCTTCATTACTAATTTTTTGAATATATTCAATGCAGCCGTCATTGCTATTATTATCTAAAATGATAATTTTATTAGCCCAGTGCAATGCGGAGTCGATCACATCAGGTAAAATGTCTATTTCGTTTTTAACCGTCATCAAACAATATATGTTCATCTACTTAACCATTAGAATATATTAATAGAAAAATCGTCATTCATCACATACGGTATATATTTTCCATTGTTATACACAACCATATAAAAAAATATATATATCAATAAAAATGAAAACACACTCCATGAAAGAAATGGTCTTTTTTCAGGGGTGATTTGCTTCATAACATATGGAAAGTAAAAAACATAGCCTATAATAAAATATTGATATAGGCGCCCAAGCCCCAAACTAGATAAACCTAAAAAAGCCACACAAAATTGTATAACTAATGTTATTGAGCATAGATAAAATGACATGGCAGCAAGCTTATCTTTTATCAATTCCTTAAAATTAACCACAATAAATGTTAGGACAAAAAACACCAAATTTACAATAAATATTTTTTGACCTGATGAATTATCGGCATCTACGGAATATCTTGAGAATTTCTCTAATGCGTCAAACCCTGATACGAAACTAGCTATATACAGAGATGCTACGGAAAGTAAGAAAAATGAAATTACACTTGTAAAGTACACCATCCAGTATCTTTTTTTCATTAGATAATATGCTACCGGAATAAAAAGGCAGAATGCTGCGCTATAATGAAATAGTATTGCAACCACTAAGATAATATATGTTTTTATGTATTTTTCTTCGATTAGATATACTATGGCTAACATAAACCAAGCGACAGCCATTGTTTGTCTTAAATTGTTCAACTGAACAAAATACATGCCTCCATATAGCAGTAAAATTACTATTGCAATTGTAATTTTTTTTTCTAATTTGATTATTGTATACAAAAATAAAAAATTTATTATTAGCGCATAAAATAAAAACAAATAAAAATACTGTTGCCCGAATAAATTACTGATTAGCCAATATATTGCACCATCACCAATTTCTATGCCCTGATTTACCCACTCTAAAATAGAATAATTATATGTCAGGAATTCGGCATACATTCTTGAATCTGACCCAACTGTAACATTACGTAATGCGGGCACACTAACTAGTAAAATAAAAAGAACTAGTGCTAATATATTTTTTACAAGTCTTTGATTTATATAGTCATAGATTAATGAAAATATCACACATGAAAATATTAATAAAAAATACACCTCCATTACAATCCCCCTCCATTTAATTCAATTTAGTTTGATTTAATTTAATTAGCTTATCATTACGTAAAAAATAGAACTAATAACACCGTGACTTATAAAATATAAGTCACGGTGTTTTAGATAAAATCAATTATTCTTGTATGTATAACCATAGTCATGATAACCATAACCATAATAGTTACTAGCCTTTTTCACTACTCCATTCAGTATACATCCTTTAACTGCCACTCCACTCTGTTCAAATCTTCTAATACTAACTGTAATTTCTTTTACTGTATTTTCTTCATAACGAGCCACTAGGAGCACTGTACCAACATATTGTCCAATAATTGCAGCATCAGTTACTGCCAAAATTGGTGGTGTATCTATAATAACCAATTCATAATTTTTTGATGCCCATTCTATAAACTTTTTGAAATTAGTATGCATTAGTAATTCAGCTGGGTTTGGTGGCACTTGCCCTCGCCCGATATAATCAAAGCCACCTTCTCTACTATTTTTAATAACAGAATTCACATCCTTTTGACCTGATAGTATATCTGATAAACCATATCCAACTTGTTCTCCACCAAGCATTTTATGAACATATCCTTTTCGGAGATCGGCATCAATGAACAATATTTTTTTGCCTGCTGAAGCAATAGTTGCAGCGAGATTTGTACTTACAAAGGTTTTACCAGCATTTGGGCTTGCCCCTGAAATCATTAAAACATTATTTTTCGCCTCTAGCATAGCAAAATGCAAGGTTGTTCTAAGGCTTCTAATCGCTTCGACTGCCATATCAGCTGGATTTTCTGCTGTTAATAAAATTGTGGATTCATTTTTCTTTCTTTTATTTTTATCAATATTTTTCATCAACCATTCTGACACTGGGACGCTGGCATAAACACTTACACCAGCTTCCTCTAACTGTTCAGGAGATTCAATTCCTCTTCGCAAAAATACTCGGAGAAGGACAAGCCCCATTGAAATGAATAAACCAAAGACTATGCCAATCAGAACAATCATTATTTTCTGGGGCTTGACCGGTTTGGGATTAGTAACAGCTTGATCAATTATCCTTACATTACCTACCGCACTTGATTTTGCAATATTTAATTCTTGTTGTCTGTTTAATAATTGTAGATATACAGCACGACCAGACTCTACATCCCGACTGAGTCTTAATACTTCTTGTTGAGTGGAAGGCATTACACTAACTTTCTTATTTAGTCTATTTTTCTCATCCTGTAACGTCTTTCTTTTCTCCATTAAAGCCTTATATGTCGGATGTTCACGTGTATAGAGCTGAGATATTTCGGCTTCTCTGAAGGTCAATTCATTCAGTTGGTTATCAACATTAACGATTTGATCTAGAACACTTTTTGCCTCCATAGAAAGATCAACAGAGTCTTTTTGTTTTCTATATTCGTTAAGCTTACTTTCTGCGATATCTAATTCTGTCCTAACTTTAGGAAGTTGTTCATTTAAAAAATCAAGGCTTTTTGCGTCTTGAGCAGCCTGACGAGCAATATTTTGTGCTAAATAGTTTTCACTGATATCATTTAAAATGGTGGCAATTAATTTTGGATTTTCGCCAGTTAACGTTAGGCTTAATATACCAGTGTCTTTTCCCTGTTCTGTAACTTTAAAAGATGTACCAAGATTTCTTATTGCTTTGAGCTGATCTACATAATTAATCTCGAATACTGAGCCTTCTTTTGCATCAATTGAATCAACTCTGATCGTCAATCCTGCTTTTTTGATTATTTCTCCTACATTACCACTAACTTCATTTCCGTTGTATTCAATTACAAATTTCTGGCTATCCGCCACTTTCAATGTAATATCTGGCGTCTCTGTTTGATCTTGGGATTCAAGATGAAGCATCCCTACAGTTATTTCGCCAGCACTTTGTCCCGTTAATCGAGCATATCCTCTGCCAATTAGTGGAAAATACTTCCTCTGTACATTGATCTGTAAGTTCAAGTCATTGACGGTTTTACCTAGAATCATTCGTGATTGTAAAAGAGCGATTTCTGGCGCTGATTGCGGTTGTGAATCAGGTAATACTTGACTAAGGCTATTTAAAATAGCGTTGCCTTGTTTTTGTTCAATCTGAACAAGAGCATCAGCTTGAAAAATAGGGGTTGCAAATATTGCATATATTAATGCAATCAACGTAAAAAGAGTTGTTATAGATATAATTAACTTACGATGATCTATTAACTCTCCTATTAAACGTCCTAAATCGATTTCATCGTTATCTTTAGTTTTCTCATTAACTTGTGACATCAATTTTTTCCTGTTTAGGCCTTAATAAGCTTTTCTACCCAAAGCTGGCTAGAGCGTTGTATCAAAACAAATACTGAAGCAAAAGCTTCATCACTCTTACGATACGGATCGGGAATATCCCGATTTTCTAGCCAATGCCCAAATAACATTGTTTTACCTCTTGCTTCGGGAGCTATTTTTTCAATTTGATTGATATGAATTTTTTCCATAGCCAATATCAAATCATAATTACGTGCAAGTTTTGCTGTAAACTGCTTGCCTTTATGACCTTCTAGTGATATCCCATGTTTTTTAGCAATTTTTATAGCACTATTATCAGCATTGTGATCTATAAGAGCCGCCGTTCCAGCAGAATCAACTTGCATGGTAGGTAATAGTTGTTTCAATATGCGCTCACCAATCGGTGAGCGACAAATATTCCCTGTGCAAACGACTAGGATAGAATTAAACATAATTATGGCCATTCCTTAACATATTTTACAGTTTCCGTCATATCGTGTACTCCTGTAATTGTAGGTACTAGTTGAGAAATTACGCGATTCCAACGTACCAATGGTGCAGTTGTTACATAAACGATGTCATAAGGCTGCAGCTGAAACTCTGTGCCTAAAACCATTGCAGATGCGTCCTGAGCATTTAACTGATAAATATTTGCAATTTTACCTTTTTTATCATCTTTTATTTGCCGAATTACGAATACTCCGGTCGCATCACTAAATGCTTGCGACATACCTTCTGCATTTCCAATTGCTTCGGCTAGTGTCATACCACTTCGATCCATTTTCATCGTCGATTGTTTACCAACCTCCCCCATGACGAATACTTTAAGATCATCATTACGTGGTACAAATAAAATATCACCAGGATACAGCATATGATTCTGGGTGAGATCCCCCTTCTGCATTAAGGCATACAGCGATATTTTTGTATCTTTTCCATTATGTGTTAATACAACATTTCGCCAGTCTGCATCTGGAGCCAGCCCACCAGCAGCATTTATTGCATCCATTACTGTCAACGGAATATTGGTTATCGGTTGCTGGCCAGATTTCATAACCTCACCTGTCACATATGTCTTTTGTGATCTAAATGCAGCAACACTAACATCAACCTGCGGGCTTTCAATATAGGTGGTCAAACGGCTGGCAATATCCTGCCGTACTTGGCTTAGGGTTTTACCCGCCACCTGCACCTTACCGATATATGGATAGAAAATGGTACCATCGGAGTTGACCCAGTTACCAGTGTCGCTGGCGCTACGGTATTGCCCTGCAGGCGTTGTCAGCTCCGGGTGATCCCAAACAGTAACCATCAATACATCGCCCACACCAATGCGATATTCATAACTGCGTAGTAAATTATCCAACTGTGGGTTTGGACGAGCAAGAACGGTTTCTGGACGAAGCTGATCGATAAGCCCCGGTGTCATAGGGTACACATTTACCAGTTTATCCAGATCGTAATCGCTGTCCGGCAGCTCAACTACGTTCTTCCGCAGACTGTTTAGTCCCTGACCCGGAATAATAGTACAGCCTGATAAAAAACCAATCGCCAACGCTAATGCCGAAAATCTAACAATTTTTTTCTTCATAATGTCACATCATCAGTAAATCAAAATTTGCCAATTCCTGAGCAGCTGTCATAGCCGTTGCTTCCCTGCCGGCTTATGGAGAGATAAAAGCTGACTGCATCCTGCAGCGCTACCACCCTCTCTCCCCTGTTTTCAGCATTCAGCCTTATAAACTAAACGGTATTTCAATTCCTGCACTGGCCCCAACGTCATCGCTGTCGCTGTTGTTAGCGTTGGTGTACCACAGTGAAGTATTCAAACGGACCGACTGATAAACATCCCCGCTCCAGCCTAGCTGTACTCCTTTCAAGGTATCAGCATGAGGGAACGCTTTGTTGATCGACTGATTCTCCGGGTTAACTTTGGCGTATACCAAGCGCGTGCTCCAGCGCTGGTTATCCTCAGTAATCAGTTCAACCTTCCCAGCGAATAACTGACCATCTCCGCCCACCGCATCACCTAACGGATAGCCCTGCTGATAGTAGCCATCTTTATAAATATGATGGGTGTAACTATAGCCTGTACGGCTCATATTAGTACGCGTATCATGCGCTTCCAGGTACCAGTTTACGGCATCCTTACCCCAGCTGTGGTGGCCTTCCACACCGCCCAGATACATATTGGCCGAAGGCAGATAACCTGACTCATCTTCGCCGATCATCTGTCCGTAGAAGCTCACCGGCCAGCCGAGAGTTGGCTCGAGTTTAAACTTAAAGTCAAAGCCGGCCAGCTGGTTACCAGGTTCGTTATCTGTCCCGGTATTGTCATGGCCAGTGAAGCCATCCCAGAAACTGCTGAAGGATTCCGGTCGCCCTTCCCCGCCCCACTGCATAATGCGCGATGCGCCTAGTTCAAGTGACTGGAAAGGAGAGAAGGTAAAGCGGCCACCAATAATTTTGGCATGCGGCACAGCGGTGTACTGATTCATCTGGCTGGCAGAGATCTGGTACTGCCATGGTCCCACCCAGCGCAGCCACCAGGTTTCCGGCGCCGCCTGCTCGGCTCGCTGCAACAGAAAGCCGGTCATCGGCCGCATCGCATCTCCGCGGATCAGGCTCCCTTCATATCCAGGCCCCCACCACTGCGGAACCTGACCAAAAGAGAGCCACTGGTTCCAGAACTTCACCGCGCCGTAGGCGCCGTTGGCATTGAAGCGCGAACCGTTGCTGATCCGCTCTCCCCCCTCAACGTTGCCCTGGAGGTGGACATCCCACCACTCGCCGCTGTTGTTGAACGCCAGGCCTAAGGAGTTATCTGCCGGCTGCGTCTGACCAAACCCCTGCGGAGTGCCCGGCTGGTCGGTTGAGGCGTAGCCGGTGACCCGAAAATCGGCTTTTAACGCTGACAGTCGCTGATTGATACGGGCCAGCACCACTTGCTCAGAAGAATAGGACGGTTTAGCTTTTTTTAACGCCCGGGTGATCTCTTCCTGGCTCAGCGGCCAGGTCGACAGGCTCAGACGGATAACCCCGCGATCGGAAAGCCAGGCAAGGTCGTTTCGCAGATCGTTATCATTTACTACTAACCCGGCCGCGTAAGCCTGGGCTCCCAGTGAGGAAAGCAAGCCCAATGTCACGGCAATGCGCGCAATTTTTATCATTGTACAAGATCCATTTTCAGCCCCGCTGTCGTATCTCAATGAGAATGAGGGGAATACCAAGATAGAAAGCGCTCGCGGCACCAGCTGACTTCACTGTGCAACACCGGCGAGGCAAGTACAGTTACCCTAAGCTGCTCGTAACCCTTATCACATCCACCCAGCTCACAATGTAGGCGAATTTTACCTTACAGGCTATCGATGAGACGGGAAAGTTGGTGTACGGGTGATATCAGCAGCCGCTCCTGACCCCTTTTTGAGGATATCTGATGAGCATCATAGATATCTTATGGCGTTAATCACCCAAAGTGCATCGATTTTTATAGACGTTCAGAGAAGGTATTTTGTGCAGCAACAGGTGGTTTTAGCGACGCTACCGCCCCTGGCTTAACAGCTACCAGCGCACTGACTACCTGAACGGCGTAATTAATCGGCCTGCGGGTGATAAATTGGTCAGGCCTTTATTTTTTGCGGCGTTAAGTCTACGGGATTTCGGCCACAATTGGGAGTCTTGCTGCCGAATATCTGCCAATTAATCCCATCCGCTGTTTTATTGGCGAAAAATAAGCGGCTCGCCAATGAAGATTATTTATTGTTCTCAACTATCGAACATCTGCCTGGCGCTGCCACACCAGCACAGATACAGCTAACCATTTGAAAAAACTAAAATTTCTCGCGACACTGACGTCATTCTAAAATCAGATGATGACGCCATAGTCAACTACAATTTCTAATAGTTTCTCGTTGCTGGGTTATTCATCCAAGGTGGAACAGGTGCTTTCTGAACGCATTTAAGAAACGTCTGACCACGGCTATATCCACGCAAATTGACAATAACAATGTAGTAGCACTGCGTTATTTCATAAATATGAATTATCAATTACCTGGCATATAGTAGATTATTTTCTTATTTGTCTAATTAACCGGCGAAAACTTAATTTCCCCTGTAAAACAAATGGCAATTACCAAGCCTGCTTATGTAGATCGGTACGCGTAAAGGGTTTATCCAGCGGCCCTACTGCGGTGGCGATTTGCCCCAGCAGGGACTGAGTCGGCGCTTTATTGCCGCTATGCAACAGGATAAGCGGGACCATCACCAGGCACGCGACGCCCCCCCAGGAAATACTCACGTTTTCCGAATGGGTGGTACGTTTTTGCAGCAACAGGAACAAAGCGCTGCCAGCAGCGCCGAGCAGCAGGCCAGCGATCACTTCCGAGACGGAATGCGCATGGATGACCAACCGTGAATACCCCACCACAGCGGCCAGAATATAGCCGGCGGCGACGGCTGCTTTTTGCAAACCCGCGGAAAAACGCGCGCTAAGCAGCCACAGGAAGATAGGCCAGAAGGCCGCGGAAAGCGCTGAGTGGCCGCTGAAGCCGGTGTAATCCAGCTCGCGAATACCCAGCCCCCAGCCCATAAAGGCCAGTTTGGAGGCGCAGACGATGGCGCCGGTGATGCCGAACAGCAAACTCCACTGCCACGCCAGCAACCGCGACGTTTTACGCAGCATCAGGACAATAAACAGCGCCGCTGCGCTGGGCAGCAAAACGGTGCTATCGCCAAAAAATGAGATGAGTTGCCAGTTCATATACCTGTGATCCTTCGATGATGTCCACTGCCGTGCTCAGGGATTATCCGTAATGTCTGTACCAGCTCGCATGCCAATTCATTTCACATTTTTATGCATGCAAGTGAGATGTTTAAAGCGGAAACATGATCGCAGTCAAGTTTTATTTTTGGCTGACGTTGACCGCTTTCCCTGCGCTTTAAGAATTGTCGCACTAAGTGACTATTCACAAAGCATTATTGCCGCTACTCCGACCATTGCACCACAGAGGCCAGAGACAAACTACCAGAAGTCTCCGAAGCCATACGTTTCTTTACAATCGTTATAACATTCACGTTATGAATAATTTCTGCATAACGTTATGAGCGGCGTGGCAAAATACCCCTGCCCTGCCGCTCACCCTTACGCCGGCGCTCAGGCCAGCAGTTTTTTAATGCTTTCGCGGAATTTGGTACCTTCTTTCAGGTTACGCATCCCGTAGGTGACGAAGGCCTGCATGTAGCCCATTTTTTTACCGCAGTCATAGCTTTCGCCGGTCATCAGCATCGCGTCAACGGACTGCTTCTTCGCCAGTTCGGCAATGGCGTCGGTTAGCTGGATACGGCCCCAGGCGCCCGGCTGGGTTCGTTCAAGTTCAGCCCAGATATCTGCCGACAGCACGTAGCGGCCCACCGCCATCAGGTCGGAGTCCAGGGTCTGCGGTTCGTCCGGTTTTTCAATAAACTCGACGATACGCGCCACCTGCCCTTCGGCCACCATTGGCTCTTTGGTCTGGATAACGGAGTATTCGGAGAGATCGCCCGGCATGCGTTTCGCCAGCACCTGGCTGCGGCCGGTCTCGTTAAAACGGGCGACCATGGCAGCGAGGTTATAGCGCAGCGGGTCCGCAGTGCCGCCATCGAGAATGATATCCGGCAGCACCACCACAAACGGGTTGTCCCCGACTACCGGGCGGGCGCAGAGAATGGAGTGGCCCAGACCCAGCGGCTGTGCCTGACGCACGTTCATGATGGTTACGCCCGGCGGGCAAATGGCCTGGACTTCCGCCAGCAGCTGGCGCTTCACGCGCTGCTCAAGCAGGGCTTCCAGCTCGTAGGAGGTATCAAAGTGGTTTTCCACTGCATTCTTCGAGGAGTGCGTCACCAGGACTATCTCTTTGATCCCGGCGGCGACGATTTCGTCAACAATGTACTGAATCATTGGCTTATCAACGATCGGCAGCATCTCCTTTGGAATTGCCTTTGTGGCCGGCAGCATATGCATGCCTAGTCCTGCGACCGGAATAACCGCTTTCAAATTCGCCATATTCATCTTCACCTGTTTGGTTGCAAAACACGCAGTTTTGCAAAATTGTACATGTCACAAATCCATTGGAACTGATAATACACGGATACTGCCCGGGCATCTGCCCGCCAAATTCTTAAATTCACTGTCACCTAAAAGAATACACACAACTTCCTTTTACCAACAGTTTGAAGTGAGAATAATCTTATTCTCCATCAGGATATTCAGCGGCCCGCTTCCCTGCACAGCGCGATGTCGCCGCGAGGCCCCTACACCGCGGCCTTTGGTACGCAGCCCCTGCCAGCTGCAGGCTGCGGCGCCCATGTGTGCGGAAAGAATAGATATAGATAATTAATTTCGCCAGGCAATATATTTCAGCACAAACAGCCAGATATGGCAGGATAATAACCGTAAACCACGGCAGAGAACTGCGATCGGCGCTATTCTGCGCTCACTTCATGATGTGAATTATGCCGATTTTGTGAGCGGGCTTCGCACTTCACCCGGGGATGAGGAAGGGTGCCTACCGTGAAGAACGACGGGACTGCCCGCGCTTTTGCGCCGTACAGAACGCAGCGGGTTATGGTTCTGATATCAGCAAGCTTATTCCAGCGCGTTCCGCCATATTGTTATTTTTCCGCTGATCTTTTCTGGAACATAATTCTTTTCTGTTCTCTTAATTTGCTGGAAATATATCCACCCCTGGCGGAGTGAAATCCGCGTCGTTATTGCATTTTAGACTCATCTTATCCATGATCGTGGTAACACATACCGCAGTCGTACAGGTTTTAATACATATGGAATGGATTGCCGATCCGTCAATCTGGGCAGGTCTCGTCACGCTGGTGGTTATCGAACTGGTGTTGGGTATCGATAACCTGGTTTTCATCGCTATCCTCGCCGAAAAGCTGCCGCCCGCCCAGCGCGACCGCGCTCGTATCACCGGTCTGCTGCTGGCAATGGTCATGCGTCTGCTGCTGCTGGCCTCTATCTCCTGGCTGGTGACCCTGACCAAACCGCTGATTGTTTTTCACGACTTCAGCTTCAGCGCCCGCGATTTAATTATGCTGTTCGGCGGCTTATTCCTGCTGTTTAAAGCCACCGTCGAACTCAACGAACGGCTGGAGGGGAAGGACAGCGATAATCCCACCCAGCGCAGAGGGGCAAAATTCTGGGCCGTGGTGGTGCAGATCGTGGTGCTCGACGCCATCTTCTCGCTCGACTCGGTGATCACTGCCGTCGGCATGGTCGACCACCTGGCGGTGATGATGGCCGCGGTGATCATCGCCATCAGCCTGATGCTGATGGCCAGCAAGGCCCTGACGCGCTTCGTTAACAGCCACCCGACCATTGTCATCCTCTGTCTGAGCTTCCTGCTGATGATCGGCTTCAGCCTGATTGCTGAAGGCTTCAGCTTTATTATTCCGAAAGGCTATCTGTACGCGGCAATTGGCTTCTCGGTCATGATTGAAGCCCTTAACCAGCTGGCGCTGTTTAACCGCCGTCGCTTCCTGTCGGCCAATATGACGCTGCGTCAGCGCACCACCGAGGCGGTGATGAACCTGCTGAGCGGCCAGAAAGAAAAAGCTGAACTGGATGCTGACACGGCGTCTCTGGTCGCCGATCAGGACCATCGTCCTTTGTTTAATCCGCAGGAACGGTTGATGATTGAGCGGGTGCTGAACCTTAATCAGCGCAGCGTCAGCAGTATTATGACGTCACGCCATGATATCGAGCGCATCAACCTCAGCGCACCGGAGGAAGAGATCCGCAGCCTGGTGGAGAAAAATCAGCACACCCGGCTGGTGGTGACCGGCGGGAAAGATAATGAAGATCTGCTGGGAGTGGTTCACGTTATTGACCTGCTCCAGCAGTCCCTGCGCCAGGAGCCGCTGGATCTGCAGGTGCTGGTGCGCCAGCCGTTGGTCTTTCCGGAGGGGTTACCGCTCCTCTCCGCGCTTGAGCAGTTCCGTCAGGCCCGCACCCACTTCGCCTTTGTAGTCGATGAGTTTGGCTCCGTCGAGGGGATTGTGACCCTGAGCGACGTAATGGAGACCATCGCCGGTAATCTGCCTAACGAGGTGGAGGAGATCGATGCCCGGCATGATATTCAACATCATCAGGACGGTTCGTGGACGGTTAACGGCCATATGCCGCTGGAGGACCTGGTGCAGTACGTTCCGCTGCCGCTGGATGATAAACGGGAGTACCACACCGTCGCCGGGCTGCTGATGGAGTATCTGCAGCATGTGCCGCAGGTGGGGGAAACCATTGAGATTGATGGCTATACCCTGCGCACGCTGCAGGTCGACAGCCATCGGGTGCAGAAGGTGCAGATCGTCCCGCCGGTAAAGCAGGATGAGCTGGATTATGAGGTGTAATCGTCAGGCATAAAACTGGCCCGGGGTATCCCGGGCGGTGGGATGGATAATCAAACCCATGCCTGATGGCGCTGCGCTTATCAGGCCTACATGGATAGCGAATCAAGCTGATGATATTGCGCATATCGTAGGCCGGGTCAGGCGTAGCCGCCACCCGGCATCAACATGACATCATCCTCTGACGACAATCTCACAGCCCGGAAGGCCCGGGCCGCGGTGGTGGAGATTACAGCTTATCGAGCAGCTTTTTGGCGTCTTTGCTCTCTTTGCTGCCTTTATTACGCTCAACCCAGTCGTTGAGACGCTGCTTCGCTTCATCCTGTAGCTGTTTGCGCAGGATCTGATCAACCTGCAGACTGTAGCTCAGCGACTGCCAGTCGCCGTAGATGCGCAGCGGGATGGCGGTCTGTTTCAGGCGGTCGATAAGTTTGCCCTCCCCTTTCCAGCCGCCGAGCACGCGCACGTTAAAGCGCATATCGCAGTTCTCTTTCTGCAGATCAAGCTGACCTTCGCCGGTCATCGCCATCACGTCGGACTGCCCCTGCAGGCGGTTCAGCGTCACCACCCCGTTATCCAGCGTCAGCTGGCTGCTCACGGAATCCAGGCGGGTGGCATTGTCGTAATTCTCCTGCGCCCGCACGTTGGTGCTGCGCTCCACGGCCTGCTGCACCAACTGCTGGAAATTCAGCCCCTCGGTACGGGTATCGGCCATCTGCAGCTGGGCCTGCCCCTGCCAGTGACGGCGGAAATCATCCGCGTCAATGCGCGTTCCGGAAAACTCGCCGGTCAGCGACAGCTTGCCGGTCAGGTTTAATGAATAGTTAAAGGCTTTGATCAGCGAACCGATCTCCACATTCTGCAGCGCCGGCTGGAACGTCGCCTGCGGCGTGTCGCCACGGGCATCCAGAGTGCCGGGGAGAGAGAGCTGCCCGCCGTCGAGGTTGCCCTGCATTTTGCTGACCGTCAGCAGCCCCTGCTGGTTGCTGATTTCGCTCTGCACCTGGGTGAAGTTCAGGCCGCGCCACTGCAACTGGTCGGCGCTCAGGGCCATCCGGCCGTTAAAGCCGCGCAGGCTCTGGTAATCTTCGCGCTCATCGCTGTCGGCGATCACCGGACGCAGCGGTCGCGTCTGGCTCTGGCCCTGCTGGCTGGCGCTGCTGTCGGTCGCTGGCGAGGAGGGCGCCAGCAGGCTGTCGAGATTCAGGGTGGTCGCGTGGAGATCCAGCGACCAGTCCGGGCGATCCCCCAGCACCACGCTGCCGTTGCCGGTAAGGGTGCTGCCGCTGGCCATCAGATTCAGGTTGTCAAAGCGCAGAGTTTTGCCATCTTCCTGCCAGCTGGCCTGCAGGCTGCCCTGGCCATTAATGCCATCAGGAGGCAGCTCGGCGCCGCGCAGCTGCCAGCTTAGCTGGCTAAAGTCGGCTTTTAAGGAGTGGGGATAGTCGCCGCCCTGCACGGTAGCGGAGAAGCTCAACGCCAGGTCGCGCTGGTCGCGGTTGATCCGGCCGGAGAAGTCGACGGTGGCCCGGTGATTCTCATCCTGCTCCATTTGCAGGCGGATATCACGCACAGTGACCTGTTCGCCGTTCTCATGCTGGAAGAAGAGCACGCTGTCGGCCACCTGCAGCTGGCGCACGTCGTAGGACCACCCGCGGTCCTCCGGGGCCTGCGGCAGGGTGTTGTCATGCGGCACCACCGGCGCAGCGCTATCGCGTACCGCTTCGGTTTTCGGAGTCAGCTGGATCACCGCCCCCTTGAGCATCACCTGCTTCACCTGCAGCTGGTGCGACAGCAACGGCAGCAGCGCCACGTCGAGGCGCATGTTGTCGGCGCGGATCACCGGCTCTTCGGCGCCCCGGGCGGTCAGCGTCATGCGTCCGCTGAGAATGCTGAGCTGCGGCCAGACGTGCCAGCGCAGCGGGCCATCGAGTTCAAGCTGATAACCGCTGCGCTCTGCCACCTCATGCACCATATAGGCGCGAAAATCGTTGGGATTGACCAGCAATACCAACGAGGTAAGCCCGGCGACAATGACCGCCAGCAGGATCATCAGCGTTGTCAGTATTCGTCTCATGGCACCCTCAGCAACACCCCGTTGACGTTATCAATCCTTGTCGATTCGGCTCGCCACCGCGCCCTGCTGGTCGCGATATTTGGCGTCTTCACGGCGGTTATACGGCCGGGCCGCCGGGCCCGATAATGGCTCAAAGCTCAGCGCGCCGATAGGCATTCCCGGGCGCAGCGCCAGCGGCAGTTTGCCGGAGTTGTAGAACTCAAGCACGATGCAGCCGGACCAGCCCGGGTCGATGCGGTGCGCGGTAACGTGCACCATCAGCCCCAGCCGCGCCAGTGAGGAGCGTCCGTCCAGCCAGCCCACCAGATCGGCAGGCAGGGTGACTGACTCATAGGTCACCGCCAGCGCCAGTTCGCCCGGATGCAGGAAAAAGGCCTCCCCTTCCGGCAGGACAATCTCTTCGCTCATCACGCGGTCCAGCGCGGCGCTGACCTCGGCCTTCGGACCGCTTAAATCGATAAACGGCGCCGTGTGGCCGCGGAAGGTGCGGAATTTATTACCCAGCCGTACATCAACCGTCGCGCCATTAATACGCTCAACGGGTGGGCGCGGATTGATGGCGAGTCGCCCTTCATCCAACCAGGCTTCGATATCTCGGTCACACAGACGCATGGGCTTTCTCCTTATAAGGCTGCTTCCCGCACGCTTCGCGGCGGAGAGGGCAACAGGGCTACTCTTTGCACGTTACACAATTCGGCCAGGTTATTCAAAGAACTGACTGATTTTGGCCTTCAGAATATCAATCGCGATGCGGTTTTTGCCGCCGCGCGGCACGATGATGTCGGCATACTGCTTCGACGGTTCAATAAACTGCAGGAACATCGGGCGCACAGTCTTCTGGTACTGGGCCATCACCGAGTCCATGGAGCGGCCGCGCTCGTTAACGTCGCGCTTAATACGGCGCATCAGGCAAATATCGAGCGGGGTGTCGACGAAAATAGAGAAGTTAAGCTCGTTACGCAGGCGCGCGTCGGTCAGCAGCAGGATCCCTTCAAGAATGATCACCTTCTTCGGCTCGACGTGAATGGTGTTCGGCGTGCGGGTATGCTCGACGTAGCTATAGACCGGCAGTTCAATCGGCTGGCCGCTTTTCAGCATCTGCAGGTGCTGGAACAACAGACTGTGATCCATTGAGCTCGGGTGGTCATAGTTGGTTTTGACGCGCTCTTCCATCGACAGATGACTTTGATCTTTGTAATAGCTGTCTTCCGGAATGACGCCAATATGTTCGTCGCCAACTTGTTCACGCAATTCGCGATAGAGAGTACTGGCAATAAGACTTTTGCCAGAAGCCGATGCGCCGGCGATACCTACAATGACGCACTGATGGGACATATCAGTCATAAATTTTTGCGACCTGATTAACCTGGATAGAGATGGAGGGTGGCGGCGGACCGCCAAACGCGGCAATTATAGGGATTTCAGCGTCCCGATACCAGTGGTATGCGCCCCGGACGGCTATTCCGCCGCCGGGATCCAGTCATCGGTATACCAGATATGCAACAGCGCATACGATCGCATCGGCTGCCAGCGACGGGCATAGCGAGCGATGGCGGCCGGGGTCATTCCCGGAAAGCGCTGTTTAATCAGGTAATCATCCGGCAAAAAGATATCTTTCGCCTGCCAGCCGCGCAGAGCAAAGTAGTTTGCCGTCCAGCGGCCAATCCCGGGCAGGCTCTGCAGTTGACGCAGCCCGGCGTCGATGTCCGCTGGCGCCGTCAGGGGCAGCTCGCCGCTGAGCGCCGCCCGGGCGAGGTGGATCAGCGCCTCCGCGCGCCGAAGCGGCATTCCCAGCGCCTTCAGCGCCTGCGGGTCGGCCCGGGACAGCGCCTCTGGCGTCGGGAACAACACATAGCCGGGCTCCTCCGCCAGCGGTTCGCCCCAGCCAGCCGCCACTTTGGCAGTGAGCCGGGCGGCCATCGCCACGCTCACCAGCTGGCCCAGCACCGCCCGCACCGCCTGTTCGAAGGCATCCAGCGCCCCCGGCAGGCGCAGTCCCGGCCGCGCCTCGGCCAGAGAGCCCAACGCCCCGGCGACCTGCCGCGGGTCGCAGGCTAAATCAAACAGCTGGCCAATTCGCGCATAGCAGATCTCCGCCACCGGTTGCAGCCCCGGGGAGAGGGTCACCCGCAGGCCCTGCGCCTCTTCGTCCGGCGCCAGATGAATCAGCCCGCGATGCCCTTCAACGCCAAAGCTGCGACTATAGCCTCCTTCATCAAAGCGCTCGACGCCGGCGACGGCACGCGCCTGCAAAAAACCAACCATCCACGCCCAGTCGTAAGGCGGGGTCCAGGGTAACAGCACCATAAGCTCTCCTTTATATAGCGTTTCAATGATAGTCGCCCTTGACCGTCAGCGCCTTGCTTTTAAATTCCAGTTGTCGCCATGGCGACGATCCGCTAAAGTCGCCCCCCTTCTTCAACGGCATGGGGATTTTGCAGACGATGTTTATTGGTTTTGACTACGGCACCGCCAACTGTTCGGTGGCCGTGATGCGGGAAAACACCCCTCAGCTGTTGACACTGGAAAACGGCAGCGCGCTGCTGCCCTCGATGCTCTGCGCGCCAACGCGCGAAGCGGTCAGCGAGTGGCTCTATCGCCATCATGACGTCCCCACCCACAGCGATGAAAACCAGGCGCTGCTGCGCCGGGCCATTGCCGCCAACCGCGACGAAGACATCGAGGTGCTGCGCAACAGCGTGCAGTTCGGTCTCGCCTCGCTGCATCAGTATGTTGAAGATCCGGAAGAGGTCTACTTCGTTAAATCGCCAAAATCCTTCCTCGGCGCCAGCGGGCTGAAGCCGCAGCAGGTGGCCCTGTTTGAAGACCTGGTCTGCGCCATGATGCTGCACATCAAACTGCAGGCCGAAAGCCAGCTGCCCGAGCAGATCGACCAGGCGGTGATTGGCCGACCGATTAACTTCCAGGGCCTCGGCGGCGACGACGCGAACGCCCAGGCGCAGGGGATCCTTGAGCGGGCGGCTCTCCGCGCCGGTTTCCGCGATGTGGTCTTCCAGTTTGAACCGGTTGCCGCCGGGCTCGATTTCGAAGCCACCCTCAATGAAGAAAAACGGGTGCTGGTCGTCGATATCGGCGGTGGGACCACCGACTGTTCCTTGCTATTGATGGGCCCGCAGTGGCGGGAGCGCGCCGACCGCCAGCAGAGCCTGCTCGGCCACAGCGGCTGCCGCATCGGCGGCAACGACCTCGACATTGCCCTGGCCTTCAAATGCCTGATGCCCCTTCTCGGTATGGGCGGCGAAACGGAGAAAGGCACCGCGCTGCCGATCCTCCCGTGGTGGAACGCGGTGGCCATCAACGACGTGCCGGCGCAGAGTGATTTCTACAGCACCGCCAACGGCCGTCTGCTTAACGATCTGCTGCGCAGCGCCCGGGATGCCGACAAGGTGGCTCTGCTGCTCAAGGTCTGGCGCCAGCGTCTCAGCTATCGTCTGGTGCGCAGCGCCGAAGAGAGCAAAATCGCCCTCTCCAGCGCCGCCAGCGTCGAAACCGCGCTGCCGTTTATTCAGGACGAGCTGGCCACCGCCATCGCCCAGCAGGGTCTGGAAGCGGCGCTGGATCAACCGTTGACCCGCATTATGGAACAGGTGCAGCTCGCGCTCGACAGCAGCCAGACCACCCCGGATGTGATCTATCTTACCGGCGGCAGCGCCCGCTCGCCGCTGATCAAAAAGGCGCTGACCGCCCAGCTGCCGGGTATTCCGCTGGCCGGTGGCGATGATTTTGGCTCGGTAACCGCCGGGCTGGCCCGCTGGGCGCAGGTGGTTTTCCGCTAACCCCAGCCCACCGCCGCCGCGCAGCAGGTCTGTCCTGATCGTGGCGCTGCAGATTACGCTGGAATATTCCTGGTCTCCCACGCAAAATGGCCTGTTCGTCCGGACAGGCCTGTCCACTCTTCCCCATTTCAAGGGGCGTATTATCCATACCGTAGCCAGATGTCTGCGGTCTGTATCGTTGGCATGCCGCAAGGGGGCGTGATTGAAAAGGGTGTCTGCGATCTTCGCAGCGGTCCGGCGTTGCCGGCCGCAGTTCCTGGCAGGCTGGCTGCTCAGCTGTGGATTACTCTTGCTGCTGGTCGCCCCACAGGCGCAGGCGGCGACGCGCCAGGTGGGCATTGATATTCCGGTCCAGTGGTACGCGGACGCCAGCGGCCAGATGACCATCGATCGCTTCGCCGCCCTGCCCACAGACCAGCTCGCCACCACCCGGCAGATCCCCTCCTTTGGTTATTCGCGAAAAACCTGGTGGCTGCGCAGCGAGCTGCCGGGAACGTGGTTTGCCGGGGAGCCGCGCTGGCTGCAGCTGGGCCCCTCTTTTGTCGACCATCTGACCATTTACTACCGACCTTTGGGCAGCGATGCCCCCTGGGAACAGCGCACCTTTGGCGACCGCGACGTCGCCCGCGAGAGCGACCTGCACTACCGGGAAAGCGTGCTGATTATCCCCCCGCCGCCAACCGCCGCTGGCTATGAGGTGGTCTTTCGCCTGCACAGCACCAGCACCCTGATCCTGCTGGCCTCGCTCTCTTCGCCGCAGGAATTTGTGCAGCGGGCGACCGCCGACACCGCTTTCTGGAGCTTCTACTTCGGCCTGGCCGCCGTCGCCAGCGGCGTGGCGCTGTGGCTGGCGCTAGCCCTGCGCCGGCGTCTGCTGTGGGGCATCTGTCTTTTCTCGCTCAATTATCCGCTGGTGGCCGCCCTGCACGGCTTCCCGGAGTGGTTTTTCGGCCACGCGGCGCTGCCGTTCCAGGACTTTATGATCAGCAGCCTCTCCCTGTTCAGCTATGCCACCGCCCTCTGGCTGCACAGCGAGATTTTTGATTTGAAGAAGAATATGCCGCGGCTTCATCAACTACTGATCGCCGCGGTGGTCCTCAACCTGGTGCTGCAGGTCAGTATTCCGCTCGGGTTTTACGGCTTCGCGATGCAGATTGAAGGGGTGATCTTCATCATTATCACCCCGGTGCTGCTGTTCACCTCCTGGTGGCTGTGGCGCAAAAAAGCCATCGACCGTAACACTCTGCTGCTGGGTCTGCTGCCGCCGTTCTACGTCGCCGCCGCGGTGCTGGTGCAGTTGTCTATCCACGGGATAATCCCGTTCCATATGGCGATCTATTCCCTCTGGCAGTATGCGCTGATCGTCCACATCATTACGGTGCTGATCATTGCCATCCTGCGGGTGCGCGCTGAAAACCGCCAGCTGGAGCAGAAGCAGCGCCTGGCGCGTGAGCTGCAGATTGAGCGTGAAGCCAGCTTCCATCAGCGACAGTTTATGGGCATGGTAGCGCACGAATTCCGCACGCCGCTGGCGGTGATCCAGGCAGCGCTGGAAAATCTCCGCCTCTCGGCCGCCTCGGCCAGCCAGGAGGCGCGCTTCGATCGCATCGGGCGCGCCGCCACCCGTCTGGTGCAGCTCACCGATAACTGCCTTGCCGACGCCCGGCTCGCCTCACACGACCTGCACGTCGATCGCCAGCAGACCGCCCTGCTGTCGGTGATCAACATGGCCGCCTCGGTGGTGGCCATCTCCCACGACCATTACCTGAACATCCGCCATCACGGCGCGGTGGAAAGCCCGCAGCTGCAGGCCGATGCCGGCCTGCTGTGCATCGCCATCGCCAATCTGCTGGATAACGCGGTGAAGTATTCGCCCCCCGGTGAAATCGCCATCGATATCCGCTCCGAAGCCGGGCATACCGAGCTGCGCATTCGCGACCACGGCCCGGGCCTGCCCGACGGGCAAGCGGAACTGATCTTTGAGCGCTACCGCCGCGGCGAGCACACGTCGCCGGTGCCGGGCGGCACCGGTCTCGGACTGTATGTTGCACGTCAGATCGTGCAGGCTCATGATGGCAAACTGTGGCTGGCCGAGCATGGCCCGGACGGCTGCACCTTTATTCTCACCCTCCCCACGGTTGCTTAAGAGGAGAACGACGTATGGCTTTACGGCTGGCGATAATTGAAGATAACGCCGATCTGCTGGATGAACTGCTGGCCTGGCTGGGCTATCGCGGCTTCGAGGTGTGGGGCTCGCGCAGCGCCGAAGCCTTCTGGCGACAACTGCATAGCCATCCGGTGGACATCGTGCTGATTGATATCGGCCTGCCCGGGGAAGATGGCTTCAGCGTGCTGAGCTACCTGCATGAGCTGGGGCATTACGGTCTGGTGGTGGTCAGCGCCCGCGGCCAGCAGCAGGATAAACTGCAGGCGCTCAGCCTTGGGGCCGATGCTTACCTGATTAAGCCGGTTAACTTCGCCCACCTTGCGGAGACCCTCACCGCCCTTGGCGCCCGCCTGCAGCAGGATCGACCCGCCGCCCTTCCTTCGGAGGCGCCCGGCACCGCGTCATCCGCCGCCACCGGACTGTGGCGTCTACATGAGGATAAACTGATTTCTCCCGATGCCCGGACGCTGGAGTTAACCCAGCAGGAGTACCGTCTGGTGGAGCTGTTAATGCGCAATCGCAACGAGGTGTGCAGTAAGCTGGACCTCCATGCCTGTCTGTTTTCCCACGACAGCGAGCCTGACCTGCACCGCATCGACGTGGTGATTAGCCGCCTGCGCCATAAGGCGCGCCAGCAAGGGATCCACCTGCCCGTACGAGCGATCTTTGGCAAAGGACTGGCGTTTATTTCCTGATCGAAAGCGCGATCTGGCCGCTGCGCGGGGTGTGAATAACTCGCAAGTGTTAATTTTTCTCATTTTCTGAGAGAAATGAGAGGAATGAGACTGACGACGCGCTTAAGAACTTTCTTATAGTGCTAGCACATCAGGATGATGTCGTATGATTTTCAGTGGACAGGAAAACATATAACAAAACGTAATAGCCGTTCGCGGTAAATTCTGACACCATGCAGCACAAACAAGGTAAAAACGATGGCCATGCAAACGTGGTTAATATTATTGCTATGCATATTTTTCTTCAGCATCTCTGTATACAGTTTTATTTCCTATCTAAAAGACAGGAGACGGCAGAAGTTTACGTTTAACGATAAGCGTTCGACGCGTCGTAAATAATTCACTTTATAATAATTAAAAACGATTACAGGTACGTTTATAAAATCAACACACCGCATACGCCCGGAGGATTTGTCACAGCATGGCGTTATGTTTTGCATAAGGAAATAACGCCATGAGAAACATTAATGTCACCATCAATACCCGCAACACCTTTGTACGTGAATCGCTGGTCGCCATGGTTAATGATCTCTCCCGGGACGAGATGCGGGCCCGTTTCTCCTGGCGCAATAACGACCTGTCAGACGAAGATATTATTATATGCGAAGTGATCCCTGGTGAAATCTATCTGTGCAATACCCTGATTAAAAACAGAAAAAAAGGCAGCTCCCTGATTATCCTCCACAGCTACGACCAGCTGCCGGAAGACGATTTCATGATTAATTGCCTGAAAGGAGTCATTTTTGTCTCGCTGAAAACGGCCAGTATTCCACAGCTGCTGGCGATCATTAAAAGCGAACTACAGCATTGTATGGACCCGTCGGCCACTGACGCCACGAGCCGGGAACTGAGCTGCGCCAGCTGCCCGCATCGTGTCCTGTCGCGGTCGCAGACCGCTGTGGTGCACGGTATTCTTGAAGGGCTGGACATGAGTAAAATCGCTGCCCTGCAGCGCGTCAGTCCCCGCACCGCCGCTTACCATAAGAATAAGATTATGGAAAAATACAGTCTGAATAATAATCACGACTTTTTCCAGTTTATGAATCTGTTACGTGAGCGCTGGTAGGCAAATAGCGAACAGAAGAGA
>OGSI01000015.1_pt1 | contig 142311 bp, 135 predicted proteins | sample 1573831 | NCBI WGS metagenome assembly OGSI01 (sample SAMN03295854, study PRJEB24534) | human gut metagenome | isolation source: fecal sample 4 from infant 8 | host: Homo sapiens | place: USA: Pittsburgh, PA | collected 2014-07 | reverse complement strand
CCGATGGTAGTGTGGGGTCTCCCCATGTGAGAGTAGGGAACTGCCAGGCATCAAACAAGTGAAGAGGCCATCCGGAAGGATGGCCTTTTTGCGTTTCTGCGCCAAAAAACGGTAGGCCGGGTAAGGCAAAGCCGCCACCCGGCAAGTCAGACCGCACTCCACGCCACAATAAACTGCGCAATCCCGTCCACATCATTTAAATCCAGCACCGGAACCTCAAGTTCCACTGCCACATCGCTGGCCACCGCAATCACATGCTCATCCAGCGTTAACTCGCTCAAATCATGCCCGGCATCGCTTCTGAAAAGTAGGATCTTAGGCACGGCCTCATGCTTAAATCCCTCAACCAGCACCAGATCCAGCGTGGAGTGATCCATCCGGCTAACGAGATAAGCGAGATTCAGCGGCGCCTCATCCGGCGTTTCTGTCATTAACGCCCAGCGCTGAGGACTTGCTACCATCGTTTGTGCTGCTCCGGCCTTACGCAGCTCATAGCTGTCTTTTCCGGGCGTATCAATGTCCATGTTGTGATGACTATGCTTAATCAAACCAGGGCGAAGCCCTCTGGCACAAAGCGCAGGAATGAGCTTTTTCAACAGCGTGGTTTTCCCGGTCCCACTCCAGGCGGAAATGGCTACAACAGGTATCATCTTTTCTCCTGCATCATCTGCAAATCTTCACTCGTATTTACGTTCACAAACGCTGATTTCACATCGCTAAAATCAACGGAATGGCCTCCAGACTCACGCATAAAGACCATCACTCTGCGCTCTCCCGCGGCCAGGTAGGCCTGCAGAGCAGGCGCTAGCGATCGATGCATCAACGCGATAGCAGGATGGTCACGCTCGCCGTCATGCACCCAAACCACAGGAGCCGTACCACGAAGCAGGAACAGACGCTCGACAAGACAGGACGGAATAAACGGGGTATCGCAGGGGCAGAAGATGAACCACTCTCCGTGCGACTGTTGCATGACTGAAAGCATACCGGCAAGCGGCCCCGGGTAATTCTCAAGGCTATCCTGATAAACGGCGTACCCGCTTTGCCGGTAAGTGTCGATATGCCGGTTAGCGCTGATGGCCATTGCCGTCACCTGGCCGGCGAGCGTATCGGCGACATGCTGCCACAAGGGTTTTCCATTAAGAAGCTGAAGCCCCTTATCTTTACCGCCCATTCGTGTTGCTCTGCCGCCTGCCAGAACGACCCCGATGATTTCCTGGCTAACATTCACGAATATCGCCTCTTTTATTGTGGGATTGACCCTGCTAACGTGTCACTCTAAATGAAAGGAGCACCACCATGAAATGTAAACGTCTGAATGAAGTTATTGAACTCCTCCAGCCCGCCTGGCAAAAAGAGCCAGAGCTCAATCTGATGCAATTTTTACAGAAACTGGCAAAAGAGTCAGGTTTTGACGGCGATCTGGCAGACCTTTCTGACGACATCCTGATCTACCACCTTAAAATGCGCGACTCTGCCAAAGATGCTGTTATTCCTGGTATTCAGAAAGATTATGAGGAAGATTTTAAGACGGCATTGCTGCGCGCCCGAGGCGTAATTAAAGAGTAAAAGCTTGTAAGCGGCGGCACCGAAATCGCCACAAGATGATATCCTGAATCATTCGTATAATTTCCGGATGATCGGATGAACGACCAGGCTTTTACTTTCCAGACATTACACCCGGACACCATTATGGATGCCCTGTTTGAACAGGGTATTCGGGTGGATTCCGGGCTAACACCGTTAAACAGCTACGAAAACCGCGTCTATCAATTTCAGGACGAGGATCGTCAGCGCTATGTCGTAAAATTCTATCGTCCTGAACGCTGGTCCGCTGAACAAATTCAGGAAGAGCATCAGTTCGCTCACGATCTGCTGGATGACGATGTCCCCGTTGCCGCACCGCTGAAATTCAATAACCAAACGCTCCTTACGCACGAAGGGTATTACTACGCAGTATTCCCAAGTCTGGGTGGCCGTCAGTTTGAAGCGGATAATATCGATCAGATGGAGTGGGTTGCCCGCTATCTTGGGCGTATACACCAGACGGGACGCAAAAAAGCCTTTATTGCCCGCCCGACTATGGGGATTCAGGAATACCTTCTTGAACCGCGCACAATATTCGAAACGTCTGCAATGATCCCCGCAGCGCTAAAGGATGATTTCCTCAACGCCACCGATAAGCTTATTGCTGCAGTGAAAACCAGCTGGCGCGATGATATTTCCGTCCTGCGCCTGCATGGCGATTGTCACGCCGGGAATATTCTCTGGCGTGACGGCCCGCTGTTTGTCGATCTCGATGATGCGCGTATGGGGCCAGCGGTTCAGGACCTGTGGATGCTGCTCAATGGCGACAAAGCCGAGCAACGCATGCAGCTTGAAACCATTATTGTAGCTTATGAAGAATTTAGCCCGTTTAATTCAGACGAAATTGCCCTGATTGAGCCTTTACGTGCGATGCGTTTTGTTTATTATCTCGCATGGTTAATCAGGCGTTGGGACGATCCGGCATTTCCTCGTAATTTCCCGTGGCTTACCGGAGAGGATTACTGGCGTAGCCAGATATCTACATTTACTGAGCAGGTTAAGGTTCTTCAGGAGCCCCCTCTGCAATTAACGCCGATGTATTAATGGACACACCCAGGAGAGAGTTAATCATGAAAAAAATTTGGCTGGCGCTGGCAGGTATGATTCTGGCATTTAGCGCTTCTGCTGCACAGTTTACCGACGGCAAACAGTACATCACGCTGGAGAAGCCGGTCGCTGGCGAGCCACAGGTACTGGAGTTCTTCTCGTTCTATTGCCCACACTGTTACCAGTTCGAGCAGGTGCTGCATGTCTCTGACAACGTGAAGAAAAAGCTGCCGGAAGGCACCAAAATGACCAAGTACCACGTCGAGTTCCTGGGCCCATTGGGTAAAGACCTGACTCAGGCATGGGCGGTGGCGATGGCACTGGGCGTAGAAGATAAGATCACTTCGCCAATGTTTGAAGCCGTACAGAAAACCCAGACCGTTCAGACCACTGCGGATATCCGTAAAGTGTTCGTTGATGCCGGCGTGAAAGGTGAAGAGTACGATGCCGCATGGAACAGCTTCGTGGTGAAATCACTGGTTGCCCAGCAGGAAAAAGCGGCTGCTGACCTCCAGCTTCAGGGCGTTCCGGCGATGTTTGTTAACGGCAAATATCAGCTGAACATGCAGGGCATGGACACCAGCAGCATGGATATTTTCGTTCAGCAGTATGCAGATACCGTGAAATACCTGGTTGAGAAGAAGTAATTTCGCTGATGTAAAAACGCCGGTCACTGACCGGCGTTTTTGTATGAAGATTTTATCTTGTCTATCTGTTCGTCTTTCTCTTTCCAGAGCGTATTAAGCCACTGCTGGAAACGACGTTTGAAGTTCTTATCGTTTACGTAATCACCGTGCAGTTCAGCGTCAATCGGAACCAGGTCGACGTGCACGACAATACGCGTCAGTTTGCCGCTAAGCATATCGAAGAACGGCGTCTTATCGTTTTCCGGATAGCAGAGCGTGACGTTAAGAAGTTTATCGAACTGTGCTCCCAGCACGTTAAGCGCCATCGCAATCCCCGCGGCCTTTGGCGGCAACAGATGCTGATACGGAGAGCGCGTTTGCTGGCGCTTCTCTTCCGTAAACCGGGAGCCTTCAACAAAGTTCACGATGGTCGTCGGATGCGCACGAAACTTTTCACAGGAGCGGCGCGTGGTCTCCACATCCTTACCGCGACGTTCCGGATGACGAATCAAATAGCTGCGCGAATAGCGTTTCATAAACGGCATATCGAGCGCCCAGCAGGCCAGCCCGATAAAAGGCACCCAGGCGAGCTGCTGTTTCAGGAAATATTTGTTCATCGGGATGTGTTTGCGAAAAAGCACGCATAACGCCACGATGTCCGCCCAGCTGTGGTGATTGCAGATCAGCAGGTACCAGTTCTTTTTGTTAAGGTTCTCCAGCCCTTTGACATCCCACTTCAGGTGCGGGTTAAGGCGCAACAGGATCGCCAGTCCTTCGCACCAGCAAAACATCATGAAATTACAAAATGCGGACACGGCTCGCCACACCACGGGTACAGGCAGCAGCAGTTTAATGATCCCGGCGAGAATGATCGGTACGGAACAGGCGATCGTCACCAGGATAGTTAAAATGATGCTTAGCAGTAATGTTATTGCAGCGAGCAATCTCGACATGATGAGCTTTTTCAGGTGGTTAGCTGTAAGTGAGCGACCGGCTAGTCGACGCTGGGCGCTGATTTTACCAGAAAACAGACAAATGAATGGCGCTTTCACAGGGTGATTTGGCGGCTTTTACCCCGGCGCAGAAGATTTCGCTGTTGTTCTGCGTAAATCAAGGCTTATATCCACATAGACTAAATTGTCATCAGTTGGCCATATAGAGGCGATCTCATAACATAACAATCTGATAATTAAGATCTAAATATTGCCTTATATGTATTTTTTACGTCTGTTATTCATGTGAAGTGAAAATACTCACAAACTTATCCACAGTTTGATTTTTACGAGCGATCCTCACGATCGCAAAATCTTTTCCTGTATCGGGCCTGAATAACTGATGTTTTCATCCTTCTGTGGCATCCTTTACGCATAAATTGATTAAAGGCACGGACATTATGGTTCAGATCCCAGAAAACCCTCTTATTCTCGTCGATGGCTCTTCTTACCTGTATCGGGCGTACCATGCGTTTCCTCCTCTGACCAACAGCGCAGGGGAACCTACCGGCGCAATGTATGGCGTGCTGAATATGCTGCGCAGCCTGATTCTTCAGTATCAGCCAACCCATGCGGCCGTCGTGTTTGATGCGAAAGGCAAAACGTTCCGCGACGAGTTGTTTGAACATTACAAATCCCACCGTCCGCCAATGCCTGACGATCTGCGTGCGCAGATAGAGCCGCTGCATGCGATGGTGAAAGCGATGGGTCTGCCGCTGCTGGCCGTTTCTGGGGTTGAAGCGGATGACGTCATCGGTACGCTGGCGCGTGAAGCCGAAAAGATGGGTCGTCCGGTACTGATTAGCACCGGTGATAAAGATATGGCGCAGCTGGTGACGCCAGGGATTACCCTGATTAACACCATGACCAACACCATTCTTGGGCCGGAAGAGGTGGTTGCAAAGTATGGCGTGCCGCCAGAGCTGATTATCGATTTCCTCGCGTTGATGGGCGACTCCTCGGATAACATTCCTGGTGTCCCTGGCGTCGGTGAGAAAACCGCGCAGGCGCTGCTTCAGGGGCTGGGCGGGCTGGATACGCTCTACGCGGAATCAGACAAAATCGCCAGTCTCTCCTTCCGTGGTGCCAAAACCATGGCTGGGAAGCTGGAAGAGAACAAAGAGGTGGCTTATCTCTCTTATAAGCTGGCCACAATCAAAACCGATGTCGAGCTCGAACTGGGCTGTGAACAGCTGGAAGTGCAGCAGCCTTCTGCGGACGAACTTCTAAGCCTGTTTAAGAAATACGAATTTAAGCGCTGGACCACTGACGTGGAAGCCGGTAAATGGCTGCAGGCAAAAGGGGCAAAACCTTCCACAAAGCCGAAGGAGACGATTGTCGTTGATGCAGAAGAGCAGGCGGAAGAAGAAGCCGTGGCGCTTTCCTTCGACAATTATGAAACTCTTCTTGAAGAGTCACAGCTCATTGCCTGGATCGAGAAACTGAAAAAGGCGCCGGTCTTTGCCTTTGACACCGAAACGGACAGTCTCGATAACATCTCTGCCAATATGGTAGGCCTGTCATTTGCGACAGAGCCAGGTCATGCGGCCTATGTTCCCGTGGCGCACGATTACCTGGATGCGCCGGAACAGATCTCCCGTGAACGCGTGCTTGAACTGCTGAAGCCGATTCTGGAAGACGAAAAGGCGCTCAAGGTTGGGCAAAACCTCAAGTACGACCGCGGCATTCTGCAAAACTACGGCATTGAACTGCGCGGGATCGCCTTCGACACCATGCTTGAATCCTACATTCTGGACAGCGTCGCGGGCCGCCATGATATGGATTCCTTATCTGACCGCTGGCTCAAGCACAAAACCATCACCTTCGAAGAGATTGCCGGCAAAGGGAAAAATCAGCTCACCTTTAACCAGATCGCTCTTGAAGAAGCAGGGCGCTACGCGGCGGAAGATGCTGACGTTACGCTGCAGCTGCACCTGAAGATGTGGCCAAAACTGCAAAAGCACGAAGGTCCGCTGAATGTGTTCCAGCATATTGAGATGCCGCTGGTACCCGTGCTGTCCCGCATTGAACGCAACGGCGTGAAAATCGATCCAACGGTGCTGCATAACCACTCCGGGGAGCTGGCGCAGCGCCTGACCGAGCTGGAGCAAAAAGCGCATGAGCTTGCAGGCGAGCCGTTTAACCTCTCTTCACCGAAGCAGCTGCAAACCATTCTGTTTGAAAAGCAGGGCATCAAGCCGCTGAAGAAAACCCCTGGCGGTGCGCCTTCAACCTCTGAAGAGGTGCTGGAAGAGCTGGCGCTGGACTACCCGCTGCCAAAAGTGATTCTGCAGTACCGTGGTCTCGCGAAGCTGAAGTCTACCTACACTGATAAGCTTCCGCTGATGATCAACCCGAAAACGGGCCGCGTGCACACCTCATATCATCAGGCTGTCGCGGCGACCGGTCGTCTCTCGTCAACCGATCCCAACCTGCAGAACATCCCGGTACGTAACGAAGAGGGCCGCCGTATTCGCCAGGCTTTCATCGCACCAGAGGATTATCTGATTGTCTCTGCTGACTACTCGCAAATTGAGCTGCGCATTATGGCGCATCTGTCCCGCGACAAAGGCCTGCTGACCGCGTTTGCCGAAGGGAAGGATATCCACCGGGCAACCGCGGCGGAAGTCTTCGGCTTGCCGCTGGACAGCGTGACCAACGAACAGCGCCGCAGCGCTAAAGCGATCAACTTCGGTCTGATCTACGGCATGAGCGCGTTCGGCCTTTCACGCCAGCTCAATATTCCGCGTAAAGAGTCGCAGAAGTATATGGATCTCTACTTCGAGCGCTACCCGGGCGTGCTGGAATATATGGAACGTACCCGCGCGCAGGCGAAAGAGAAAGGTTACGTTGAAACCCTGGACGGCCGCCGTCTCTACTTACCGGACATCAAATCCAGCAACGCGGCGCGCCGCGCGGGCGCAGAACGTGCCGCGATCAACGCCCCCATGCAGGGGACCGCGGCGGACATTATTAAGCGTGCAATGATCGCCGTGGATGCCTGGCTCGAGAAAGAGAAACCGCGTGTGAAAATGATCATGCAGGTACACGATGAACTGGTATTTGAAGTGCACAAGGACGACCTCGACGCCGTGTCGAAGAAGATCCACGAACTGATGGAAAGCAGCATGACGCTGGACGTGCCGTTGCTGGTGGAAGTGGGAAGTGGTGAAAACTGGGATCAGGCTCACTAAGGGTTCTTCGCATAACGCGCTTTTTATGTAAGTTTGCAACATGGCAACGCGCGTTTTGTGACGATCATTAGAATTCCCTATGTAAAGAATGAAAAAAAACTACAAAAAGTGCTTTTTCTGCAACACAAAAAGGGGTAGAGTTATCGGCGTAGGGTACAGAGGTAAGATGTTCTATCTTTCAGACCTTTTACTTCACGTAATCGGATTTGGCTGAATATTTTAGCCGCCCCAGTCAGTAATGACTGGGGCGTTTTTTATTGCGGCAAAGAAATGTTCAGGCAAAAAAAACGCGGCCATTGCCGCGCTCGGTATTACTCTTCTTCCGCTTCCGTCGCGGGTTCCAGCTCGCTAAACCAGGTGTCGAGCTTCTGACGCAGCTTGTCCACGCCCTGCTTTTTCAGCGAGGAGAACGGCTCAACCTGCACATCGCCGTTGAACGCCAGCACCGCTTCACGAACCATATTCACCTGCGCTTTACGCGCACCGCTTGCCAGCTTATCGGCTTTCGTCAGCAGCACCAGCACGGCGATATCGCTTGCCACCGCCCAGTCGATCATCTGCTGATCGAGATCTTTCAGCGGGTGGCGAATATCCATCAATACCACCAGACCTTTCAGGCACATGCGTTTTTCGAGGTATTCACCCAGCGCACGCTGCCATTTGATTTTCATCTCTTCGGGTACCTGCGCATAACCGTACCCCGGTAAGTCGACCAGGCGTTTGCCCTCTGCGACTTCAAACAGGTTGATCAGCTGGGTACGGCCAGGTGTTTTTGAGGTACGCGCCAGGTTCTTCTGATTGGTCAGCGTATTCAGGGCGCTGGATTTCCCCGCATTAGAGCGGCCAGCAAAGGCCACTTCAATACCGGTATCAGAGGGGAGGTGGCGAATATCGGGCGCACTGGTGACAAAATGCGTCTGTTGGTAGTTCCAGGTAGTCACGTGGTCGTCTCCAAAAATCGTAATCTGAGGGGGATTATACCTGAATGCGGGCAAAAGACTTTTTTCATTGCACTCAGCCTGTAGGCTTAAGCCCTGGCCGCTGTGAGAGATTGGCTATACGTACTATGTGAGATTTCAGAGAAATCGCAGGAGCAAGAAAAAGGCAAACTCTTTTAAATCATCATCTTATTTCCAGGTAATTATCTGAAAATCCGTTTTTGTACCGTTTCGTTGCTTGTTAGTTTAAGCGAACACGGTAAAGTATGCGGCAAGGCGAGGAAGCCAACAGGATAATGACTTAAGGATAAGGGTCAGGAGCGCCAGGAGGCGAAGACGCAGGATTGTCAGGACGACCAGCGCCTGGAGGCGTTTTAACAGGAAATGGAACCGTATCACGGACGGTATTAGCCAAGGGATAAACAGGGTTTGTTGTTGGCAAACATGGAATGTCTGACCCGTTAAGGGTTGTGAGTCAGGAAAAAAGGCGACAGATTGCTCTGTCGCCTTTTTTCTTTGCTTGCTTTCTGCTAGATTTCGCCGCAATTCTATACTGAAGAAAACGACTTAAAGATAAAACATCATGAAAAAACCAACCTCCGCTGCGGGCGCGAAACGCCCTGCAAAAGCACGCCGCAAAACGCGCGAAGAACTGAACCAGGAAGCGCGCGACCGCAAACGCGACAAAAAACATCGCGGTCATGCTGCGGGTAGCCGTGCCAACGGTGGTGGTGCAGCGGGCGCTTCTGCAAAAAGCAAGCAGCAGAAAGATCCTCGTATCGGCAGTAAAACTCCCATTCCACTGGGCGTGACAGACACCCCGGTCACTAAGCAGCACAAACCAAAGAGCGAGAAACCTATGCTTTCACCGCAGGCTGAGCTGGATTTGCTGGAGAACGATGAGCGCCTGGACGCGCTGCTGGAACGTCTTGAAGAGGGTGAAACCCTGACCGCCGAAGAGCAGTCATGGGTGGATGCCAAACTGGATCGCATCGACGAGCTGATGCAGAAGCTGGGTCTGTCTTACGATGATGAAGACGACGAAGAAGAAGACGAGAAGCAGGAAGATATGATGCGTCTTCTGAAGGGTGGAAACTAACATTTGCACCCGGCAGGCTCGATAGTCCTGCTTATAACCCTTCCGGTTATATGTTATCTGGTGTGGTTATTCGTTAAACTACGGCGGTTGTCGCGGCGACAGAAGTGGCTGCGCACCCGAATGATGGCCCGCAATGGGGTCAGAACGGGCCGCCGTATACGAACGCGACACCAACGGAAGGAGTGAGCATGTCAGCACCAACTATCGACTGGGATTTGGCCCTAATCCAGAAATATAACTATTCCGGGCCGCGTTATACGTCATACCCCACCGCGCTGGAGTTCTCCGATGCCTTCGGCGAGGAGGATTTTCAGCAGGCTGTCGCGCGCTATCCTGAGCGTCCGCTGTCGCTCTATGTCCATATTCCGTTCTGCCACAAGCTTTGCTACTTCTGCGGCTGCAATAAAATCGTGACCCGCCAGCAGCATAAAGCCGACCAGTATCTTGACGCGCTCCAACAGGAAATTGTGCATCGCGCGCCGCTGTTTAAAGGTCGTCACGTCAGCCAGCTTCACTGGGGCGGCGGTACGCCAACCTATCTGAACAAAGCGCAAATAAGCCGCCTGATGACCCTGCTGCGCGGCAATTTCAGTTTTAACGACGACGCTGAAATCTCGATCGAAGTCGATCCGCGTGAAATTGAGCTGGATGTCCTCGATCACTTACGCGCAGAAGGCTTCAACCGCCTGAGCATGGGCGTGCAGGACTTCAATAAAGAGGTTCAGCGTCTGGTGAACCGCGAGCAGGACGAAGACTTTATCTTTGCCTTACTCAACCATGCGCGTGACATCGGTTTTACGTCGACCAATATTGACCTGATTTACGGCCTGCCAAAGCAGACGCCGGAGAGCTTCGCCTTTACGCTGAAGCGCGTGGCTGAACTCAGTCCGGACCGCCTGAGCGTCTTTAACTACGCGCATCTGCCGACGCTCTTTGCCGCCCAGCGCAAAATCAAAGATGCCGATCTGCCTTCTGCCCAGCAGAAGCTGGATATCCTGCAGGAAACCATCACCTCGCTGACCGACACCGGCTATCAGTTTATCGGCATGGATCACTTTGCCCGTCCGGACGACGAACTGGCGGTCGCTCAGCGCGAAGGGGTCCTGCACCGCAATTTCCAGGGCTACACGACCCAGGGCGATACCGATTTGCTGGGAATGGGCGTCTCCGCCATCAGCATGATCGGCGACTGCTACGCGCAAAACCAGAAAGAACTGAAGCAGTATTACCAGCAGGTTGATGAGACGGGCAACGCGCTGTGGCGCGGCATCGCATTAACGCGCGATGACTGTATCCGTCGCGATGTGATTAAGGCGCTTATCTGCAACTTCCGTCTTGATTTCAGGGACGTGGAAGCGCAGTGGGCGCTGAACTTCAGCGATTATTTCGCGGAAGACCTGAAGCTGCTGGCGCCGCTGGCGAAAGACGGGCTGGTGGACGTGTCGGAGAGCGGGATTGAGGTCACGCCGAAAGGGCGTCTGTTGATCCGCAATATCTGCATGTGCTTCGACGCATATCTGCGTCAGAAAGCGCGTATGCAGCAGTTCTCGCGGGTGATTTAAACGGTAATGCCGGGTGGCGGCTTCGCCTTACCCGGCCTACAAAAGTGCGAAATGTAGGCCGGGTAAGCGAAGCGCCACCCGGCTTTTCATCGCCAACTCGCTAGCTAAACAGCCCAACCAGCGCCGCACACAGCACAGCCGCAACGGCGGTTTGTGGCGTGTGGCTTTCAGCGGCTCCGCTAGAGAGCATATTCACGAATGTTTCCAGCATGATGTTCACCCCCAATTTCCGGGCACGATCATACAAAACTCATCGGAACAGTAAAGCGCAAAATAACGGCAATTTGCGCTCAATTAATAACCTTTACACAAGCGCGGATATTACTCCATTCCCAGCTCTTTCAGCTTGCGCGTCAGGGTATTGCGTCCCCATCCTAACAGGCGAGCAGCTTCCTGCTTATGACCCTGGGTATGACGAAGCGCGGTGGTCAACAGCGTACGCTCCATCTCAGGCTGAGCCTCTGACAGCAGGTTTTGATGACCGGAACGCAGCGCGCGGTCGGCCCACTGCGCCAGCAGCGTCGCCCAGCTGTCCGGCAGCGCGTGTCCGCTACTGCTTTCCGGCGCGGTCGCCTCGAACAGCTCGGCCGGTAAATCCTGAATCAGCACTTCCTGACCGGCAGCCATCACGGTTAACCAGCGGCAGGTGTTTTCCAGCTGACGCACGTTGCCCGGCCACGCCAGACGCGTCAGAGCGGCATCGGTTTCCGGGTGCAGCTGCTTGGCTTCCACACCCAGCTCGCGGGCAGCCACCTGCAGGAAATGACGCGCCAGGCGGGGAATATCTTCCCGGCGTTCACGCAGCGGCGGCAGATGAACGCGAATGACGTTCAGACGATGGAATAAATCCTCACGGAATTTGCCTTCCTGCACGCGCTGCTCCAGGTTCTGGTGGGTCGCGGCGATAATACGCACGTCCACCTTCACCGGCGCATAACCGCCCACGCGATAAAACTGCCCGTCGGCCAGCACGCGCAGCAGACGGGTCTGAACGTCCAGCGGCATATCGCCGATCTCATCCAGGAACAGCGTGCCGCCGTCAGCCTGTTCGAAGCGCCCCTGGCGAATGGTATTTGCGCCGGTAAACGCCCCTTTTTCGTGCCCGAACAGCTCGGATTCAATCAAGTCCTTTGGGATCGCCGCCATATTCAGGGCGATAAACGGCGCTTTTGCCCGCGGGCTGTGGCGATGCAGGGCATGGGCCACAAGCTCTTTACCGGTCCCCGATTCGCCGTTGATCAAGACGCTGATGGAGGAGCGGGACAGACGGCCAATAATGCGAAACACGTCCTGCATCGCCGGCGCTTCGCCGATGATGTCGGTGGTAGGCCCAAAATCGGGCGCGTGGCGCGGCTGTTGCTGCTCCTGATAATGGCTAATCGCGCGCTCAACCAGCGCCACCGCTTCGTCGATATCAAACGGTTTGGGCAGATAATCGAATGCCCCTTGCTGGTAAGCGCTCACCGCGGCATCCAGATCGGAATGAGCCGTCATTATGATGACCGGAAGCATAGGGTGGCGTTGTTTGATCTGCTTTAACAGCGCCAGCCCGTCCATGCCCGGCATACGGATATCCGACAGCAGAACATCGGGCGTTTTAGTGGTGAGTGCGTCGAGCACTTCGCTGCCGCTCTCAAACGTCGTGCAGCTTAATCCTGCCCCTGTGAGCGCGCGTTCAAGCACCCAACGGATGGAGCTATCGTCATCGACTACCCAGACTATCCCTCGTTGCATAAACGTCACCTTTATTTTTTAATCGGCAGGAAAACCGAAAACTCGGTATGTCCCGGCCAACTGGTAAATTCAATTTTTCCAGAGTGTTGGTCGATCAAACTGCGGGCAATGGATAAGCCCAGGCCGGTTCCGCCTTCGCGGCCGCTGACCATCGGGTAGAACAGAGTGTCCTGAAGATGCGATGGAATACCGGGGCCGTTATCCTCGACGTCGATACGGGCCGCAAGCCGATAGCGCACGCCGTGTAACGTGAGCTGGAAGGCGGTGCGGGTGCGCAAAATAATCTCGCCCCCTTCCGGTCCCAGCGCCTGCAGGGCATTGCGCACAATGTTCAACAGGACCTGCTCAATCTGATCCGGGTCATGGGCCAGTTCCGGCAGGCTTGGGTCGTAATCACGCACCAGCGTGACGTTCTCTGGCAGCTCCATCGAGACGAGCTTCACCACCCGCTCGGCCACTTTATGGATGCTTTCTGTGACGTGCATTCCCGGCTGCTGTGGCCCGAGAAGACGGTCAACCAGATTCCGCAGGCGGTCCGCCTGCTCGATGATGACGTTGGTGTACTCCGCCAGCGCAGGGTCGGGCAGCGCCTTGGTCAGAAGCTGCGCCGCGCCGCGTAACCCACCCAGCGGGTTTTTGATTTCATGCGCCAGGCCGCGCACCAGGTCTCGGGCGGCAATTTGCTGCGCATGCTGAAGCTGCTCCTGGCTCAGGCGACGCTGATTATCCATCGGCGCCATTTCCAGCAGGATCAAGCCTTCGGGAAGACGTTGCGCGGTCAGCGACAGAATGTGCGAGCGCCCGTCGATCACCAGCGTCACTTCGTTATCGGTGAAACCCTGGCCCGCCTGTAAACTTTCCTGCATCAGGCCAATATTCAGCGAAAAATAGCTCAGAAGTTCCGGAAGCGGGGTGCCGAACAGTTTGCGTGCGCTTTGGGCGAGCAGCTGCTGTGCCGCCGGGTTGGCGTAATGAACGGCCAGCTCGTCATCCACCAGCAAAATGCTGTTAATCAAAGAATTGAGGATCTGCCCAGCATCGGGCAGCGTGCCAGTTGCCATTCAGCAGTCTCCTGGAGTCGTTTGCACTAATTTAGTGCAGTATAGCGTTTTCGGCGTAAAAAGCGCGTGAGATCAGGTTGTTGGTGGAGAAAAAAGCCCATCCGGAGATGGGCTAAAAGTTTCCACGGCAACTACTCCCGGCGCTTGTCACGCCGGGTAAAACAACTTAATTAAACGCTGTAGTACAGTTCGAACTCAACCGGATGCGGAGTCATACGGACGCGGTCGTTCTCTTCAGTACGCAGGGCGATGTAAGCATCGATAGCGTCGTCAGTGAATACGCCACCTGCGGTCAGGAACTCGCGGTCTGCGTCCAGCGCCTGCAGGGCTTCTTCCAGAGAGCCAGCAACCTGTGGGATCTCTTTCGCTTCTTCTGGCGGCAGGTCGTACAGGTTTTTGTCCATCGCTTCGCCTGGGTGGATCTTGTTCTTGATACCGTCCAGACCGGCCATCAGCAGTGCTGCGAAGCACAGGTATGGGTTAGCCGCTGGATCCGGGAAGCGAACTTCGATACGACGCGCTTTAGGAGACGCCACCACCGGGATACGGATAGAAGCAGAACGGTTACGCGCAGAGTAGGCCAGCATCACTGGCGCTTCATAGCCCGGGACCAGACGCTTATAGGAGTTGGTGGTTGGGTTCGCCAGGGCGTTGATCGCTTTAGCGTGTTTGATTACGCCGCCAATGTAATACAGCGCCTGCTCGGACAGACCGGCATATTTGTCACCAGAGAACAGGTTGGTACCGTTCTTGGACAGAGACATGTGGCAGTGCATACCGGAACCGTTGTCGCCAAACATTGGTTTTGGCATGAAGGTCGCAGTTTTACCGAAACGGTGCGCAACGTTGTGCACAACGTATTTGTAGATCTGAATTTCGTCCGCTTTTTTGGTCATGGTGTTGAAGCGGGTAGCCACTTCGTTCTGACCCGCAGTCGCCACTTCGTGGTGGTGAGCTTCAACAACCAGGCCCATCTCTTCCATCACCAGACACATGGTGGAACGAATGTCCTGTGCAGAGTCGACCGGAGGAACCGGGAAGTAACCGCCTTTCACGCCTGGACGGTGACCTTTGTTACCGCCTTCGTATTTGGTGGAGGAGTTCCATGCGCCTTCGATGTCGTCGATAGCCACGTGGGAGCCAGAGATAGAGGCACCAAAACGGATGTCATCGAACAGGAAGAACTCTGGCTCTGGCCCGAACAGAACGGTGTCCGCGATGCCGGTAGAACGCAGGTACTCTTCAGCGCGTTTCGCGATAGAACGTGGGTCGCGGTCGTAGCCCTGCAGCGTGCCTGGCTCGAGGATGTCGCAACGGATGATCAGGGTAGGTTCTTCGAAGAACGGATCAATGACCGCAGTGGTTGCATCTGGCATCAGAACCATGTCGGATTCGTTAATGCCTTTCCAGCCACCAATGGAGGAGCCGTCAAACATTTTGCCTTCTTCAAAGAATTCGGCGTTCACCTGATGAGCAGGGATTGTGACGTGCTGTTCTTTACCTTTGGTGTCGGTGAAGCGGAGATCAACAAACTTCACTTCATGTTCGTTCAGCATCGTCAAAACGTGTTCAGCGGACATACTTAACTCTCCAGATTGGTCATTGTCGTCGTGGTAACGAGGTCTTCAGTTTCTGTTTGTACTGGCTGTTGCCATGTAATTTTTATAAAGCGAAATCTGTGCCAACTTTTAAAACACCCCAAAAAGGCGTTATCATGCGCACCATAGTGCAAAAGGGCTGCACCACAATGGTAATGTTGCACCAGTATAGTGCTTCAGTGTGAACACCGAGCACCATATTGGTGCAATTTTCGTTAAAGTGCCCTTTTTCGCTCCGTGAAAGCGATCACAAAGCATCTCTGCGATACTTGTTTGCGGAGGATGTTTGTGATCCTGTTTTGTAGTGCGATTAATCCGTGTACAATAACGCGCTATTTCTAAATGCCTGAGGCAAAGTTGTGATCGAAAAATTGCGTAATATCGCCATCATCGCGCACGTTGACCATGGTAAAACTACCCTGGTTGACAAGCTGCTACAGCAATCCGGTACGTTCGACGCACGTACTGAAGCACAAGAACGTGTGATGGACTCCAACGATTTGGAGAAAGAGCGTGGGATTACCATCCTCGCGAAAAACACCGCAATCAAATGGAATGATTACCGTATCAACATCGTTGATACCCCAGGGCACGCCGACTTCGGTGGTGAAGTTGAGCGCGTGATGTCCATGGTGGATTCCGTGCTGCTGGTGGTTGACGCATTTGACGGCCCAATGCCGCAAACGCGCTTCGTGACCAAAAAAGCATTTGCCCATGGCCTGAAACCAATTGTTGTTATCAACAAGGTTGACCGTCCTGGCGCACGTCCTGACTGGGTTGTTGATCAGGTATTCGACCTGTTCGTTAACCTCGACGCGACCGACGAACAGCTGGACTTCCCTATCATTTACGCTTCGGCGCTGAATGGTATCGCGGGTCTGGACCACGAAGATATGGCGGAAGACATGACCCCGCTGTATCAGGCGATTGTCGATCACGTACCGGCACCGGATGTTGATCTGGATGGTCCACTGCAGATGCAGATCTCCCAGCTGGACTACAACAACTACGTTGGCGTCATCGGTATCGGTCGTATCAAACGCGGTAAAGTGAAGCCAAACCAGCAGGTTACTATCATCGATAGCGAAGGCAAAACCCGCAACGGTAAAGTTGGCAAAGTGCTGACTCACCTGGGTCTGGAGCGTATCGACAGCGATCTGGCTGAAGCGGGCGACATCATCGCGATCACCGGTCTGGGCGAGCTGAACATCTCTGACACCATCTGCGACCCGCAGAACGTGGAAGCGCTGCCAGCCCTGTCTGTTGATGAACCAACCGTTACCATGTTCTTCAACGTCAACACCTCTCCGTTCTGTGGTAAAGAAGGTAAGTTCGTTACCTCTCGTCAGATCCTTGACCGCCTGAACAAAGAGCTGGTGCACAACGTTGCGCTGCGCGTTGAAGAAACCGAAGACGCTGATGCCTTCCGCGTATCCGGTCGTGGTGAGCTGCACCTGTCTGTTCTGATCGAAAACATGCGTCGTGAAGGTTTCGAGATGGCGGTTTCCCGTCCGAAAGTTATCTTCCGCGAAATCGATGGCCGTAAACAAGAGCCGTTCGAAAACGTGACGCTGGACGTCGAAGAGCAGCACCAGGGTTCTGTCATGCAGGCGCTGGGCGAGCGTAAAGGCGACCTGAAAAACATGAATCCAGACGGTAAAGGCCGCGTACGTCTCGACTACGTGATCCCAAGCCGTGGTCTGATCGGCTTCCGTTCAGAGTTCATGACCATGACTTCTGGTACCGGTCTGCTGTACTCCACCTTCAGCCACTACGACGACGTTCGTCCGGGCGAAGTGGGTCAGCGTAACAACGGCGTACTGATCTCTAACGGTCAGGGTAAAGCGGTTGCGTTCGCCCTGTTCGGTCTGCAGGATCGCGGTAAGCTGTTCCTCGGCCACGGCGCTGAAGTTTACGAAGGCCAGATCATCGGTATTCACAGTCGTTCTAACGACCTGACGGTAAACTGCCTGACCGGTAAGAAACTGACCAACATGCGTGCGTCCGGTACTGACGAAGCAACGGTTCTGGTTCCACCGATCAAGATGACCCTGGAGCAGGCTCTGGAATTCATCGATGACGACGAACTGGTAGAAGTGACTCCGCTGTCTATCCGTATCCGTAAACGTCACCTGACCGAGAACGATCGTAAACGTGCTATGCGCGGTGCGAAAGAAGAGTAATTCGGTTATGCCGTAGGCCGGGTATGCGCACGCGCCACCCGGCAACGAAAAAGCCGCTGAGCGATCAGCGGCTTTTTTTATTAGAACGAATACCGTAGCCCTAAACGGATCCGGTACTGCTCCCGGTTGTAATCATTCCATCGGTCCAGCCACTGCAGTTCGAGGTACGGCAGCCAGTTTCTGTCGATCCTGTAACTGAATTTATTGGTAATTTCCCAGTGATGGGTTTTGCCATTTTTGCTGTGGTAGTCATTCACCCGCTGGAAAAAGTGCGGTTCAAAGGTGTAGAAAAATGCATCCGTTACTTTGAAATTCCAGTAGTTGGCAAATTCGTGCGTGTCGTTCTTATCCATCTGCCCGTTATAGTCCGGCGTATCGTAGTTGTTATGGTTATAGCGATAGCGGAACGTCAGGTTGAACCAGTCCGTAAATTTATAATTGGTATCTAAATAGACCGCGCCACCCGAACCTGCGCTGCTGTCGTTAATCAACCCGCCGGGCTGGAAGGTGAGTTTATCGGTCGGCTTAAAGAGCGGATACCACCCCTCGATTTCGTTATAGCTGTGCTTAAGTTCATCCCATTTACCCACGTTATAGGCGTTGGTGAACATCAGTCCCGCGCCCATATCGAAGTTATAGCCCGCACGCAGGATCACCTCGTGCATCTCTGAGGCCGTATTGTAGGCTTCACGCGTTTCGACATAGGCTCCGGCAAATACCGGGCAGGACACAGACGACACGATCAGTACAGTGATGATTCTTTTCATAATTTGTCCATGTATCAGGTACAGAAAGGCCTCCCTCCTGATAAACAGGAAGGACATAGTGGCCGGATTTATTGTTATAAAGTGACTGCTGACGCTTTATTGTTGGTGGTTATCTCAGGGGTATTCGCGGTTTGTTTCTTCCGTTTTCCAATCTCCTCGATAATAAAGGCGAAGCGCGCTTCGTTGAGTTTATAAAACAGCCCCATGGTCACGGCAGCAACAATCGCCAGGCCGCACGGCCAGAGGAAAATAAGCTGACGCAACCCAAGCAGCGTGCCCGCGCTTTGCACGGCATGGGGAACGTAGCCAATCTGGGTCAGCATAATTCCAGGCAGGAAACCGGCGAGCGCGGCGGAGATTTTGCGCGAGAAGGTATAGCCGGTGTAAACCGACCCTTCGGCGCGAATGCCGGTTTTCCACTCGCCGTAATCGACGGTATCCGGCACCAGCGCCCAGTTCAGGCTATTAACAAATGCCGTGCCGAAGAAGGCCATGCAGGAAAACAGCACGAACAGCAGGGAGCTGGTCCCCCAGAAGAAATTCAGCACGTCGCCCACCGCCCACAGCGCCAGCCCGCCCAGATAGACCGGTTTCTTGCCAAAGCGCTTTACCGCGCCGGGCACCAGAAACACGCCAATCAGAATGCAGCCCATGCTGAAAAAGCCCATCCACGACAGCAGATGCAGATCGTTCAGCACGTACTGGGTGTAATAGACCTGAATCGCCAGCTTGATGTTGAAGGCGGCGAGGGTACACAGGTTGGCGATGCACAGCACCAGCAGCGGTGGATTGCGGAAAATCGCGCAGAATGATTTCAGAATGCCGGGCTTATGGTGATCGGGCGTAAGCTCGACGTAGCGTTCTTTCACCCCGCTGTAGCACCACCACATGCAGAACAGGCCGCCGGTAACGAACACCAGCGCGGCCACCAGATAGCCGAGTGAGGGCTGGTGGACGAACAGCGCCTGAATGGGCATAAAGCCGACGGTGCAAAGCAACAGCCCCACCGTAGCGCCGCCCTGACGCCACGCCGCAAGCTGCGCGCGCTCGTTCGGGTTTTTGGTGATGGCCGGGACCATCGCACCGTAGGCGCAGTTCATCAGGCTATAGCAGAGGCCAAACATCATGAAGAGCACGGTGGCGAGGGCCGTTTTCACCGTCAGGCTAAAGTCGTTGGCCATAAACTGCGCCGTCGCCACCAGCGCCACCGGAACGGAGGCGTAAAGAATGAACGGCCTGAATTTTCCCCGCGCGCCGATGTTACGTCGGGAGTCCAGCAGCACCCCGGTCAGCATGTCGGTAAAGGCGGTGAAAAACTTCGCGACGAGGAAAATAATGCCGCCGTAGAACGCCGGCATGCCCAGTTCATCGGTGTAAAACTTCAGCAGATACAGCGTGCCAATACACAGCATCAGGTTCGAGCCAAAATCGCCCATCCCGTAGGCGCACTTCTCTCGCAGGCTCAATTTGAGGGTTAACGGATCAGTATTATGTGTCATGGTCGATCCTCAAAGCGCCCCGCAGGGCGCTCTATCACGTCATTATGCCGTACGTTTGCGCAGTTCGATCTCTTCGACGATGCGCACATACATCTTCTCGTTGAGGTTGTAGAAGCAGCCCATCGCCACGATGGTGATGACCGCCAGCAGGCTCGGGTAGATAAATATCAGCTGCCGCAGCCCTTCAACCGTGCCACTGGATTGCACCACGTTGGGTACATAGCCGATCTGCGTGAGCATGATCCCCGGGAAGAAGCCCGCCAGCGCCTGGGAGACCTTCCGGAAGAAGGTAAAACCGGTATACACCGTTCCTTCGGAGCGCACGCCGGTGCGCCACTCACCGTACTCCACGGTATCGGACACCAGCGCCCAGTTCAGGCTGTTCACGAACGCGGAGCCGAAAAAGGCCAGGCAGGAGAACGCCACAAAGCTCACCGAGCCGCCGCCGAAGAAGTAGTTGAGCAGATCGCCCGCCACCCAAATCATCAGCCCGCTGATGTAGACCTTTTTCTTGCCGAAGCGCCGCACCGCGCCGGGCATCATAAAGACGCCGATAAAAATGCAGCCCATGCTGAAGAAGCCCATGTACGACAGCAGGATCGGGTCGTTCAGCACGTACTGCGTGTAGTAAACCTGAATGGCGAGTTTGACGTTAAAGGCGCCCAGCGTGCACAGGTTCGCGATGCACAGGATAAACAGCGGGCGGTTTCCGGCGATGGCGCGAAACGACTGCAGCAGCCCCGGTTTTTGCGCCGGGTTAGCGGGCTGCGCCTCGACGTAGCGTTCGGTCACCCCCTTGTAGCACCACCACATAAAAAACAGTCCGAACAGCGAGAAGAGGGTGGCGGCAAAGATATAGCCAAGCTGGTCATTGCCTTCAATCAGGTTCATCACCGGAACAAAACCCACGGTACAGAGCAGCAGGCCCAGCGTAGCACCGCCCTGACGCCAGGCGGCCAGCGAGGCGCGCTCGTCCGGGTTTTTGGTAATGGCGGGCACCATCGCGCCGTAGGAGCAGTTCATCATGCTGAAGAACAGGCCGTACAGCATGAACAGCACCGTCGCCATCACCGTTTTACCGGTGATTTCAAACGGCGTGCCAACGAAGTTGGCAATCGCCAGTAAGGTCACCGGGAACGCCGCATAGAGCACGAACGGGCGGAATTTCCCTTTCGGGCCGATCTTGCGCCGGGAGTCGAGCATGATCCCGGTGCCCATATCGGTGAAGGCGGTAAAAAACTTCGCAATCAGGAAGATGATCCCGCCGTAGGTGCCCGGCAGGCCCAGCACGTCGGTGTAAAACTTCAGCAGATAAAGCGTGCCGATATCCAGCAGGATGTTTGAGCCGAGATCGCCCATCCCGTAGGCGAGTTTTTCTTTAAACGGCAGGCGCAGGGTTGCCGGATCGGAAGTATGTTGACTCATTATTGTTCTCCGTCTGCCCGCAGGTTGCCCCGCGGGCGAGCCTTATCAGATATGACGTAAGGTGCTAAACAGATCTGCCCATTCGCTGTGCTGGCGGTAGAAGACCGGCGGCTTGCCGAGCGGGGCATCTACGGTCACGTCACCGCCCCGGCAGATTTCCCCGGTCCACGCATTCACCCAGCTGTCCTGTGGCAGATAGAGCGACCAGTCGCGGCGCCCCTCTTCATGAACCGGCGCTACCAGCAGATCGCGGCCAAACAGGTACTGGTATTTCAGCGTGTAGGCGCGCGCGTCGTCTTCATAGTGCAGGAACAGCGGGCGCATCACCGGCAGGCCGCTTTTCGCGTTCTGCGCGACCGCGGCTTTGATGTACGGCTTCAGGGTGGTGAAGACGGTGGTCATGCGCGCGAAGTGCGCGATGGTTTCCGCGTCGCCGTCGAACTGCCAGTTATCGCCTGGACGGTTGCCCTCATGGGTACGCATCATCGGCGTAAAGGCGCTGAAGTCGCACCAGCGCAGCAGCAGCTCTTTGCTGCGCTTCATCTCGAACAGGGTCGTATAGCCGCCGATGTCGCTGTGGTGCAGGCCGTGCCCGGTCATCGCCAGCGACAGCGCCGCAGGGATGACGGACGCCAGACCGTCGTCCAGGCTCCAGTCGACGTTCTGATCCCCCGCCCACATCATCACCGAGTGCTTCTGGCTGCCGGTATAGCCCGCGCGCATGAAGAACAGGATCTCGCCGAGCTTGCCGGTCTCCTGAAGCGCCTCGTAGTTACATTTGGCCCACAGGGCAGGCCAGGCGTTATGCATGATCTCCGCGCTCACGCCGTTGTGCAGGAAGGTGTCGGTCGGCAGATATTCCCCGAAATCGGCCATCCAGCCGCCGCAGCCCAGTTCGATCAGGTTCTTTTTAATGACCTCTTTGTACCAGTCGTAGGCTGCCGGGTTGGTCAGGTCGATAACGCCCGCGTAGAACTCGCCGAACTCGACGTGGTAGTCCTCGCCGTTGGCGTTTTTGGTCAGATAGCCGCGCTTCGACGCCTCTTCGCAGAGATCTTTATCGCTGGCGACGTACGGGTTGATATAGGAGAGGAACTGCACGCCTTCCTCTTTCCACTTCGCAATCCGCGCATCAAGCTGCGGATAGAGCGCGCTGTTCCACTTCCAGTTCCACATTACGCGTTTGCCAAAGGAGGTCATGCGAATGCCGGACCAGTCCTGCGCCCAGATGCCGTTGACCTTCACGCCGCCCTCGCGCATGGCGTCGAGCTTCTGCTGGCACACCTCGGTGCCGCCCTGAATGCCCAGCGTCACGCCGTTGTACACCCAGTCCGGCAACTCCGGCTGACGTCCCAGCAGGCCGGTCAGTTTTTCCAGCAGATCGACGTACGTTTGCGCACATTCGAAGCGCAGCGTGGCGTTATCTTCCCAGAACGCCAGCTCGTGGAACTCCGGCGCGCTGAAGTCAAAGTTCATATAGCAGCTGTTATCCACGTGGCAGTAGTACTTCTGGGTGCTCACGAAGGTAGGCTGCGGGAAGAAGGTCCAGTAGTAGTCGCCGCCCGCGTTCTCTTTGCAGTCGGCCTGCCAGGTGACGTAGGTCTGCTTATTGCGGCCAACGCCCTGCTCGCTGGTCCACAGCGGGAACGGCTTGCCGCGCAGGTCGAAGTACGAGAACTGCTCGCCGCAGCCGTAGATATGATCTTCCGGCTGAGCTGCCAGCCGCAGCCAGATGCGGTTATGGCTGGCGGCGTCATTTTTCAGCTTCAGCTCCAGACGGCCTTCCGCATCCACGCCCACCAGCAGCGTCGCGCTTACGGCATCGCCGCGGGTAAAGCGGATCGCCCAGCCCGCGCTTTGCTGCGTGACGGTCGCGTCCGTCAGGGCAATCTTTTCGTTGAGCTTGTCTTTGATGCTGAAGTTGCCGCGAAACATCTCGATATCCGCCTCGCCTGCGCCAATCCACAGGCAAGGGGCATCCGCGGTGTGGGATAAAATCAGACGGTCCTGCCAGCGCAGGGTGAAGCCACTTTCGTTATTTTTCAGGTCAATATTGTGTAGGGTACGCATAAACACTCCGTCTTTATTATTTGGCCAGGCTATCCAGTAATCCGGCGGCGACGGCAGGGGCTAAGCCCGGGGCCAGCGGCAGGCGGGGGATCACCAGGCAGTGCAGCAGGTGGTAAATATCCTGCTTGCCGTCCCAGACTTTGGTGGTCACTTCGTTGTTGGTGTCCAGCTCCTGCCACCACGAACCGTTTTCGTAGTCCATCAGGTACTTGATGCAGTAATCCCACCACTTCTGATACCAGGCTTCGTACTGCGCCTCGCCGGTGACGGTGTAGAGCGCGTAAGCCGTGCCCATCGCCTCGACGATTGGCCAGCGCACGCGTTCCCGCACGATAGGCTTACCGTCCCAGCCCACGGAGTAGACAAACCCGTCGGCGCCGTCGGGTGCCCAGGCGTCGCGGATGGTGGCGTGGAACAGGCCTTTCGCATCTTCCAGCAGCCATTCCGGCGGGGTTTCAAAGCGCGCTTCCAGGGCGGCGCGCAGGTGCAGCATCAGGCGGCCCCATTCAATCCAGTGTCCCGGCGTGCCGCCGTAGGCGCGGAAGCGGTGAGCAGGGTTATCGATGTTGTAATCGCGGATCGGGTTCCAGCTGGTGTCGAAATGCTCGTTAACGCGATACTCCCCTTTGCGCGCCACGTCATGAATAATTACCGACGCGATGCGCAGGGCGCGGTCGAGCCATTTACGGTCGTGGGTCACGTCATAGACGATCAGGAAGGCTTCCACGGCGTGCATGTTGGCGTTACCGCCGCGATAGTCTTCCGTTTTGCTGAAGGCTTCATCCCAGGACTCCAGGCACATCTGCTCCTGTTCGCTCCAGAAGTAGCGCTCAATCACCTCGATGGCATCGTCCAGCAGCTTACGTGCCTGCGGGTGACCCGTGGTCACGGCGCTCGCCGCGCCCAGCAGGACGAAGAAGTGCTGATAGCCCTGCTTGGACGCATCAATCACGCCTTCATCGTTAACGCAGGCGTACCAGCCGCCGTGCTGTTTGTCGCGCAGCGGGCCGTTCAGGGCGTTAATGCCGTGCTCAACCAGGGCATATGCACCGGGGCGTCCCATGTTCGCCGCCACCGCGTAAACGTGCAGCATGCGGGCGGTGATCCACAGATGCGTGCCCATATCGCTACGCACCTGGCCGTTATTGCCCAGCCAGCCAAAGCCGGTCGGCACGGCGGCATTTTTGCCGAAATCGAGAATGCGGTCGGTCTCTTGTTCGAGCCAGCGGTTATGGCTCAGGGTGTTAAACCATTTCATGTTCGGGTCCTTTCTTAACGGCGAGCCATCATTTCGTCGACGATCTCACCCAGACGCTGAAGTTTGGGGACGGAAATATCACGCAGCATCAGCTCGGTGTCCGGCAGGCCAATCACAGAGGACCAGACGGCGCGACCGGCTAAAAAGCCCGATGCCCCCGCCTGCATCGCCACGCTCACCGCGCGCGGGAATAACTTATCGTCAACGCCGGACGAGAGGATCACCCACGGCATGGCGATGTTCTCGTTAAGCTTTTGCGAGGCCGCCAGCAGCGCCTGCTGCGAGCCCTTGCCAAACAGCGGCATCTCCACTTTGTAGAGGTCGGCACCGCTGTCGCCCAGCTCTTTGGCCGCGTCGATAATCGCCTGTTCGCGGTTAAACGCGGCACCGCGACGTGGCGGACGCACCACCGGCTCGATAATGCTCAGCAGACCGTTATCGTGGCAGAGCGTATTGAACGCTTTCACCATCTCCAGGCGCTGCTGCGGATCTTCATCGCTGCGCCACAGCACCAGCAGCTTCAGTGCTTTGCCGCCATCGCGTTTGACCGCCTGCGCGTCGACGTTCTTGTCGATCGCCACGCTGTCGACCGGAATACCGTTCCCCGGAATAAACTCGTCGGCGGCCACAATCATCGCGCAGCTGTTGGCCACGGCCTGCTGCTCGACAATCTGGCGATAGCAGAACTGCTGGTCGACGAGAATGGCAGAGGCGTACGGCGACAGAATTTTTGCCGCGTTGACCTTAAAATCGGTCAGGTGCTGGTCGGTTACCGGCACCGGCGCGCCTGCGGCAGCAAACATCATGCGCATCGCTTCGCGCTGATCCACGGCCAGCATCGCAAAACCGCCGGAAGGTCGGGTGATATCTTTCAGGGTGTACATCGTCATTCCTCAGTCCTTTCGTATCAGTGTGTTTTTTTCAGCCCGGCAGATGCGCGAACCTGTTCAAGAATGGCCGTCCAGTCTTCGCGCCCGCGCCCGGCGGCGCGTGCCTGGTTGTAAACTTCGCGGGAAGCCGCGCCCAGCGGCATCGGAACGTGGAGCTGGTTGGCCACGTCGAGGGCGATCCCCAGATCTTTATGCGCAAGGTCGATCATGAAGGCGGGAGAAAGATCCCCTTTCAGCACCTTGTTCGGCCAGGATGTCGTGAAGTGGCCTTTACCCGCAGGCGTACCGCTCATGACCTTGAGCGCAACGTCAAAGGAGAGGCCAAGCGCTTCGCACAGCACGGCGGCCTCGGCGGAAAGGGAGTTCAGGGCAATGCTCATGTAGTTATTGATAAGCTTCACGCGGATGCCCATGCCTGGCCCGCCGGCGTTAATCAGCTCATTGCCCATCGCCATTAAGACCGGGGTGGCGCGCTCAACCTGCTGGGCCGTGCCGCCTGCCAGCAGGAGCAGCGTGCCGGCGATGGCATGGTCAGAGGTGCGCCCGACGGGCACGTCCATCAGGCTGAAGCCAAGCTCAGCCATGTCGCGTATCAGCGCGTCGGTTTGCAGCGGGTGAATGGTGGACATATCAATGACCAGCGCGTCGCGGGATAACCCTTCGCACACGCCGTGCTCGCCGAACAGGACGCTGCGTACCAGGTCGCCGTTTGGCAGCATGGTGATCACGAATTCAGCGTCCGTTGCTGCCTGCGCGGGCGTTGCCGCCGCCCGAGCGCCGCTCTCTGCCAGCGCCTGAACCGCCTGCGGGTTTACGTCAAAGACGTTAAGCTGGTGACCTTGTTTCAAAAGATTCTTCGCCATTGGCGCGCCCATCTGTCCTAAGCCGATAAATGCGATTGCTGACATGCCTTTCTCCTGTCACATTGTGTCAATTTTTGCGCGTTTATGTTGTCTGTTTTTGATCGTATTTGTAATTTATAGTCAAAAAATTGACACGGGTCACTTTTTAAACATTTGGTGAAATTAAAATGAAGGCATCAGAAATCGCAGAAGGAATCACCATGACTCGCATCGTTTGTGTCGGCATTACCGTGCTGGATCGCATCTGGTATCTCGATGATTTACCAAAAGAAGGTGGGAAATATGTCGCAAAAGACTATACGGAGGTGGGCGGCGGCCCGGCGGCAACGGCGGCAGTGGCGGCGGCGAAACTGGGCGCGGAAGTGGATTTTATTGGCCGGGTGGGTGATGACGATACCGGCAGACGGCTGCTCGCGGAGCTGGAATCCCTGGGGGTGTATACCCGCTACACGCGCGTGTTTAAGGGGGCCCGATCGTCACAATCGGCGGTGCTGGTGGACGCAGGCGGAGAGCGCGTGATTGCCAACTACCCCAGCCCCGATCTCCCTGCGGCGGCAGACTGGCTGCAAGAAATCGACTTCTCTCAGTGGGATATTGTCTTAGCCGATGTGCGCTGGCATGACGGGGCAAAACAGGCATTTACCCTGGCCCGTCAGCAGGGCGTTACGACGTTGCTGGATGCGGATGTCACCCCGCAGGACATCGCGGAGCTGATCGCCTTAAGCGACCACGCGGCCTTCTCCGCGCCGGGGCTGCGGCGCCTTACGCAGCGGGACGAAACAGAAAATGCCCTGAGAAAAGCACAAACGCTCACAAATGGACATGTGTATGTTACGCAGGGGCGAGACGGGTGCTTCTGGCTGGAAAACGGCGCATTGTGTCATCAGCCCGGCTTTGAGGTGAACGTGGTGGATACCACCGGGGCGGGCGACGTGTTCCACGGTGCGCTGGCCGTCAGCCTGGGGCAGCAATGGCCCGCCGCAGACGCCGTGCGTTTTGCCAGCGCCGTCGCAGCGCTGAAATGCACGAAGCCCGGTGGACGCGCGGGTATACCTGACTGTGATCAAACCCGCTCTTTTTTGTCACTTTTTGTATAAAATGCGGGGCGTGATGGTTTTCAGAGGACAGCCCATGAGCCTTACCGAACTGACCGGCAACCCGCGTCACGATCAGCTGCTGACGCTGATTGCCGATCGCGGCTATATGAACATTGATGAACTGGCGCAGCTGCTGGATGTCTCCACGCAAACCGTGCGCCGGGATATCCGTAAGCTCAGCGAGCAGGGGCTGATCACGCGTCATCATGGCGGGGCGGGCAGGGCATCCAGCGTGGTGAACACGGCGTTCGAGCAGCGTGAAGTCTCGCTTACCGAAGAGAAGCGGGCGATTGCCGAAGCCATTGCGGACTATATTCCCGATGGCTCGACTATTTTCATCACCATCGGCACGACCGTGGAGCACGTTGCCCGGGCGCTGCTCAACCATAACCACCTGCGCATTATCACCAACAGCCTGCGGGTGGCGCATATTCTGTATAAGAATCCGCGCTTTGAAGTGATGGTGCCTGGCGGCACGCTGCGCCCGCACAATGGCGGGATTATCGGGCCTGCGGCAACGGCGTTTGTGTCTGGTTTTCGGGCGGATTATCTCGTCACCAGCGTGGGGGCAATTGAGCACGACGGCGCGATGATGGAGTTTGACGTCAATGAAGCCAGCGTGGTGAAAACCATGATCGCCCACGCTCGCCACATTCTGCTCGCAGCCGATCATACGAAATTTACCGCATCCGCGGCGGTAGAGATTGGCAACGTGGCGCAGGCCACGGCACTCTTCACCGATGAGATGCCTGGCTCGGCTCTGCAAACTCACCTGAAATCCAGTAAGGTTGAAATCATCCTGGCCAGTACCAGCGATGATATTGCCTGAAGCAAAAAAAGCCGCTGAGCAAACAGCGGCTTAAATATTGTTATTTAAAGCTGTATTTCACCCCTAACATCCCCTGCGTATCGCTGTAGCCTTTATCGCCTATCTGCTGAGCCACGTTGCCCCATACGCTAAGCTGCGGCGTAATCTGCCCCTCTACGCCGGTCTTGAGTTCACCGATATTGCGCGAACCATGCATGTCATTGCTGACGTCATCCATGCGGATACGCGTGGTCTGGGTGTTGTGGATCCAGTTCGCTTCGATAAACGGCTGGAAGGTCCGTGATTTACCGTCGTCAATCGCGTTATGTCCGCTGATGTAGGCCTTCACGCCGAGACGTGTCATCAGGTTGCCCTGAGTCTCGTCTTTCACCCGCGTGCCGTTGCGCTCGCGATGATCGTCAGCCTGCACGTCCATCCAAACGGCCTGCGCTTTCGGCTGGATCCAGTAGCTGTTGCGGTCGCTTTCGCCCACCTTAACGCTATAGCCCGCTTCGACAGAGGCGGTCACGCCGCTGGAACGATAACTCTCAGTGGCCTGATCCTGTCCCATTACCTTATTGTCGAACCAGTTATACAGCACCCAGCTATCAACGTAGGTGCCACTTTTATCCGCCTCGTTTGCGTACCAGGTACCATACAGACCGACGCTATAGCCATTCACTTCACCGCGTGAGCGGTAGCCGGTCAGGCTGGAAGCGCTCCGGCTCTGGCTGTTGCCGTAGCCTGCCATCAGGCCGAGATGCCAACGGTCCAGGCCATCGGTGCTCCACTGGGCGACATCGCCACCCAGCTGCAGCACGTAGCGATTGGCGGTGGTTTTTAGCTGGCCGCTGCCGTCTTTAAAACGCGTATGACCGCCGACGTTACGCATCCACAGGCTCGTCACTTTCTGCTCGCCCGTAAGGATGTCGGTGTATTGCGTTTCACCCAGACGATCGTGCAGACGGGTCATAAACAGCGTATTGGCCGCATAGCTGTTTGCCAGATAGCTGCCAAATTCCGGGCGATACTGGTGCTCGCTTTTCGGTGGTGCAGCTGGGGGAACCGGCTCTTGCGGCGGGATCACCGGGTCAACGGGCGGATCTACCGGGTCCACTGGGTCAACAGGTGGATCTACGGGGTCGACCGGTGGGTCTACAGGATCAACGGGCTCGACCAGGCTGGTCAAAAACCAGTTTTTACCTTTTTGCACAACGTTATAGTCATAGCCCCCCGCCACGATACGGCTGGCCTTCTCAAACGTCCCCTCAGAGTTGCCGCCAACGCTGACAATTTCAATCCCTTCTACGGTTTGCGCGCCGGCACCGCCAATGTTATTCACTTCCACCCCGGTATGACCGGAGGTGTTGCCTTCAACGATCAGTTTGTCCGTTTCCGAAGTGTCGTCAAACAGCACGGTATTGAAGACCAGCTTGCCGCCGTTGCCGATAAAATCATCCTTGATGGTCAGCGTTTGCCACGCCGCGTCCTCTGCATGCTGGAAATTAATCGTGCCGCCCGCATTCAGCGTCAGGCTGGTCAGCGTGGAGCTGTCGCGCAGATTCCAGACGGCATCATTCATCGTCAGTGCGATAGTACCGGTACCCGCGGCGTTGCTCTCAATGAAGGACGCTCCGTTCCACAGGGAGTTGTCATCCATAGTCAGCGTAATGGTACTGTTTTGTGCCGGAAGCGAGCTGGTGGCCGCGACGCCGCCTGCGGAAAGGATATCGCCGTTGAGGATGAACTTGCCTCCTGCGGACGCATCAATCACCCCGCCGTTACTGGCGTTCAGGGCATAGCTACCGCTGTCGCGCTGGCCTGCGGTGGTAATGGTTGCACCACCCGCGAGCGCTATCACGCCGCGCGACCAGGCATACATCCCGTGCGGCGCCTGCGCGGAGCTGCTGGTTTTCTCGCTGCTGTTTACCGCAATGGTGACGTTATCTCCCAGATTCACCGCACCGGTGTACGCGTAGACGCCATGCGCACTGGCACCGTTGGTCGTGATGGTGGCGCCTTCATCAAGGGTGATGGTTGACGAGCCGGTGGAATAAACCCCGGAGGCACTGGCCGCGTCGGTGGTAATCGTCGCGCTTTTGCCTAGCTCAATTTTTGACGCAGAACCCGCGTACAGGCCATAGGCCGATGTGCCGTACGTTTCGATGGTCGCCTCATCGCCCAGCCGGACGTATGAGCCGCTCTGGTTGGTACGAATGCCCTCAGCGTAAGTCCCGCGCGTCACAATATGCGCACGATCGCCGACGATAACGTTATTTTTTGCCTTAGACGCATCATTCAGTGCATAAGCGCTAATCCCGCGCCCGGTGCTGCCCGTGGTTTCGATATAGAGATCGTCACCCACATAAATATTGGCGGAGCCGAGAGAACCCTGACTGAAGGAGCTGTACCCGGCATTGATGCCGTCACCGCTTTGGCCGTTAACGTAGATATGGGTGCGGTCGCCGGTAATGATAAATACCGGGTTGGCCGGCGTGTTCATCCCGTGGGTACGAATACCGTCGACGTCTTTACCATTATTGGCAGCCACTTTTGACTGGGTGCGAATAGTCAGATCGTCACCAAATATCACGCCCGGGCTGCCGGACGTGGAGTTCTGAATAACGGTAACGGAATGCTCAAAGGCTTCCGCCCCAGGCCCTTCGAGGGTGATCCCATCTCCGTAAATCGGGATATTCCCCGGGCTGTACTGGTAGACATAGTTAGGATCGCCGGTATTTTTGCTAAAGTTCGCGTTTGCCGTTGCGGGTATCAGCGCCTGTATTTCTGCAGGCAAATCCGTTACCGCTCCGGAGGCAGGTAAATTAGCAAAATCTATTACCGCTGCATGTGCGGTAAATAGCGCTGACGTTAACGCCAGCGAAATCGCAGTGGCGACTGGTGAGTGTTTCATTAAATATGGCATGACTGCCCCCTTTCTTTCAGGCGTAGAACATCCTCCACACCATTAAATGTGGGTAGGTAAACAGGTTGAAATTACAAAATAGAAACGAGAATTTTATGAATACTGGTGCCTAACTTCCTCTCAAGTCGTATTTTATGAACATAAATTTTTTTAACATCAATGCCGTCTGATTTTATAATCTCCTGGAGGCAAGCACCTGACAAAAATCTGTTCAGTAACGTAAATTCAACAGCGTTCAACATGCTGCCGCGACTGCTATTTAACCGTCTCCCGGAGAAAAGATGGCTGATTTTTTCCTTTAATATAATGTCGTTGTCATTCGAATAAATAATTCCCTTTATTTCACTGCGCTGCATGAAAAAATAATTGGCCAATGCTTCCAGCTTGCGGTCTGTGATAATCACGATGTTCATGTTAGTTCTCACCAGACGTTCAATCCATTGCGGATCGGCAAGTACGCGCAGGTTGCAAAACGAAAAGTCTACAAATATAAAGCCGCGTAATAAGTGATTCTTGTTTCCTTGCAATATTTTATTTTCTACTGCAATCTGCAGGAAATGGTTACCACCAGGCCAAACTGCGAATGAGGCATTTCCACAATATTGTGAACGTACTGCGTTATCTGGAAATAACTGACAGGACAATTCACAGCTCATACAGCGGACAACCTTATGCGACGATGTCATCATTCAGTCCACTCCTGTCTTATTTTCACTGTCAATATTTCACTGCCATCCAAATGTGTCAATCTTGAAACATATCCCGTGCCCCTCTCTTGTTTATGATAAATAGTGGTGAAGAATATAAATTCCTGGTGATGTCTATTTTGTCAGGCCGTAGCCATAGCGAAAGGACATACTTTGGCCATCGTATTCCAGGACTATTCTTCAGCCCCTTAAGATTATTCGACAAAAAAAATCCCGCAGGACGATTTACGAAATAGCACTAATAGCTAAAGATTCGTTTCTTAAATCGGCTGTAACGACAGTCTTTTCGCGACTTGGGGCTCAATATAATGAGTGGGCCGGGCGAAGTGTAATGAAATCTCATTATGTCGTTTTAGATGAGAGAAACCTAAGAAAACTGTCTTTTAACTGATTGAAAAACAATGTGTTATTCTTAATCTTAGTTGGGGTGGTATCGCGTCCTGATCCTTCTGACCTATACTGTTGTTAAATATACGTATATCTTTCTGGTGTATATAGTTAAGGGTTGTTATTGCTGAGGAAAGGAAAATTGTATCTTATTAACAAATTGGTCGAGTATGATCCAGAAAACAAAAACCTGGTAAATCATATTACCGGGCGCTCGATACAATTGCAGCTTCCTGCCAACCTCTGTTTTCTTTATCTCATCACCCATCCCGGAGAAATAATTTCGCAAAACCAGTTAATGGTGGTGGGATGGGGGGAGCGCAATGACGTCACTACGCCGAATACCTTTTACCAGGCTATTTTGACATTACGCAATGCCCTCGCTGAGGTGGGCTTACCGCGCGATACGGTAAAAACGATTTCGCGTCGCGGGCTTATGCTTTCCGAGGCTACCGAGGTTGAGTTATTTGTTCCAACCGCTGAGCCAGTCATAGCCAATAAAGACGTGCTCGTTGCCAAGGGCGCCGCCAGGCAGAGGCCAGCCTGGCTGATAATAACGACCGCAACGCTTTTGTTGATCGCGCTTATCAACGGGGGGATATTATATAAAAAGCACCAGAACATGCCGTTTAGTCACTACATTCCCCTTTCAACGGGCAGCACGACCCAGGCCTGCCAACTTTTTTATGCACCTAACGAACATATTCAGGATCATTACGTGCGCCTGCTAAACAATAATCCCGGTCTGTGTGCCGAAAAACGATACGTTTTTCTCGTCGGCTATAGTAAAACGGAGCGAATCGCGGCGTTTGTCTGTAATAACGATGCGCGAAGGGACGCGACGGCGTTATGTACCACCCATTATTTTTGGGCGCACGAGAAATGATGACTCACCGGAACCGTATCATTTTGCTGGCGGCATTTCTGGCGGCCGCTGTCAGCAGTGGCTGGTTAGCTTATTCGCATTTATCGAGTACGCCGATACGCTGTACGGGAGATGTGGAATGGACGATTGGTAAAAACCGATTTGTGGGTACGGTTTCCTGGCGGATGCAGCATCGGGAGGGGGCTACGGTTATTAACGGTAAATTATTTGGTCAGACGGTTACTGAAGTTAATCGTACCATCTATTTTCACTACAGTGACCATGAGAACGCGCGCGTGTTAAATAACAATCGTATTGTTAAAACCTTTGCCGATAATGCGGATGAGGCTGATATCAACGCAACGCTACCGGGTTTTTACCGCACGCCGGGTAGAGAGCTGAGCCTGATGATCGATGAGTATCGGGGGGCCTGGATTTTTGCCGCGTCAAACGTCCCTTCGCTTTACTGTCGTAAAAACGCGCCGTAAAAATCGATCGCACACCTTAGACCGCATCCATAGTCAAATCTCATTATTCCCGCTACAGTTACCTCTCCACGGCGAGCAGGAGATAAACATGCTTTATATCTTTGATTTAGGAAACGTCATCGTCGATATCGATTTTAATCGCGTGTTGGGTGCATGGAGCGATTTTAGCCGCGTGCCGCTGGCGACCTTAAAGCAGAATTTCGCGATGGGCGAGACCTTCCACCAGCATGAGCGCGGTGAAATCAGCGATGAAGCATTCGCTGAACGTTTCTGCCAGGAGATGGGGCTTTCGTTAAGCTATGAACAGTTTTCCCACGGCTGGCAGGCGGTATTTGTGGCGGTTCGCCCTGAGGTGATCGACATCATGCACAAACTGCGCGAGCAGGGGCATCGGGTCGTTGTGCTATCAAATACCAACCGTCTGCACACCACGTTCTGGCCTGAGGAGTACCCTGAAGTTAAGGCGGCGGCGGATAAGATCTACCTCTCGCAGGAGATGGGGATGCGTAAGCCTGAAGCGCGAATTTATCAGGCTGTTCTGCAGGCAGAGGGATTCACCGCGGCCGATGCGGTCTTTTTCGACGACAACGCCGATAATATAGAGGGAGCTAACCAGTTGGGTATTACGTCAATTCTGGTGACCGGAAAAGAGACGATACCAGACTACTTTGCGAAGCAGCTATGCTAAAAACCGTTCATCAAAAAGCCACGCACCATACTCGCCCGCTGCGGGCCTGGCTGAAACTGCTCTGGCATCGGATTGATGAGGACAATATGACCACGCTGGCGGGTAACCTCGCCTACGTGTCGTTGCTCTCATTAGTGCCTCTGGTGGCAGTCATCTTTGCCCTGTTTTCCGCCTTTCCGATGTTTGCGGATGTCAGCCTGCAGCTTCGTCATTTTGTCTTCGCGAATTTCATTCCGGCAACCGGGGATGTCATCCAGAACTACATTGAGCAGTTTGTTGCTAACTCCAGCAAGATGACGGCAGTGGGGGCATGCGGTCTTATTGTCACCGCGCTGCTGTTGATGTACGCCATCGATAACGCGCTGAACACGATCTGGCGGAGTAAAAAAGCGCGGCCAAAGGTCTATTCCTTTGCCGTGTACTGGATGATCCTCACGCTGGGGCCGCTACTGGCCGGGGCGAGCCTCGCGATCAGTTCGTATCTGCTCTCCCTGCGCTGGGCGAGCGATTTAAACGGCGTGATTGATAATGTGCTTCGCATCTTTCCGTTGATCCTGTCGTGGCTCTCGTTCTGGCTGCTCTATAGCGTGGTGCCGACCACGCGCGTGCCTAACCGCGATGCGGTCGTGGGGGCGCTGGTGGCGGCGTTGCTCTTTGAGCTCGGTAAGAAAGGGTTTGCCCTTTACATCACCATGTTTCCGTCCTATCAGCTGATTTACGGCGTGCTGGCGGTGATCCCCATTTTGTTTGTCTGGGTCTACTGGACCTGGTGTATCGTCTTGCTTGGTGCTGAAATAACTGTCACTCTCGGTGTATACCGCGAACTTAAAAAAGCAGCAGAAGCTGAAAAACAACAAGAAGCAGACCAACCATGATTGCATTGATACAGCGCGTAACCCGTGCCAGCGTCACCGTGGAGGGAGAGGTGACGGGTGAAATTGGCCCAGGACTTTTGGTGTTGTTAGGTGTCGAAAAGGATGATGACGAACAAAAAGCCAACCGCTTGTGTGAGCGCGTGCTGGGCTACCGTATTTTCAGCGATGCGGAAGGCAAGATGAACCTGAACGTCCAGCAGGCGGGCGGCAGCGTGCTGGTGGTTTCCCAGTTTACGCTGGCAGCGGATACCGAGCGCGGCATGCGCCCGAGTTTCTCGAAAGGCGCCGCGCCGGATCGTGCAGAAGCACTTTACGAGTACTTTGTTGAGCGTTGTCGCCAGCAGGAAATGAATACGCAAACCGGACGATTCGCTGCAGATATGCAGGTATCGCTGGTGAACGATGGCCCCGTCACATTCTGGCTCCAGGTATGAGCATACTTACGGCGTGGCCGCGGGTAACAAGAGAGAGTACAGCTATGTATCACCTTCGAGTACCGCAAACGGAAGAAGAGTTAGAAGCCTATTACCAGTTCCGCTGGGAAATGCTACGCAAGCCATTACATCAGCCAAAAGGCTCTGAGCGCGACGCCTGGGACGCGATGGCCCACCATCAGATGGTGATGGACGAAGAGGGCAACCTTGTGGCCGTCGGGCGTTTGTATATCAACGCCGATAACGAAGCGTCTATTCGCTTTATGGCGGTTCATCCTTCCGTGCAGGACAAAGGTCTGGGGACGCTAATGGCGATGACCCTGGAATCCGTCGCCCGTCAGGAAGGCGTTAAGCGCGTCACCTGTAGCGCCCGCGAAGATGCCGTGGAGTTCTTCGCTAAACTCGGTTTTGTGAATCAGGGTGAAATCACAACCCCGCAAACCACCCCGATTCGTCATTTTTTGATGATCAAACCCATCGCCACGCTGGACGATATTCTGCATCGCGCCGACTGGTGCGGACAGCTGCAGCAGGCCTGGTATCAGCACATTCCGCTTAGTGAAAAAATGGGCGTACGCATTCAGCAGTACACCGGACAAAAATTTATTACCACCATGCCGGAAACCGGCAACCAGAATCCGCACCACACCCTGTTTGCCGGAAGTCTTTTCTCACTGGCCACGCTCACCGGCTGGGGGCTTATCTGGCTGATGCTGCGCGAGCGCCATCTGGGCGGGACCATCATTCTGGCCGATGCCCACATTCGCTATAGCGCGCCGATAAGCGGCAAGCCGACCGCCGTGGCCGATCTGGGATCACTGGGTGGCGATCTTGACCGTCTGGCACGCGGCCGCAAGGCGCGCGTACAAATGCAGGTCGAACTGTTTGGCGATAAAACGCCGGGCGCGGTGTTTGAAGGCACCTACATTGTTCTTCCGGCGAAGCCTTTTGGCGCGTATGAAGAGGGCGGGAACGAGGAGGAGTAATCTCCTGTTTACGCTCCCCGGGCGTGCTGAATCCGCCCGGCGATATCCCGCATAATATCTCGTGCTGATTGGCTAATTCCACCAAGCTGGAAGAAGCCATGTATTACTCCCAGCCATCGCTGAGCGGTACACGTCACTCCTTGCTCCGTGAGGCGTTGAAACAGCGCCTCGCCTTCATCGCATAACGGATCGTACTCAGCGGTAACGATATGGACAGCTGGCAGGCCGCTGAAGTCTTCTCGCCACAGCGGGCTAACCTCAGGATGCTTACGGTCGGCTCCAGCCAGATATATTTCATAGCCGCTCAGCAGGGTATCGCGAGTAATTACGTAATCCATGCCGTTGAGGGTATAGCTTTCAAAACTGGCCGTGGCGTCGAGCATGGGGTAGATAAGAATAAGCTGTACAGGCTGCCAGAGCCCTTTAGCCTTAAGCCGCAGCGCCGTTACCAGCGCAAGATGTCCCCCCGCGCTGTCTCCGCAAAAGGTGATCCGGTTTTTATCCACGCCCAGTTTATCCGCATATTGCCAGACCAGATCTGCACCTTTTTCCGCATCGTCATGTGCGGCGGGGAAGGTATGCTCCGGCGCCAGCCTGTATTGAATCGCAACCACCCGGCAATTGCCGTAGCAGGCTAACTCACGGAGCTGGTTGTCATGGGTATCAAAGCCGCCGCTGATAAAGCATCCGCCGTGGTAGTAGATGGCAGCAGGCAATAGTTCAGGCGCATTGAGAGGTGAAAATACCCGAATGGTAAGACCCTCAAGAACAAGCGTCTCCACCTGAACGCGCGTTTCGGTCTCCCCGGCAAGCCCTGTGCTGGCAATATAGCCTGCTCGTCGCACCTCAATGCTCTGGCGACGTGACGAGGGCCGCCCTGCAGCGATAAATCCCTGAACCAGCTGTGCAATACCCTGTTCCAGCGCCATGAATAATCCCTTTTACTGTATGGATGAACAGTTTTATAGCCTGGTTTGATTCAAAAGAAAACAAGAATAGTATTGAGGGCAACAACCTGGAAAGCGGCTCGCAAAGGCGGTAACGCGTCTCTCAACGAGAATGGAGAGTATCTGGCATGAAAGGCGGCGGGTATTGCTGTCGAATTACAGGCCGGGCAAGCACGCGCTGCCCGGCACTGTCACAGGGAATTACTCCCCTTCACCCGGGAACAGGAACGGGTTGATCGAGCTGCGGGCAAAGCCCTCCTGCTCCATCTTTGCGTCCAGAATCAGCGAGGCGAGATCGTCGGCCACCGCTTCGACTTTCGGGTCTTTTTCCTGATACAGAATCTTCAGGTAAGTGCCGCAGTCGCCGCAGCTTTCGGCTTTCACCGCCGCGTCTTCATTCTCCAGCGACCAGTAGTTCAGATCGCGGGTCTGCTCGCAGTTGCTGCACTTAATGCGCACCACGTGCCACTCGGTTTCACACAGGTTGCAGTGCAGGTAGCGCAGCCCCTGAGTGGTGCCGATTTGCACCATGCTGGAGACCGGCATAGAGCCGCATACCGGGCAGAACTGGCGCGCCTCGCCGTATTCGGCGCGAGCTTTGCCCGGGATCAGGCTGGCCATTTGTGCCCAGTAGAGCGACAGGGCTGCCCAGATAAACGGCGCCTTATCGCTGCTGACCAGCGAGAAGTCGGACGCAAACAGCGCGCTCGCCATCTCTTCCAGCTCCAGGTCAGAGGCTTTTTCCAGATTCTCAATGACCGCCAGCGCGGTTCCGCTCATTTCCGGCTTCAGCTCGGCAATCAGCGAATGCAGCAGCTTTTGCCAGTGCTTGTCGCGCGGCAGGACGTGAATGTCCAGCGGCGGCTTGCCCTGCGCGTTGGCTTCTTTGATGCGCGCGGTCAGGTCCATTTGCAGCGGGTGGTCGTACAGCACCACTTCCTGCGCGTGGGCGACCAGCGCGGCAAAGCGCAGAAAATCACCCAGCGGGTTGTTCTCTGCCAGCTCGCGCAGACGCTCTGCGCGGCGGTTGTAGAGGTTCTTGAGTCTGGGGAATAACAACGGCGGAATATAATCCGCCGTGCGTTTCTCGCTCGACCCCAGCTCATCTTGCGGGATTATGCGAATACTCATTCAGATGACTTTTCCTGTTTCTGGCGGACCTCTCGGTACCAGCGCGGGTGATGTTTCTTCGCCCACGTTTTGGTAACCCAGCCTTCCACCATCGCGGTAATGGTGCCTTTCACCCAGAGGGCGGCGTAGATATGCACCATGATAACCACAATTAACGCCACTGCGGCAAATGAATGCAGCATCAGCGCAAATCGGATCACCGGGATTGAGAAAGCCGGCGCAAAATACGGACGCCAGATGATCACACCGCTCACCAGCAGCAGTACCAGCAAAATAATCGCCGCCCAGAACACGCATTTCTGGCCGAAGTTATAGCGCCCGGTATCGCCCACCTCCTCGTTGACGACGATCTTACGAATATTCTTCGCCCAAAAGATATCATCCCGATTGATTAGGTTATGGTGCCAGTAGCGGAAAAACATGATGATGAACGACGCGAACATGATGACGCCCACAAACGGGTGCAGGATGCGCGCCAGCTGTGGTGTCCCCATGATCTGCATCAGCCAGTTGAAGGACGGGAAGAAGAACCCCAGCCCGCTTATCGCCGCCAGCATGAAGCAGAAGGCGGTGACCCAGTGGTTGATGCGTTCCGGCGCGGTGTAGCGCACGATGGTGTCACGTTTTCTCATTTGCGCACCTCGTCTTTCTCTTCATGCAGGTTGTCGTCTTCCTCTTCCGCGCGGTTCGGACCGACGCCGACGTAGTGGAAGATGCTCGCTGCAAAGGTGGCAGCAAAGCCCACCGCTGCCAGCGGTTTCCAGATGCCTTTCCAGAACTTCACGGTGGCGCTGATTTCCGGGTTCTCCGGCAGGCCGTGATACAGGTTCGGCTTGTCGGCGTGGTGCAGCACGTACATTACGTGCGTACCGCCTACCCCGGCCGGATCGTACAGGCCCGCGTTGTCGTAACCACGGGTTTTCAGCTCGCCCACGCGCTCTGCCGCCAGCGTTTTCATATCCTCTTTAGAACCAAAGTGGATGGCGCCGGTTGGGCAGGTCTTCACGCAGGCAGGCTCCTGGCCGACGGTAACGCGGTCCACGCACAGGGTGCATTTGTAGACGCGGTTGTCTTCCGGGTTCAGGCGCGGTACGTCGAACGGACAGCCCGCGATGCAGTAGCCGCAGCCAATGCACTGCTCGGACTGGAAGTCGACGATGCCGTTGGCATACTGAATGATAGCCCCTTCTGACGGACACGCCTTCAGGCAGCCCGGATCCGCACAGTGCATACAGCCGTCTTTGCGGATAAGCCATTCCAGCTTGTCGTTCTGCTCCACTTCCGAGAAACGCATCACCGTCCAGGACTTGGCGGTCAGGTCCGCCGGGTTGTCGTACACCCCGACGTTGTGACCCACTTCGTCACGCAGGTCGTTCCACTCAGAGCAGGCCACCTGACAGGCTTTACAGCCGATACAGGTGGTCACGTCGATAAGCTTCGCCACTTCCTGCTGGTGGTCCCGCGCCTGAGGCGCGGGCGTGAAACCGTTAGTCGCGGAACGACGGATAATGTCTTGAGATTGATAAGCCATAAGTCGTCTCCGTTACACCTTTTCCACGTTCACGAGGAAGGCCTTAAACTCCGGCGTCTGCGTGTTCGCATCACCGACGAATGGCGTCAGGGTGTTCGCAATAAACCCTTTCTTCGCCACGCCCTCATAGCCCCAGTGAATTGGGATGCCGATGGTATCCACCTGCTGACCGTGAACGTTCAGCGTGCGAATACGCTTGGTCACCACTGCCTTGGCTTTGATATAGCCACGGTTAGAGGAGACCTTCACGGTATCGCCATGGGCAATGCCGAGCTTGTTCGCCAGCTTCTCGCCGATCTCCACAAACTGTTCCGGCTGCGCGATGGCGTTAAGCAGCGCGTGTTTGGTCCAGTAGTGGAAGTGCTCGGTCAGACGGTAAGTGGTGCCCACGTACGGGAACTTGTCCTTTTTACCCAGCGCTTCAAAATCGCTCTTGAAGATACGGGCTGCCGGGTTAGAGACCACGTTCGGGTGCAGCGGGTTGGTGCCCAGCGGCGTCTCAAACGGCTCATAGTGTTCCGGGAACGGACCTTCCGCCATCTTATCGATAGCGAACAGACGCCCCATCCCTTCAGGCTGCATGATAAACGGTCCGACGTCGCTGCCTGGTGCGGCAGTGCTGTAGTCCGGAATATCCACGCCGCCCCATTTCGCACCGTCCCACTTCAGCAGCTGACGCTTCGGATCCCACGGGTTGCCCTGCGGGTCAGCGGACGCGCGGTTATAGAGGATACGGCGGTTGAGCGGCCACGCCCATGCCCAGCCCAGCGTATTGCCCAGACCCGACGGGTCGGCGTTATCGCGGTTGGCCATCTGGTTGCCTTTCGGCGTCCAGCTACCGGCAAAGATCCAGCAGCCGCTGGAGGTGGTGCCGTCGTCACGCAGGTGCGCGAAGGTACTGAGCTGATCGCCTTTCTTCGCCAGCACGGTGCCGGTGGCCGGGTCGATAACGTCCGCCAGCGCCTTACCGTTGCTCTCCATCGCCACTTCTTCCGGCGCTGGGTTTTCCGGCGTCGAGTAGTTCCAGGTCATGTTCAGCACAGGCTCAGGGTTCGCGCCGCCTTCAGCCGCATACATCTTACGCAGGCGTAAGAAGATACCGGCCAGGATCTCGCCGTCGTTCATGGCGATGCCCGGGGCGTCCGCGCCTTTCCAGTGCCACTGCAGCCAGCGCCCGGAGTTGACGATAGAGCCGTTTTCTTCCGCAAAGCAGGTCGATGGCAGACGGAACACTTCGGTCTGAATCTTCGACGGATCGACGTCGTTCGATTCACCGTGGTTCTGCCAGAAGGTCGAGGTTTCGGTATTGAGCGGGTCAATCGTCACCAGGAACTTCAGTTTCGACAGCGACTCAACAACCTTGTTCTTGTTCGGGAACGAGGCCACCGGGTTAAAGCCCTGGCACAGATAGCCGTTCACTTTGCCCTGGTGCATCATCTCGAAATACTGCAGAACGTCGTAACCTTTATCCCACTTCGGCAGCCAGTCAAAGCCCCAGCTGTTTTCCGCCGTTGCTTTATCCCCGAAGAACGCTTTCATCATCGAGACGAAGAACTTCGGATAGTTGCCCCAGTAGTTCACCTGGCCTTCAAGCAGCGGTTTAGGCGTGCTGGCCGTCAGGTAGGTTTGCAGGTCGGTCTGTTTCTCGCTTGGCAGGTTCATGTAGCCCGGCAGGCTCTGAGACAGCAGGCCGAGGTCGGTCAGACCCTGAATGTTGGAGTGACCGCGCAGGGCGTTCACGCCGCCGCCTGCCATCCCCATGTTGCCGAGCAGCAGCTGCACCATCGCCATGGTGCGGATGTTCTGCGCGCCGATGGAGTGCTGCGTCCAGCCGAGGGCGTACAGGAACGACGCGGTTTTGTCTTTCGCGCTGGTTTCGGCGATCAGCTCGCACACCTTCAGGAAGTCCGCCTTCGGCGTACCGCAGATGTTTTCGACAACCTCCGGCGTGTAGCGGGAGACGTGCTCTTTCAGCAGGTTCCACACGCAGCGCGGGTGTTGCAGGGTGGTGTCACGCTTCGCAAAACCTTTCTCATCCAGCTCGTAGTTCCAGCTGGTTTTGTCGTACTTGCGTTTTTCGGCGTCGTAACCGCTAAACAGACCATCTTCGAAGTGGTAATCCTCACGCACGATCAGGCTGGCGTTGGTATAGGCTTCGGTGTATTCGCGGTTGTATTTTTCGTTGGTCATCAGGTACAGCAGTACGCCTGACAGGAAAGTGATGTCAGTACCTGAACGAATAGGGGTGTAGAAATCCGCCACTGACGCAGTACGCGTGAAGCGGGGATCGATCACAATCAGTTTCGCACCGTTGTGGATTTTGGCTTCCATCGCCCAGCGGAACCCGACAGGGTGCGCTTCAGCGGCGTTACCGCCCATCACCACAATGAGGTTGGCGTTCTTGATGTCGACCCAGTGGTTGGTCATCGCACCGCGACCAAATGTTGGAGCAAGACTTGCTACCGTTGGTCCGTGTCAGACACGCGCCTGGTTGTCGACCGCGAGCATACCGAGTGCGCGCGTAAATTTCTGGGTTAAATAACCGGTTTCGTTGCTGGAGGCAGAGGCACACAGCATCCCGGTGGAGAGCCAGCGGTTGACCGTGACGCCGTCGGCGTTCTTCTCAACAAAGTTGGCATCGCGGTCTTCTTTAATCAGTTTAGCGATGCGGTCAAACGCCTCTTCCCAGCTGATTTGCTGCCATTTGTCGGAACCCGGCGCGCGGTATTCAGGGAATTTCAGGCGGCTTTCGGAGTGGATAAAGTCCACCAGACCGGCCCCTTTCGGGCACAATGCGCCGCGGTTAACCGGGTGATCCGGGTCGCCTTCGATATGGAAAATAGACGCTTTGGCGTTTTTAGCACCGTCGCCGAGGCTATACATCAACAGCCCGCAACCGACAGAGCAGTACGTACAGGTATTACGGGTTTCACGGGTGCGCAGCAGTTTATACTGCCGCGTTTCCGCCAGCGCTACGCCGGGCGCAAAGCCCAGTGCCGCTGCCGTGGTGCCTGCCATACCGCCAGCGCAGATCTTAAAGAACTGCCTTCTGCTGACCTGCATGGGTCACTCCTTGTTTCGACATTGCTTACATATGTAGTTTTGACTTCACGGTTGAAGAATGACCGCAAAGGAAAAAATTTGCGTTAATCCCTCAATTCCACGAGGGATATCATCAGAATACCACATTGTCGGTACAGCTGTTCTAATGGCGTTAATACAAAGTGAACGTATTATCACCATGTTGATTATAAAGTGTGATATTGATCACGTTAACAGCTCTGCATGTTAAAGCGGTGTAGCCGGTGGCAGGTTGCACCCCTGCTAAATGAGTAGGAGAATGGTTGTCGAAAAGTTGATCCATACTATGCGTACAGCCTGTGGTTTATGCTGCAATAGCACGCTCGCTTCCGTGGTTGTTCAGGAATACCGCTGTGTCTAAACAAAACCGTGATCCCCACTCGTCACCCCTGCCTGCCGGCATTGTGGAACTGTCGGTACACCGACCGCCCCACATAACCGATGCCATACCCGATTTTCTGGCCGAAGAAGTGCCCGTTGCGCTCGTTTACAACGGCATCTCGCATGTGGTGATGATGGCGTCTCCGAAAGATCTTGAGCTGTTCGCCATCGGTTTTTCCCTCTCGGAAGGCATCATTGAGCATCCGCAAGATATCTATGGCATGGACGTGGTGCAGGCCTGCAACGGCCTGGAAGTGCAAATCGAGCTCTCCAGCCGCCGCTTTATGGGGCTGAAAGAGCGTCGTCGCGCGCTGGCCGGGCGTACCGGCTGCGGCGTGTGCGGCGTTGAGCAGCTCAACGATATTGGCAAACCTGTTTCACCACTGCCGTTTACTCAGACCTTTAATCTGGCGCACCTCGATCCTGCGCTTGAGCACCTCAACGATGTACAGCCTATCGGCCAGCTCAGCGGCTGCACGCACGCGGCGGCGTGGGTATTGCCGTCGGGAGAGATTGCCGGTGGGCATGAAGACGTGGGCCGCCACGTGGCGCTGGATAAGCTGCTCGGTCGTCGTGCACGTGAAAGTGAGGTTTGGCAGCAGGGCGCCGCGCTCGTTTCCAGCCGCGCCAGCTATGAGATGGTGCAAAAATCGGCGATGTGCGGGGTGGAGATCCTGTTTGCCGTGTCGGCGGCAACGACGCTGGCGGTGGAGGTGGCCGAGCGCTGCAACCTGACGCTGGTGGGGTTCTGCAAGCCGGGAAGGGCAACCATTTATACCCATCCACAGCGATTAATAGTTAATCAGTAATTTTGAATGATAATAGCAAATCCTTCCGCTTTTAGTTGTTCGCGATGAGGTCTAGTATTTATCTCATCAAGGCAAGGTGCCTTACCTGAACAACTTAATGAAAGGGTTTATATTATGAAAAGCATCAAAACTTTTGTCGCTGTAATCGCTCTGGCTGCTTCTTTCGGTTCTTTCGCTGCGCAGACTGTGACCGCAACCGCCTCTACCATTGATGGTGCAGAAGCGAAAATCGCGGCTCAGGCTCAGGAAGCGGGTGCGTCATCATACAAAATTACCCAGGCATTCTCCGGTAACCGCGTACACATGACTGCTGAACTGAACAAATAAGCGAGTCACACCGTCGAAAGAGCGCCCCCGGGGCGCTTTTTTAGTTTATGCCCGCCACGCGCAGCAATGCCGTCACCACTGCCGCGGCCACAATGACCACGATTAACGGCATTTTCCGCCAGGCCAAAAATACCGCAAACGCCACGCCCAGCACGCGCGCCATGCCCGCGAAGTGGTCTCCCTCATAAAAGGTGGTCGCCAGCGCCACGGAGAACAGCAATACCGTTGCCGCATCTGACAGCAGCGCCTGAGAACGCTCCGACAACGCCAGCCGGTTGCCGAGTTTGGCGCCGCCAAGGCGCATTAAATAGGTTCCGGCAGAAAGAATGGCGATGCCGAGAATAAAGACCGTCATGTTTTCCATTATTTTTTCCTCGCGGCAAGACCGAGTAAAGAGAGCAGTACCGGTAATCCCACCGGGGCAAACGGTACGGCGGCCAGCGATAACACGGCGCCGCTGCAGGCGCGGATCAGCGTGGTACGGTTTTTAAAAGCGGGAACCACTAATGCCAGCAGAATGGCCGGAAATACCGCATCCAGCCCGATGGTTTCTGGGTCCGGCAGCAGCTTGCCGACCATAGCCCCCAGCAGTGCGCCAAGCGGCCAGACGAGGGCGACGCCTAAGCCGCACAGCCAGTAGGCGGCTTTACGCTGCTCGGCGGTTTTTTGCGACAGGCCAAACACCACGCTTTCATCGTTCATGATGTGGCAGCCCAGCAGGCTCAGACCGCGCTTGCCCACCAGCTCTCGCACCGTCACGCCAAACGGCACGTGGCGCGCGTTGACCAGCAAACCTGCCGCCGCGGCCGCCAGCGGATTGCCGCCGCTCGCCACGATGCCGATAAACATGAACTCAGACGCGCCCGCCAGCACGGTAATGGAGAGCACAAACGGCACCCAGACCGGGAAACCGTAGGCCATCGCCAGCGAGCCGTAGGACATCCCGACCACGCCCACCGCGAGGCAGACCAGGATGATTGCTTTTATGGTGTCGCCTTTCAGACAAGAGAGATGATGCTTCATACAATTTTAGCCATATCGAACGTGTATCCATTATAATGAACGCAACGAAACTGATTTTCAAGACGAACGAATCGTTCGTTTTATAGAACGCGAGGCCGTTATATGACGCAGCCGATCAGCCTGATCGCCAAAAGTCTGGTGCGAGAACGCCTGCGAACCGGGCTTTCACTGGCGGAAATTGCCCGCCGTGCCGGGATCGCAAAATCCACGCTTTCCCAGCTGGAGTCCGGCAACGGTAACCCTAGCCTGGAAACGCTGTGGTCGCTCTGCGTGGCGCTGGATATTCCTTTCGCCCGCTTGCTTGAGCCGCAGCTACCGACCACGCAGGTGATACGCCGTGGTGAAGGGACGAAAGTGGTTGCCGGAGAGGCTAATTATGAAGCCATTTTGCTGGCGGCATGCCCTCCCGGCGCGCGCCGCGATGTCTATCTTCTGATGACCCAACCGGGTGCAGACCGTCTTTCTCAGCCGCATCCGCCGGGCTCGGTGGAACATATTATTGTGACGCAGGGGCGGGCGCTGGTCGGCCTGCTCGACGCGGCGGAAGAGCTCGGCGCAGGGGATTACATTTGTTATCCCGCCGACCAGCCGCACATCTTCAAGGCCCTGGAGCCAGACACTTACGCGCTGCTGGTGGCGGAACAAAACTAACAGAGATACGGAAACTCATGTCGCTTAAAGCCATTGCCAAAGAACTGGGGCTGTCGGTCACCACCGTCAGCCGCGCCCTCAACGGATATGACGACGTCTCCGCCGAGACGCGCGCACGCGTGGAAGCAGAGGCCCAGCGCCGTGGTTACCGACCGAACACCTTCGCCCGTCGTCTGAAGATGGGCAAAATCGACGCCGTTGGGCTGGTGTTCCCGGTCCATCCTGTTCCGCTCAATAACAGCGTATTTATGGACATGGTCGGCGAAATTAGCCACGAACTGGCGAGACATGAAATCGATTTGTTGCTGATTGCCGATGACGATCTGGCCGATAAACACAGCTATATGCGCATGGTGCAAAGCCGCCGCGTGGATGCGCTGATCGTGGCCCACACGCTGGATCGCGATCCCCGTCTTGAGCAACTGCAGGCCGCCGGTTTTCCTTTCCTGGCGCTCGGGCGCAGCCAGCTACCGCAGCCGTACGCGTGGTTCGACTTCGACAACTATGCCGGTACGTACAATGCGACCCGCTGGCTGATCGGAAAAGGCCATCAGCGCATTGCCCTGCTGGGCGAAAGCAACAATCAGGCATTCATCACCCAGCGTCGTCAGGGCTATCTGGACGCGTTGCGGGAAGCCGGGCTTTCCAGCGAATGGTTGCGCGCCATGCCCCCTTCACGCCGGATGGGGTATGGCACCACGAAAGAGCTTCTCTCGCTATCGCAGCCGCCCACGGCCATCATTACCGACTGCAACACTCACGGCGACGGCGCGGCGATGGCGCTGGCGGAGCTGGGCCGCCTGACCGGCGAGAACGCCGTTGCGCTGGTGGTTTATGACGGGCTTCCGCAGGACAGCATCGTCGATGCTGACGTGGCGGCAGTGATCCAGTCCACCCGTCAGGGCGTCGGGAAACAGATTGCCGATATGGTTCGCCAGCTGATCAACGGCGAGGCGATTGAGCAGCTCCAGGTACTCTGGCAGCCCGAATTCTCTCCCGGCCAGACGGCCTGAATCTCTCCATTTTCTAAACCCGATCACAAATCCGAAACGTTTTGGTTTGTATCCGAAACGTTTCGGATCAAAACTCAAGGCATCCCATGACAGGAGATGTCTGATGCAAGATTCCATTTTACGACTCGAAAGCGCGACGGTGGATGTGGTGATAAAAACGCACCCGTTCGCCGAAATTATTTACTGGGGGCCGCATCTTCAGTACTTTTCGCCGCAGAATGCTGAAACCCTTTCCCGGCCAGTTGCCAACGGCAGGCTGGATGTTGATTCTCCGGTCACGCTGATGGCCGAGCTGGGGCACGGCCTGTTTGGGTCGCCCGGTATTGAAGGGCATCGTCTGGGCCTGGACGGTTCACCTCTCTTTGGCACCACAGACGTCCAGCAGCAGGGGCAAACCCTGACGATTACGGCAGAAGATGAACATGCGGGCCTGCGGCTGACCAGCGAGCTGGCGCTGGACGCCAGCGGTGTGCTGGCGGTGCGTCACGGCTTAACCAACCTGAAAGCGCAGGCGTGGCAGGTGGACCGTTTTGCCATAACGCTACCCGTGGCCGAACGCGCACGGGAGGTGATGGCCTTCCATGGACGCTGGATCCGGGAATTTCAGCCGCACCGCGTGACGCTTGAGCACGACAGCTTTGTGATTGAAAACCGCCGGGGTAAAACCTCCCACGAGCACTTCCCGGCGCTGATTGCCGGTACGCCGTCATTCAGCGAAATGCACGGCGACGTCTGGGGCGTGCATCTGGGCTGGAGCGGCAACCACCGCCTGCGTGCGGAAGCCAAAACCGACGGCCGCCGCTATCTGCAGGCTGAAGCCCTCTACCTGCCGGGCGAAATGGCGATTGAGGAGGGCGGCACGCTCTGGACGCCGCGCCTGTATGCAAGCTACTCCGCGCAGGGCCTGAACGGCATGAGCCAGCAGTTTCACCGCTACCTTCGCGACAACGTTATCCGCTTCCCCGAAAACAAACCGCGCCCGGTCCACCTCAATACCTGGGAAGGCATCTACTTTAATCACGACCCGGACTACATCATGCGCATGGCCGACGAGGCGGCCGCGCTGGGCGTGGAGCGCTTTATCATCGACGACGGCTGGTTCAAAGGTCGCAACGACGACTACGCCGCGCTGGGTGACTGGTATCTGGACGAGAAGAAGTACCCGAACGGCCTCACGCCGGTCATCAGCCATGTGAAACAGCTCGGCATGGCGTTTGGCATCTGGGTTGAGCCGGAGATGATTAACCCGGATTCCGATCTTTATCGTGCGCATCCCGACTGGGTGCTGGCGTTGCCCGGCTACAGGCAACATACCGGGCGGCACCAGCTGGTGCTTAACCTGAACATTCCGCAGGCGTTTGATTACCTGGTGGAGCGCATGAGCTGGCTTCTGGGTGAACATGAGGTCGACTACGTGAAGTGGGACATGAACCGTGAGCTGGTGCAGCCGGGTCACGACGGAAAGGCCGCCGCCGACGCGCAAACCCGCCAGTTTTATCGCCTGCTGGACGTGCTGGGCAAGCGTTTCCCGCACGTCGAATTTGAATCCTGCTCCTCCGGCGGGGGGCGAATTGATTATCAAGTGCTGACGCGCTGCCACCGCTTCTGGGCCTCGGACAACAACGATGCGCTGGAGCGCAACGCTATCCAGCGCGGCATGAGCTATTTCTTCCCGCCGGAGGTGATGGGGGCGCATATCGGTCATCATAAATGTCACGCCACCTTCCGCCAGCACAGCATTGAATTTCGCGGTCTGACGGCGCTGTTTGGCCATATGGGGCTGGAACTGGATCCCCTCACCGTTGATGAGCAGGAGCGCGAAGGTTATCGCCGTTACGCCGCGCTGTATAAGCAGTGGCGCGAGGTTATCCATCAGGGCACCCACTGGCGCGTGGATATGCCGGATGCCACTACGCTGGCACAGGGTATTGTGAGCGAAGATAAAACGCAGGGACTGTTTATCGTCAGCCAGCTCGCCATGCCGGACTACACGTTGATGATGCCGCTGCGCATGCCGGGGCTTGAGGCCAGCGCGCAGTATCGTATTTCGCTGCTCGATCACCCTGAGATTCGCATCACCGGTGAGGGAGGCCATACCATGCGCAAGCTGCCGGCATGGATGGAAACGCCGCAAACGGCGAGCGGTGAGTGGCTGATGCAGGCGGGCATTGCGCTGCCGATTCTCGATCCGGAAAGCGCCATCCTGATTGGCGTGGAACGCGTGTAAAGGTGACGGGCCGGGAAACTGGCCCTCCGTTGAGGATAAAAATAATGAACACAACAACCTGTACCCACAAAGACAACCCTAATTTCTGGATTTTCGGGCTGTTCTTCTTTCTCTACTTTTTCATCATGGCCACCTGCTTTCCGTTCCTGCCGATCTGGCTGTCGGATATCATCGGCCTCAATAAAACCCATACCGGCATCGTCTTCTCCTGCATCTCACTCTCGGCCATTGCCTTCCAGCCGGTGCTTGGGGTGATCTCGGATAAACTGGGGCTGAAAAAACACCTGCTGTGGATCATCTCCGTGCTGCTGTTCCTGTTTGCCCCTTTCTTCCTCTACGTCTTTGCGCCGTTACTGAAAGCCAGCATCTGGCTGGGCGCGCTGAGCGGCGGCATTTATATCGGCTTTGTCTTTTCGGCGGGCTCAGGAGCCATTGAGGCCTACATTGAACGCGTGAGCCGTAACAGTTTCTTTGAGTACGGCAAGGCGCGCATGTTTGGCTGCCTCGGCTGGGGGCTGTGCGCCTCCACGGGCGGGATCCTGTTCGGCATCGATCCGTCGTATGTTTTCTGGATGGGGTCGGGGGCGGCGCTGCTGTTGATGCTATTGCTGGTGGTCGCAAAGCCAAGACCCAACCAGACGGCGCAGGTGATGAATGCGCTGGGTGCCAACCAGCCGCAGATCACCGCGAAAACGGTCTTTAGCCTGTTCCGTCAGCGCAGAATGTGAATGTTTATTCTGTACGTGATTGGTGTGGCCTGCGTCTACGACGTCTTCGACCAGCAGTTTGCTACCTTCTTCAAAACGTTCTTCACCACGCCGCAGGAGGGCACTCGCGCCTTTGGTTTTGCGACCACTGCCGGGGAAATCTGCAATGCGATCATCATGTTTTGTTCGCCGTGGATCATTAACCGCATCGGCGCGAAAAACACGCTGCTGATCGCCGGGGTGATTATGGCGACGCGCATTATCGGCTCGTCGTTTGCCACCACCGCCGTAGAAGTGATTGCCCTGAAGATGCTGCACGCGCTGGAGGTCCCGTTCCTGCTGGTGGGGGCCTTCAAGTACATCACCGGGGTGTTTGATACGCGTCTTTCGGCGACTATCTATCTGATTGGCTTCCAGTTCGCGAAACAGTCGGCGGCGATTTTTCTCTCCGCGTTTGCCGGGAATATGTATGACCGGATCGGTTTCCAGGAGACATACCTGATGCTGGGCTGTTTCGTGCTGGCGATTACGGTGGTGTCGGCGTTTACGCTCAGCAGCAGGGAGGAGATAGCGGCGGGCAATAAGGCGCTAGAAGTCCATTAACACCCTGAACCCATTCACTATTCCGGCGTTGGTCAAAAAATGAATAACCTTATAAAAACTACGGCATTGATAATCATTTTCAATATCATTTAATTAACTATAATGAACCAACTGCTTACGCGGCATTAACAGCTGTGCCGCCCGACAATAATGGAGAGGATTATGAGTTATACACTGCCATCCCTGCCGTATGCCTACGACGCACTGGAACCGCATTTCGACAAGCAGACGATGGAAATCCATCATACTAAACACCACCAGACCTACGTGAACAACGCGAACGCCGCGCTGGAAAGCCTGCCTGAGTTCGCTAACCTGCCTGTTGAAGAGCTGATCACCAAGCTGGACCAGCTGCCAGCGGACAAGAAAACCGTGCTGCGCAACAACGCGGGCGGTCACGCTAACCACAGCCTGTTCTGGAAAGGCCTGAAAACCGGTACTACCCTGCAGGGCGACCTGAAAGCGGCTATCGAGCGCGACTTCGGTTCCGTTGACAACTTCAAAGCGGAATTCGAAAAAGCCGCTGCGACCCGTTTCGGCTCTGGCTGGGCGTGGCTGGTCCTGAAAGGTGACAAACTGGCCGTGGTTTCTACCGCGAACCAGGACTCCCCGCTGATGGGTGAAGCGATCTCTGGCGCATCCGGCTTCCCAATCTTGGGTCTGGACGTGTGGGAACACGCTTACTACCTGAAATTCCAGAACCGTCGTCCGGACTACATCAAAGCGTTCTGGGACGTGGTGAACTGGGACGAAGCAGCAGCGCGTTTCGCCGCTAAAAAATAAGGTTGCATTGACGCCTGTGAGAAGCGAGTCTGATGGCTCGCTTTTTTTGTATCTGCGTAATGGAGGCAGCGATGCATTATCCGGTGAATGTATTTACAGGCAAGGTAAGGGAGTACGACGGCAGCCGCCCGAGCGCCATCGCCAAAATTCAGGTCGACGGTGAGCTGACGTTAACCGACCTCGGGCTTGCGGGTGACGAGCAGGCCGAAAAGAAGATCCACGGCGGGCCGGAGCGCGCGCTGTGCCACTATCCGCGCGAGCACTATCAGCACTGGAAGGCGGAGTTCCCCGAGCAGGCGGATCTCTTCGTTGCTCCCGCGTTTGGTGAAAATCTCTCCACTGAAGGGCTCACCGAAAAGAACGTGTTTATTGGTGATATCTACCGCTGGGGCGATGCCCTGATTCAGGTGACGCAGCCGCGCTCGCCGTGCTTCAAGCTCAACTACCATTTCGGCATTCATGACATGTCGGCTCAGATGCAAAGCGCGGGTAAAACCGGCTGGCTGTACCGGGTGGTGCTGGCTGGGCAGGTTTCAGCGGATGCGCCGCTTGAGCTGGTATCACGCCTGAGTGAGGTGTCTGTTTACGACGCCTGCGCCATTGCGTGGCATATGCCGTTTGATGACGAGCAGTATCATCGCCTGCTGTCGGCGGCGGGGCTGTCGACCAGCTGGACAAGAACGATGCAGAAACGGCGTTTAAGCAGCAAGATCGAGGATAATTCCCGGAGATTGTGGGGTAAATAGACCTCCGTAAAAAGTAGGCCGGGTAAGGCGAAGCCGCCACCCGGCACTAACAGCTACGAACGCTTATACAACGGTAGCCACAGCGTTAACCGCAGCCCACCCAGCGGGCTGTCGTCGGCTTTCACCCAGCCGCGGTGCTGCTGCATGGCGGTTTCCACAATCGCCAGCCCCAGCCCCGTACCGCCCGATTCCCGGTCACGCGCTTCGTCGGTACGGTAGAACGGACGGAAAATCTGCTCGCGGTCTTCCGGGCTGACGCCAGGACCGTCGTCGTCGACGATGACGGTGATCCCGTCTTTATCCACCGAGAACGCCACCTCAATCTTCGTGTGCGAGTAGCGCAGGGCGTTACGCACGATATTTTCCAGCGCGCTTTCCAGCGCGTTGGGGTTACCGTACAGCGGCCATGGACCCGGCGGGAAGTTAACGGTGAAGGATTTGCCCATCTGCTCCGCTTCGAACGCCGCGTTATCCAGCACTTCATGCCACAGATGATTGGCTTTCACCGTTTCGCTCACCAGCGCGTTTTTCTGCTGATTGCGCGACATGACCAGCAGATCGTTGATCATGCTGTCCAGACGATGCGCTTCGGTTTCGATGCGCTCCAGCTCTTTGCTTTCTCCGCTGCGGCGGCGCAGCAGGGCGGTGCCAAGCTGTAAGCGCGTGAGCGGGGTACGCAGCTCGTGCGAGATATCCGACAGCAGGCGCTGCTGGGCCGTCATCATGCGATCGAGCGCGCTCACCATCTGGTTAAAACTGGTCCCGGCGGCCAGGAACTCCTGCGGTCCGGACTCCAGTTCCGGGTGCTGCCTCAGGTTGCCCTGCGCCACTTCGTCGGCGGCGTTTTTCAGCTTACGTGCGGGTTTTGCCAGGCTCCACGCCAGCCATAACAGCAGCGGCGAGCTGACCAGCATCGTGACAATCAGCAGCAGGAGAGGGCGGTCAAACAGCAGGTTGATAAAATCGGACTGGGAGCTGCTCGCGGGGCGAATCAGGTAGAGCTGATAGTTATCCTCGCCATCTCTGACGGAGAACGGCCCCACCATCTCTACGCGGCCATATTTTTTCTTCTGGGGGTGATCGGCATTATCTGCCTGGCCAATGAAGTTGCGGATGATCTGCATTTCATTGCGATCGGCGCCAATCACGCGGCCTTCGCTGGTCACCAGCAGCAGGCGTTGTCCGGGCGGCGCCCACTTGTCGATAGCGCGAAATAGCCTGCGCCACCACATCAAATCGTTTGGCGGATCGTTTGCCAGCTCGGCTTCCACGTGCTGCTCGATCATCACGCCCTGACGTTGCTCGCTGTCGAGCAGCTCCGTCATCTGGCGTGAGTCGAGTTTTGGCAACATCAGTACGAGCATTAAAACCAGTGCCAGCGTCAACCAGAAGATGGCGAAGATGCGGGCGGTTAAGCTTCCTATCATGAAGCGGAAACCATCAGATAACCGCGACCACGCAGGGTTTTAAACCATGGGTGACCGTCTTTACGCTCCGGCAGCTTACGGCGCAGGTTAGAGATGTGCATGTCGATGGCGCGGTCAAACGGGGTCAGACGTTTGCCCAGCACTTCCTGACTTAAATGTTCACGCGATACCACCTGGCCGAGGTGCTGTGCCAGCAGATACAGCAGGGTGAACTCGGTGCCGGTGAGTTCGAGCGTCTGGCCATCAAAGCTCGCTTCCTGGCGGCCCGGATTCAGGCTCAGGGAGTCGACTTCAAGGGTCGGTGAACTGTTGTCTGTATTCTGCTGCTGCTCGCTCCAGTGGGAACGACGCAGGATCGCGCGAATACGGGCGACCAGTTCGCGGTCGTTAAACGGCTTCGGTAAATAGTCATCCGCGCCCAGCTCAAGGCCGAGTACGCGGTCGAGTTCGCTGCCGCGCGCGGTCAGCATGATAACGGGAGTCTGGTGCGTCTGGCGAAGCTCTTTCAGCGTATCAATGCCGTTTTTCTTCGGCATCATCACGTCGAGCAAAAGTAAATCGATGCTGTCGTCAAGGAGACTCAGCGCCTGCTCGCCATCATGGGCAACCAGGACGTTGAAACCTTCCATGTCGAGCAACTCCTTTAAAAGAGATGTGAGCTCTCGGTCATCATCAACTAACAGGATTTTATTCATTGTTTAAATACCTCCGAGGCAGAAATTACGACATCAAGGCTGTCTAATCCATGACTTTACGTTGTTTTACACCCCCTGACGCATGTTTGCAGCCTGAATCGTAGACTGTCTCTCGTTGAATCGCGACACGAAAGATTTTGGGAGCAAGTGATGCGCAAAGTTACCGCTGCCGTCATGGCCTCAACGCTGGCGTTCAGTGCGTTTAGCCAGGCTGCTGTAGCTATCATCAGCGATAACGGTTCCTCACAAGAGGGCGCAACGCAGAACAGCAGCCAAAGCCATATGTTTGACGGCATAAGTTTAACCGAACATCAGCGTCAACAGATGCGAGATCTGATGCAGAGGGCGAGACACGACCAGCCCCCTGTTAATGTTAGCGAAATGGAGACAATGCATCGCCTTGTCACCGCAGAAAATTTTGACGAAAGCGCTGTGCGCGCTCAGGCCGAAAAAATGGCACAGGAACAGGTTGCTCGCCAGGTAGAGATGGCGAAGGTCCGCAACCAGATGTTCCACCTGCTAACGCCGGAGCAGCAAGCGGTTTTGAACACCAAACATCAGCAGCGTATGGATCAGCTGCGTGAGGTTGCACGGATGCAGCGAAGCTCAGAAACCTCGTTTTTCAGTAGCAATAGCAGTACCCGTAGTAACCAGTAAACCCTGTTTTCCTTGCCATAGACACCATCCCTGTCTTCCCCCACATGATGTGGGGGTTTTTTTTATCAGGTACTTAGAAGAAAACCCTTATAAATCAATCCATGCTGTAACCGCCAGAAGCAGCTACAGCGGGTTATAGTGTTTGGTGGCGTAGTCAACGTGTAGTCAAATTGCCAGCCCTCCACCTAGTGGGTTTAACGTTACCGCGTGCTTAAGATAATCAGGGGCAAGGTGAGCATAAACCATCGTTTGTTGTATGCTGGCGTGCCCCAAAATCTGCTGTAGCGCAATAATATTCCCCCCGTTCATCATGAACCAGCTTGCGAACGTGTGCCGGAGCACATGCGTGGCCTGTCCGCGCGGCAAGTCTGGTTTAACCTGCCTGAGCCGCTCACAGAAGTTTTCATAGTCAACTTTGAACAGTGGCCCCGTGTCGCTGGTCTTGATCTCTTTTTCCAGTTCTTCCGAGATCGGAACCGTTCGCTTTTTCCCGTTTTTGGTTTTGAGAAACGTTACGCGCCCGTGGTTAACCTGCTCACCTCGCAGCGTGCTGCCCTCTCCCCATCGTGCGCCAGTGCTGAGACATACCAGAGCTACGCGCCGATCGTCACCGGTCAAAGTTTCCAGCAGCCTGCCGATCTCTAACTTCGTTAGATAGGTCATGGCTGGCGGTGTTTCTTTCAGCGGTTCCAGACCCTTACAGGGGTTTTCCTTCCTGAACTCTTCCATCTTGATCAACGCACTGAACATGCCGGAAAGCCGGTAGATATCACGATTAATAGTGGCCGCGCTGATCCCATCGTCCAGCCTTTGGCTTCGGTGCTGCGCTATCGTGCGTTTGCTCAACCGATTAACGGCCGGATCACCCAACGCCCTGATCGTTTTATTCAGGTGACGTTTCTCAATTTCGCCATTTTCCAGCGTCTGCCCGTATAACAACCACCAGGCCTCTAACAACTCGCTTAAGGTGCGGCGATCTACGCTCGCGCCCAGCCATTCTTTTTTGTCGGCGTTGACCAATACATAACGCTCAAAAAGTACAGCTTCTTGTTTCTTATCGAACCGCCTGCGTATGCGTTTTCCATTACGCCCGCGCGGGTAAACGTCTACTTCGTATTGACCACCTTCGAGCTTCTTAATCGACATAGCGAAGCCCTCCAGTGCAATTGTCATTTTGCGCTGATTGTTCTAGCGCAAAGAAAAACCAGATTTTTAACCAGTCTTGAGGCCGGAACGGCGCGACATTGTTTTTCCTTGCCCATCAGGGGAGAGAGCCGGGGAAACCTGCCCCGCAGATGGTGCGGTTTTATCGGTCATGAGCCAAAGGGCGTATTTTTCGAATCTGGGGTGATTCGTAAAATTAACCATAAATTTTTCAGTCATTTGGATGCCTTTCATTTCATAGTTATTGAGAGTTCCGTAGGGAACATCAAGCATTTCAGCTAGTTGCGCCCTTGTTAATCCCTCTGCTTCTCTGATTAGGCGGATCTTTTCGCCCAGGCTTGACGAATTAGCCATATCTGTCTAATATCCTCTTTAGTTGGTCATATGTGTCTAAGTTAGGCGGCCGCCTAGAGCAGCTACAGCCAGCTATAAGCGGCCAAACACCAAAGAGGATTATTACACATGAAAGACAAATACCCAGAGGGCTACATTGAATTGCGTCACCCTGTGGACGCAGTGCCAACCCCAAAATTTGCCGAAATGATCGGTAAATCCGCAAACGCAGTGGGCGACATGGTTCGCGACGGTAAGTTGCCGGTTGTCCAGATGAAGAACCCGGAAGCCCTTACAGGCCGTTCAGAAAACTGGATCTACATCCCAGAATTTAACCGCGCTATGCGTGACGCCTATTTCAACCGCCCGAAAGAGCAGCGCGACGCCTGGTTACTGTGGATTGGGCTTTGATTATGAAAAAGCGCTATTCACAACATGGGTCACATGCCGGAAGCATTCCGGGATTGGTTCAGGTGAGCAAAAACGTTTATGTATATTCCGGCTTCACTATCCGCAAATCATCACGCAATGCTTTTAATCGAAGCAATTCGTATTTGATAAATAAGCGGGATGATAACGGCGGTATTGATAATTACTATGGCCGTGACTTTGCCTTAGCGGAAGCAATGCGAACCATTGAAAGGCTGAATGGTGGTAAAGGTTATGAAAACTGAAATGGTTATCGGGCTTTCTCTCTTTGCTGTTCTTGCGTTGTATTTAATTCAATTTTTAATCCGCTTGCGGAGTAGAAAAGTAAAGCAGCAAAGAGCTAAGGCGCTTGCTGAATATAAAACCCGCCGTGAAGAAGTTGAACTAAAAGCCCGTAGGCAACTGTAGCAGGTACACGATATGTACGATAACGCTCCATCACTTGCCAGCCTGTTAAAGCATGGTTGCCAGGTCACGCATTACCGCAATACACGCGGCTGGATTGAATGCCCGGACGGGCGTTTCTTTAAACCGGAACCGAATAAGGTACGTTTTATTAAAGGTATGAGTAAGCCTTTTGTTTATACGAAGAAGATAAACAAAGGCTTATTTAGTGCCTTAGCTGGGTTATTTAGAAAGCTGCTTTAGTCATTAAGTAATAGATAAAACTTTTTCTACCTGTCGTCACTTTATTAAGTGATGGCTCATTCACTCACCCAGATAACGGGGTTAGCTATGTTCAAGTTCGAATTAGGACAACAAGTATCAATTAAAAGCAGCGGAGAAAAAGGCGCTGTTGAGGCCTGCGCTAAATACATAGCAAGCGGCAACCATTATTACATTCATTATCGCGCGGCTGATGGGCGTGCGGTAACTAAATGGTTCGAAGAACATCACATTGAAGTTTGCGACCAAAATACAACGGAAAGCACCGATTCCATTACTGAGATCGGTGCACAAATCGAATCATTGATTAAGAGAGTTTGCGACGCTTTGCAAAAGCAGGGAGAAGAAGCGCAAGTTCAGCGTGAATTTCTGATGAAACACCTGCAATTGCAGATGGAGAAGTTGAAAGAGCAGCCGTCGATTCCAGAGTAGACAAGACTTTTTCCTGTTGCTCAGGAGTTAAGGCATTAAACATCGCTACAGCAAGTAATGAAACGGCATTCGTCTGATTCCTGGTCATTTCGTTGGCTTGAGTAAGCGTAGAAATCAGCTTGTTAAATGCTCCTTGTGTATCTGGTTTTTTATCGTTAGACACGGTTTCTCCTTTTGAGTGGGTAGTAGTTGTGCCGCTCGCTTCTTGCTGGAAGGCGGCATCACGAAATTACCACAAAACCATGCGCCGGGCATGGCTAAAACCCGGCACTTATCCGAGGCATTACTTGCGAGTAGTGCGCCTGATAAGTGGCAGTGATGGGGGATAGGTTAATGAGTATCGGACAAGAAAAACCAGTATCCGGGCGTCAGATGTTCCTTGAACAGCGTGCCCGTTTGCAGTCGAGCATTTCAGTTTCCCGTACCAATGACACGGCGAGCCGTTTCAATCGCCTGGGCGAGACTCAGAAAAAGGTGCTCATCCTGCTGGCAAACGAAGCTGCGCAGCGGTTTAAAGATTTGCCGCCGCTGACCCATTCCCATCTCACCATGCCTTTCGAACAGTTCAGCTCTCAGGACAAAGTGAGTCTGATGTTGGGTATTAAGCGCCTTGCTGAACTGGCCACAGCGATGCCGTGGGAGTTTCCAGATCATGCCGCGCCGCGCCTTGAAATGCAGGCGTTACGCGAATCACCACCACCCGCGCCGGATGGCGCAGTCAATTAACCACTGAATGATTAACCAGTAGTCAGGCGCATCACCGCGCCGGGCTTCCTGCACCCAGGAGAAAGCAAGATGAAGCACGTAATGATTGATATTGAAGCCATGGATAACAAGCCCACTGCGGCGATTGCGTCTATTGCTGCGGCAATCTTTGACCCTATATCAGGTGAGGTTTCCGCCTCAATGTACCGCCGCATTGCTATTGAAAGCAGTGAGGCATTCGGCGGAACGCTGGGCGCTGAAACAATCAAATGGTGGTTTAAGCAGTCGGGAGAAGTACGAGCAGAAGTAATCAAAGAAGGGGCTTACTCCCTCCCTGTAGCTCTTAGTGAATTAAATATGTTTATCCTGGAATATTGTGATCTGGCGAGCGTGAAAGTCTGGGCGCGCGGCACTGATTACGATATGCCAATTATCTACAACGCACTGCGCGCTGTAGATTTAAAGCCGGTCTGGAATTTCTGGAATGTCCGCGACGTTAGAACGGTTGAAGAGGTTGCGCTTACTGTCTGGGGGTATGCTTCAAATCGGCTTGTCGATCCTGAAAAGCATAACGCTGCCGCTGATGTGTGGAATCAGATCGCCCAGCTCTCAGACAACCTAAAAAGCCTCGCAGCAAAAGGCGCTATGGGGGCGGCATTATGATCCGTTCCCTCCTCAAATGGCCCGGTGGCAAAAGCCGCGTGATGCCTGAATTACTGCCGCATTTACCAAAGGCTGGTTGCCTCGTTGAGCCTTTTGTTGGTGGCGCTTCCGTGTTCCTCAATACCGATTATCGCCGCTATATCCTTGCGGATATCAACCCAGACCTGATCCGCCTTTATCGTGAGGTCAAAAGCAATCCTGAGTTGGTGATTGATCTTGCGCGTCCGCTCTTTGCGACCGGCAATTCCAAAGAGGAATACTTACAGAACCGCCGTATTTTCAACGGTACAAAAGGCTTGCTTGATGTGGCCCGCGCGGCCCTGTTTCTCTACCTCAACCGCCACGGCTACAACGGCGTGGTGCGTTACAACCAGAGCGGTGGTTATAACGTGCCGTTTGGTCAGCACAAAAGCGCGCCTTACTTCCCTGAGGCGGAGATCCGCCAGTTTGCTGAGAAGGCCAACGACACCAAAGCTATTTTCCTGTGCAGCTCGTTTCAAAACACCCTCAAAGTGATGGTTGGAACGGATGAAGCCATCTATTGCGATCCGCCGTACCTGCCTGCCAGCGAAACCGCCAACTTCACCCAATACCACACTGAGCCATTCACCGAGCAGCAGCACCGCCAGTTAGCGACGGAGTTGCTGGAAGTGAACCGCAAATATGGCGTGCCGGTTGTCATTTCCAACAGTGACACCGAAACCACCCGCGAGATTTACCACCGCTTTCACCTGCATGAAATCGACGTGCAGCGCTCCGTTAGCACTGACGCCAGCAACCGCCAGAAGGCCAAAGAAGTGATCGGCACTTTGGGCATCGTTGAAGGATGCCCGGCAGGTGGTTGCGAATGAACATGGAAAAAACTCTCGATCTTCCCGTTTGGATGGCTATTGATTTAGCTCGCGCTCATGCTGACGCCACGGTTTATGCGGTAGTTGATCGCATCCTAGACCGCTGGAAATTGCATGATTTTTGGGTTGTTGAATTTGAAGCTTTTGACGTCCATGAAGGAGTCTATGTCCGTAATCAATTTACATTCGATACGGCTAAAGAAGCATACAAATTTAAGCCAGGGCGCGCCGTTACGTGGAGTTATGACACCGCCGATTGTGATGATGAGCTGCCATTCTGATGAGCACATCACTAAGCGGGCGCAACGCACCGACTCCGCCCCCTCCGTATCCGGGTAGTACTCCAGACGCTACCCGGTACGATTACGAATGGCAGAAGCCGAAAGCTGCCATTTGTGTTGATAAGACTCCCGTTGTTGATCTAGTCGAGCTGGGTCAAGAACAGGAGTTTTTGGCGTGGGTGAAAGTCACCCTTGCGCCGCTACCTCGCTTTATTCGCCTGCGTCTGGCTTCCCGCATTGACAGCATTCACACCATGAAGGGCAGGCACATCGCTCGTCTGGCGCTGCGCGATATCATCCGCAGGGATCTGCCGCCTATCAGCATGGTGAATGAGCAATACGCTATTGCGATGACCGATGAGGCTAAATCTCAGGCTGATACAGCATTCAAAGGATTAAACCCGCTTTACCACACGTTTAACACTCTGCATGGATTGGTTGAGCGCTTTAACCACCTGCCGGACTTCACGCCGGAAGATGTTGAGCTACTGGCGCAGGATATCGCTATCTATATGCGGTCTGAGCTGAGTGAAGTTCACGAAACGGTAGAGACTCAGAGTGATCGGAAATATGCCGGATACCTTTACACCGAAGCGGCTATCCTCGCGCGGCTTTTCTTCCTTACACCTCCGAGCTGGGCAAAGTATTGCCGGGGGGCACTGTTTATTGATGAGGCTACTACCGGTATCAGCAAGATGCTGGATGATCGCTACTGGCACCGTAACCTGAAAAAGTACGCCGCGCGCTGGCGTGAGCACCTGCACATTGCCTTTGGTGATGTGAAGCGGGGCGCTGCACCGTATTGCAGTAAGCACCACGTTGATGAGTGGGATGCCAGACGCAAGCGCAGCCGCGCGATCATGGCTCGTCTTGAGCTGGAAGACCAGGACACCAAAGAGCGTATTTCGCTTATTGAGCAGATCGATAAGAGCATATCTAACCCGGCATTGCGCCGCGTTGAACTTATGACCCGTATCGGCGGCTTTGAGAAAGTTGCCACCGAAAGCGGCTACGCGGGCCAGTTTTTTACTCTGACAGCACCATCCAAATACCACGCATATACCGTATTCGGTCATCGTAATGCCAAATGGAATGGTGCCAGCCCAAGAGCCACGCAGCGTTATCTTAATCGGGTATGGCAACAGATCCGCGCCGAGCTGGCCCGCCGTGAAATTCCTGTCTTTGGTTTGCGGGTGGCTGAGTCTCACCACGATGGTACGCCGCACTGGCACGGCCTGCTGTTCTCCCTGCCGGAACATTCCGCCGAACTGCTGGAAGTGATGGAGGACTATGCCACCCGCGAGGATGCGGAAGAGTTGCAGGGTAAGCACGGCAATCAGCCGCGTTTTGATATGAAGCCGATCGATCAGGAAATCGGCAGCGCCACCGGCTACGTGGTGAAGTACATCAGTAAGAATATTGACGGCTACGCGCTCGACGGTGAAACCGACGACGAAAGCGGCAGGCCGCTGAAAGAAACATCAAAACACGCTACCGCCTGGGCATCGTGCTGGGGCATCCGTCAGTTTCAGTTTTTGGGCGGTGCGCCGGTATCTGTCTGGCGTGAGCTGCGCCGGTTTCGCAATCAGGAGCAGGCCGACAAGATAAACCCGCTGTTTGCTGAGCTGCACCGCGCAGCAGATGCTGGCGACTGGCAGCAATACACCCAATTGCAGGGTGGGGCACTGGTTGCCCGCCGTGATCTGCCGTTGCGCATCTGGTACCAGCAGAAAGAAGAGCCAAATGATTACGGCGAGTATCTGGATCTTATTAAAGGTCTGGTGATGCCAGCTGCTCACATCCCACCAATTGAAACCCGCCTGCATACCTACCGCATTGTGCGTAAGAAACCTGAAGTTTTAGACGACTCCGGGCAGGCCGTTGACTTTGATTTTGACCTTCGGGGCGCGTCCGCGCCCTCTAGGACTCGTGTCAATAACTGTACCGAGGTCAAAAAACGAACAAATTCACCGCCCGGATCACCGTCATTAATGACAGTGCCAGCTGAGCGGGAAGGGCCGGAACAGTTTGAGATCGGTCAGTTGACCCAGGAACAGCGAAAACAGGTACGTGAAAGCCTTCATAACCACAAACCGAAGCGGCAGAAATCGCCTGCTGATGAGTTTGAGGAGCTGGCGCGCAGCATTACTAGCGGCGACTGTTCCGAATATGACACCCAGCGGGCAGAAAGTTACCTCAAAGCCGCCCATGCAATCAGGCAGCAAGAGCAAGTTTTATCACCGGCAATTGCTGGTTTGGCTGGGCTGGTTCAGTCATGGGCGCAGGTTAAGAAGGTACAGATCAGTAAACCGCAGGCCATTCAACTGGCGCGCGGTAATGAAGTGACGGTACTCGATACCGTGTATCGCGCGCATCCGGTTACAGGTGAGTTGATTATCGCCGGTACCGATCAGCCGTGGCGTAAATCCATATCCAAACACAAGGTTGGTGAGCTGGTTGACCGATGGAAAGCAGCGGTTAAGTCAGCAGATAACGAAGGGTAAGGGAGGGAAAATGAAAACGATTCTGGATGTTATCGGCTTTTTGCTGGCGGTTTCGGCCTATGACTGGATGCGGACAAACGTACCAGCAAAGCGCCGGGCGGCATGGATTGCGGCAGCGGCGACTTTATTCGCTTGGATTTGTGTTCAGGCTGTTGGTGAGGCGCTATTTGAAATGCTACCCCAATGGGTTTGGTAACAATCGGTATGACCGGCGCAACTTGTTGCGCGGGGAGTGGCGATTCTGCGGGCGCGGGCGGCAAAGAGTCCGCCAGCGCCACAACGTGGCGCTCAATGCTAAATGGGTCTGGCTCAGGTAATGGTGTTGCGTGTTGTACGTTTGTATTGTACATTCGAGGTGTACATCAAAGGAGGTCATATGCGAACCTATACCACATCTCAGGCCCGGCAAAACATTGCTGAGGTAATGGAAGCGGCTACGGCTGGCGAACCTGTAGAAATAACCCGCCGCGATGGCTCTGCCGCTGTGCTTATCAGCCGGGATGATTTCAATGCGTGGCAGGAAGCAAAGCTTGATGCTGAATTTGCCGAAATTATGGGGCGACACGGTCGTACCATTAAGGCGCTGGCCGACAGATGAAATGGATCAGCGCTCAGGAGGTGATAGCGTTTCATGATCGTCTGCTTGCAGCTTTGCCCGGCGTTCAGGGGATGCCAGAACCGGGAAGAGCAGAGGCGATCATTTATCGTGTTCAGAACCAGCTTTACTATGAAGGCGTTGAGGATATCCACGAACTCGCTGCGATGTATCTCGTCGCCATTTCGCGTGGTCATATCTTCAATGATGGCAACAAGCGAACCGCCTTTTTCGTTGCGATGGCTTTTTTAAAGCGCAATGGTATTGATATCCGTGATGAAGGTAACGAACTGGAAGAACTGACCGTATCCGCAGCGACGGGGTCACTAAGCAGCGGTGATGTTGCTGCTGTTTTGCGCCGACTATCCATCAATCCCCACTGACCTGAGAAGCTGCCTTTTAACGGCGGCTTTTCTTCCCTCCGGGCCTTCTTTCTCTGTTGCACAATAGTGCACAAATTTGCACAATTTTTTTGAAGCTATTTATACCCTTTCCGCCCTGTGGCTGCGCGGTCTGGCCCCGGATCGGCAAATGCACAAAAAACGAAGCAAATGTCGCGCGCAGGTGACGGGGGAACAGCCCACGCGACGGATGGTCGGGAGGTGATGCCTTTAATTGCTATTCTCCGGCCTTTTTCGCCTTCTCCGCGCGTTTTCTCACGTCTGGATGTGTTCGGGGTAAATTGCAGATTGCGCCTGCCAGAATGGCGCTCATGCGCTCTGAGTGAGGGGCGTTAAAGGTCGTACCGGGTGGGAATTGGGTGGTGGCCGGTCATGCGGAGATTGAAAATTACTGAAGGAGAACCGCCGCAGGATGTGCGGCGGGTGAAGCGGCTCACTCGTCTTTGAGCAGAGCGTAGGGATTAAAGCGGATCACTTCCTGACCGAGCCAGTCATTGACGCCTTTCATTGCTTCCATTACGGGCAACATTTCGTTGATGGCAAAGACGCGCGCGGCCTTCTCAACATCACCGAGCGAGCCGTTGCCTTCCGGCATTGCGCCCATCAGTTGCGGCGGGATGCGGTGAGCGTCGCGGAGATCGTTGCGCGTTGCTGATTTAATGTTAAGAAACTCATCCTTTGCCGATATCTGGCTGAATGGCAACAGTTGCACACCATCTTTGCCGCCGCCCGGTGCGTGGATCAGAACGTTTTTGAAGGAGCCTTTCCCTCTGGCCTGTGACAGCGTCTTTTGCACCACCTTGATGCTTTCCTGATCCACCTTCTCCGAACCGACATAGAGAATACATCCGGCGTGAGAGCCGTTGTCATAGTAAAGTTTGCGGAACCTGTCGGCAGAATGGGACAGGCTGGCGGACAGAAGCGCCCCCATGTATTCCGGCATACCGTAGATTTCCTGATGAATGTCCGGGTTCATGATGTGGCAGATCTCGCCCGCCTTGAACTCGTATTCATCTTTCCACTGCCGGATAAACCAGTAGGTATCAAGATCGCTTCCCCGTCGCGTGTTCAGCGCCGGAACATGCTTAAGTTTTAGCGGCTCTCCCAGGCGATTAGACCGACGCTCAAGATAGGCATTGCCGAAGACAAACCAGTCCAGTGCAAACGCAGAGAAGGCCTGACGTGAGAGTAACGGGTGAGGGATATAGCACCCGGTCAGCACATTACGCTTGAAGTAAAGCGCCGACTGATGCAGCGGGGACTGTGCGAACGCACGGGTTAACCCTTTCCAGTCTATTGGCGTCTCGTAGTACCGGCCATTATCGACGCAGCACATGCTGTCCAGCAGATCATAGCCGTCTGTTACTGAATATGGCCCGTCAAACGTGAAGGCGCTGAGCGCCGGATCGCTTCTGAGCGCGTCAGAAATATCAGGCTGTCCGGCACCGCCACTGCTGGCAGCGTGATTGTTTTTGTAGGTGCGCTTCTTCATCAGAACTCCATAGCAAACCCGCCGCTGCCACTCTCCTGGCCCAGCGGTTCGTTAATAATGGCGAGCATATTCGCCCAGGCTAAATCCCCGTGGCTGACGCCGCGCGAGCGGTCAGTGTCATAGGTGATGAATCCGCCCGGCGTCTTTACCTTGCGAACAGAGTTAAAGGCGTTGATCAGGGCGCGCTCGCTGCGGTCATATTCCCATCGCCCGGCGCGGATCAGCTGTAGCATTTTCAGCACCAGGGCGCGCTTTGACGTCATTGACATGGTGTAGGGCATCGCCATCGGGAAAAACTTCTTCACTATCTGGTAAACGGCTTCACCATTACCGCCCGTCACGTCGATGCCGACATGCTGAACGTTGTATTTGAAGGTGAAGTTTTCGATAACTTTCGCCTGCTCTTCAAATTCAAGGCCGCGCACCTGTTCCGTTTCCACCGTACGGAATTTACCGCCCGGCACCAGTGGCGGAACCACAACGCAAATCGCGCCGCTGTCACCGTTGCCGCTGCTGCCGTTGGCGTCATAGCCTATCCAGACCGGGCGATTACCCATCGGCCTGGACGCGAAAGGCTTCCAGTCCGGCCATTCGTCATAACCATCTGCCCCGCAGCCAATCAGTGCGTTAAGGTTGAAGGCTGACTCGCCATCGCGAACGAACTCGCACATGTACAGGTTGCGGAATTCATCCTCGCTGTTTTCATCCTGAATCTCTTCAAGGTCGGTATATTCCCAGCCGTGGTCTATCACATCTTTCAGGGTGACAATCTGACGCCAGGTTTTATCCGGGCATAACAGCCCGCTGTTCAGCGTTTTCCAGCCCACATCAAACGCTTTGCGCTGTGCCTTCGGGCGTTTCTCATTCCAGCGATCTCCCGTCCAGAACGGGTAGGCCTCATGGGTCTCGCCTGACGGCGTGGAAAAGTAGGTACGCGTCAGCCCCTTCAGCGTTGCCATCGCACCTGCAACCTTTCGCAGGTTGGTGAAGTTGCTGACCCAGAAGAATTCATCAAACTTCAGGTTGCCCGTATATGACTGCGCTGTTGCAGCGGACGTGCCGAGGAAATGCAGCTCTGCGCCGTTACTCAGTACGATTTTGTCACCGCCCTTTAGCTCGACGTCCACCTCTTCCGCCATCTTCTGAATGAATCCCCTGAACTGGTGCGCCTGACGGCGAGATGCAGACAGAAATATCTGGTTGCGCTGGTACGGGTATTTCACATCGTCGCGCAGCGCATCTAACAACGCCTCGCGTGCAAAGTACCAGGTTGCACCAATCTGGCGGGACTTTAGTATCATGCGGTTTCGGTGGTGGCGTTGCTCATACCAGCCGCGTTGATGCCACGAAAGGGAATCAAGTATTTTCTCCCGCAGCGCGACGATCTGTTCTTCGGTGAAGTGGTTTTTCAGCTTGCGCTTGCGCGGCTTTTTGCCCGCGCCAGCCCCTGCCGGTTGTCCGTCAGACAGCTTTTTCAGTTGCCGGGTCAGCAGGTCAATCTCCTTGAAGTCTCCCCCGGTCTTGTCTTTCTTGTCCGTAAGCTGGATGAGGCGCGCATCCATCGACTGGCTGACGCGCTGGACGGGCGGCGTTTCATCCCATTCATCGCGTTTCTTCCAGGCGTAAATTGTGTTCTGATTAATCCCCATCAGGCGCGCGATCTCCGCTGGCGGGTAGCCCTGCCAGTAAAGTTGTTTTGCCCTCTGACGTACAAAAGCGTCCTGTATCATCTGCCCTCCACCGTTTATGGAGTGAAGATTACCCCGCGCGCGATCCCGCTATCGCCCCCTTTATGGTCTGGCCTTCCTCCGACAACAAAACCTCGTTGAGACAGCAAGTTACGCTCTGCCATCATGGCCGTACAGAAACCACTCAACAGGATTATCGACATGGCTAGCGCAGCTAAACCAGCCCGTAAGAAATTCCGCGTTGCTGTCTCCGGTGCCACCGTTGACGGGCGTGAAATTCGCCCTGAGCACCTTCGTGATGCAGCAGCAAACTACAGCCCGGACGTGTACGGCGCACGCGTCAACGTGGAGCACTATCTTTCGCCGTTCCCCGGCAGTGATTTCGGCGCGATGGGGGATGTGACGGCGCTGAGTGCTGAAGATATCAGCGAAGGCCCGCTTGCCGGACGCACGGCGCTTTACGCCGAGATTGAACCTTCTGAGCGCATGAAGAAGCTGACGGAAGAAGGTAAGAAAATTTACTCCAGCATTGAACTGCATCCGCAGTTTGCGCTTAACGGCAAGGCGTATGTCATGGGGCTGGCGATGACCGATACCCCGGCCAGCCTCGGCACCGAGCGCCTGAAATTTGCCGCGCAGCAGCGTCAGCAGGTTATGTCCTTCAACAATCAGCAAGGTGAAGCCCCGCTGTTCACCGATGCCATTGAGGCAGAAATCATCGAACTGGCCGAGCAGCGCAGCGATGAAGGTAAGCAGTGGTTCGGGCGTGTCATGGGGATTATCGGCAAAGGCCGTAAATCTGACGGTGAGCAGTTCAGCCAGGTGCGTGACGCCGTGGAGAACGTCGCCCAGTCCCATGCCGATCTGCTGGACAGTTTTAATGACCTGAGCCGCGCCCGCGAGCAGGACAGCCAGACCATCCAGAAGCTGACCTCCGATCTTGCCGCGCTGACCAGCAAGCTGGGAAGCACAGACGCCAATTTCAGCCAGCGGGAACCCGCGAGCGGTGGCGCTAACGCGCAACTGGCTGATTACTGATATTCACAAAGAGAGCAGAGAACATGGATAACAATACCCGCCAGCTATTTGATCAGTACATCGCCCGGCAGGCACAGCTTAACGGCGTATCAACCGCCGCTATTGCTGCAAAATTCGCTGTAGACCCGACGCGTCAGCAGCGCCTGGAGCAGGCCGCACAGGAAAATGATTCCTTCCTGAGCAAAATTAACGTGTTTGGCGTCAACCAGCAGATCGGCCAGAAAGTCCTGATCGGCAGTAAAGGCCCGATGGCTGGCGTAAACAACAGCGTCACCAGTCGTCGCAACCCTGGCTCTAATCATTCAATGGAGCCGTTCGACTACATGTGCCGCAAGGTTAACTATGACTACGGCATCAGTTATGAACAGCTTGATGCGTGGGCGCACATGCCGGAGTTCCAGCCGCTGATCAGTAAGGCAATGGCTCGCCAGATGTCGCTTGACCGCATCATGATTGGCTTTAACGGCGTGAAGTACAGCGACCCGTCTGACCGTGCCGCTAACCCGCTGTTGCAGGACTGTGGCATTGGCTGGCTGGAAAAAATCCGCCAGGAAGCGCCGCACCGCGTCATTTCCAATGTGACGATCACTTCGCGCGATGAAGATAACAAGATTGTCGCAAAAGGCACCTACGGCAACATTGGCGCTGCGGTGTACGACGCCAAAAACAGCCTGATGGATGAATGGCACAAACGTAACCCGGATAACGTGGTGATTCTGGCGGGCGACCTGCTGACGAGCAGCAATTTCTCGGCCATCAACGCCTTAAGCCAGACCAACCCGAATACCGAAATGCTGGCCGGTCAGCTTATTGTCGCGCAGGAGCGCGTAGGCAATATGCCGACCTTTATCGCGCCTTACTTCCCGGTAAATGGCGTGTTGATCACGCCGTTCAAAAACCTGTCGGTGTACTACCAGCGTGGCGGTCTGCGTCGGACGATCAAAGAAGAGCCGGAATACAACCGTGTCGCAACGTATCAGTCTTCAAACGATGACTTCGTCATTGAAGACTACGGCAATGTTGCGTTCATTGACGGCATTCATTTCGCCCAGGCCGAACCGGCAGGCGAGTGACAGAAGCGGCGGGGCATTGCCCCGCCATGACGGGGAGAAGTGACGATGTTAACACCGGCACAACGACATTTTCAGAAGGTCATGGCAGAACGCCGGGGCCAGGCGGATGAAGAATCCGATATCCAGCGCACCGCGCATGAGCAAATTCTGCATCGCCTGCGTATGGACTTGTCCCGCCTCAGCGGCGTGCAGTCCGAAGAAACCAAAGCCGAAATGAAAAAATCCATGCTGCCTGAATACGAGGGATGGATTGAAGGCACACTCGACGGCGACAGCGGGCGGCAGGATGAAGTCATTACCAGGCTGATGGTCTGGGCGATTGACTGTCGTGACTATGCGCTTGCGTTGAGGCTGGGGCGCTATGTGGTGCGCCACGGGCTGACGCTGCCGGATAACTTCAACCGCACGGCAGCGACCTTCCTGACTGAAGAAATGAGCAAGCCACTGTTGACGCTCGCCGCTGCTGATGCTGACGCTGATTTATCGGCCAGTACCGCAGTGCTTGATGAAGTGGCGGAGATTGTCGCCGACAGTGATATGCCGGATGTGGTGCGCGCCAAGTTGTGCAAGGCCCGTGCACTTGCCCGCCGTGGCGCGACTGATATCACGACCAAAGCGGAAGCGCTGGCGCTGTTCCGTGAGGCGCTGACGCGCAACCCCAACGCCGGGGTGAAAAAAGAGATTGCCACGCTTGCCCGTGAAGTTAAGAAGCTGTCTGCGGATGGCGGAACGGGAGAAGGCGAAACGGCCAGCACCGACAAAACTGACGGTACTGCAGAGCCTGTTCCTGAAAAGACCACCACCGCCAGCGCAGCAGGTAAAGCGACGGCACGTAAAACCACGACTAAGACGGCAACAGGCAAAGCGACAAAACGCAAGCCTGCCAGCCAGAAAAAGAATTAACGACTTCGGCCCCGTCCGACAGGCGGCGCGGGTGGATATCTGCCCGTATACGGTCTTTTAACCACCCGCCCACCGCCTGATTTATGGGAGATAAGCGCATGAGCAGCCTTGTGGCAAATAAGCGCGTTTTGCCTGCCGACAGCGATACGCCAGATGTTGATGATGGTGATACCACCGTCAGCGCCGGGGACTTCTGGCCGGAGATTAAACTGGCCGATCTCCGTCTGGCCGCGCGTATCACTGGCGGTATCACTACGTCCAGGCTGATGCACGTCACCACGGAAGCGGTAGCCCATGTCACCGCGCAGTTGCTTGACTGGCGTGCCGATCAGGTCAAAGCAGGTTTTCACACGCTGGAAGATGTGCCTTCCGTCCTGCCGTCAGGTGAGACGGAAAAGCTGATGATCAACGGTGAAAACGTGAAGGTGTACCGCTACCGGCGCGCGGTTTATTCGATTGCCAGGGCGCTGGTACTTGAAGGCTATCGCGACGTTGACACCACGGCGAAAGGCGACAAAGACGCCGCCGCGCTTGACCTGCAACGGGATGATCTCTGGCGGGATGCCCGCTGGAGTATCGCCGACATTCGCGACACGCCGCGCCTCTATGCGGAGCTTTGCTGATGAAAGTGAAAGCGTTGCAGGGGGATACGGTGGATTTGCTTTGCTGGCGTCACTACGGCACCACGCAGGGCGTGACCGAAAAAGTGTTATCTGCCAATCCCGGACTGAGCCAGCAGGTTTTTCTTGAAGCCGGTCAGGAGATTGAACTGCCGGAAATCGCGCGCAAAGCGCAGCGGGAGATGGTGCAGCTTTGGGATTGAGAGGTTGCCATGAGCGACGTACCTACGGGGATGCTGGAACAAACAATGAAATGGATTGCTACATATCTGCCGACGCTCTACGCGGCAGGTGCAGCGTTGAGCATATCGGCGCTGATGAGTCTGTATGACGGCCAGTCAATGCTGAAAACCGCCACCGGTTCACTGGTCTGCGGGATTGTCACGCTGGCGGTTGCCGGATCGCTTGAATATCTGGGCCTGCCATCCAATGCCGTCACCTTCGTGGGCGCGTCAATCGGATTTATGGGGGCTGACAAGGTACGCAACAAAGTGACCGGCTTTATTGAAACCCGTATCGGAGGGGCGAAAAGTGGAAATGAGTAAAAACGGATTGGCCCTGCTCAAAAGCTTTGAGGGCTGCGAGCTTACCGCCTATCAGGATGCGGTAGGTGTCTGGACTATCGGCTATGGCTGGACGCAACCCGTTAACGGCGTGCCGGTCGGTAAGGGAATGGCCATCACACAGGCAATCGCCGACAGCCTGCTGGGCAGCGGCGTGGTGCAGTATGAAAAAGGCGTTACAGGTCTTGTGAAGGTCGCTGTTAATCAAAACCAGTTTGATGCTCTCGTTGATTTTGCCTACAACCTGGGCGTTAACGCTCTGGCGGGTTCCACACTGCTGAAAAAACTTAATGCCGGGGATTTTGCGGGCGCAGCGGATGAGTTTCCGAAGTGGAACAAGGCAGGCGGCAAGGTTCTTAACGGTCTGGTTAGACGCCGTGCCGCTGAGCGCTCGCTGTTCCTGTCATGAGCTGGTTACTGTCCAGCTGGAAACCTGTGCTGATCGCGGTGCTCTGTGGTCTGGCTGTCTGGTGGTTCAGCCATCAGCGCTATACAGCCGGGTACAGTGACGCCAGCGCAGAGTGGGCGCTGAAATGGAAACAGCGTGATGCTGACGATGCTACTGCACTGGCAAAGCGGCAGGCAGAGGCCAGGGAAGAAGAACAACGCCGACAAGGTGAAGTTGATGAGATCAGAAAACAAGCCCGCCAGCAGCTTGCTGGCGTCCAGGCTGATGCCGATCGTGCCCGTGCTGCTTCTCGTGGGCTGCACGACAGGGCCGATAAACTCGCCAGGCAACTGGCAGAACGTGAACGCGCCTGCGGTGCCGGTACTCCCGGCAGAAGCGAGACAGAAACCAGCGGAGCCGTATTGCTCGCCGACCTGTTCCGCCGCGCTGACGAGCGAGCGGGAGAGCTGGCAAGAGAGGCTGATGAGGCAAGAGCCAGAGGGCTGGCTTGTGAAGCCGCATACGGTTCAATAGCGACTCCGCTTAAGAGGTAGCGCCATGTTAAAAGCTGATTCACTACGCGAGACCCTGACCAGCGCTAACAAATGGTGCAGGGCAAACCCTGAAGCCTTCACCGTTTTTGTGGAAGAAGGGAACATCGAGACGACCGGCGAAACACCATCGTTTATGTACCGCTATACCCTGGTGCTGTTTGTGATGAATTTTGCCGGTGATATTGATGATTTCACGTTGCCATTAATGGCATGGCTCTGGCATAACCAGCCCGATCTGCTGCTGAACCCGGAGAAGAACCGGGGCATTAAATTTACGACCCTTATCAACAACGACGATACCGCCGACATTCTTTTTGAAATGCCGCTGCGCGAGCGCGTGAAGGTCACTCTGGATGCAAACGGCATTCCCCGCGCGGAGCATTTGCCGGAACCGAAACCGCGTATTCCGTCAGCGGACGGCGACTGGAGCGCCATCTTTGAAGATGTAACGTGGGAGGCTGACGCGCATGAGTAACGATCTCTTCCGTGAGCTGGATCAGATATTCAGCGACATACTGGCGGGCACTTCTCAGGCCGGACGTATTCGCACCGCCCGCGCGGTTGGTCAGGCACTGCGAAAGAGCCAGCAACAGCGCATCAAAGCACAGCAAAACCCGGAAGGTTCGCCATACCCTGCCCGCCGTCGCCGGGTGCTGCGTTCTCAGCAAGGCATTGTGTTTGTCTGGCAGGGCGAGATCCGCCGCCTCAAAAACTGGCACGGTGGCCGGGGAAAATACGGACGAACGATTACCGGTTTTGATGAAGAGCGCAACGATATTCGCACCTTTTACCGCAGCGACATTGAGCGTTACATCGAGATCAATACTCGCTCAGTGCGCCGCAGCACTGCGAAGAAGGTGCCGATGTTTCAGCGGTTGCGCAGTTATCGCTTTCTCAAAATGCGCGCTGATGCTGGCGGTACTTCCGTGGGTTATGACGGCGTGGCTGCGCGCATTGCGCGTGTGCACCAGTACGGCCAGCGCGATCAGGTCGGGCCGGGTGCTTTTGCTAAATATCCGGTGCGTGAGCTGCTGGGCTTTACCGCTGGCGATGAACGGATGATTACGGAACAGGTGGTTAACAGCCTGGGGAGTGCCGCACGATGAGCGCTGAACTGATCCGCCTGCTGGAAAATATCCTCCGCGTCGGCGTCGTTATTGCCGTTGATGAAGAGAGCTGGCGCGTGCGCGTGCAAAGCGGCGAGCTTCAGACCGACTGGCTGCGCTGGAACACCACGCGCGCCGGGGCATTCAGTATCTGGGTGCCGCCTTCAGTCGGTGAACAGGTTTGGCTGGGCTGTATCGGTGGCAACCCTGAAACAGCGGTCATTATTGGCAGTCTGTACAGCAGCGATCACCCTGCGCCGGGCAGCAGTCTGAAAGAGATTGTGCTGACAGCGCCAGATGGTGCCACTTTCCGCTATGACGCAGAAGCCAGCGCGCTGGAAGCGCAGGGCATGAAGACAGCACATATCAAAGCCTCTGCCAGCGTCACGCTTGAAACCCCGATTGTGGAATGCACCAACCATCTGAAAGCACGGACGTTCGAACTGTCGGAGGGTGGCACGATGAAGGGCAATGTTACCCATTCTGGCGGATCGCTTTCGTCTAACGGGGTGACTGTTCATTCGCACGTGCATGGTGGTGTGCAGGGCGGCAGCAGCAACACCGGGGGGCCGAAATGACAGTCCGCTATACCGGCATGAACCCGGACGGCACGGGCCAGCTTACCGATACCGATCAGCTGTGGAATTCAGTACGCGACATACTGACTACACCGCTGGCAAGTCGGGTGATGCGACGGGACTACGGCAGCATGATCCCCGATCTGCTGGATGAACCACAGAACGAAGTGACGCGCCTGCAATGTATGAGTGCGGCAGTGATCGCCCTGACGATGTGGGAGCCGCGTATTGCCCTGAACGGCATCAATATCAGTTATTCAAAGGATGGCGCTGTTACCGCTGAACTGGTCGGCATTATCACCGAAACCATGCAGACGGCAGGTAGTGCGCTGACGCTCAGGAGTGGCAGCAATGGCAACAGTTGATTTATCGCAGCTACCGCAGCCGCAAATTATCGAAGTGCTGGACTTTGAAGTCATTCTCAGCGAGGTCAAAGCTGTCATGCTGGTGGTATTCCCGCAGGAACAGCAGGCTTCTGTTGCCGCCGCGCTGGAGCTGGAATCCGAACCGCTGAACGTGATCGCTCAGGTAGTTGCTTACCGTGAAATGATGCTCAGACAGCGGATTAATGACGGTGCGGCGGCGTGTATGTTGAGCCATGCCGTATCGTCCGATCTTGATAATCTCGCGGGCAACCTGAACACCGAACGCCTGATCATCACCCCGGAGACGGCAACTACTGACGCGGTAACGGAAAGTGATACCGCACTGCGTTTGCGGGCGCAGGCTGCGTTTGAAGGGCTAAGCGTGGCGGGGCCAACTGGCGCATATGAATATTTTGCCAAAAGTGCCAGCGGCAAAGTGGCGGACGCCAAAGCGATCAGCCCGTCGCCTGCCGTGGTGGTGGTCTCTGTGCTGTCCACCGAAGGCGACGGCACCGCCAGTGCGGAATTGCTGGCGACGGTGGATAAAGCGTTGTCTGCTGACGACAAGCGCCCCGTTGCCGATCGTCTGACCGTTCAAGCAGCGGAGATAGTGAATTATCAGATCAATGCGCTGCTGTATTTCTACCCCGGCCCGGAGTCTGAGCCAATCCATACCGCCGCGCAGGACGCGCTTCAGTCCTGGCTGAATCAGCAGGGCAAGATTGGCCGTGACGTTGCCCGCTCAGCCATTATGGCAGCGCTGCATGTTCAGGGCGTGCAGAGGGTGGAACTGCTGGAGCCTGCCAGCGATATTGTGATCGCCGATACGCAGGCAGCACGGTGTGAGTCCTTCACGATCGAGACCGGGGGCACAGATGAATAACAACATGCTGCCGCCTTCGGCCAGCGGTTTTATGCGCAGTACGGAGACGGTGACGGAGCGGCTTACCGATATTCCTGTTGACCTGCGCAAGCTGTGGAACCCGGACGAGTGTCCGACTGATCTTCTGCCTTATCTCGCCTGGGCGCTGTCTGTTGACCGCTGGGATAAGAACTGGTCAGAACAGACTAAACGGCAGGTGATTAAAGCCTCCTGGCTGGTTCACCGTCAGAAGGGCACCATTTCCGCTTTGCGCCGCGTCGTTGAACCGTTTGGCTTTCTGCTGAGCGTGATCGAATGGTGGCAGAGTGGCGAAGAGCCGGGAACATTCAAGCTTGAAATCGGCATTCAGGACGAAGGGATCACCGAGGAAACCTATCTTGAGCTTGAGCGCCTGATTGACGACGCAAAACCCAGAAGCCGTCACCTTACAGGCCTTTCACTTTCACTTCAGACGCAGGGGTATATCGAAGCCGGGGCGGGGTGTTATATCGGCGATACGCTGACCGTTTATCCCTATTTTCCTGAAACCATATCCGTAGGCGGTGCTGACTACACCGGCGCGGCAGTCCATTTAATTGATACCGTGGAGATCGCAAGTGGCGACTAAATATTTTGCCCTGTTAACCAATATCGGGGCGGCAAAACTGGCAAATGCCACGGCATTGGGTGCGCAGGTTGAGATCACCCAGATGGCCGTGGGCGATGGTAACGGCGTGCTGCCGACACCGAACCCGGCACAGACCGCGCTGACGCATGAGCTGCGCCGTGCGCAACTGAATATGCTGACTATTGACCCGGTTAACACCAATCAGATCATTGCGGAACAGGTTATACCGGAAGACGCGGGCGGATGGTGGATCCGTGAGATTGGCCTGTTTGATAAAGACGGAGATATGATTGCGGTTGCCAACTGTGCAGAGACTTATAAACCGCAGTTGCAGGAAGGTAGCGGGCGCGTGCAGGTGATTCGCGTGATCCTGATCGTCAGCAGCACCGAGGCTGTGACGCTGAAAATCGATCCGTCAGTGGTGCTGGCAACCCGTAAATATGTTGATGATGCCGTTATTGAAGTTAAGGCATACGCCGATGATGTGATGAAAAAGCACGTAGCTGCTGCAAATCCACACAAGCAATACCCACTGATAGCCAATGCATTAAAAGAAATGGTTGATGCTGGACTGGTAAATCAGATTCTCGAAAACCTTGGTTTTTCAGAATATATAAAAGGCTTGATTGGTAAGGGGGATCAGTGGTCTGCCTGGCAATACCTCGGCTTAGTTGATGCGCTTAATGGTAAACAACAGGCGGATGCCACATTGACGGCACTTGCCGGGTTAGTTAATGGCGCAGATAAGCTCCCGTATTTTTCGGAAGTTGACCAGATGGCGGCTACTGACCTGACAGCTTTCGCACGAGGACTTTTGGGGAAAGCAGATGCTGCGACAGCCAAGGGGCACCTTGGCGTGGGGAGTGCAGGTGGCAGAAATGTCGGGGTTGGTTTTAGCGCCGGTGGAAGTGAAATTCCTGACATGACGTTTTTTGCGGGGTTGAAAGGTGATGCGGGATATCAGTATTTTCCAACCGGCATGCTTCTGCAGTGGGGAACCGTCGTTCTGAAGTCTGCACCGTCAGGAGTCTCGATCGGGACATTCCCTGTCGCATTTCCTGCGGCCGGGCAGCAGATATTTGTTACCCATGATAATCCTCTAGCCAACGTGATGGCATTTGGTGCAGCCAGTATTATCGATCCGACACAATTTAGAGTTAATGCCATTGCAATCAATGCTGACACATTCACTATGGCACCGGGATACAGCCTCATCCTGCGCTGGTTCGCTATTGGGAGTTAATAATGACAATTAAATTTAGTGTTAATAAACAGGCATTTTATGATGAAAATACAGATGTTATACCCGATGATGCAGTAGTTATTACCAATGAGCAGCATCTATCGCTGATTAGTGGTATGAACGATGGTGAAAGACGTGTTTACATCGGTACGACAGGTGAGCTAACGCTATCAGACAGCAAGCCATCTCAATGGCATACCTGGGATAGTGATAATAATGCGTGGGTTATTTCTGATACCGAACGGGAACAGGCTGCAAAGGCAGATGCAGAAAATATGAGGTCTGCTCTCCGTTCAACTGCTGATACTGAAATCAGCTGGCGGCAGGATGCTGTTGATGCAGGTATCGCGACGGATGAGGAAACCGCCGCGCTATCTGAATGGAAAAAATACCGGATTATGCTGATGCGCGTTAATACAGCGAAACCCTTATGGCCTATGCCTCCGGGAGGGCAGGCCAGTTAACATTTTTCGGGTCAGTTATCACATCGACCGATTTAACCTCGTTTTTATAGGCCAGCCACGCCGATAGCTTCGCTCTGTTGGCGTCGTTGATTTCAGCCAGTATCAACTCGGTTCGCCAGTCCAGCATAACAGCATCTGCATGGGCCAGTAGTTGCTTGCGAACCTGCTCAGCGGCAGATATCAACTCTTCCTGAGTTGGTGGCGGAATATCTACCCATGCTGGCATCCCTGCTATTACATTTCTGTATTTACCTTCGGGTGGCTCCTGCATGAATTCAGTTGCAACAGAGTCTTCTATTTCTATTCCATCGTTTGGCCACTCTCCTGCCTTTTGATAGGACGACTTCAGCTCTACAGGAAAGAAAGCATTTTTCTTGGCACTGAATACATATTTTTGCATGTTAACGTCCTATAGAAATATAACTAAATCGGTATTGCTGAGAATTGTCACTCGTTGATACACGCCATGACGAATTGCTGATATGTTCAAAATTTACAGAAAGTACAGGCATAATCGGTCCAGAAGGATTTGACTGGACGGCATCAGACATGACGCTGATAGAAATCAAGGGTTGAGTCGGAAACGGTATAGGGAAGTTACCGCTGATAAAACGAGTCGTGTTTCCTGAATATTTACCAAACTGCACAATGTGCCCGCTTGGTAATTTGAACCACCCTGTGCCAGATGCAAAAGCGCCCATATCCGGTATCTGATTTGTACCTGTCCCCACCTCTCTTTTTGCCGCTTCTTTCAAACCAACGATTAAGAGAATGGATATTCCGGAATGCACGGTCACTTCTGACGGTGATGGCCATACATATCGAGTAACGTCATTACTGGCTGTGCTGTAGCACAGTCAAATATGACTGGACATGGACATAAAATAACGGGCTTGCGCCCGTATAAATTTCCATCATGGAGCTAAAAAAGACCCGATATCGTACTACTGGCAGAATTATAGGCAGTTGTCGCCTTGTTCTTTAGCCCTGAAAGCAGATCGCTAACGGATGACGCTTGCAGGCGCTCGCGTAAGTCTTCATCACAGCGCTGGAAGCTGATCGAAAACTCTATTTTTTTCGCCTTTCCGTAACGGTCAAACTCCGTATGCGTGGCCTGTAGCCCGGTCAGCACATACATGCCGTAAATCTGCCCCGCACCACTGATTAAAGGCCACGGACGCCCGGTGTATGCCTGCGTTGCCAGAACGGTAAGAGATACGTCACCGCCCGTAATTTCAGGGTAAAGCACCCCGTCAAGGTTGATCTGCGTCTCCCCAGCGCCGATGTACTGCCATTTTGCCGATCGGTTGATGCGGTCATTTTTCACATGCCGCCAGTTAAGCGAATGGCGCAACTGCTGATAAGGCAGTGTCTTCAGTTCAAAAACGAACATCCCGTATATCATCATCATAATGTCGCTTCCCCTTAATCTCTGTCTTTGAAGCTACCGCGATTGAGCCGCGCAAGACGGGCCATTTCGGCATTCACCGCGTCGGCAGCAATGCGGCCAATTTCGCGCGCATCCTGCCGGTCAACACCGTGCAGGTGTACGTGGATTTCCCCCGTAAAGCCGCCAGCGGCAACCGGTATATTGCTGGCGCTGCGGCTGACTGGCAGAAGTTCAGCCTGCTTAACGGGAAGCGATGCCGCTACCACTGCGGGACGTGCGCTTAACCCGTTGTTCCTGACCGTGCTGGCCAGCTGCGACTCCTTCCATTCCCCACGAACGGCCAGCGCACGGGGCAGGTTTTTAAACACGATATCGCCGGGGCCGATCTTCTTCGTGTTATCGGCAGTCGCTTTGGTGTTGCTGTCGATATTCTGCAACCGGCGCATTGTGCCGTTATCGCCGGTCAGCGGTGATGAGGGTTGCGGTGTGTCAGGCGGAACGTTTTTCACCTCAACTTTTTTCGGTGCAACTTTAGCGATATCGCCCTGAAGAAGGGCTACTTTGTCCTGAAGAACGGCCATGCGTTGCGCGTCCTCGATCTTCTTCCTGGCTTTTTCAGCTTCATCAGGCAGAACGCCGAGCTTTTCAAGGATCCATGCCAGTGTATCCAGCAGCATTTTTGCAGGCGTCAGAACAAGCTGGAGAGCGCCACCAAGAACGTTACCGAATACCTCACCGGCGCTGGCGCACTTATCCAGTGTTTCCTTGCTGGACTCCATCGGGGAAAGCAGAGATTTAAACCAGTTAAAGACCTGACTGACAGCGCGGCCTATCGCGTCAAAGATGGGGCTGAACTGCGAGAAGGTGTCACGTAACGGGGCCAGTCTTTCCATGATGCCGGTGAATACGCCAGCAAAAAATGCTTTAAGAGGCTCCCAGTAACGCCAGATAAGAACTCCGGCAGCAACAAACGCCGCCACTATCAGGCCAATCGGACTAAACAGCAGTGACAGCGCTGTACCCAGCATAGACACCGCAGCAGTAATCATGCTCCATATGGCCGGTAAGCCTGTCAGGCGAAGAGCGAGCATTCCGAGGTTTTTAGTCAGCGCTCCCAGCGCGGCACCGGGTGCAAGAAATACCCCCATAAGTGCGCCACGCATAGCGGGTATGATGGCCGAAACGCCCCGCATTTTCCCTGCTAACGAGCCGAGAACTGGAGCCCATCCGCGCACGCTTGCCATCGCCGGGCCGGAAGCCGTGCCGAGCGTTCGCAGAGCGGCAATCGTTCCGGCTATGCCTCTGCCCCCTGTCAGCAGGGTAAAACCTAACTGGAGTTTAGCCAGTGGCCCCATCAGCAGGCCGATCGCCAGCGATGTGCCGCCAATGGCGGCGGTCAGCGCCAGAACGCTACCGCCGACAACCAGCAGGGATTGTGCGAGCTTCGGATTCTCCTTCGCCCACTGCGTCATATGCCCCACAACATTACTCAGCCCCTGGGTCAGGGCGCGAAGCTGGTTGTTGACGAGATCGTTAATCTGGATACGGAATCCTTCCCAGGCGCTGTCCAGATTCTTGAGATCGCCATCAAGGTTATCCGCCATTATTTTGGCGGCTTTCTGTGCCTCACCCTTGGCGTTTTTCAGTTCACCAAGCAATTTCTGAAGTTCGCCGCTCCCTGCCGACATAACCAGAGCCTGGAATGACTTTGACGCTTCTTCACCGGCAATATCTTTGAAGAAAGAGAGCTTATCGGTATCGCCGTATTTGCTGATTTTTTTATAGAGATCGGTAAGCACAACTTCAGCAGGGCGCATTTTCCCCGTCGCATCAGCGACTTCTACACCCAGTTCTTTAAGCGCAGTTTTTGCTCTGCCGGTCGGCGCGGCAAGGCGTGAAAATGTGGCCTGCAAACCCGTACCGGCGATACTCCCGCGCAGACCAACGTTCGCCATCACGCCGATCATAGCCGTGGTCTGTTCGACGCTGACGCCTAGGTTGGAAAGACCTGTCCCGGCGTACTTCATCGCCTCACCGATATTTTGCAGATCGGTGTTGGTACGGGTGAATGCGCCCGTTAATACGTCGCTGACGCGATCCATTTCTTTGGGATCGAGACGGAACTGAGACAGGATGTTTGAGCTGATATCAGCGCTTTCACCTAAATCCATACCACCGGCCAGCGCCATATTGAGCACGCCAGGCAGTGCGGCCTGAATGGCCTGCGGAGTGAAACCGGCCATAGCGAGAAATGCCTGTCCACTGGCGGCGTCGGTCGTGGTGAACTGTGTTTCAGCACCCAGCTTTTTGGCCTGGTCACGAAGTGCTGAAAAGTCAACGGAGCTTTTATCTATACGGGTCAGCGCCTGTACGCGGGACATTTCCCGATCAAACCCAACGGCGGGGGATAAGAAACGTCCCGCTACGTAACCGGCAGCAGTGGCCCCGGCAACGGCCATCGTGCCACCGCCGCGAAGTTTACCCGCTGTTTGCTGCATCTGGTCATAGCGTGCCCGTGCCTGTGTGACAGCGGCAAGCTGTCGCCGTTCCCGCTCCAGCGTCTGGTTGTACTGTTCGGTTCTACGTATCGCGCTCTGAATGGTGCGATCGCTGCCGACCAGCGAAACACCGTGGCTGCGCAGCGCCTGTGAGGCAGCACGCAGCTTAACCATTTCCTGCGTGCGTGCAGAGTTAAGGCGCTCCAGCTTTGCGGCCAGCGCTGCCATATGTGCTTTTTGCTTGTCTGTAAGCTGTGTACCTTCCCGCTGCGCCTGATTCAGCCCTTCAAGCGTCCGGCTGGCGTCGTCAATTTTGCGGGAGGTCTTTTGCACGCTGTCGCGCAGACGGTTGAACGTGCGGGACTGGCTGTCCAGGTCTTTAATGCTGGATTGCGTTTTTTTGAGGGATTCTGACAAACCGCCCGCACTCTGGCGGGCGGCATTGACCGGGCGGGTAAGTTTATCGATCGCGCTGAACGCGACGCGGATATTAAGGCTTTTCACTGTCACTGGCTCCACTTCGGACAGCCGCCCGCTCACGCCAGGCTATGACTTCGCCCAGTTCCATCGTGAAGACTTCAGAGGGCGGCCAGTTGAAAACAACCGCGATATCAGCAACCAGATCGTCGATCAGGTCGAACCGCAGGAGTGTTACTGATTCTCCGTCTCCGCCTCGCTCGACGCTCCAGACCCCGCAGGCGTCAAAAAAGGGACGAGCGCTTCAGACAGGCTGACAAAATCGCGGGTATCCATTTCGTTGATTTCGGTCTGTTTGAGGCGTGGTGACGTGACACGGGTCAGCAGTACCGCCACCGAATCCACATCCATATTCATCACGTTGACCAGCTTCAGCCCACGCAGTGAGCCAGCCTGTTTGATCTCATCCGTGATCGTTACCTGAGTAATTTTCTCATCGCCGCGAACAACGGGTTTTGCCAGAGTAATGGCGTTATCGTTTTTTTTGCTCATTGTTGAATGCTCCGGGCGGCAAGGCTGTGCCGCCACTTATCAGGTTAATCAGTTACCCATTCCAAGCGCAGACGTGATGCGGTCAGGGTAGATATTCTTGCCGTCTTTCTTGTAGATGAAGTTCAGCAGATCAAACTCAAACAGCGGCTTATCGTCGATGGTGAGTTTGTAATAAGTGTTCTTCATCGTGTAGCTGACGGAGGTGTCTTCTCCCTGCTTGCTCTCGCCGCCGTCCATTTCGGTGATGCGGCCGCGCAGTTCGACCTCAACCAGCAGGCTTTCACCATCGGTGTAATACTCCCCGGCGAAGCGGAAACGGGTTTCGTCGATATCGCCGCAGTAGTTCAGCAGTAACGACTGAACCAGACCGCCAACCACCATCGTGGTATCCAGCGCGCCACTGTCCAGACCGAGATCCACCGCAGCGGAGCCAATCATCCCGCCCCCCTGAAAATCTTCAGTTTTACGGGTCAGTTTTGGCAGCGTCACGGAAGAGACTTTGCCGATGCAGTTGCTGCCGTTCACAAAGCAGGTGAACAGGCGTAGTTTGTGAGGAACCGCCATTTATGCACCTCCCAGGGAAGAAAACGCCGATTCGAAATACTCGTCCGTGAAGGTCTGGTAGAGCGTCAGATCTTCCATTGGCGGAACCGGTGTATATTTATAGCGAATGCGTACCTGACCCTGACGGAGACCGGTTGTCGGGTTATCCAGGATATCAAACCAGCATTCAGCACCAATTAGCCGCCCCTGCGTCACCAGCGAATTGAGTTTGCCGCTGATGCCGCTGACCACGTCCTTGACGTTGGCCGGGGTTAGCGGTTCGTCCACTGATTCAAATTGCGCCTCAGCGATACTGTCAGCCAGAATCTGTGCCGTACGGGTGTAAACCTCAAAAATATAATCTTTGGTGTCCGTGACGCGGTTACCCCAGAACCGGAAACCGTTACGCTTGATGAGCGTCGTGATCTCCTTGTTGTTGAGTTCGTTCGCGTCGCTGTCTTCGGCCTGAAGCGACCAGAAAACATCCTGTGAAATACCCAGCACGTTGCTTACCGACACATTGGAAAGCGATTTGTGCCAGCCCTGATTGTTGTCAATCAGCGCGCGAAGGCCGCAGGCATAGGCCGGGGCCGGGAAGGTTTCGTTTTCTCCGGTCAGCGGGTTGTAGGCGATGAAATCAGGCCAGATAAGCATTAGCTCTCGATAGGCGAAGGTCGCACGATATGCGGTGGCTTCAGCCATCGTTTTGCAGCCGTAGCAACTGGCGTAAACAAACGCGCGCAGATTCTGAGCAATAACACACAGCGCAGAAGTGACTTCTTCCGTGTCGTAGCCCGGCACGGCCAGAATGCGTGGACGATAACCAACCTTCTGCTCGGCAGTCAGAAACGCGTACATGCCGGTATAGCTGCCGTCTTCTGCCGTGCCACCCATGATGAGCTGCGACTGCGTTTTACCGCCTTCCTCTTCCGTGGCTGCTGCCACGCGCACAACGATAACCTTCGGACTGGTCTGGTCAGCGATGGCTTTGAGTGTTTTGTACAGGGAGCCGGTTTTACCCGCCTTACCCAGCACGTTGTTAACCCGCGTCAGCAACACGGGGGTATTCAGGGGAAAGGTTTCCGCGTCGGCATCATCCGCCACGGCAACGATCCCAATGACACTGGATTCAATGTCATTGATAGCCGTCACCAGGTCGGTATTCTCCCGGACGCGTACACCGTGGAAACGTGTCTCTGACATGTTAGCCACCATTACGTTATTGAGTTCGCAGTCATAATCCCTCATGTCTGAATGTCACTCACGCTATTGCGGGTCTGGCCGGACGGCGACAACAAAAACCGATTTGGTCTCTCCCGCGCGCGTGGGATCCTTCGCCGGAAGAAGGGGGAAAGCATGGCACTTACAGACCGGACAAAATCACTTAACGACGCCGTCAGCAGTTATAACGATTCACTTACCGAGGCGGTAAAAAGTCCAGGATTCAGCATTACGATGGGTGGCAAGGTACTGACGCAGCTTGATGATCGGATCATGTCGTTGTCACTAACGGACAACAGGGGCTTTGATGCTGATCAGCTATCTATTTCCATTGATGACAGTGACGGTATGGTTGCACTGCCGCCGCGCGGGGCTGAACTTGCCGTATCATTTGGCTGGCTGGGTGAACCGCTGATTTACAAGGGGCTGTACACGGTTGACGAGGTTTCCCACGAAGGCCCGGCAGATACCATTGGCGTTACTGCCCGCAGCGCTGATTTTCGTGAAGAATTCAACGTAAAGCGCGAAGTCTCATGGCATGACGTGACCGTTGAGCGCGTTGTGTCGGCAATAGCGCACCGATACGGACTGAAGGCGCAGATCAGTGAAATGCTCATAGATATTGAGATTGATCACGCCGACCAGACGCAGGAAAGCGATATGTCATTCCTTACCCGCATGGCGGACATGCTGGGCGCAATTGCCACCGTCAAGAACGGCAGTCTGCTGTTTATCCTGCCGGGCGGTGGCGTAACCGCTGACGGGAAGGCGCTCCCCTCTGCCAGTATTGACCGCACAAGTGGCGACCGGCATCGCTTTCGTATTGCCGATCGGGATGCCTATACCGGCGTTCGGGCTTACTGGCTGGATCTGAATTTCGGCAAAAAGAAAAAGGTCAGCGTAAAGCGCCGCAAGCCTGCAAAGCCCAAAAAAGAGAAGAGCAGCAGCCGTGAGGGCGATTACATGGAGGGCGCAGACGGTAACGTCTATGTGCTGCGCAAAACCTACCAGAATGAAGAGGCTGCGAAACGTGCGGCAGCGGCAAAGTGGCAACAGCTTCAGCGTGGCGCGGCAGAGTTTTCGATCACCCTGGCGCGTGGCCGCGCAGAGCTTTACCCAGAAATGCACGTTACTGTTAGCGGTTTTAAGGATGAAATAGACAATCAGGACTGGATCATTGCACGCGCTGAGCACGTCATAGACGACAGCGGTTTTACCACCCGGCTGGAGCTGGAAGCAAAAATACCTGACTGGATAGCGGAAACTGAATAAAATGAAATGGAGTTCAACTCCCACAGGGGAGCCATCATTATGTTCAGATGTCCATTTTGCGGCGCTATGGCCCGCACCCGTACCAGCCGTAAAATAACCGATATGACTATCCGGCAATATCACCAGTGTCAGAATCTGGAATGTAGCCGGTCATTCACCACACTAAACAGCGTGGAAAGGGAAGTAACAAAGCGTGCAGGCACTGCACCGTTACCGCCTGACTTTATCCCCCGTGATGCTTTCCCTGCATCACATTACGGCAGAGACCAGCTTAATCTGGCTCTCTGACCACCGTCAAAGCGCCCCCGTAAATCCATTCAGTGCGGGGGCAGCTTCAAGCAAAACGCTTTTTCCAGAGAAAATATCTTTGATAACATCGGTCAGCATATTAATAGCGATGATGGGATAGGGATATGAAAAAGGTGTTGTTAATACTGGCTTTGGTTTCTCTCGTTGGATGTAAGCCTGGCGCTGAAAAAGCTGTTGAACTAGGTAAGTCAGAAGTCGCAGCAGATGTTAGGGATCCAGATAGCGTAAAATTTAGATATCTTCGATTTGTTCAGGGTGAGGATTCACCTGATGGGGCTATCGTTGGCTATGTTTGCGGCCAGATCAATGCAAAAAATGGTTTTGGGGCTTACGAGGGATTCTCTCCATTCCTTATGAAAATAAGCATGAAATCAAAGGGCGCGTTTTCTAAGGGGGTCACCTACTCTGTAACAGAGAAGAAAATCTACACCCGGTTTAGTGATCCAGTGCCAGCGTCATACAAAGACAACTGCGGCCCTGATGAGTGAGGGATGTTTCGGTAAGATGCCAGGCAAAAGCCCGGCTTTTTAATGTCGAAGTGTAGTCAAAATGTAGACGAAGTTAAGAATAAATCCTTTTATTCCATTATGTTACTGTCTGGATTTCTTCACCATCCCTGTCTTCCCCCACATGATGTGGGGGTTTTTTTTGCCCCACATTCTGTTTGTTAACCGTTTATTCATCCTTCGACTCCACATGCTTCCGTTATACTAGCGGCATGACATGACAGGAGCGTTTATGAATCAATCCTATGGAAGACTGGTCAGCCGGGCCGCCATCGCGGCGACCGTCATGGCATCCAGCCTGTTACTGATTAAAATCTTTGCCTGGTGGTATACCGGCTCGGTCAGTATTCTGGCGGCGCTGGTGGATTCGCTGATGGACATTGCCGCCTCATTGACCAACCTGCTGGTCGTGCGTTACTCGCTGCAGCCAGCGGATGAAGAGCACACCTTTGGGCACGGCAAAGCGGAGTCGCTGGCCGCACTGGCGCAAAGCATGTTCATATCCGGTTCTGCGCTGTTCCTGTTTCTCACCGGCATTCAGCATCTCGTCTCGCCGACACCGATGAACGATCCCGGCGTCGGCGTCGTTGTGACGGTCGTTGCACTTATTTGCACACTTGTTCTGGTAACGTTCCAGCGCTGGGTCGTTCGCAAAACGCAAAGTCAGGCCGTACGGGCGGATATGCTTCATTATCAATCTGATGTTATGATGAATGGGGCTATTCTTATTGCGCTCGGTCTGGCCTGGTATGGCTGGCATCGGGCCGATGCGTTGTTTGCGTTAGGGATTGGTATCTATATTTTATATAGCGCCCTGCGGATGGGGTATGAAGCAGTGCAATCGCTGCTTGACCGCGCCCTCCCGGACTCAGAACGTAATGAAATTTTTTCTATCGTGACCGCCTGGCCCGGCGTCAGCGGTGCACACGATCTTCGAACGCGGCAGTCAGGGCCGACCCGCTTTATTCAGATTCATATTGAAATGGAAGACAACCTGCCACTGGTTCAGGCTCACGTGATTGCTGAGCAGGTCGAGCAGGCGATTTTGCAGCGTTTTCCTGGTTCAGACGTCATCATTCACCAGGATCCCTGCTCGGTTGTACCCGGACATGTTGGGCTTTCGTAATTCGTTGTAAAAAAGTGAGCCAGGCCAGCATTTTGTGTATAAATTACCGCCATTTGGTCTGACCTGAATCAATTCAGCTGGAAGGGATTGATATACTATTTGCAGTATTCGTTGGTCGATAAGTTTCTTCCGGCAACAGATTTCAATTTTGCATTCCTAAGTTCAGAGGTAGTCATGATTAAGAAAATCGGTGTGTTGACAAGCGGCGGTGATGCGCCGGGCATGAACGCGGCAATTCGTGGGGTTGTCCGCGCGGCGCTGACTGAAGGTCTGGAAGTTTTTGGTATCTATGATGGTTACCTGGGTCTGTATGAAGACCGTATGGTTCAGCTCGACCGTTACAGCGTGTCTGACATGATCAACCGTGGCGGTACCTTCCTTGGGTCTGCGCGCTTCCCGGAATTCCGTGACGAACACATCCGTGAAGTGGCTATCGAGAACATGAAAAAGCGTGGTCTGGACGCCCTGGTGGTTATCGGCGGTGACGGCTCGTACATGGGTGCAAAACGTCTGACTGAAATGGGCTTCCCGTGCATCGGTCTGCCGGGCACTATCGACAACGACATCAAAGGCACCGACTACACCATCGGTTACTTCACCGCGCTGGGCACCGTTGTGGAAGCGATTGACCGCCTGCGTGACACCTCTTCTTCCCACCAGCGTATCTCTATCGTTGAAGTGATGGGGCGTTACTGCGGTGACCTGACCCTGGCTGCGGCAATTGCGGGGGGCTGTGAGTTTGTCGTGGTTCCGGAAGTGGAGTTCAGCCGTGAAGATCTGGTAGCTGAAATCAAAGGGGGCATCGCGAAAGGCAAAAAACATGCGATCGTGGCTATCACCGAGCACATCTGTGACGTAGACGAGCTGGCGAAGTACATCGAAACCGAAACCAAGCGTGAAACCCGTGCAACCGTACTGGGGCACATCCAGCGTGGCGGTTCCCCTGGCCCGTATGACCGTATTCTGGCGTCCCGTATGGGCGCGTACGCAATCGAACTGCTGCTGCAGGGCCACGGCGGCCGCTGCGTCGGTATTCAGAACGAGAAACTGGTTCACCATGACATCATCGACGCGATTGAAAACATGAAGCGTCCGTTCAAAGGTGACTGGCTGGACTGCGCGAAAAAACTGTACTGATCGGCGTTTGGTTTGTGCCGGGTGGCGGCTTCGCCTTACCCGGCCTACAAAAGCACGGTTCGTAGGCCCGGTAAGCGAAGCGCCACCGGGCTTTTTTTGTCTGCACCATTTGCCTTTTTATTCCACTATGTTATAGCCAATCTTTTTTTATTCTTTAATCCTCGATTCGCTTTCTGGCACGCTGCATTCATCAAAACACTACACAAGAGAGCTGGGCGATGAATAAATGGGGCGTGGGTTTAACATTATTGCTGGCATCGACCAGCGTTCTGGCTAAGGATATCCAGTTACTGAACGTGTCATACGACCCGACGCGTGAACTGTATGAACAATACAACAAAGCGTTTGCGGCACACTGGAAGCAGGAAACCGGCGACAATGTCGTGGTTCGCCAGTCTCACGGTGGTTCTGGCAAGCAGGCGACCTCCGTCATCAACGGTATTGAAGCCGACGTGGTGACCCTGGCGCTGGCCTACGATGTTGACGCGATCGCCGAGCGTGGCCGTATCGACAAAAACTGGATCAAACGCCTGCCGGATAACTCCGCGCCCTACACCTCGACCATCGTTTTCCTGGTACGTAAAGGCAACCCGAAACAGATCCATGACTGGAATGACCTGATTAAGCCGGGCGTGTCAGTTATTACCCCTAACCCGAAAAGCTCCGGCGGCGCACGCTGGAACTATCTGGCCGCCTGGGGCTATGCATTGCACCACAACAACGGTGACCAGGCTAAAGCCCAGGAATTCGTGAAAGCGCTGTACAAAAACGTCGAAGTGCTGGACTCCGGCGCGCGCGGTGCAACCAACACCTTCGTGGAGCGCGGTATTGGTGACGTGCTGATTGCGTGGGAAAACGAAGCCCTGCTGGCGACCAACGAACTGGGTAAAGATAAGTTTGAGATCGTGACCCCAAGCGAATCTATTCTGGCTGAGCCGACCGTCTCTGTTGTCGATAAAGTGGTTGAGAAGAAAGACACCAAAGCGGTGGCGGAAGCCTACCTGAAGTACCTCTACTCGCCGGAAGGTCAGGAGATTGCAGCGAAGAACTTCTACCGTCCACGCGATGCGGCTGTGGCGAAGAAATATGACGGCGAATTCCCGAAACTGAAGCTCTTCACCATTGATGATGTTTTCGGTGGCTGGACGAAAGCGCAGAAAGAGCACTTCTCTAACGGCGGCACCTTTGACCAGATCAGCCAGCGCTGAACATAAATAAACGACACGGTGACCCGGCGTGAGAAATCCGCCGGGTTTTTTATTTGGTCATCATTTTGCGTTACTCTTTTGCCTCTATTGAAAACAGGGAACGCGTTGTGAAAAAAATTATCTTATTGATCCTCATTGTCATCGCCCTTGCCGCTGGCGGCTGGTACTGGATGAAAGCGGGTAATCCGAATGCGTTGCGACATATCGTTCTCGACAAGTGCCTGCCGAATCAACTGCAACACCGTAACCCGGCACCGTGTGCGCAGGTGAAGCCTGACGCAGGCTATGTAGTCTTTAAAGACCGCAACGGGCCGCTGCAATACCTGCTGATGCCGACATATCGCATCAACGGCACCGAAAGCCCGCTATTGACCGAAGCGCATACGCCGAACTTTTTCTGGCTGGCCTGGCAGTCGCGTAGCTTTATGACCCTGAAGCGTGGAAGCGAGGTGCCCGACAGCGCCATTTCACTGACGATTAACTCGCCGACAGGGCGCACGCAGAACCATTTTCACATTCATATCTCCTGCCTGCGCCCGGACGTGCGCGAGAAGCTGAACGCGGCACAGGGAGACATCAGCACCCAGTGGCTGCCCCTTCCTGGCGGCCTGGAAGGGCATGAGTATCTTGCTCGTCGGGTGACGGAGAATGAACTGGTGCAGCGCAGCCCGTTCATGATGCTGGCTGAAGAGCTGCCGGAAGCGCGCGACCATATGGGGCGCTTCGCGCTGGCAATGGCGCAGCAGTCAGATGGTTCGTTTGTGTTGCTGGCCACCGAGCGCAACCTGCTGATGCTTAACCGCGCGTCGGCTGAGGAACTGCAGGATCATCAATGCGCTATCCTGAATTGACCCCATCATAAATAGCGTTTACTCGCCCTGCCTGTCGCCGTAGACTTGCTGAAAAATTCTACAGGAGACAGGTATGTCGCTCTGGTCAACGTATCCTCTGTTGCTGCCTTCACTGATTGTGGGCGTCACCATCGTACTATGGGCGACGTCGCTGTTACCGGAATTCATTACCGCGCTGCTGTTCTTCACGGCGGCAATGACCGCGAAGATCGCCCCGCCGGAGACGATCTTCGGTGGTTTTGCCTCGTCGGCTTTCTGGCTGGTCTTCAGCGGATTCGTGCTCGGCGTGGCGATACGTAAAACCGGGCTGGCGGACCGGGCCGCCCGGGCGCTGTCGGCAAAGCTCACCGACTCCTGGGTATTAATGGTAGCGAGCGTGGTGCTGCTGAGCTATGCGCTGGCGTTTGTGATGCCGTCGAATATGGGACGTATTGCGCTGCTGATGCCGATTGTCGCCGCAATGGCGAAACGCGCCGGTATCGCTGACGGCTCCCGCGCCTGGTTTGGTCTGGCGCTGGCGGTAGGGTTCGGGACGTTCCAGCTTTCGGCGACGATTCTGCCCGCTAACGTGCCTAACCTGGTGATGAGCGGTGCGGCGGAAGGCTCGTACGGCATCCATCTGAACTATGTCCCGTATCTGCTGCTGCACACGCCGGTGCTGGGCATTCTCAAAGGCCTGATCCTGATTGGCCTGATCTGCTGGCTTTTTCCCGGCAGCCCAAAACCGCCTCAGGAACAGGTGCCGTCTGAACCCATGGGCCGGGATGAAAAGCGTCTTGCCTGGCTGCTGGCGATAGTGCTGGGGATGTGGGTGACGGAGAGCTGGCACGGCGTGGGGCCCGCCTGGACCGGGCTGGCGGCGTCGGTCATCGTTATGCTGCCGCGCATCGGTTTTATCACCGGGGAGGAGTTTTCTGCGGGGGTGAATATGCGCACCTGTATCTACGTTGCCGGTATTCTGGGGCTGGCGATCGTCGTGACGCAAACCGGGATCGGCACGGCGGTGGGCGAGGCGTTGCTCCGTATTATGCCGCTCGATGCAGACCGACCGTTCACCAGCTTCCTTGCGCTGACCGGTATTACCACCGCACTCAACTTCATCATGACCGCCAACGGCGTTCCGGCGCTGTATACCACCCTGGCGCAGAGCTTCTCGGATGCGACCGGCTTCCCGCTGCTGTCGGTGATCATGATTCAGGTGCTGGGCTATTCTACGCCGCTGCTGCCGTATCAGGCGTCGCCGATCGTGGTGGCGATGGGGTTAGGAAAAGTGCCAGCCAGGGCGGGGATGGTGCTCTGTCTGGCGCTGGCGGTGGCAACGTATCTGGTGCTGCTGCCGCTGGATTATCTGTGGTTTAGCCTGCTGGGACGGCTGTAAAAAAGCCCGGTGGCGCTGACGCTTACCGGGCCTACAGAACCGTAGGGCGGGTTAGCAAAGCGCCACCCGCCACAAAGGCAATTACGCTTGTTTAGCCGCTTCTGCCGCTTTAACGATCACCGCGAAAGCGTCCGCTTTCAGGGATGCACCGCCAACCAGCGCGCCATCGATGTCTGGCTGGGTGAACAGCTCAGCAGCGTTAGACGCGTTAACGGAACCACCGTACTGGATGATCACTTGCTCAGCCACTTTGGCGTCAGCTTTCGCAATGTGGTCACGGATGAATTTGTGAACCGCCTGAGCCTGCGCAGGGGTGGCTGATTTGCCGGTACCGATCGCCCAGACTGGCTCGTAAGCGATAACCGCGCCTTCGAACGCTGCTGCGCCCTGCGTTTTCAGCACGGCGTCGATCTGACGTGCGCACACTTCTTCAGTTTTGCCCGCTTCGTTTTCTGCTTCGGTTTCACCGATGCACAGAACCGGGATCAGACCCTGCTCTTTCAGCACGGCGAATTTCTTCGCGATGAACTCGTCGGATTCTTTGTGATAGGTGCGACGCTCGGAGTGGCCGATGATGATGTATTTCGCGCCGATATCTTTCAGCATTTCAGCGGACGTTTCACCGGTGAACGCGCCAGACAGGTTAACGTCAACGTTCTGCGCGCCCAGAATGATGTGGCTGCCGTCAGCGGCACGTTTAGCCAGATCCAGGTACATATCCGGCGGAGCGATAGCAACCGCGCAGCCGGTCACGCCAGCCAGCTCTTTACGCAGGTTCGCAACCAGTTCGTTTACCATGTGGCGGCTGCCGTTCAGTTTCCAGTTACCCATCACTAAAGGATGTCGCATTTCAATTCTCCACGCTCAATAAGCGAATTAAGGAATATGGCCACCCTGTCGGGCAGCATGGTCTGTGAATCAGTATAGAGATTTTCCCTCGAAAGGCTTTGCTTTTTGTCATTAATTCGCCCCGCCGAGGGTGTCAGATAGTGCCAGCTTAATCGGTTCAACAGCGAAGGTCAGTCCTTTTTCGCCGTTGTCCGCCACCACATAGCGGATCGCGCCTTCGGTATCGGCGTAATAACGCTTGTTTTTACCGGCGGTGAGGAGTTTTTGCAGCTTTTGCTGGCTTTGCTTTTTCGTCAGCGCAGGGGTAAACGCCTGCAGGACCGCGCTCATGTACTCCAGCGCTTTCGCCTTCGCGGCTTTCTGCTCTGGGCCCTGTATTGGCAGCCAGGTGATTTGCATGCTTTTGATTTTTAACGTCCCGCGCTCCAGCGCCGTGGAGGCATACAAATTCTCGTTAATCTTGCTTGCTGCACGGGTCAGGGTAGGCGTGTCGCGAGGGCCATCAATGGCACGAAACTCATCCAGCGGCAGCGTGGGGTTGGCCTGATTGAAGGCTTCACGAAATTGGCTGATGGACTGATCGAACGACGGTGCGCCCGCCAGCAGGTACGGTGCTGTGGTCGGGGCTGTGGTTTCGGCGGCGTGCAGGGTAAAACCCGCGCTGAGCAGCGCTAAACACAGGAAAAGAGAATGTGCCGAACTTTTCATCAACATTGCCCCTGGCCGTAAGTGCTCATGATTAAAACGATATCTGGTCGGCTTGTCAAAAGGTCACAACTCCAGGGTAAAATGCGGGCTAAACGATAATAAGGAACCTTACATGACCATACAGCAGTGGCTGTTTTCATTCAAAGGGCGTATTGGACGCCGTGATTTCTGGATCTGGATGGTGACGTGGGTTGTCGCCATGCTGCTTCTGTTTTTCGTCGCCTATAACGCGTGGCTGAGCACGCAAACGGCGGCCTTCGCGCTGGTCTGCCTGCTCTGGCCAACGGCGGCTGTCGTGGTGAAACGCCTGCACGATCGTGGTCGTTCCGGCGCGTGGGCATTTCTGATTATTCTGGCGTGGATGCTGGTGGCGGGAAACTGGGCGATGCTACCGTCCATCCTGCCGTGGGTGGTGGGCAGGCTGCTGCCGTCGGTCATCTTCGTGATGATGGTTGTCGATCTGGGCGCGTTTATTGGCACCCAGAGCGAAAACAAATACGGTAAAGACACCGTTGAGGTGAAATACCGCTGATCACCAGTAGTGTTCGGCGGTCATATGGCCCGGTCGGCGGCGAAGATGTTTCGTCATCTGCCGGGTATCCTTCAGAAGCTGCTGCGTGTCGCGTACCATCTGCGGGTTGCCACACAGCATGACGTGGCTGGTTTCAGCCGTCATCGGTAAACCCACCGCCTCTTCCAGGGCACCATTCTCAATTAACGCCGGCACGCGACCGGTCAGCGTTCCTGCTACGGTTTCGCGGCTGACCACCGTCTGAATCTTTAACTTTCCGCCGTACTGCTGTTCCAGCGCCTGCATCTGCGGCAGGTAGCTCAGGTCTGCGGCGTAGCGCGCAGCGTGAACCAGCACGATGTTTTTAAAACGCTCCAGGTCTTTGCCATACTGCAAAATAGAGAGATAAGGGCCGATGGCCGTACCGGTTGCCAGCATCCAGAGCGTGTCACAATCCGGGATCTCTTCGAGCACAAAGAAGCCTGCTGCTTCACTCACGATTTGCACGTCGTCGCCGGGCTTGAGGGCGGCAAGGCGCGGGCTGAGTTTACCGTCAGGAACGGTGACCAGATAGAACTCGAGTTCCGGGTTATCAGGCGCGTTAACGTAAGAGTAGGCGCGCTGCACGCGCTCGCCGTCGACATCCAGCCCCAGCTTCGCAAATTGCCCGGCTTTAAACGGGTGGACGGGAGCATGCAGGGTGAGACTAAATAGCGCATCGGTCCAGAACTGTATCTTTGTGACTTTACCTGTTACCCAGTCCGCCATGATCTTCTCCTGTGCTGTTTCTCTGTTCTATCTTCCGTACTTAACGGGGAGATTTCCAGCCCATTTGGGCCGGAAAGCTCTATCGATCAAACGGTTTTACAGAATGTGCGTCTGTACGTCCGGGTCTTTGCGGTCGAGATAGTGGATAGACTGGATGCGGCGAATGGTGCGTGATTTTCCGCGGATCAGCAGCGTTTCAGTGGTGGCCATATTGCCCTTGCGGCTGATGCCGTCCAGCAGATCGCCTTTGGTGATACCTGTCGCCGAGAAGACCACGTTATCGCTACGGGCCATATCATGCAGCGCCAGCACTTTGTTGGCCTCGATGCCCATCGCTTCGCAGCGTGCCAGCTCGTTTTCCCCGATACGGCGGTTCTCTTGGCTGTCGCCTTTCACCTCGTGGCGGGGCAGCAGACGAGCCTGCATATCGCCGTCCAGCGCGCGGATCACGGCTGCAGAGACTACGCCTTCCGGCGCGCCGCCGATGCCGTACAGCACGTCTACTTCGCTGTCCGGCATGCAGGTCAGGATCGAGGCGGCAACGTCACCATCCGGAATGGCAAACACGCGCACGCCGAGCTTTTGCATCTGCGCGATGGTGGCGTCGTGGCGCGGTTTGGCCAGAATCGTCACGGTCAATTCGCTAAGGGGTTTGCCCAGGGCGTGGGCGACGTTGCGAAGGTTCTCGTCCAGCGGCAGGCTAAGGTCGATTGCGCCTTTCGCGCCAGGACCGACAATCAGCTTTTCCATGTACATATCCGGCGCGTTGAGGAAGCAGCCCTTATCGCCTACGGCCAGCACCGCCAGGGCGTTGGCCTGACCCATTGCCGTCATGCGCGTGCCTTCGATCGGGTCGACGGCGATATCCACGGCATCGCCTTTGCCGGTACCGACTTTTTCACCGATGTAGAGCATTGGCGCTTCGTCGATCTCACCTTCGCCGATCACGATGGTGCCGTCGATGTTGACCTGGTTAAGCACAATGCGCATGGCATGGACGGCTGCGCCGTCTGCGGTATTTTTGTCACCGCGACCCAGCCACTTATAGCCTGCAAGGGCAGCCGCTTCGGTGACGCGGGAAAACTCGATAGCAAGTTCACGTTTCATGAGGTACTCGTACAATCAAAAGGAATTGCACGAAGTTTATCACAGAGTGGGGAGGGGGGGTTTTAAGTCCCCTCTCCCCTTTGGGGGGCTTACTCGTCGTGCTCTTCCCACGCCAGGGCGCGTTTCACCGCTTTCTTCCAGCCGCTGTAGCGGAAGTTACGCTCGGTGGTTTCAATGCCCGGGCGGAATTCGCGTTCGATCACCGCTTTTTCCTGCAGCTCGTCCAGGTTCTGCCAGAAGCCTACCGCCAGACCGGCAAGGTACGCCGCACCCAGCGCCGTCACTTCACGCACTTCAGGGCGCTCAACGCGGGTGCCCAGAATGTCGGACTGGAACTGCATCAGGAAGTTATTCGCGACCGCACCGCCGTCCACGCGCAGGGCGTGCAGACGAATGCCGGAGTCAGCCTGCATCGCTTCCAGCACGTCGCGCGTCTGGTAGGCGATGGATTCCAGGGTGGCGCGAATAATGTGGTTAGAGTTCACACCGCGCGTCAGGCCGAAAATTGCGCCGCGTGCATACGGATCCCAGTACGGTGCGCCCAGACCGGTGAACGCAGGTACCACGTACACGCCGTTGGTGTCTTTCACTTTGGTCGCGAAGTACTCGGAATCGAACGCATCGCTGATCAGCTTCATCTCGTCGCGCAGCCACTGGATAGACGCACCGGCCATGAACACCGCACCTTCCAGCGCATAGTTCACTTCGCCGCGCGGGCCGCAGGCGATGGTGGTCAGCAGGCCGTTTTCTGATTTCACCGCTTTCTCTCCGGTGTTCATCAGCATAAAGCAGCCGGTGCCGTAGGTGTTCTTCGCCATCCCTTCTTTGACGCACAGCTGGCCGAACAGCGCCGCCTGCTGGTCACCGGCAATACCGGCGATAGGAATACGGGTGCCGCCTTTACCGCCGATGTTGGTCTGGCCGTAAACCTCAGAAGACTTGCGCACGTCAGGCAGCATCGCGCGTGGGATATCCAGCGCGTCCAGCATCTTGTCATCCCACTCCAGGGTGTTGATGTTGAACAGCATGGTACGCGAGGCGTTGGTGTAGTCGGTGACGTGGACGCGTCCCTGGGTCATCTTCCAGATAAGCCAGGTGTCGACGGTGCCGAACAGCAGCTCGCCGCGTTTTGCACGCTCGCGTGAACCTTCCACGTGGTCGAGGATCCACTTCACTTTGGTGCCAGAGAAATACGGGTCAACCACCAGACCGGTGGCGCTGCGCACGTACTCTTCCATGCCGTCGCGCTTCAGCTGCTCGCAGATCTCAGAGGTACGGCGGCACTGCCAGACGATGGCGTTGTAAATAGGCTTACCGGTTTCACGTTCCCAGACAATCGTCGTTTCACGCTGGTTAGTGATACCAATCGCGGCAATCTCGTCGGAACTGATATCGGCTTTTGCCAGCACTTCGACCAGCGTGGAGCTTTGTGACGCCCAGATCTCCATTGGGTCGTGTTCGACCCAGCCTGGACGAGGATAAATTTGCTCAAATTCGCGCTGTGACACGCTGACGATGTTCGCGTCATGATCCATTACGACAGCGCGGGAGCTGGTAGTGCCCTGGTCGAGCGCAACGATATATTTTTTTTCGGTCATGGTATGTGTCCCGTAGTCAGATTACAGCGAAGCTTTTTGTTGTGCGGTAGAAGTCGTTTCCTTCTCCTCTTCCACACAGGTGTCGCACGGTAAATGGCGACCAATTAATTTGCGGTAGCTGAACGCACCCAGCGCAGCCCCGACAACTGGCGCAAACAGCGGTACCAGGAAGTAAGGAATGTCTTTGCCACCGGTGAAGGCGACGTCGCCCCAGCCTGCGATAAAGGCGAACGCTTTAGGTCCGATATCACGCGCCGGGTTCATCGCGAAGCCGGTCAGCGGGCCCATGGAGGCACCAATCACCGCAATCAGCAGGCCAATCAGCAGTGGGGCCAGCGGGCCGCGCGGAATGCCGTTTCCGTCGTCGGTCAGCGCCAGGATAACGCCCATCAGAATAGCGGTAATCACCATTTCAACTGCGAACGCCTGCACAAAATTGATATGCGGGTTTGGATAGGTTGAGAAGATGCCTGCCAGATCCAGACTTTCGACGCTGCCGCGCACCATATGATGCGTCTGTTCGAAGTCGATGAAAAGATTGTAATAAAGCCCGTAAACTAACGCCGCTGCGCAAAACGCGCCGGCAAACTGAGAAAGAATGAAAGGAACTACTTTGCGTCCGTCGAAGCACGCGAACAGCCACAGTGCGATAGTCACCGCCGGGTTAAGATGTGCACCAGACACCCCTGCAGTCAGGTAGATGGCCATCGCCACGCCCAGACCCCAGATGATACTGATTTCCCACTGACCAAAACTGGCACCCGCCACTTTCAGTGCAGCGACACAGCCCACTCCGAAGAATATCAACAACCCGGTACCAAGGAACTCGGCAATGCACTGGCCTTTTAAGGTTGATGTCTGACTCATAATCGGAATCCTGAAGAAATTGATGTTTATTGTTAGCATGGCCGCCCGTGACAGCCACGATGCCCTGTAGACATAGTGTTAATTTATCGTTAACGAGCAAAAACGAGAAATATCGAAATCGAAATGTGTGGTCTGCGTCAATAAAATGAGCGTTTTCGCGCCATAAAGCACATTTTTGCAGCAGTACAGGATCAGTACAGGAATGTGAGCTGAATCATTTCATTAACGAATCAGTTAACAATTTAGGGGTATATGACGCGAACGCACCAGGACCAGACCTAAAAGTGTTGCAAACCGCGATCTGCGCGGTGTGTCGCTGGACACAGAGCGCCGCGCTCCATACAATCGACGGTATATGTCGTGCGCGTTTATGTTAAAGCGTCGCCTTGCAATTCAGGAGAGGTAGCATCATGTCTTTAGAAGTGTTTGAGAAACTGGAATCGAAAGTACAGCAGGCGATTGACACCATCACCCTGCTGCAGATGGAAATTGAAGAGCTGAAAGAGAAGAACAGCAGCCTGGCGCAGGAAGTACAGAACGCGCAGCACAGCCGCGAAGAACTGGAGCGCGAAAACAACCAACTGCGCGAACAGCAGAACGGCTGGCAGGATCGCCTGCAGGCGCTGCTGGGACGTATGGAAGAAGTCTGATTCCCACTGGGATGAACTGAACAGGCCGGGTAAGGCGATGCCGCTACCCGGCTTTTTTTATGGTTCTCGCTGACTGACACCCAACCATAAAAAAGGCCGCCAAAGGCGGCCTTAACGCTACTTGTCCTGCGCTATCATAGTAAAAGCAACGAACACATTCGGTTCATCACTCTTTACAACGAGTACGCTGGCGACAATGAACGCGATACATAAATAGCGTCTCATTATGCGGTCCCTGCAGCTAACCGCTCCACCGTTCACCACCGGTGATAAGTCGGTGGACACAAGCCTGATCAAGGGTTGCTTTACGGTTGTGAAGACACCTTTCCCTGGACCGATGCCCATGTGCGAGATGGCGGAAAGGGACGCAGCATCATAGTAAGTAACAGCAGCGTAGTTAAGGTCTGTATAGATAATTAGGAATTTATAAAGGGTCGAGGGGATTACCTGAGATTTGAATCAGGGTAAGATAAAAACCCTGGTCAAAGGTTGCAAGCCTTCCCAACGGACCGCGAATCCCGAGGGACAAAAAAACCGCCACATTGCTGTTGGCGGTTTTTTTATGGTCCACGCTTACGATTTTATTACTCGATATCCAGCGGATCTTCGGAAAGGATAATGCCGGTATTATCGGCGTAGAGATGGTCGCCGGAGAAGAAGGTCACGCCGCCGAAATTGACGCGCACGTCGCTTTCGCCGATGCCGTCACCTGCCGCCCCTACCGGTATGGCTGCGATGGCCTGAATCCCGATATCCAGGTCTTCCAGATCGTCCACCTGACGCACGGAACCGTACACCACAAGGCCTTCCCACTCGTTTTGCACGGCAATACCAGCCAGCTCAGCATCAATCAATGCGCGCCGCACGGAACCGCCGCCATCGACCACCAGTACGCGGCCGCGGCCGTTCTGTTCGAGCAGATCGTACAACAACCCGTTATCCTCGAAACATTTCACCGTGACGATCTGTCCGCCAAACGACGACCGCCCACCAAAGTTGGAGAACAGCGGTTCAACGACGTTGACATCTTCCTGGTAGATGTCACAAAGCTCGGAGGTATCGTATTTCATAGGTTTAACGCTCAGTTGCTGCGAATGTGTTCAGTATATCGTGCGAAATGCGTTGTTGGCAAAATCATCAATTGTTAATTGATATTTGTCAGCTAACTGAGCGTCTGGCTTAAGACAATCCCGATGACGAACAACAGGTTAGTCAGCAGCGCGCCTTTTACCGTGCGTTCCAGCATTGGCGGCATGGCGGCCGGACTGCGTTCGCGCATTACAAAACGGGCCTGCTTAATCAGCAGCGGCGCGGCAAGCACAAACAGCCAGCCCCACAGACTGTGCAGGGAAATCAGGTTAAACAGCGCCAGGCAGACCAGGGCACCCATCAGCAGGCAGGCATGGTAGCGACGCGCATTCACCGGCCCCAGACGGACCGCCAGGGTGTTTTTGCCGTTCTCCCGGTCGCTGTCGATATCGCGCAGGTTGTTGATGTTGAGCACCGCGGTCGCCAGCAGACCGCAGGCGGTCGCAGGCAGGAACAGCGCAGGGATCACCGTATGCGCCTGTAAGTACCAGCTTCCCATCACGCTCAGCCAGCCGAAGAACACCAGTACGGAGATATCCCCGAGCCCAATGTAGCCGTAAGGACGCGTGCCGACGGTGTAGGTGATGGCTGCGATAATGGCCAATAAACCCAGCACCAGGAAGCCAATAAAATCGCTGGGGGTCTTAGACGCCACTGTCACCAGCGCCAGACCCGATAAACAGATCAGCACCACGGTGATAATCAGCGCGCGTTTCATCTGCGCCTGGGTAATCACCCCTTTTTGCATCCCACGCAGCGGCCCGATACGGTCAGGTTTGTCGCTGCCTTTCACCGCGTCGCCATAGTCGTTGGCGAGGTTGGAGAGAATTTGCAGCAGGCCGGCGGTAATCAATGCCAGCGCAGCAACCAGCGGATCGAAATAACCCTGCCACCAGGCAAGCGCCGTACCGACGATAATCGCGGCAAAGGCCAGAGGGAGTGTTTTAGGGCGCAGACTTTCGAGCCACGCCTGAGTACGGCTGATGTCAGTCATAAGTATTTAGCCAATAAAAATGGGGGCATTAGCCCCCATTAAACGTGATGAGAATCCAGTAACCGCGATTATAGGATAAAACGGCTCAGATCTTCATCTGCCACTAACGCATCCAGATGTTTACTCACATATTCTGCGTCAATGGTAACGGTTTGACCGTTCAGATCGCTCGCGTCGTAAGAGATATCTTCCACCAGGCGTTCCAGCACGGTATGCAGACGACGCGCACCGATGTTTTCGGTGGTTTCGTTCACCTGCCATGCGGCCTGGGCAATACGTTTGATACCGTCTTCGGTGAACTCGAGGTTCACGCCTTCGGTCGCCATCAGCGCTTTGTACTGAACGGTTGCAGAGGCGTTTGGCTCGGTCAGGATACGTTCGAAGTCTTCGGTCGTCAGCGCCTGCAGCTCAACGCGGATAGGCAGACGGCCCTGCAGTTCCGGGATCAGATCCGACGGGCTGGCAACCTGGAAGGCACCTGATGCGATAAACAGGATGTGGTCCGTTTTCACCATGCCGTGCTTGGTTGAGACGGTGCAGCCTTCTACCAGCGGCAGCAGGTCGCGCTGAACGCCTTCGCGGGACACGTCCGGGCCGGAGCTGTTGCCGCCGCGCTTACAAATTTTGTCGATTTCGTCGATAAACACGATACCGTGCTGCTCAACCGCGTCGATAGCGTCCTGCTTCAGCTCTTCCGGATTCACCAGCTTCGCCGCTTCTTCTTCAATCAGCAGCTTCATCGCGTCTTTGATTTTCAGCTTACGCGCTTTCTGCTTCTGCCCGCCCAGGTTCTGGAACATGGACTGCAGCTGGCTGGTCATCTCTTCCATGCCCGGAGGTGCCATGATTTCCACACCCATTGGCGCGGCAGCGAGATCGATCTCAATCTCTTTATCATCCAGTTGGCCTTCACGCAGCTTTTTGCGGAACGCCTGACGCGCAGCGGACGGTTCCGCCTGCTGTTCAGCCTGACCCCAGTTGTTTTTTGCCGGTGGGATCAGCACGTCGAGAATGCGCTCTTCGGCCATCTCTTCCGCACGGTAGCGGTTTTTCTCAATCGCCTGGACGCGCACCATTTTGATCGCCGAGTCGGTCAGATCGCGGATGATGGAGTCCACTTCTTTACCCACATAGCCCACTTCGGTGAACTTGGTGGCTTCAACTTTGATGAACGGCGCGTTAGCCAGCTTCGCCAGACGACGGGCGATTTCGGTTTTACCGACGCCGGTCGGGCCGATCATCAGAATGTTTTTCGGCGTCACTTCGTGGCGCAGCTCTTCGTCAAGCTGCATACGACGCCAGCGGTTACGCAGGGCGATAGCCACGGAACGCTTGGCGTTATCCTGGCCGATAATGTGTTTGTTCAGTTCGCTGACAATTTCGCGTGGGGTCATTTCAGACATGGGAGATCCTTACGCTTTGGAGGTCAATTCTTCGATGGTGTGGTTGTGGTTGGTATAGATGCAGATATCACCTGCAATATCCAACGCCTTCACCGCGATATCACGCGCGTTCATGTCGGTATTTTCCAACAGTGCGCGGGCAGCAGCCTGGGCATAAGGGCCGCCAGAGCCGATAGCAATCAGGTCATTTTCCGGCTGAATTACGTCACCGTTACCGGTGATGATAAGCGATGCGGTTTCATCGGCTACCGCCAGCAGCGCTTCGAGCTTGCGTAGCATGCGGTCGGTACGCCAGTCTTTTGCCAGCTCAACGGCGGCTTTCACCAGATGACCCTGATGCATTTCCAGTTTGCGTTCAAACAGTTCAAACAGCGTGAAGGCATCTGCCGTGCCGCCTGCAAAACCGGCGATCACTTTGTCGTTGTAGAGACGACGCACTTTCTTCACGTTGCCTTTCATGACGGTATTACCCAGCGTGGCCTGGCCATCACCGGCGATTACCACATGGCCGTTACGGCGTACACTTACTATTGTTGTCACGAGCAGACCCCCTGGTTACAGAATCGGGAAACAGAAGCCCTGAGCCTGTGCCCAGGGCTGAATTAAATGATAGATGGGGGGGATTTTGGGGGTTTCAACCCCCGGAGGCGAGTCGAATGCAGTTTGTGTGACCGGCGATTTTCAAACGAGAAAGGGTGCCATCGGCATTTTCTTTGCCTTTGACCGGACCTATCACCACGCGATTCCAGCCGTTATTGGTGGTAATACGCGAATCAAACCCTTCAAAGGCCAGCTGCGCGCGCACCGTTTCCGCCTGCTCCGCACCTTTGAACGAACCGCACTGTACCATCCAGCGACGTTCGTCTTTTTTCTCCGCCGTCTGCTTCGGCGCTTCGGTCTCTTTCGTGACCGGCGCGGCCTGCTGTGTTTTCGGCTGCTGGGCAGTGGTATGCGCTGGCGTCTGGAGCAGATCCTGATACGGCTGAGCCGCCTGCTTCTGCTGCTGCGCTTTAGGCTGCTGCTGGACAGGCTGAGACTGCACCGTACGCGTCGGCTGCTGATACGGCTGTTCCGTTACCCGCGGCTGTGCCTTCGGCTGCTGTACCGGCTGGGTTTGCGCCCACTGCTGTTGCTGCTGAATCTGCTGTTGTGCCTGGCGACGCTGCAGCGTTTGCTGACGCTGTTCCGGCGTCTGCTCATTCCACGGCACTTCGTTCAGCTGCGTAGGCTGCTGGCGCATATCGGCCTGCATTTGTGCCAGCAGCTGACGCTGTTCATCCGTCAGCTGATTCGCATTCTGTACTTCACCACCCGCAGAAGGTTCCGTTGGCGCACGTACCCCAGGCTGACGGCTTTCCAGCTCTTTGATATAGCGCCAGCGCTCTTCAGGCTTCGGAGGGAGGCCATTTCCGGCGACTTTACTGGCCTGAAGCGCCTCAGACTCTTCTTTTTTATGGTGCGTGATAAAGTACAGGCCACCAATAAAGGCGACGACTACAGCCGCAGCAATAGCGACCATTGCTGGCGAGACAGCAGGCAGGTTACGTTGCTTTTTTCTTGAGCTACTCTTTTTGCGTCGCGAAGGTGCCGGCTGGCCGCGACGTACATAATCTCGTTGTGCCACTATCGTTTCGCTGTATTTATTCGTTCGTCAGTCCGCCATGTTACTTAAGCGGCGGGGCTTTGACCAGATAAGGGTATCCGAAAGACGTTTACTTTAAGTCAATGCCTGGGTCGTGCCGCGGACGATCAGTTCGCAGTCCAGCAACCGTGAACCGCTGCTAACTGTTTGACCGTGAAGCTGATCCAGCAGAAGCAGCATCGCTTCGCGGCCGATTTGGTAGCGCGGCTGAGCGACCGTTGAGAGCGGCGGATCGCAAAATTCCGAAAGCGAAATATTATCAAAACCGATGATGGATAAATCTTTCGGTATGCGAAGGCCGCGGCGTTTGGCATACGATAATGCGCCCAGCGCCATCACGTCGCTGTGGCAAAATACGGCGGTTGGCGGCTCAGGCAGGTCCAGAAGTTTCTCCAGCGCCTGTCCACCGGCTGCGAAGGTAAAATCACCGCGCGCAATGTAGTGCGGATCGACGGTCACGCCGGTACGTCGCAGCGCCTGAACGTAACCCTGCAAACGGTAGTGACACAGCGGCATCTCTTCCGGTCCGGCGATGCAGCCAATACGCTTATGCCCCAGCTCCTGGAGATAGTTTACGGCGTTGAACGCGGCGGTAAGGTTATCGATATGGACCGTCGGCAGCTCCAGCTCTGGCGCAAACTCGTTGGCCATGACCATCGGCGGTAAATTACGCTGCTCTTCGATGCTGGCATCAAACGGCAGGCGAGAGCCAAGCAGCAGCATGCCGTCGATCTGCTTGGTGATAATGAGGTCGATGAAGGTTTTTTCCTGTTGGTTCTGATGGGCGCAGTCGCCAATCAGCACCAGGTACCCCTGTTCCGCCGCAGTGACTTCTATGCCGCGGATAATCTCGCTAAAGAAAGGGTCACAGATGTCCGGCACAATCACCAGGATGGTGCGCGACTCGTTGCGTTTGACGTTACGTCCCATTGCCTGCGGAAAATAGCCCACTTCAAGCGCAGCCTGCTCCACCCGGTTACGGGTCGCCTGGGAGACTTTATCCGGGTTCATTAATGCGCGGGATACTGTTGCCGTAGAGACCTGTGCTTTCTGGGCAACGTCTTTCATGGTCGCAGTCGCAACCTCTTTCCTGGACTTCAACGTCTTCTCCTCGCCTGAACACCGAACTTCTGACATCACCATTTTTACAGATAGTTAATGGAATCGGTTACAGAATTTTCATAAAAAGTGTGAGGAGCGTTAAATTTTTCGATCCAGCTTCAGCCTTCGATAGGGTCGACGTCCAGCACCCACTTCACTTTTCGCGCTTCGGGCAGGGTGTTAATCAGCACCAGCGCGCCGCTGACAATATGCTGAAGACGAATGCGCGAGGGGTGCTGGAGCAAGATCTGCCAGCGGAAACGGCCGCCGCGTTTTGGCGCGAGGGCAGGCACCGGGCCCAAAATCCACAGCTGACTATCCACCAGCGGGCTGGCCTGCAGGAGGTTTCTCAGCTGCTGCAGGAAAAGTGGCGCCTGCTGGTTGTTATGATCTTCCGCGCGGATGATGACGTGGCTGGTCCACGGCGGTAGCTGCATGGTCTGGCGTTCGGCCAGCGCCTGCTCGGCAAAGGCGTCATAGCCTTTGTGCAGCAAGGTTTGCAGCAGCGGGTGCTCCGGGTGGTGCGTTTGCAACACCACTTCGCCCTGTTTACCGGCGCGTCCTGCACGTCCGGCAACCTGGGTGTAAAGCTGGGCGAAGCGCTCGGCTGAACGAAAATCTGCCGAGAACAGCGCGCCGTCCACGTCCAGCAGGGCGACCAGCGTCACGTCCGGGAAGTGGTGTCCTTTGGCCAGCATCTGGGTGCCAATCAGGATGCGCGCGCCACCGCGATGCACTTCCGCCAGCTGCTGTTCGAGTGCGCCTTTGCGGCTGGTGGTGTCCCGGTCGATACGCGAAATCGGCACGTCCGGGAAAAAGGGCCCAAGCGCCTGCTCCAGCTGTTCCGTCCCCAGACCGACCGGCACAATATGCGTTGAGCCACACGACGGGCACTGGCGCGGCACCGGACGCTGGCTGTCGCAGTGGTGGCAGCGCAAATGCCGCTGGGCCTGATGTAAGGTGTAGTAGTGATCGCAGCGCGGGCACTCGGCAATCCAGCCGCAGTCGTGGCACAGCAGGGCGGGTGCAAATCCGCGACGGTTGAGGAACAGAATGACCTGATTCCCCGCCTGCAAATGCTGGCGCATGCGGGTAATAAGCGCGGGCGCTAGCCCCGCCTGGACCTGCTGACCTTTCAAATCCAGCACGTGCTGAATGGCCGGACGGGCATTCCCCGCGCGACGCGTCAGGCGCAGCATGTGGTATTTACGCTGGCGCACGTTGTGCAGCGTTTCGAGCGCAGGCGTGGCGGATCCCAGAACAATAGGAATTTGCTCGCTGTGCGCGCGGTAGACGGCCAGATCGCGGGCGTGATAGCGCCAGCCTTCCTGCTGTTTATAGGAGCTGTCGTGCTCTTCGTCGATCACGATAACGCCAAGATTTTTAAACGGCGTGAACAGCGACGAGCGGGTGCCGATTACAATCGCCGCTTCGCCGTTTTTCGCTTTCAGCCAGGCGCTGAGGCGCTCGCTGTCGTTCAGGCCGGAGTGCAGAACCTCAACCGGCGCGTTAAAGCGTTCGCGGAATCGGGCGATGGTTTGCGGCGTCAGGCCAATTTCCGGCACCATCACCAGCGCCTGTTTCCCCTGGGCGAGCACGTTTTCCAGCACGCTCAGGTAAACTTCGGTCTTGCCGGAACCGGTGACCCCCGCCAGCAGCCAGGCAGAGAAACGATCGGAGGCGCTATGAATCGCGCCTACCGCGGTGGCCTGCTCGGTATTCAGACGCAGGCGATCCCCTGAAACGGAGAAACTCTCCCGCCAGTCGTTAAGGGCAGGCGCCTCGCTTGCCAGGTCGCTCAGCCCTTTTTTTCTTAATGCCTGTAGCGCCGTTTCGCTGACCTCAAGCTCGTCGACCTGATGCCGCCAGATTTTCCCCTGACGCAGCGCCGCCAGCGCCTGCTGCTGTTTCTGCGAGCGCTTCAGGCTGTTGATGTCGACGGCCTGGCCTTCCTCCGTGGCAAACCAGTACCACATCGGCGCATGGCTGGCGCTCTTGCCCTGACGCAGCATAATTGGCAGGGCGTGGAACAGGACGTCGCCGATGGGGTGATGATAATAATCCGCCGCCCACAGCAGCAGTCGCCAGGTGCTGGTGGAGTAGACGGGCTCGCTGTCCAGCACCTCAACGACCGATTTCAGTTCGTTAAGCGGCAGTTCGCTCTTATCGCTGAGGGAGACGACGATCCCCACGCGCTGCTGTTTGCCAAACGGCACGGTCACGCGACAGCCCGCTATGGCGCTCATGCTGTCGGGCAGCAGATAGTCAAAGGTGCGGGGAAGCGGAACGGGCAGGGCAACGTGAGCGACGGGCATCGAATCTTCCTGACTTGAAAAGTGGCGCGTTAGTATACACATTAGTAAAAGCGGCGTGCGGATCAGTTTGCATACGTTGGTCAAATTCTGTATGATTCGCCGCCTTTGGTGTACTTTACGCCAAAGAACTTACAATCAACATCGCGTGGTGTCTGGCGTTAGGGCTGGAAGAGCGACGCGGCCTTAACTGAGGTTCTCCCATGAAAAAAGATATTCACCCGAAATACGAAATGATTACTGCAAACTGTTCTTGCGGTAACTCTATCCAGATCCGCTCTACCGTGGGTCACGATCTGAACCTGGACGTGTGCGGCAAATGCCACCCGTTCTACACTGGTAAGCAGCGTGATGTTGCAACCGGTGGCCGTGTTGACCGCTTCAACAAGCGTTTCAGCATCCCGGGCGCTAAATAAGTTTCCCGAAAAAAAGGCACCGCAAGGTGCCTTTTTTGTATCCGCTTCTCAGTATTCCCACGTCTCCGGGTCAATACCCAGTTCACGCATGATCACCTTCGCCTCTTCCGGGATTTCATCACTACGCTCTTTGCGCAGATCGTCATCGTTCGGCAACGGTTGACCGGTAAACGCATGCAGAAACGCTTCGCACAGCAGTTCGCTGTTGGTTGCGTGGCGCAGGTTGTTCACCTGACGACGCGTACGTTCATCGGTGAGGATCTTCAACACCTTCAGAGGAATGGAAACCGTAATTTTCTTTACTTGCTCACTCTTCTTACCGTGCTCAGCGTATGGGCTGATATATTCGCCGCTCCATTCAGCCATGAGATACCTTTAATCCTCTCAGTCATTTATCTAAAGGTGCAAAACCGGTAACCACCCGTTCTGAACCGCAATCTTGCCTAGTTTACCGTAGAGACGATACCGTGGCACGGATATTGCCGCTGCAGCGTGCACTAAAGCATATAATTTTAACGGCTATTTGCGCATTGCTCAATCTATACGCAAAGAAGTTTAGATGTCCAGATGTATTGACGTCCATACTTTCAATGTTTACTCTGGTGCCTGACTTTTCACCTCATTCGCCAGGAAGCCCTCACCATGACGCGTAAACAGGCCACTATCGCAGTGCGTAGCGGATTAAATGATGACGAGCAGTACGGCTGCGTTGTCCCGCCCATTCATCTTTCCAGTACCTACAATTTCACCGGATTTAATGAACCCCGTGCGCATGACTACTCGCGTCGTGGCAACCCTACGCGTGATGTAACCCAGCGCGCGCTGGCCGAGCTGGAAGGGGGCGCAGGCGCCGTATTAACCAACACGGGGATGTCCGCCATTCACCTGGTGACCACGGTGTTCCTGAAACCCGGCGACCTGCTGGTTGCGCCGCACGATTGCTACGGCGGCAGCTATCGCCTGTTTGATAGCCTGGCAAAACGCGGCTGCTATCGCGTGCTGTTTGTCGATCAAAACGACGAACAGGCGCTGAAACAGGCGCTGGCAGAGAAACCGAAGCTGGTTCTGGTGGAAAGTCCAAGCAATCCATTGTTGCGCGTTGTCGATATTGCGAAAATTTGTCAGCTCGCAAGGGATGCGGGAGCGATAAGTGTAGTGGATAATACGTTCCTCAGTCCGGCCCTTCAGAACCCACTCGCACTGGGTGCCGATCTGGTATTGCATTCATGCACTAAATATCTGAACGGCCATTCTGACGTGGTGGCAGGCGTGGTGATTGCCAAAGATCCGGATGTTGTCACCGAACTGGCATGGTGGGCCAATAACATTGGCGTCACCGCAGGCGCCTTCGACAGCTACCTGCTGTTGCGCGGCATCCGCACGCTGTCGCCGCGCATGGACGTGGCGCAGCGCAATGCTCAGGCGATTGTCGACTTCCTGAAAAACCAGCCGCTGGTGAAGAAGCTGTATCACCCGTCGCTGCCGGAAAACCAGGGGCACGAGATTGCCGCGCGCCAGCAGAAAGGGTTTGGCGCGATGTTAAGTTTTGAACTGGACGGTGACGAGCAAACGCTGCGTCGCTTCCTGAGCGGGCTGTCATTGTTTACGCTGGCGGAATCCTTAGGTGGGGTTGAAAGCTTGATCTCCCACGCCGCGACCATGACGCACGCAGGAATGGCACCCGAAGCACGTGCCGCCGCCGGGATTTCTGAGACGCTGCTGCGGATCTCAACCGGTATCGAAGATTCTGAAGATTTAATTGCCGATCTGGAAAATGGCTTCCGGGTCGCAGCCAAGGGGTAATCATGAGTGTGATAGCGCAGGCAGGGGCGAAGGGTCGTCAGCTGCACAAGTTTGGTGGTAGTAGTCTTGCTGATGTGAAATGTTACCTGCGCGTCGCAGGGATCATGACGGAATATTCACAGCCGGGTGACATGATGGTTGTCTCGGCGGCGGGCAGCACCACCAACCAGTTGATTAGCTGGCTGAAACTGAGCCAGACCGATCGCCTTTCTGCGCATCAGGTGCAACAGTCATTACGTCGCTATCAGAGCGAATTGATTGCCGGCCTGCTGCCTGCGGACGTGGCGGACGGGCTGATCAGCGCCTTCACGCACGATCTTGAGCGTCTGGCTGCCCTGCTGGACAGCGGCATTACCGATGCGGTGTATGCCGAAGTGGTGGGCCACGGTGAAGTATGGTCCGCGCGCCTGATGGCTGCGGTTCTGCAACACCTGGGCGTGGACGCCGCCTGGCTCGACGCGCGTGATTTCCTGCGTGCCGAACGCGCCGCGCAGCCGCAGGTGGATGAAGGGTTATCCTACCCGCTGCTGCAGCAGCTGCTGGTGCAGCACCCGGGCAAACGCATTGTGGTTACCGGCTTTATCAGCCGCAGCAACGCGGGTGAAACCGTGCTGCTGGGCCGTAACGGCTCCGACTACTCGGCGACGCAAATCGGTGCTCTGGCGGGCGTGTCCCGCGTCACCATCTGGAGCGACGTGGCCGGTGTTTATAGCGCGGACCCGCGCAAAGTAAAAGATGCCTGCCTGCTGCCGCTGCTGCGCCTGGATGAAGCCAGCGAGCTGGCGCGTCTGGCGGCACCGGTGCTGCACGCCCGTACGCTGCAGCCGGTTTCCGGTAGCGATATTGACCTGCAGCTGCGCTGCAGCTACACCCCGGATCAAGGCTCCACGCGCATTGAGCGCGTGCTGGCCTCTGGTACCGGGGCGCGTATTGTTACGAGCCACGACGACATCTGCCTGATTGAGTTCCAGGTTCCTGCGGGCCAGGACTTCAGGCTGGCACATAAAGAGATCGACACGATCCTGAAACGCGCCCAGGTGCGTCCGCTGGCCGTGGGTGTTCATAATGACCGCCAGCTGCTGCAGTTCTGCTATACCGCAGAAGTGGCGGACAGCGCGCTGAAAATTCTGGATGAAGCGGGCCTGCCGGGCGAGCTTCGCCTGCGTCAGGGGCTGGCGCTGGTGGCGATGGTGGGCGCGGGCGTCACCCGTAACCCGCTGCACTGCCACCGCTTCTGGCAGCAGCTGAAAGGCCAGCCGGTGGAGTTCACCTGGCAGTCGGAAGAGGGAATCAGCCTGGTTGCCGTTCTGCGCAAAGGGCCAACCGAAAGCCTGATTCAGGGTCTGCATACCTCTCTGTTCCGCGCGGAAAAACGTATCGGCCTGGTGCTGTTTGGTAAAGGCAACATCGGTTCCCGCTGGCTGGAGCTGTTCGCCCGCGAACAGGTCACGCTCTCGGCGCGTACCGGGTTCGAATTCATTCTCGCAGGCGTGGTGGACAGCCGCCGCAGCCTGCTGAACTACGAAGGGCTGGATGCCAGCCGCGCGCTTGCCTTCTTTAATGATGAAGCCGTCGAGCAGGATGAAGAGTCGCTGTTCCTGTGGATGCGCGCTCACCCGTACGACGATCTGGTGGTGCTGGACGTGACCGCCAGCGAACAGCTTGCCGATCAGTATCTTGATTTCGCCAGCCATGGTTTCCACGTCATCAGCGCCAACAAACTGGCGGGGGCAAGCAGCACCGATAAATACCGCCAGATCCACGACGCGTTTGAAAAAACCGGCCGTCACTGGCTGTATAACGCCACCGTGGGCGCGGGCCTGCCGGTAAACCACACCGTGCGCGACCTGATTGAAAGCGGTGACAGCATTCTGGCGCTGAGCGGTATCTTCTCCGGTACGCTCTCCTGGCTGTTCCTGCAGTTTGACGGCACCGTGCCGTTCACCGACCTGGTGGATCAGGCGTGGCAGCAGGGCTTAACGGAACCCGATCCGCGCGTTGACCTCTCCGGTAAAGACGTGATGCGTAAGCTGGTGATCCTGGCGCGCGAAGCCGGTTATGACATCGAGCCGGATGCCGTCCGCGTCGAGTCGCTGGTGCCTGCCGGCTGTGAAGAGGGTTCTGTGGATCATTTCTTTGAAAATGGTGAAGAGCTTAACGAGCAGATGGTGCAGCGTCTGGAAGCGGCGAACGAGATGGGGCTGGTGCTGCGCTACGTGGCACGTTTTGAGGCCAACGGAAAAGCGCGCGTCGGTGTCGAGGCGGTGCGTCCTGAACATCCGCTGGCGGCGCTGCTGCCATGCGATAACGTCTTCGCCATCGAAAGCCGCTGGTACCGCGATAACCCGCTGGTGATCCGCGGTCCGGGCGCCGGGCGCGACGTCACCGCTGGGGCAATCCAGTCCGACATCAACCGTCTGGCTAAGCTGCTGTAAAAACTCAATTTCCCTCTCCCTGTGGGAGAGGGTTAGGGTGAGTGCAGTCTGATGCACTCACCCCCATCATGAATTTCCCTCATCTTCCCTGAGCAAACCTCACCGTTATTGTTGATTATTTCTATTGACGTCCCTCCGCTTTTCCGTCATTTTTACATCTGGACGTCTAAACGTATAGAAGTTCACAAAACAACAAACAATGACACGCGATTGATAGGGGTAGGGTATGAGCTTTTTTCACGCCAACCAGCGGGAAGCACTGAACCAGAGCCTGGCCGAAGTAAACGGTCAGATTAACGTCTCTTTTGAATTTTTCCCGCCGCGCACCAGTGAAATGGAGCAAACCCTGTGGAGCTCTATCGATCGTCTCAGCAGCCTGAAACCAAAGTTTGTCTCCGTGACCTACGGTGCGAACTCTGGCGAGCGTGACCGTACGCACAGCATCATTAAAGGCATCAAAGATCGTACCGGTCTGGAAGCGGCGCCGCACCTCACCTGTATCGACGCTACTCGCGACGAGCTGCGTGCCATCGCCCAGGATTACTGGAATAACGGCATCCGTCATATTGTCGCGCTGCGCGGCGACCTCCCGCCCGGCAGCGGCAAGCCAGAGATGTATGCGGCCGACCTGGTTGGGCTGCTGAAAGAGGTGGCAGATTTCGATATCTCCGTGGCTGCTTACCCTGAGGTTCACCCGGAAGCGAAAAGCGCCCAGGCGGATCTGCTTAACCTCAAGCGTAAAGTGGAGGCCGGTGCCAACCGCGCCATTACCCAGTTCTTCTTTGATGTCGAAAGCTACCTGCGCTTCCGTGACCGCTGCGTCTCCGCGGGCATCGACGTTGAAATTATCCCGGGCATTCTGCCGGTCTCTAACTTCAAACAGGCGAAGAAATTCGCCGATATGACCAACGTGCGCATTCCGCTGTGGATGTCCAAAATGTACGAAGGTCTGGATGATGACCCGGAAACCCGCAAGCTGGTGGGGGCCAATATCGCGATGGACATGGTGAAAATCTTAAGCCGTGAAGGGGTGAAAGACTTCCACTTCTACACGCTAAACCGCGCGGAGATGAGCTATGCCATCTGCCATACTCTGGGCGTTCGCCCCGCGTAAAACACCAAAAGCCCTCTTAAATAGAGGGCTTTTTAACAGGGTAAAAAGTTAAAAGGTATCAGCTATCGAATCTGTGGATTAATTCAACTATAACTTATTGCTAGTGGTGTATATCGTAACGGTAACACTGTAAAAGGGAGCATAGCGATGAGCACGTCAGACGAGACCAATAAAGCGGCATCAGTCGGCAAATGCCCGTTCCATCAGGGCGGCGTCGATCACAGCGCGGGCGCAGGTACAGGCAGCCGCGACTGGTGGCCAAAACAACTCCGCATCGATCTTCTTAACCAACATTCCAATCGTTCGAACCCGCTGGGTGAAGACTTCGACTACCGCAAAGAATTCAGCAAGCTTGATTACTCTGCCCTTAAAGGCGACCTCAAAGCACTTTTAACCGACTCTCAACCGTGGTGGCCTGCCGACTGGGGCAGCTATGCGGGCCTGTTTATCCGTATGGCGTGGCACGGTGCGGGTACCTATCGCTCCGTGGACGGGCGCGGTGGGGCAGGACGCGGTCAACAGCGCTTTGCGCCACTGAACTCCTGGCCGGATAACGTAAGCCTGGATAAAGCGCGCCGTCTGCTGTGGCCTATCAAGAAAAAATACGGACAAAAAATCTCCTGGGCCGACCTGTTTATCCTCGCGGGTAACGTGGCGCTGGAGAACTCCGGCTTCCGTACCTTTGGTTTTGGTGCCGGGCGTGAAGACGTCTGGGAACCGGATCTGGACGTGAACTGGGGTGATGAAAAAGCCTGGCTGACCCACCGTGACCCGGAAGCGCTGGCTAAGCGTCCTCTGGCAGCCACCGAAATGGGCCTGATCTACGTGAACCCGGAAGGGCCGAACGCCAGCGGTGAACCGCTGTCAGCGGCGGCAGCGATTCGTGCGACCTTCGGCAACATGGGCATGAACGATGAAGAGACCGTCGCGCTGATTGCAGGCGGCCACACCCTCGGCAAGACTCACGGCGCGGGTGAAGCCACCCACGTGGGTACCGACCCGGAAGCCTCACCGATTGAAGCACAGGGCCTGGGCTGGGCCAGCACGCACGGCACGGGGGTTGGTGCTGATGCCATTACCTCCGGGCTGGAAGTTATCTGGTCACAAACCCCGACCCAGTGGAGCAACTACTTCTTCGAGAACCTGTTCAAATACGAATGGGTACAGACCCGCAGTCCGGCAGGGGCGATTCAGTTTGAAGCCGTGGATGCGCCGGAAATCATGCCCGATCCGTTCGACCCGTCGAAAAAACGCAAGCCTACCATGCTGGTCACCGACCTGACGCTGCGCTTCGACCCGGAATTCGAGAAGATTTCCCGCCGCTTCCTGAACGACCCGCAGGCTTTCAACGAAGCCTTCGCGCGTGCCTGGTTCAAGCTGACCCACCGCGATATGGGGCCAAAATCGCGTTACCTTGGCCCGGAAGTGCCGAAAGAAGATCTGATTTGGCAGGACCCGCTGCCGCAGGCGGTGTTCAATCCGACGAAAGAAGACATTGAAAGCCTGAAGGCGGAAATTGCTGCCTCTGGTCTCTCCGTGAGCGAACTGGTTTCCGTTGCCTGGGCGTCAGCCTCGACCTTCCGCGGTGGCGATAAGCGTGGCGGTGCCAACGGCGCGCGTCTGGCGCTGGCGCCTCAGCGTGACTGGGACGTGAACGCTGCGGCGGTTCGCGCGCTGCCAGCCCTGGAAGCTATCCAGCGCACCACCAACAAAGCCTCTCTGGCCGATATCATCGTGCTGGCGGGTGTGGTAGGCGTTGAGCAGGCCGCAGAAGCGGCAGGTGTGTATGTCACCGTACCGTTCACGCCGGGCCGCGTTGATGCGCGTCAGGATCAGACGGATATCGATATGTTTAACCTGCTCGAACCGATTGCCGATGGCTTCCGCAACTACCGTGCGCAGGTGGATGTGTCCACCACGGAGTCTCTGCTGATTGATAAAGCCCAACAGCTGACGCTGACTGCGCCAGAACTGACGGTGCTGATCGGCGGCCTGCGCGTACTGGGTGCCAACTTTGATGGCAGCAAGAACGGCGTGTTCACCAACCGTGAGGGCGTGCTGAGCACTGATTTCTTCGTGAACCTGCTGGATATGAACACGCAGTGGAAGGCGACCGATGAGTCCAATGAGCTGTTTGCCGGGAGCGATCGCACCAGCGGTGAAGTGAAATATACCGCCACACGCGCCGATCTGGTCTTCGGCTCTAACGCCGTCCTGCGCGCGCTGGCCGAGGTTTACGCCAGCGATGATGCGCATGAGAAGTTTGTCCGCGACTTCGTTGCCGCCTGGGCGAAGGTCATGGATCTGGATCGGTTTGACGTGAAGTAGCCAGTGTGCCGGGTGGCGGCTACGCCTTACCCGGCCTGGAAATTAAAGTGCCATGTAGGCCGGGTAAGCGCAGCGCCACCCGGCTTTTTTATTACTCCCACTCCTGCAGGAATCGCTGTCCATACTGGTCTGCCACCAGCAGCGCCGCATACACCTGATCCGGCGTGACGCCCCCCGGCATGTTGTGGATCGTTTCTCCTTCCGCACATGAGGCTTCGGCAATCAGACGCATTTTGGCCGGAATATCCTCTTTGATGTTCAGCTGTGCCAGCGTGATCGGCAGCCCTACGCTGTGGCAAAGCGCCGCGACGGTCTCAATTTCTTCTACCGGCGCGTTTTCCAGCACCAGCTGCGTCAGCGTACCAAACGCCACTTTCTCCCCATGATAGAAGTGATGCGCGTCCGGCACCGCCGTCATGCCGTTATGAATAGCGTGTGCAGCCGCCAGCCCGCCGCTTTCAAAGCCGACGCCGCTGAGATAGGTGTTGGCTTCGATAATGCGTTCCAGCGCAGGCGTCACCACATGCTGTTCCGCCGCCAGCATCGCTTTTTCACCCTCTTCAACCAGCGTGTTGTAGCACAGCTCGGCGAGCGCTAATGCCGCCTGTGTGCATTTACCCCCGGCCATAGTGGTCGCGCCGCTGCGCGAGCAGGCGCGTGCTTCAAACCAGGTCGCCAGCGCGTCGCCAATCCCGGCGGCCAGCAGACGTGCAGGCGCACCTGCTACTACTTTCGTATCCACAATGACCATGTTCGGGTTGTGCGGCAGCATCAGGTAGCGATCGAACTCGCCGCTGTCGGTGTAAATAACGGAAAGGGCGCTGCACGGCGCGTCGGTGGACGCGATAGTCGGCGCAATGGCGACCGGCACGTCCATAAAGTGAGCCAGCGCTTTCGCGGTATCAAGCGTTTTGCCGCCACCAATACCCAGCACCGCCAGGCAGTCGGCGCTGTCGGCCAGCTTTTTCAGGCGATCGATTTCATTTTGCGAACATTCGCCGCCAAACGGCGCGATTTCGGCATGCAGTTCGGCTTTTTTAAAACTCTGGCGCAGGGTCTCTTCGGCAAAACCCAGCACAAACTTATCGCCGACGACCAGCCAGCGGTTTGCCAGGGGTTTCAGATAGTCGCCGAGACGGGTCAGCACATCCGCGCCCTGGATATATTTCCCCGGCGATTGAATGATACGGTCCATAACAGTTCTCCCTTAGAGGTTGAGGTTACCAAACGCGTTTTTCCAGTCCTGCTCGAACTTCTCTATGGCTGACTCTACCGCCGGCGTACCGAGCATGTGTTGCGCTACGTCTAAGGGAAGCGTGATTGCTTCACATCCTGCCAACAGGCAGTCGAGCGCCTGACGCGGCGTTTTGAAGCTGGCGGCCAGCACTTTACTGTCCGGCGCGTGCAGCTCCAGCAGGGACTGCAGTTCCTGAACCATGCGAATGCCGTCACCGCCCTGCGCGTCGACGCGGTTGACGTACGGCGCGACATATTTCGCCCCTGCGAGTGCGGCGAGCAGGCCCTGCGCCGCGCTGTAAACGGCGGTGCCCAGCGTGGTTATCCCCTCTTTTTTCAATGCCTTAATTGCGATAAGTCCCTGAGCCGTCACCGGGATTTTCACCACAATGCCCGGAATAGCGTTACTCAGACGTTTGGCTTCCGCCACCATGCCTTCGGCATCGCGGCTCATGGTTTGAGCAAACAGCGTGCCTTCCGGCCCGATGGCTTGTTGCAGGCGCGGCAGCACGTCCCAGATGGATTCACGGCTGGCGGCAATGATGCTTGGGTTGGTGGTGACGCCCGCAATGGGAAAAATGCGCGCCAGGCGTTCAACTTCCGCCACGTTGGCGGTATCCAGGTACAGTTCCATCACTCTTCCTCGTTTTACAGTTCTAATTCGTGTTGTAGCAGGGAAGCAATCGCCTCCCCTGAGATAGCGTTAACCAGCGCATTGCGAAAATCCTCATGCATGATGCGGCGTGCCAGGCGGGAGAAAATACGCATATGCTGATCGCCCGCGGCGTGTTTGTTCAGCGTTAGCATGATGATGAATTGTGCTTCTTCATCTCCCCACATGACGGGGGCTTTCAGGCGTGCAACGCTGATGGTGGATTGCTCAATGTGCTCTGATTTGCTGTGCGGAATAGCAAAGCTAAAGCCGAGCCCGGTGGAGAAGACTGCTTCGCGCGCCCACAGATCGGCCTCCAGTTTACGGGGGTATCGGCAACGTCCTGCGAGCAGCAGGTTATCGGTCATTCCTTTCATGACCTCTTCTTTGCTGTTCCAGTCATTGTCCAGTGAAATGCAGCGAGGTGTAACCAGAGGTGTGTCCTGCTGATTCATGCGGAACTGCGCCAGCAGGTGCTCAACTTCAAGTGAGGTGCGACACGCCATCGCCTGATTCAGCAACTGGCGGCAGGCGCGGCTATCAAGCTGAGCCAGACGCGCTTTGGTTGCCGGAATAGCGGGCGACCCCATGCTCAGCTCGTCCAAACCCAGACCCACCAGCAATGGCAACACCGAGCCTTTTGCACCCAGTTCGCCGCACAGGCCAATCCATTTCCCCTGGCGATGGACGGCTTGTACCGCGTAATCCAGCGCCCGCAGGAAGGCCGGGTTCAGGCTGTTGTAATGGCGTGTGACTTTGGCGTTATCGCGATCAACAGCCAGCAGATACTGCGTCAGGTCATTGCTACCGATGCTAAAGAAATCAATCTCTTCGCAACACTGGTCGATGATAAACATCACCGAAGGGACTTCCAGCATGATGCCAAGCGGGATTTTCTCATCAAACGGAATATGCTCAGTGCGTAGCTGTTGTTTCGCTTCGGCAAGTTTCTCTTTCACCCACAGGATCTCTTCCATGGAAGAGATCATCGGGATCATGATCTTCAGACTACCGTGAGCAGAGGCGCGCAGGATCGCCCGAAGCTGGGTGGTGAAAAGCACTGCATACTCTTCGTAAATACGTACGGCGCGGTAGCCGAGGAACGGGTTATTTTCGGCCGGGATCTTCAGGTACTCCACCGGCTTATCGCCGCCGATATCCATGGTCCGCACGATGATGCTGCGCCCGTTTGCACTTTCCAGTGCCTGACAGAAAATGTTGTAGAGCTCGTTTTCACCGGGCGCGCTGCTGCGGTCCATATAAAGCATTTCGGTGCGAAACAGGCCAACGCCTTCGGCGCCGTTCTCAAAGGCTGCCTGCGCTTCCACCGCATGGGCAATGTTCGCGGCAATTTCAACCCGCAGGCCGTCGGCGGTTCTGGCTTCCCGGTCCAGCCAGATGCCCTGCTGCTCGCGTAGTGCCTGTTGTACCCGTGCTTCCTGTCGGTAGTAGCGCGCCACCGCATCGCTGGCATCGACCACGACGGCACCAGCATTGCCATCGATAAATACGGATTGATTGCGCCACTGCAGCAGGCTTTCATTGTCGACGCCCACCAGCGTCGGAATATTAAAGGAACGTGCAAGGATAACGGTATGCGAGGTTGTTCCACCGCTTTTTAACAGCAGCCCTTTTAGCAAGGTTTTATCCAGTTCCAGGAACTGGCCGGGCGTGAGGTCGTCAGCAAGGCAGACGCTCGGCTGCGTCAGCTGCCCCGGAGACGGGAAACGCGCTTCACCGTAGATATGCTGTAAAAGCTGATAGCAGACGTCGCGTACGTCCAGCACACGCTCCTGCAAATACGTGCTGCTGGAACGAGAGAACGTATCGCAGAAATGATTCGCCGTGGCGATGATGGCCTGTGCGCAGCTTAAGCCCCGGTTGACCCCTGACAGGAGGTGCTGGCGCAGCGAGGTATCCGTAGCCAGCGAACGATGGGCTTCAAGAATGGCGCCGGCGGTGCTGTCGTTGTCCAGCGCGCGCAGCTCAATGTTTTTCACCAGCAGGGTGAGACCATTATCCAGCGCTAACTGCTCATCTTCTTCGTCTCTCGCTTCGGGTAAATCTGTCAGTGCGTTGAGATCCAGCGAGGTCAGCAAGGTCAACACGCCCTGGGCGCTACCGCTGCAGACGGGCAGGGCGCGGAAAAGCGTTGGATTAAGGCGCGCGAGAGATTCTGGCAGCGGATCGCGCTCAATATTGATGGCTTCTGCGAGAGGCGCATCACAGTGTGGAAACTCTTCCCGGAGCCATTGTTCCAGTTGCTGATGGGCGTTCTGCTCATCTTCACCTTGGATCACCAGACGACAGGCGTCGCCTGCCAGCGTATCGGTGCCAATGACTGCCAGTGCGCTCTTGGCATTCCCTTTACGGTCTGTGCGCAGGTTGTGCCATTCGATTTGCGAGATAAACGTATTGCACAGCGTTTCCACATGACTTGCCGGACGCGCGTGAACACCGTTGGGTAATTCACAGGTAAATTCCACTACGAGAGCCATACACACTCCTGAAATCAATCCTCATTCATTGGGCAACAGCATACGAGTGTGTTGATGACGCGCGCCATGTGACAAATCTGCCAAAAGCTGGATAAATGTAATATCACGTAAAAAGTGAGATTTGACTCACAGGTTGTGTTCCTTTGTCTAATGCGTAACGTCTATCAGAAATGTCGAGGCGGATCGCATTTTTATTTCGACATTACAAAAATCCAGTAAATGGCCTTTTTGTCTCCTGTCCGCCGTCTTCCTGATTGCCTATTGTTTGCCACAACATCTTTATGGTTTTAGGCCAGGAGCGACATATGAAAGCGTTGGTGCATATTCTCAAGAACACGCGGCAGCATCTGATGACCGGGGTGTCGCACATGATCCCGTTTGTGGTCTCGGGCGGCATTCTGCTGGCGGTTTCGGTCATGTTGTATGGCAAAGGCGCGGTGCCCGATGCCGCAACCGATCCCAACCTGAAAAAGCTCTTTGATATCGGCGTGGCGGGGTTAACGCTGATGGTGCCATTCCTCGCCGCCTATATCGGCTACTCCATTGCAGAACGTGCCGCGCTGGCTCCCTGTGCAATTGCCGCCTGGGTGGGCAACAACTTCGGTGCCGGGTTCTTTGGCGCGATTATCGCCGGGATTTTCGGTGGGATTGTCGTTTGGTACCTGAAAAAACTGCCGGTCCCGAAAGTGCTGCGTTCCGTTATGCCAATTTTCATCATCCCGATTATCGGCACGTTTATCACAGCAGGCATCATGATGTGGGGGCTGGGCGAGCCTGTAGGCGCGCTGACCACCGGCCTCACCCAATGGCTGCAAGGTATGCAGCAGGGCAGCATCGTGGTACTCGCCATCATTCTCGGTCTCATGCTGGCGTTCGATATGGGCGGCCCGGTTAACAAAGTGGCGTATGCCTTCATGCTGATTTGCGTTGCGCAGGGTGTCTATACCGTCGTTGCGATTGCCGCCGTGGCTATTTGCATTCCACCGCTGGGATTAGGGCTGGCAACGCTGATTAATCGCAAGAATTTTACCGGTGAAGAGCGTGAAGCGGGTAAGGCTGCATTAGTGATGGGCTGCGTGGGGGTCACCGAAGGGGCTATTCCGTTCGCCGCTGCCGATCCTCTGCGTGTCATTCCCTCCATCATGCTGGGATCCGCATGTGGCGCAGTGACGGCCGCCGTGATGGGCGCACAATGTTATGCCGGTTGGGGCGGGCTCATCGTTCTCCCTGTGGTGGAGGGCAAGCTGGGCTACATCGTGGCGGTTGCTGTGGGGGCTGTGGTGACGGCCATTAGCGTTAATGTGCTGAAGAGTTTTGCCCACAAGAATGCAAAACAGGTCGAGGAAAAAGAGGACGACCTGGATCTGGATTTCGAAATTAACTGAGTGAGGAAAAGAACATGGCCCGAATTATCGCAGTAACAGCATGTCCGTCAGGCGTTGCCCATACCTACATGGCGGCCGAAGCGCTGGAAAGTGCCGCCAAAGCTAAAGGTTGGGAAGTGAAGGTTGAAACGCAAGGGTCGATTGGCCTGGAGAACGAACTGACGGCAGAAGACGTTGCCGCCGCAGATATGGTGATCCTGACCAAAGATATCGGCATTAAATTCGAAGAGCGCTTTGCCGGGAAAACCATTGTACGCGTCAATATCAGCGACGCGGTAAAACGCGCCGACGCCATCATGAACAAAATTGATGCCCACCTGGCGCAAACCGCCTGACGCTCTCCCGCCCTTCGGGGCGGGCTCGTTTTCCTTTACAGGAGTTCCCTCATGACGAATCGTACCCAGCGTTTGAAAGACGCACTTTTTGCCAGCCCACGTGAAATCTCGCTTGAGCGTGCTTTGCTCTATACCGCCAGCCATCAGCAGACGGAAGGTGAGCCGGTTATCCTCAGGCGTGCAAAAGCCACGGCGTACATTCTTGACCATGTGAACATCGCGATTCGTGATGAGGAACTGATTGCCGGAAACCGGACCGTTAAACCGCGTGCGGGCATCATGTCTCCTGAGATGGATCCGTACTGGCTGCTTAAGGAGCTGGACCAGTTTTCCACGCGTCCGCAGGACCGCTTCGAGATCGGCGAAGCGGATAAGCAGATCTACCGCGACGTGCTGTATCTCTACTGGGAAAAACGGTCGATGAAAGATTTCATCAACAGCCAGATGACGGATGAGGTGAAAGCCGCTGTAGGGACGCAAATTTTCAGCGTCAACCAGACGGACAAAGGGCAGGGGCATATCATTATTGATTATCCGCGCCTGCTGAATAACGGGCTGGGTGCGCTGGTGGCGCAAATGCGAGAATATTGTGCCCGCGATGCGCAGAACACGTTCTATGCCGCCGCGCTGATTCTGCTTGAAGCCTCCCAGCGTCATATTCTGCGCTACGCCGTGCTGGCTGAAACGCTTGCAACCGTCTGTGATGACGCTTCACGGCGTGAAGAGCTACGAAAGATTGCCGAAATCTCGCGTCACAACGCGCAGCATAAGCCGCAAACGTTCTGGCAGGCGTGTCAGCTGTTCTGGTATATGAACGTCATTTTGCAATACGAATCTAACGCCAGCTCGCTTTCTATCGGGCGCTTCGACCAGTATATGCTGCCCTTTTATCAGGCTTCGCTTTCGCAGGGGGACGATCCCGCATTTCTGAAAGAGCTACTGGAATCGCTGTGGGTGAAATGCAATGACGTGGTGCTTTTACGTTCGACGAGTAGCGCACGTTATTTTGCTGGTTTCCCGACGGGTTATACCGCGTTGTTGGGCGGTTTAACGGAGAGCGGTCGTAGCGCAGTAAATGTGCTTTCCTTCCTGTGCCTGGATGCTTACCAGAGCGTTCAGCTTCCTCAACCGAACCTTGGCGTGCGGGTTAACGAACTTATCGACCGTCCTTTTCTGCTTAAAACGGCGGAGACGATCCGCCTGGGCACCGGTATCCCGCAGATTTTCAATGACGAAGTGGTGGTGCCCGCTTTCCTGAATCGGGGGGTGTCGCTGGAAGATGCGCGCGACTACGCAGTGGTTGGCTGTGTAGAACTGTCAATTCCGGGTAAAACCTACGGTCTGCATGATATCGCGATGTTTAACCTGCTGAAAGTAATGGAAATCGCGATGCAGGAGAACGAAGGTAATGCTGCGCTGAGTTATGAAGGCTTGCTGGACCATATTCGCGCCAAAATTAATCACTACATTGCGCTGATGGTTGAGGGGAGCAACATCTGCGATATCGGCCATCGAGACTGGGCACCGGTACCATTACTCTCTTCATTTATCAGCGATTGTCTTGAATCAGGGAAAGATATTACCGACGGCGGGGCGCGGTATAACTTTTCTGGCGTTCAGGGGATCGGGATAGCCAACCTGAGTGATTCACTGCACGCCCTGAAAGGGCTGGTCTTTGAACAGCAGCGCTTAAGTTTTGATGAGCTCTTAGCCGTGTTAAAAGCGAACTTTGCCACCCCAGAGGGCGAAAAGGTGCGTGCAAGGTTGATCAATCGCTTCGAAAAATACGGCAATGATATCGATGATGTCGACAATATCAGCGCTGAACTGCTGCGCCATTACTGTAAAGAAGTCGAAAAATACCGGAACCCACGCGGCGGACAGTTCACGCCAGGCTCTTATACCGTATCGGCACACGTGCCGCTGGGGGCGGTGGTGGGAGCGACACCGGATGGCCGCTTTGCCGGAGAGCAACTGGCTGACGGTGGGCTCTCGCCGATGCTTGGGCAAGATATGCAGGGCCCAACGGCGGTACTTAAATCGGTAAGCAAGCTGGATAACTATCTGTTATCTAACGGTACGCTGCTAAACGTTAAATTCACCCCTGCGACGCTGGAAGGCGATGCCGGGCTGCAAAAGCTGGCGGATTTCCTTCGCGCTTTCACCCAGCTTAAGTTGCAGCATATCCAGTTCAACGTGGTGAACGCGGAAACATTGCGTGAAGCGCAACAGCGTCCGCAGGATTTTGCCGGACTGGTGGTGCGCGTTGCCGGCTACAGCGCCTTCTTTGTTGAGTTATCGAAGGAGATCCAGGATGACATTATCCGCCGCACAGCGCATCAGCTGTGACGTGGTTGAAACGCGCGCCGAGGTGGCGCGTATTTTCAATATCCAGCGCTACTCATTGAATGACGGTCGCGGCATCCGTACGGTGGTCTTTTTTAAAGGTTGTCCTCACCGTTGTCCGTGGTGTGCGAATCCGGAGTCGATTTCACCGAAAATCGAGACGGTGCGTAGAGAAAGTAAATGTCTTCACTGCACCCCCTGTTTATGGGACGTCGATGAGTGCCCCTCCGGCGCATTTGAGCCTATCGGGCGGGATGTTACGCTGGAGGAGCTGGTAAACGAGGTCATGAAAGACGATGTCTTCTTTCGTTCCTCGGGAGGCGGGGTGACGCTCTCGGGTGGCGAAGTGTTGCTGCAGGCGCCTTTCGCGACACAATTTCTACAGCGATTACGCCGTTTCGGCGTGCATACGGCCATTGAAACGGCAGGCGATGCCCCTTTGTCCCGACTCATGCCGCTGGCTCGCCAGTGTGATGAAGTGTTGTTTGATCTGAAGATTATGGACGCGGATCTGGCCCAATCGATTGTGGCAATGAATCTTCCCAGAGTGCTGGATAATTTCCGCCAGCTGGTGGCTGACGGGATAAACGTGATTCCTCGTGTGCCGCTTATTCCTGGCTATACGCTTAACGAAACGAACATGGCGCGCGTGCTGGCTTTCCTGCTACCTTCAGGAATACGGCAACTGCATTTATTGCCCTTCCATCAGTATGGGGAGCCAAAATACCGTCTGCTGGGACAGGAGTGGGGAATGCGGCAAGCGATCCCTCCGACAGAAGATGAGGTGTCAGCGATGCGTCAACTGGCAGAGCGCGAAGGTTTCAATGTTACCGTGGGAGGCTGAACATGACAGTGATAACGGGACGTCATCTGGTGGCGGTGACCGCGTGCGTCAGTGGCGTTGCACATACCTATATGGCTGCCGAACGGCTGGAAAAGCTCTGCCAGCAGGAGAAGTGGAGCGTTAACATTGAGACGCAGGGAGCGTTGGGCGTTGAGAGCGAGCTTACGGAAGACGACATCCGGCGTGCCGATGTCGTATTGCTCATTACCGATATCGAACTGGCGGGCAGTGAACGTTTCGAGCATGCGCGCTACGTGAAGTGCGGTATTAGCGCCTTTTTACGCGACCCACAAAAGGTGATGGGGGCGGTGCGTAAAATGTTAGCCGCTCCGCAGCATACTCAGGTCATTCTGGACTAATCGCCTTCCCGGTGAGCTGGCTGTGATACTGGCGACGGTATTCTGACGGCGAACGTTCGGTGTTCTTACGAAACAACCGACAGAAATAGTTGCTGTCAACAAATCCGCAGGCATGCGCCACCTCTTTCACTTTCAAATCATACCCTTTCAGCAACTGGCGCGCGTGTTCCAGTCGGGTGTGCGTCAGGTACTCATTGAAACCCACTGCGCCCGTTTTCTGGAACAGATGCGACAGGTAGTTTGGGGAGATATAAAACGCCTGCGCGACGGATTCCCGGGTAAGGGGAGTGGCGTAGTGTTCGTCAATATAGACCCGAATCGCTTCAAACAAAGCCTGGCTGCGGGAGGCGGTTTGGATCTGACTACCCAGCAGGTCGACGCAGTGGCTAAGCAGGCTGGCAATAATCAGCCGCGCGGTTTGTTGCTCATGCGGTTGCATCTGCATTTCATGAAGCGTCTGTAAGAGTAGCGATCCAATACGGGGACCGCGGCGGGCAACGTGTTGCTTTGTCAGGTTTCGAACGTCTATACCATTCCAGTGCAAAAGGCTAAACCCAAGCTGCTGTTTGCCAAACAGGATGCTCAGCGTTGTTGCGGGTGCTTGCCATTGTGGATTATTCCAGCCGCCAGCCGGGACGTATAAAACATCACCCTGCTGTAAAACGCAGCCAGCCTGGTCTTTCATCGAACCTTCGATCGCGATCTCCAGACGTGGAAAATCGACCTGCAAGGCAAGTTCGGGGGCGGAGGTAGCGGAGTTTGCAAAATGCACCTGACGCAGCGGCGTTGTGCCGTTGATCAGGTTAGTCAGGATCTGGGTAATGTCGTGGTGCATGGTGTGGATACCAGGGTATTGCCGGGTGGCGCTAACGCTTACCGGGCCTACTTATCGTAGGCCCGTGCAAGCGCAGCACCGCCGGGCGTAAAGCATTAGCCGGTGTTACGCATACCCGCCGCAACGCCCGCAATCGTCACCATCAGCGCCTGTTCAACGCGTGGATCCGGCTCTTTCCCTTCTTCTTCTGCCAGACGCGAACGGTGCAGCAGCTCTGCCTGCAGGACGTTCAGCGGGTCGGTGTAGATGTTACGCAGCTGGATAGACTCGGCAATCCACGGCAGGTCCGCCATCAGGTGTGAGTCGTTAGCGATGTCCAGCACCACTTTGATGTCGCCTTCCAGCAGTTCGCGCAGCTCTTTGCCCAGCGCCCACAGCTCGGGCTTCACCAGGCGCTGATCGTAGTATTCCGCCAGCCACAGGTCGGCTTTCGAGAAGACCATCTCCAGCATTCCCAGACGGGTAGAGAAGAACGGCCAGTCGCGGCACATGGTTTCCAGTTCGCTCTGTTTACCGTCTTCCACCACTTTTTGCAGCGCGGCACCGGCACCCAGCCAGGCGGGCAGCATTAAGCGGTTCTGCGTCCAGGCGAAGATCCACGGAATGGCGCGCAGAGATTCTACGCCACCGGTCGGACGACGCTTGGCAGGACGCGAGCCCAGCGGCAGTTTACCCAGCTCCTGCTCAGGCGTGGCTGAACGGAAGTAAGGGACGAAATCTTTGTTTTCACGCACATAGCCGCGGTACAGATCGCAGGAGATGCCTGACAGCTCGTCCATGATGCGGCACCAGGATTCTTTTGGCTCCGGCGGTGGCAGCAGGTTGGCTTCGAGGATCGCGCTGGTATAAAGCGACAGGCTGCTGATGGTCACTTCCGGCAGGCCGTACTTGAAGCGGATCATCTCGCCCTGCTCGGTCACGCGCAGGCCGCCTTTCAGGCTTCCCGGCGGCTGTGACAGCAGTGCCGCGTGTGCTGGCGCGCCGCCACGGCCAATGGAGCCACCGCGTCCGTGGAACAGGGTCAGCTCGATACCGGCTTTCTCGCAGGTTTTGATCAGTGCGTCCTGCGCCTGATACTGCGCCCAGGATGCCGCCATCACGCCCGCATCTTTTGCGGAGTCGGAATAGCCGATCATCACCATCTGTTTGCCCTGAATAAAGCCGCGATACCAGTCGATGTTCAGCAGCTGGCTCATCACGTCGTTGGCGTTGTTCAGGTCGTCGAGGGTTTCAAACAGCGGGGCGACCGGCAGGGCGTAGTCAATGCCCGCTTCTTTCAGCAGGAGGTGAACGCCCAGCACGTCGGATGGGGTTTTCGCCATGGAGATCACATAGGCGGCGACCGATCCTTTCGGTGCGTCCACGATCGCTTTACAGGTGTTGAGCACTTCGCGGGTATCGTTGCTTGGCTCCCAGTTGCGCGGCAGCAGAGGGCGCTTGGAGTTCAGCTCGCGGATCAGGAACGCCTGTTTGTCGGCTTCGGACCAGCTTTCATAGTCGCCGATGCCGAGGTAGCGGGTCAGCTCGCCCAGCGCTTCGGTATGACGGGTACTTTCCTGACGCACGTCGATACGTACCAGCGGCACGCCGAAACACTTCACGCGACGCAGGGTGTCGAGCAGTTCGCCGTTGGCAATGATGCCCATCCCGCACGCCTGGAGTGATTTATAACAGGCGTACAGCGGCTCCCAGAGCTGCTCGTTCTGGCTCAGCAGCCCTTCTGGTTTTGGCAGACGCTGGCCTTTCAGGCGCGCTTCCAGCCAGGCCTGAGTGGCCATCAGCTGACCACGCAGTTTTTTCATCAGGAAACGGTACGGCTCGCTGGCGCCTTCTTCACCCGCCAGCGCGCGCAGTTCCGGCGTCGCTTCTACCATCGACAGCTCGGAGATCAGCACCTGAATGTCTTTCAGGAACAGATCGGTCGCTTTCCAGCGGCTCAGCAGCAGGACGTGACGGGTGATTTCTGCGGTGACGTTTGGGTTGCCGTCGCGGTCGCCGCCCATCCAGGAGGTAAAGCGGACCGGCACAAAGTCGACCGGCAGACGGTAGCCCAGGTTCGCTTCCAGCTGTTCGTTCAGCTCGCGCAGGTAGTTCGGTACCCCTTCCCACAGGCTGTTTTCCACCACCGCAAAGCCCCATTTAGCTTCGTCGACCGGGCTTGGGCGATGCTTACGAATTTCATCGGTGTGCCAGGACTGAGCAATCAGCTGGCGCAGGCGGCGCATCAGCTGGTTGCGTTCATAGTCGGCAATGTCTTTGTTATCCAACTGCTTCAGGCAGTTGTTCACTTCCACCATTTTGTGGATCAGGGTGCGACGGGTGATCTCGGTTGGGTGAGCGGTCAGTACCAGCTCCAGCGAAAGTGACTCCACCGCTTTTTTGATGGTGGCTTCGTTGAGGTCTGGCTGGTCTTTCAGTTTACGAAGGGTGCGGGCAATGACTTCCGGGTTGCTGGCCGCTTCGCCGTTTGGCGAAATGCTGTGGTATTGCTCAGCGGTGTTGGCCAGGTTCAGGAACTGGCTGAATGCGCGTGCAACGGGCAGCAGCTCGTCGTTCGAGAGGTTCTGCAAGGTGGTGAGCAGCTCCTGACGACTGGCCTCGTTACCGGCACGGGAAGATTTAGACAGCTTGCGGATGGTTTCAACGCGGTCGAGGATGTTCTCCCCCAACGCATCTTTGATGGTATCTCCAAGCACTTTGCCGAGCATACTGACATTACTACGCAACGCGGAATATTGTTCGTTCATAAAAACCCAGTCACCCCATCATTTTTGTTTATGCCCAGGCGAAAATCTTCTGGACATTATTTTGTCATCTCCCTTTATAAAGCCACGTAAAACCCCCGTCGTCAATTGCTGCGAAAACGGTTCAGCAAACGAATAAATGTGGGCAATTTACGAAATTTAATTCGCATTGCGTCAGATAAGAGATGCTTATGGAAATGTGACGGAGATCGCGGGATTTTCCCCTCTCTTCCGAGAGGGGAAAGGTCATTAATGCCAGCAGAAATGATGTACAACCTGGGTAATCAGTTCGCGGGTGGGCTTGATAAAGCGGGTTTCAAGATATTCATCCGGCTGGTGCGCCTGGTTGATGGAGCCAGGGCCAAGAACCAGCGTCGGGCACAGCGTCTGAATAAACGGCGCTTCGGTGCAGTAGTTCACCACGTCAGTCTTTTCACCGAGCAGCTTTTCCACCACTTCGACCAGCTGATGGTCCGGCGGGCATTCATAACCCGGGATCGGCGGGTGCAGTTCCGAGACCGTCAGACGGCCCGGCCAGCGCTCACTCACCGGGGCCAGCGCTTCGTTCAGTAAACCATCCAGATCGCTCAGGGTCATGCCCGGCAGCGGTCGGATGTCCATGTGCAGCTCGCAGCAGGCGCAGATACGGTTCGAGGCATCACCGCCGTGCAGGCTGCCGAGATTGAGCGTTGGATACGGCACGGTGAACGCTTCATAGTGGTAACGCTCTTTCAGATCGTCGCGCAGGGTCATGATGCGGCCGATGGCGTCATGCATCAGCTCAATGGCGTTGACGCCGCGCGCCGGATCGCTGGAGTGGCCGGACTGGCCGAGCACGCGCACGGCGGTAGAGATATGGCCTTTATGTGCGCGAATCGGTTGCAGAGACGTCGGCTCGCCGATGATCGCGCAATCCGGACGAATCGACGTGTTTTCTGAGAAGTAGCGCGCGCCCGCCATGCTGGTTTCTTCATCAGCGGTCGCCAGAATGTAGAGCGGTTTTTTCAGCTTCGTCACGTCCACGTCACGCAGCGCGTCGAGGATAAAGGCGAAGAAGCCTTTCATGTCTGCGGTACCCAGACCGTAGAGCTTGTTGTCGTGCTCGGTCAGGGTGAACGGATCGCGCGTCCAGCGGCCATCGTCAAACGGCACGGTGTCGGTGTGACCGGCCAGCAGCAGGCCGCCCGCACCGGTTCCGGTACTGGCGAGCAGGTTAAATTTGTGGCGAGTGCCGGGGACGGGCTGAACCTCAACGTTAAACCCAAGATCGCTAAACCAACCCGCCAGCAGATTGATTAAAGACTCATTGCTCTGATCCAGCGCTTCTTCCGTTGCGCTGATGGACGGTGTGGCAATCAGGGCGCGGTAGATCTCGATAAATGGCGGTAAGTTCATTTTCATTGTTGACACACCTTAGGTCGTGATAGTATCAATATTCATGCAATAAATGTGAATAAAAATACATTAACGTTGAGCATAAAGGAACCCGATGTTGAATACGCTGATTGTAGGCGCTAGCGGTTATGCGGGCGCAGAGCTTGTAAGCTACGTGAATCGCCATCCACATATGACCATAACCGCTTTGACCGTGTCAGCGCAAAGCAATGATGCAGGAAAGTTAATTTCCGATTTGCATCCGCAGCTTAAGGGGCTGGTCGATCTGCCTTTGCAGCCCATGTCTGACATCAGCGAGTTTACCGACGGCGTCGACGTGGTGTTTTTAGCCACCGCGCACGAGGTCAGCCACGACCTGGCGCCGCAGTTCCTGGCGGCTGGCTGCGTGGTCTTCGACCTCTCCGGCGCGTTCCGCGTTAACGACGGCGCGTTCTACGAAAAATATTACGGTTTCACCCATCAGCATCCGGATCTGCTTGAAAAAGCGGTGTACGGCCTGGCGGAGTGGAGCGCAGATAAACTGAAAGAAGCGGACCTGATTGCCGTTCCGGGCTGCTACCCGACGGCGGCGCAGCTTTCCCTGAAGCCGCTGATCGACGCGGGTCTGCTGGATCTGAACCAGTGGCCGGTGATCAACGCCACCAGCGGCGTGAGCGGTGCAGGACGCAAGGCGGCGATTTCCAACAGCTTCTGCGAAGTGAGCCTTCAGCCGTATGGCGTGTTTAATCATCGCCATCATCCTGAAATCACCACCCATCTGGGCGCGGACGTGATTTTCACGCCGCATCTGGGCAGCTTCCCGCGTGGGATCCTCGAAACCATTACCTGCCGCCTGAAGCCTGGCGTGACCAAAGAGCAGGTGAATGAGGTCTTCACGCAGGCGTATGCGGACAAACCGCTGGTGCGCCTGTACGACAAAGGCGTGCCGGCGCTGAAAAATGTGGTCGGCCTGCCGTTCTGCGACATCGGCTTTGCCGTGCAGGGTGAGCATCTCATCGTGGTGGCCGCAGAAGATAACTTACTGAAAGGCGCTGCCGCTCAGGCAATGCAGTGTGCAAATATTCGTTTCGGTTTCCCGGAAACGCAGGCTCTTATTTAAGGTGTGATGATGAACCCATTAATTATCAAACTCGGTGGTGTACTGCTGGACAGCGAAGAAGCGCTGGAGCGTCTGTTTACCGCGCTGGTGAACTATCGCGAATCACACCAACGTCCGCTGGTGATTGTGCACGGCGGCGGCTGCGTGGTGGATGAGCTGATGAAAGGGCTCAACCTGCCGGTGATCAAGAAAAACGGCCTGCGCGTGACGCCTGCGGATCAGATTGACATTATCACCGGTGCGCTGGCGGGTACGGCGAACAAAACCCTGCTGTCCTGGGCGAAGAAACACCACATTGCCTCCGTTGGCCTCTATCTGGGCGATGGCGACAGCGTAAAAGTGACCCAGCTCGACGAAGCGCTCGGTCACGTTGGACTGGCGCAGCCGGGTTCGCCTAAGCTGATTAACACGTTGCTGGAAGGCGGTTTCCTGCCGGTGGTGAGCTCTATCGGCGTGACCGAAGAGGGCGAGCTGATGAACGTTAACGCTGACCAGGCGGCAACCGCACTGGCGGCAACGCTGGGCGCGGACCTGATCCTGCTCTCCGACGTGAGCGGCATTCTGGACGGAAAAGGCCAGCGCATCGCAGAAATGACTGCGGCAAAAGCCGAGCAGCTGATTGCGCAGGGCATCATTACCGACGGCATGATCGTCAAAGTGAACGCCGCGCTGGATGCGGCGCGCACGCTGGGCCGCCCGGTTGATATCGCCTCCTGGCGTCACGCGGAGCAGCTCCCGGCACTGTTTAACGGCACGCCGATTGGCACGCGTATTTTAGCGTAAGTTTTTAATGAATGACCGTAGGCCGGGTAAGCGTAGCGCCACCCGGCGGAACTAACGAATAAAGGAACGATGTTATGGCACTTTGGGGTGGGCGTTTTACACAGGCAGCGGATCAGCGGTTCAAACAGTTCAACGACTCTTTGCGCTTCGACTACCGCCTGGCCGAACAGGATATCGTCGGCTCTGTGGCCTGGTCCAAAGCGCTGGTGACGGTGGGCGTGCTGACCCCGGAGGAACAGCTGCAGCTGGAAGAGGCGCTGAACAACCTGCTGGAAGAGGTGCGTCTGGATCCGCAGCAAATCCTGCAGAGCGATGCCGAAGATATTCACAGCTGGGTGGAAGGCAAGCTGATCGACAAAGTCGGCCAGTTGGGTAAAAAGCTGCACACCGGCCGTAGCCGTAACGACCAGGTCGCCACCGACCTGAAGCTGTGGTGTAAAGATACCGTTGGCGAGCTGCTGGCGGCTAACCGTCAGCTGCAGACCGCGCTGGTGGAGACCGCACAGAACAATCAGGACGCGGTGATGCCGGGTTATACCCACCTGCAGCGCGCGCAGCCGGTGACCTTTGCGCACTGGTGTCTGGCCTACGTTGAGATGCTGGCGCGTGACGAAAGCCGTCTGCAGGATACCCTGAAGCGTCTGGACGTCAGCCCGCTGGGCAGCGGCGCGCTGGCGGGTACCGCTTACGAAATCGACCGTGAACAGCTGGCAGGCTGGCTGGGCTTTGCCTCCGCCACCCGTAACAGCCTGGACAGCGTCTCTGACCGCGACCACGTGCTGGAGCTGCTCTCCAATGCCTCTATCGGGATGGTGCACCTGTCGCGCTTTGCTGAAGATCTGATCTTCTTTAACTCCGGCGAAGCGGGCTTCGTTGAGCTGTCCGATCGCGTGACGTCAGGCTCATCCCTGATGCCGCAGAAGAAAAACCCGGATGCGCTGGAGCTGATCCGCGGGAAATGTGGCCGCGTTCAGGGCGCGCTGACCGGCATGATGATGACCCTTAAAGGGCTGCCGCTGGCGTACAACAAAGATATGCAGGAAGACAAAGAAGGGCTGTTCGACGCGCTCGACACCTGGCTCGACTGTCTGCATATGGGCGCGCTGGTGCTGGACGGCATTCAGGTGAAGCGTCCGCGCTGTCAGGAAGCGGCGCAGCAGGGCTATGCGAACGCGACCGAGCTGGCGGATTATCTGGTGGCGAAGGGCGTACCGTTCCGTGAAGCGCACCATATTGTCGGTGAAGCGGTAGTGGAAGCCATTCGTCAGGGTAAACCGCTGGAAGATCTGGCGCTGGCCGACCTGCAAAAATTCAGTGCGGTTATCGGGGATGACGTCTATCCGATACTGGCGCTGCAGTCCTGCCTGGATAAGCGTGCGGCGAAAGGCGGCGTGTCGCCTAAGCAGGTGGCGCAGGCAATTGCGGAGGCGAAAAACCGCCTGATTTGATGCCTGAAACGTCGGGTGGCGGCTTCGCCTTACCCGACCTACAAAACCCCAGCCCAACCCTGAGTTGGGCTTTTTTACGCAAAAAAAAAGCGGACCACGGGGTCCGCAAAAGTTCACGTTGGCTTTAGTTGTTCGAGTTTTGAGAGAAACTCGCTGACGGTGCGGGGACGTCAAGGGTCAAACACGTGCCGCCTCGTCTATGTGGTGTATTATTCAACAGAATGCTTGATAGGGATAATCGTTCGTTGCTATGCTATCTATCGCCATGAACTATCGTGGCGACGGAGGATGAATAATGAATATTCGTGATCTTGAATACCTGGTAGCGTTAGCCGAGCATCGTCACTTTCGCCGCGCGGCAGATTCCTGCCACGTCAGCCAGCCCACGCTGAGCGGCCAGATCCGCAAGCTTGAAGACGAGCTGGGCGTGATGCTGCTGGAGCGCACCAGTCGTAAGGTTCTGTTCACACAGGCAGGTCTTCTGCTGGTGGATCAGGCGCGCACCGTGCTGCGCGAGGTCAAAGTGCTCAAGGAAATGGCAAGCCAGCAGGGGGAGGCGATGTCCGGCCCGCTGCATATTGGCCTGATCCCAACCGTTGGCCCGTACCTGTTACCGCACATCATTCCGATGCTGCACCAGACGTTCCCGAAACTCGAAATGTACCTGCATGAAGCGCAGACGCATCAACTGCTGGCGCAGCTGGACAGCGGCAAGCTCGACTGCGCCATTCTGGCACTGGTAAAAGAGAGTGAAGCCTTTATTGAAGTGCCGCTGTTCGATGAGCCGATGATGCTGGCGATCTATGAAGATCACCCGTGGGCGAACCGCGATCGCGTGCCGATGGCCGATCTGGCGGGTGAAAAGCTGCTGATGCTGGAAGATGGCCACTGCCTGCGCGACCAGGCGATGGGCTTCTGTTTCGAAGCGGGTGCTGATGAAGATACCCACTTCCGCGCAACCAGCCTGGAAACCCTGCGAAATATGGTCGCGGCGGGAAGCGGTATTACGCTGCTGCCTGCGCTGGCGGTGCCGCACGAGCGTAATCGTGATGGCGTGGTCTACTTGCCGTGCATTAAGCCAGAGCCGCGTCGTACAATTGGCCTGGTTTATCGCCCGGGTTCACCGCTGCGCAGCCGCTATGAGCAGCTGGCAGAGGCCATCCGCGGTGCGATGGATGGCCATTTTGACAACGCGTTAAAACAGGCGGTTTAAGCCGTTCAGCGCGGCTACCCGATAGGCTTCCGCCATGGTCGGGTAGTTAAAGGTGGTGTTGACGAAGTACTCAATGGTGTTACCACCACCTTTCTGCTCCATGATCGCCTGGCCGATATGAATGATTTCCGCGGCGCGTTCACCAAAGCAGTGAATCCCAAGGATCTCTTTCGTCTCGCGATGGAACAGGATTTTCAGCGTACCCACGCTCATCCCCACGATTTGCGCCCGCGCCAGATGTTTAAACTGCGCACGACCCACCTCGTAAGGCACCTTCATTGACGTCAGCTGCTGCTCGGTTTTGCCGACTGAGCTGATTTCCGGGATGGTGTAGATACCCGTCGGGATATCTTCGATCAGATGCGCCGTCGCTTCGCCCTTCACCAGCGCCTGAGCCGCAATGCGTCCCTGGTCGTAAGCGGCGGAGGCCAGGCTTGGGTAGCCAATCACGTCGCCGACCGCGTAAACGTGCGGCAGGGCGGTCTGATACATGCTGTTGACCTTCAGCTGACCGCGGCTGTCGGTTTCAAGCCCGATATTTTCCAGCTGCAGGGAATCGGTGTTGCCGGTACGGCCGTTGGCGTACAGGAGGCAGTCCGCTTTCAGCTTCTTGCCTGACTTGAGGTGCATGATCACCCCGTCGTCGCAGCCTTCGATCTTCTCGTACTCTTCGTTGTGGCGAATCACCACGCCGCTGTTCCAGAAGTGGTAGGAGAGGGAGTCCGACATCTCCTGATCGAGGAAGGCCAGCAGGCGGTCGCGAGTATTGATCAGGTCAACTTTGACGTCCATTCCGCGGAAGATCGACGCATATTCGCAACCAATGACCCCTGCGCCATAGATAATGACGTGGCGGGGTTCATGGTGCAGGCTCAGAATCGAGTCGCTGTCGTAGACGCGCGGGTGCGAGAAGTCCACGTCGGCCGGATGGTACGGGCGTGAACCGCAGGCAATCACAAATTTTTCAGCGGTGATGGTTTCAACCGACCCGTCGTGGCATTCGAGTGCCAGGGTGTGTTCATCCACAAAATGCGCGTTGCCCTGCAAAATTTCACAGTGGTTACGCTCATAAAACCCCTGACGCATGCGCGTCTGCTGGTTAATGACGGTATCCGCGTGATTCAGGATGTCGGCAAAAGAGGAACGAAGAAGTCGGGAGTGGTCGCTGTAAAGAGGATTCTGGTTAAATTCGATAATGCGGCTAACGGCGTGGCGGAGGGCTTTCGAAGGGATGGTGCCCCAGTGGGTGCAACCGCCGCCGACATTATGGTAGCGCTCAATGACCGCTACTCTGGCTCCCTGTTTCACCAGACCCATAGCAGCACCTTCGCCGCCGGGGCCGGAACCAATAACTATTGCGTCGTAATCGTAGGAATGTGGCATGGTAAGGCTTACCTGTTCTTATACATAAAAGCAACAGAATCATAACATCATTGCCAGAGTAACCCAATTATCGTTGTGCTTTTTTCCGGCAGTGGAGCACAAACCGCACGTAAACAATCATTCACAAAGCCAGGTAAACAGATTAATTTTATTCTCTGGTATAGTGCCATCAGGCCTTTGGAAGGATTCAACTATCGTGATGGGCGTAAGAGCACAACAAAAAGAGAAAACCCGGCGTTCGCTGGTGGAAGCCGCATTCAGTCAACTGAGTGCTGAGCGAAGTTTTGCCAGTTTGAGCCTGCGCGAAGTCGCACGCGAGGCCGGGATTGCGCCAACTTCCTTCTATCGTCACTTCCGTGATGTGGATGAACTGGGCCTGACCATGGTCGACGAGAGCGGTTTGATGCTGCGCCAGCTGATGCGCCAGGCGCGTCAGCGTATCGCCAAAGGGGGCAGCGTGATCCGTACCTCCGTGTCGACCTTTATGGAATTTATCGGCAATAACCCCAACGCGTTTCGTCTGCTTCTGCGCGAGCGTTCGGGCACGTCGGCGGCGTTTCGTGCCGCCGTCGCGCGCGAAATTCAGCACTTCATCGCGGAACTTGCCGACTATCTTGAACTCGAAAACCATATGCCGCGTGCGTTTACCGAAGCACAGGCCGAGGCGATGGTGACGATTGTTTTCAGCGCAGGTGCCGAAGCGCTGGACGTCAGCATTGAACAACGCAAGCAGCTTGAAGAGCGACTGGTATTGCAGCTCAGGATGATCTCCAAAGGCGCGTACTACTGGTATCGCCGTGAACAAGAGAAACTGGCACATCAAACCGAAGAGTGAAGGTGAGTAATGAAACAGTCAGGTCAGGATAAAGGGACGCTGTTGCTGGCATTGATCGCTGGCTTATCCATTAATGGTACGTTCGCCGCTATTTTTAGCTCCATCGTGCCGTTTTCGATTTTCCCGCTGATTGCGCTGGTGCTGACGGTGTACTGCCTGCATCAACGCTACCTGAACCGCACCATGCCGGTGGGGTTACCGGGGCTGGCCGCCGCCTGCTTTATTCTGGGCGTATTGCTGTACAGCACGGTGGTGCGCGCGGAATATCCGGATATCGGCTCTAACTTCTTCCCTGCGGTACTGTCTGTGGCGCTGGTGTTCTGGATTGGCTCGCGCATGCGTAGCCGTAAAAGCCAGTTACCGGAGTAAAGAAGGGTTTTGTAGGCCGGATAAGCGAAGCGCCATCCGGCTTTTTTGGCAGGTGACGCTTCGCTTACCTGCCCTACAAGGCCACATTACTTCGCCGTGAGCAGTACACCGCACTCCATATGATGCGTATACGGGAACTGATCGAACAGCGCCAGACGTTCAACCTTGTGCGTCTGGCCTAACGTTTCCAGGTTCTTGCACAGCGTCTCCGGATTACAGGAGATGTACAAAATACGCGGGTACGCCTGCACCATCTTCTCGGTTTCGCTGTCCAGGCCACTGCGCGGCGGGTCGACAAAAATCGTCTCACACTGGTAGCTCTTCAGATCGATGCCTTCCAGACGGTTAAACTGGCGAACGCCGTTCATCGCCTGCGTGAACTCTTCTGCGGCCATACGAATGATCTGCACGTTGTCGATATGGTTGGCGGCAATGTTGTACTGCGCGGCGGCCACCGACGGTTTGGCGATTTCCGTTGCCAGAACGCGATCGAAGTTACGCGCCAGCGCCAGCGAGAAGTTGCCGTTACCGCAGTAGAGCTCAAGCAGATCGCCCGTTGATCCTTCCGTCGCCTTCAGCGCCCACTCCAGCATCTGCACGTTCATTGCAGCGTTCGGCTGGGTGAAGCTGTTCTCGACCTGACGATACACCATCTCTTTACCCGCCACCGGCAGACGCTCGTCGATGTAGTCCTGATCCAGCATGATTTTGGTTTTTGTCGCGCGGCCAATCAGGTGAACGTTGATGCTCTGCGCACGCAGCGCATCGCGCAGCGCTTCCGCCTGCTCGCGCCACTCGTCGTTCAGGGCTTTGTGGTACAGCAGGGAGACAATCGCCTGATTGCTTTGCGTGGTCAGGTAGTCAATCTGGAAAAGCTTGTTACGCAGTACCGGGTTGTTACGCACGGCGTCCATTATCAGCGTCATCAGCTGGTTGATAAGCTCACTCGCCGCCGGGAAGCTGTCCACGCGGATACGGGACTTCGTCTGCTGATCGAAAATGATGTGGTACAGGTCGTCACCGTCGTGCCAGATGCGGAACTCTGCACGCATGCGGTAGTGGCTGACAGGAGAGCGGAACACCTCGGGAACGGGCGCGTTGAAAGGCGTCATCATACTTTGCAGGCGGACGACTTTCTCTGCCAGCTGCGCGTCGTACTGTTCTGTCGGGAGGTGTTCTGGGGTCATGATGCGTCCTGAGTGATAAAGAATTACGCGGCGATTGTAGGCATTGTTCAGGGGATGTCCAGAGTTAATGGCCAATAGCTGTCTGGACATCCATACGTGTCTAATTGTAGCATTCTGTATCCGGTCTCCTGAGAGTGAAAAGGGAATCCAGTGTAAATCTGGAGCTGACGCGCAGCGGTAAAGACTGGCAGGATGAGCGTTGTAGACACTGTGAAAATGGGAAGTCTTCATCCTTATATAGCCACCTAGCCCGAAGACCTGCCGGGATCACGTCGCATTTGGTTTCATCATCGCGTGCTATCGATGAGGCCTGCGGCATCCTTCTTATATTGTGGATGCTTTAACAATGATTAAAAAAGTATCGCTGCTGACGGCGTTGTCCGTCACGGCATTTTCGGGCTGGGCGCAGGATAGCGCAGACTCGTTGGTGGTGACGGCAAATCGTTTCGAACAACCTGAAAAAACTATTCTGGCTGCAACCTCGGTTGTGACGCGTGCCGATATTGACCGTTGGCAGTCGACCTCGGTGCTGGACGTTATGCGTCGCCTGCCCGGCGTGGATACGGCGCAAAGTGGTGGGATGGGGCAACTCTCCTCTCTCTTTATCCGTGGCACCAACTCCAGCCACGTCCTGATCCTTGTTGATGGGATCCGCCTTAACCAGGCGGGCGTCACGGGGTCGTCCGATCTCAGCCAGTTCCCAATCTCCCTGGTACAGCGAATCGAATATGTTCGTGGACCGCGTTCGGCGGTATACGGCTCAGACGCGATTGGTGGTGTCGTAAACATTATTACTACTCGTGCGAAGGACGGTACCACGCTGAATGCTGGCGTAGGCTCGCACGGCTACCAGAATTATGGCGGCAGTACTCAGCAAACACTGGGCGACAGCACGCGCGTCACGCTTGCGGGTGATTACACCTATACCAAAGGGTTTGATGTGGTTGCGGACGGCAACAATGGTGGCCTTGCCCAGACCGATCGCGACGGCTTTATGAATAAAACGCTCTACGGCGCACTGGATCACGCATTCTCAGACCAGTGGAGCGGTTTTGTGCGCGGCTTTGGCTACAGCAACCGTACGGCCTACGACGGCTACTACAGCTCCTTTACCCCTGACGTACTGGTCGATACCCGCCAGCTCTATAGCCAGACCTGGGATGCAGGATTGCGCTTCAACGATGACATCTTCCATTCGCAGCTGCTCACCAGCTATAGCCACAGCAAGGACTATAACTACGACCCAAATTTAGGCCGCTACGATTCGACAGCCACGCTGGATGAAATCAAACAGTACAACGTCCAGTGGCTTAACTCCGTTGATGTTGGCCATGGGAACATTGGCGCGGGCGTTGACTGGCAGAAGCAGAGCACCGAGCCGGGTACAAACTACGTGACCAACGGCTACGACCTGCGTAACACCGGCGTCTACCTGACCGGGCTGCAGCAGTTTGGTGACTTCACCCTGGAAGGGGCGGTTCGCAGCGATGACAACTCTCAGTTCGGTCGTCATGGCACCTGGCAAAGCAGTGCGGCCTGGGAGTTCGTGGAGGGGTACCGTTTCGTTGCTTCTTATGGTACGGCCTATAAGGCACCGAATCTGGGTCAACTCTACGGTTTCTATGGCAATGACCATCTTGATCCAGAAGAGAGCAAGCAGTGGGAAGGTGCGTTTGAAGGCCTGACGGCGGGCGTGAGCTGGCGCGTATCCGGCTACCGTAATGACGTTGATAATCTCATCGACTTCGATAATAACCTTCAGCAATATTACAACGTCGGTAAAGCGCGCATTAAAGGTGTGGAAGCGACAGCATCGTTTGATACGGGTCCGTTGACGCATACTGTTGGCTATGACTACGTGGATGCCCGAAATGCCGCAACCAACGAACTTCTGGATCGTCGTGCTAAGCAGCAGGTGAAATATCAGCTCGACACGCAGATCTATGATTTCGACTGGAGCCTGACTTATCACTATCTCGGTACGCGTTACGACACTGACTTTGGTACTTACCCGTCTGAGAAAGTAAAAATGGGCGGTGTAAGCCTGTGGGATGTCGCAGTTTCGTATCCTGTCACCTCACACCTTACAGTTCGTGGTAAAATAGCCAACCTGTTCGATAAAGATTACGAGACAGTTTATGGCTACCAAACTGCAGGACGGGAATACACCTTGTCTGGCAGCTACACCTTCTAATCCGCGCCCTACCGTGCTGGTGTTTGATTCCGGCGTCGGTGGGCTTTCGGTCTATGATGAGATTCGGCATCTCCTGCCGGATCTCCATTACATCTACGCCTTCGATAACGTCGCTTTCCCGTATGGGGAAAAGAGCGAAGATTTTATTGTCGAGCGCGTGGTGGAAATCGTCACTGCGGTACAAAAGTGCTATCCCCTTGCGCTGGCCGTTATCGCGTGTAATACGGCGAGCACCGTTTCTCTTCCCGCCCTGCGTGAAAAATTCCAGTTTCCGGTTGTGGGCGTCGTCCCGGCAATAAAGCCTGCCGCGCGTCTGACGGCGAACGGCATTGTGGGCCTGCTGGCCACGCGAGGTACGGTAAAGCGTCCTTATACCCGCGAGCTGATCGACCGTTTCGCCAACGAATGCCAGATTGCGATGCTCGGTTCGGCTGAGCTGGTAGAGATGGCGGAAGCGAAGCTGCATGGCAAGGCGGTATCACTCGACGAGCTGCGTCGTATTCTTCGTCCGTGGCTGCGGATGCCTGAACCCCCGGATACCGTTGTGTTGGGCTGTACCCACTTCCCGCTACTCCATGAAGAGTTATTAGAGGTGCTGCCGGAGGGGACACGCCTGGTGGATTCCGGAGCGGCTATTGCCCGTCGTACGGCCTGGTTGCTGGAGCATGAAGCCCCGGATGCGAAATCTACGGATGCGAATATCGCGTTTTGTATGGCGTTAACAAAAGAAACTGAACAACTTTTACCCGTTTTACGCCGTTATGGCTTTGAAACGCTCGAAAAACTGGCGCTATAGCACGGTTTTGAGCAAAAAAGAGACGGTTGAAAGTTTTTTTTAAAAGAGGGGTTGTCAACGTCTGAGAACTCCCTATAATGCGCCTCCACTGACACGGAACAACGGCTTACAGGCCGCCGGGTTAGCGGGGTTCAGAGATGAACGCCAACAGAGAAAAGCGAAAATAATCACTTGACTCTGAATGAGGAAAACGTAATATACGGGACCTCGCAACGGTGAGCGAAAGCCGCGTTGCACTGCTCTTTAACAATTTATCAGACAATCTGTGTGGGCACTCAAAGTGACATGGA